>Ga0326597_10010946_pt1 | contig 12054 bp, 10 predicted proteins | sample RVTome_12_FD_203789 | JGI IMG/M metagenome (GOLD analysis project Ga0326597, IMG submission 203789) | Soil microbial communities from uranium-contaminated site in the Upper Colorado River Basin, Wyoming, United States - RVT100D185 | ecosystem: Environmental > Terrestrial > Soil > Contaminated >... | reverse complement strand
CGAACCATCCTGGCGATGGCCTCCTCCCTGGTATTGCCCAGGACGATCACCTTGGCTATCAAGGAGTCGTAGAAGGGAGGGATCGTACAACCCGCATACAGATGGGTGTCAACCCGCACGCCGGGCCCTCCCGGCAGCCGGAGACGGAGGATCTTGCCGGGAGAGGGAAGGAAGGTTTCAGGATCTTCTGCATTGACGCGGCATTCGATGCTATGACCTCGAAGAAAGATATCTTCCTGGCTCAGCGATAGCGGTTCGCCGGCGGCGATACGGATCTGGGCCTTGACCAGGTCGATCCCGGTGACCATCTCCGTCACCGGATGTTCTACCTGAATCCTGGTATTCATCTCCATGAAATAGAAGTTCCCTTCCCCGTCCAGCAAGAACTCGACAGTGCCGGCCCCCCGGTACTTGACCGAGCGCGCCAACCGGACCGCCGCCTCGCCCATTCGAGCCCTGAGATCCGGCGTCATGGCTGGCGAAGGCGACTCTTCCACCAGCTTCTGGTGGCGTCGTTGAATGGAGCAATCACGCTCGCCGAGGTGAACCACGGAGCCGGTCTGGTCCCCTAGCACTTGAATCTCCACGTGGCGAGCCGGCGAGATGTAGCGCTCCAAATAGAGGGCTGGATTCCCGAAGGCCGCCATTGCCTCTGCTGAGGCGGTAGCGAAGGCGCGCCCGATCTCGGTCGCGGACGGAACCAGTCGCATCCCCTTCCCACCGCCACCAGCGCTGGCTTTCAGCATGAGAGGGTAGCCGACTCGCCACCCCACGTCGGCAGCCTCTTCCGCGCTGCCGAGCGGCGCCTGGCTCCCGGGAACCACCGAGACTCCCGCCCCCATGGCGGTCTCCCTCGCCTTGACCTTGTCCCCCATGAGTCTGATCTGCTCGGCGGTGGGGCCGATGAACACGATACCGCACTGCTCACACACCTCTGCGAACGAGCTGTTCTCCGCCAGAAATCCGTAGCCGGGGTGGATGGCGCCAGCGCCTGTGATCTCGGCGCTACTAATGAGGCGGGAGGCGTTCAGGTAGCTCTGAGCAGCGTGAGAGGGCCCGATGCAGATCGATTCATCCGCCAACTGCACGTGGAGCGACTTGGCATCGGCTTCGGAGTAGACGGCCACCGTTCCCACTCCGAGCTCCCGACAGGCGCGGATGATCCGTAGCGCGATCTCCCCCCTGTTGGCGATCAGGATCTTGGAGAACATCGCAGAACAGGGGCCGGGAGGCGAGCAAGAAGAATCACGTTCACTTGGTCACGAGCGGCGAGACAGGCGTCACGCCGGTTCAAGAAGAAAGAGCGGCTGCCCATACTCGACGGGCTGCGCGTTTTCGGCGAGGATAGAATGGACCACTCCACTGACCTCGGCCTCGATCTCGTTCATGAGCTTCATCGCCTCGATGATGCAGAGGACCGTCCCTTTTTCGACCTTCTCCCCCTCTCGCACATAGGAATCGGCGCCCGGCGCCGGCGCGCGGTAAAACGTGCCAACCATCGGCGACTCCACGGTGATCAGGTTGATGATGTCTCGGGCATCAGGCGCACTCGGGAGCGCCCCCGTCACCGGAGCGGGCGGCATCGAGGCAACCGGGCTGAAGGCCGACGGGGCGGCGTGATGGCTTCTCCGCCGAATGCGGACGCGCCGGCCATCCTGCTCGACCTCGATCTCCTCGACGTCCGTTTCCTGGATCAGTTTGAGGACCGCCCTAATTTCTTTGAGGTCCAAGGCTCCCTCCTCAGGCGCGCTCCACATATGTGCTGGAGCGCGTGTCTACACGGATCAGCTCGCCGATGTTGATGAACAGCGGAACCTGTATGACCGCCCCGGTCTCCAGTTTGGCCGGCTTCGACCCGCCGGAGGCGGTGTCACCCCGGACGCCTGGCTCGGTTTCGCCCACCCTGACCTCCACGAAGGTCGGGAGGAGAACTCCCGCCGGTTCGGCACGATGGAACAGGATGGACATGATCAGCCCTTCCTTGAGGAAGCCGCTGGCGTCTCCCAACTGTTTCTCGTTCATCGAGAACTGGTCGAAGCTCTCCATATCCATAAAGTAGCAGGCGTCCTCGGCACGATAGAGGAACTGAACCTTTCGCTCCTCCACCTCTGCCCTCGGGATCTTCTCATCGGTCCTGAAGGTCCGGTGGATGACGGCGCCGGTCTTCATATTTTTCAGTTTGGTCCGCATGAAGGCGCCACCCTTGCCGGGTTTGACCCACTGATGGTCAGTCACCACGTACGGGGTCCCATCCAGTTCGACCTTGACCCCCGGGCGAAGATCCCCTCCAGCGATCATTCCCTCTCCTTGCGACTCAATCGAATGTGACTCAACACCCTACGACCTCCGCTTTTCAACAAGATGGAGGGCCGCCTGTACCCCAAGCAGATAGCTAAACGCGCCGAACCCTGTGATCTGGCCGATGGCGACATCGGCAATCAACGACTGATGGCGAAATTCCTCCCGCCGGTAGATGTTCGACAGGTGCACCTCCACCGTTGGGATGTTGGCGGCGAGGATCGCGTCCCGCAAACCCACGCTCGTGTGGGTCAAGGCGGCCGGGTTGACCACGATCGCGTCGGCCCACCCCATCGCGCTCTGGATCGCGTCGATGAGCGCGCCTTCATGATTCGATTGAACGAAACGAATCTCAGCCCCCCTAGAGGCGGCGTAGGACCTGAGTTGATCCTCAATCTCCTTCAGGGTTTGACGACCGTACTGGTCCGGTTCGCGCCGCCCCAGGAGGTTCAGATTGGGACCATTGAGAATGAGAAGCCGTTTCGCTTCGGCAACCTTCGTGGATCGCCGCGAGGGCATCTACCGACTCACGAGAGGTGGAGCGAAACGAGGGAAGAGCCTCGCCCGTCGGGCCATGTCACTGCCTCACTGCCGCCAGCTCAAGGCACCGGCGGACGCCCTGCAGCCAGCGCTCCAACTCCACGATCAGCATCTGCTCGCGTCTCCTCCGCGGAGGCCTCGCAGAGCCAGCCGCGGTCGCCTCCTTGGACACGCCGAACACCCTGGCGGACTCGGATCGGGATGCTTCGGCGAGGAGAGGGTCGATCGGGGGGGAAATGGTGGGCTCCACCGCCGCACCCATGATGTCCTGTCGCCTCTCGCCAAGGGCGCTCAGCTTTCCACGAATCTTTTCGTTGAAGGGTTGCTCATCGAACAGCTTTTGATAGATCGAGGCGGCTCGATCCGTGAGGCCTTGCGAGGCATACAGGTCCGCCAGCGTCTCGGTGGCGAAGAGGTTCTCATCTCTCTCTACAGAGCCGAACTCTGCATGAGGCTCCGGCAGCCCAGGAACGGCGCTGGCCTGAGGATAGACTGAGGGGTCGAACGGTGAGATCGGCGCTCGTAGCCTCAACAGGCTTGCCCGAATCTCTCGGTTCAGCGGGGAGAACTCCAGGGCCTTCTCGTAGTGTCGGATCGCCTCTTCCACCCGGCCCTGGGTTTCGCAGATCTGCCCGAGGTGTATCCGCGCCCGCAGGTTCTCCGGGGATAGCTCAACGACTCGATGAAACTCCTCCTCGGCTTTAACCGAATCACCACTCTCCAGGTAGGCCCGCCCGAGCACCACGCGGGCGCTGGCATATGTGGGGCTCGCCTTAAGCTCCTGAAGACAGAGCATAATGGCGTCGTCGAATCGCCCCTGCTCTCGATAGCGATCAGCCGCCCGCGCGACACTGTGCGACGAGCCCTTGACGTGTTGTGTATCTGCCTCACGTCGCGGCATGCTATCGGCCCTGCGCTTCCCCACTACGATGATCTGCCGGCAAAGACCAGTGCCCTCCGCAGTTCACGTCGATCTGAAATAGGCGCCACCGTAACATGGCCGACACCCTTTGTCAAGACGAAATATATCATGTTATTCTTTATCTTCTTATCGTAAACTATTGATTGTAATATAGTTTCAAATTCAACAGGAGAGATAGTCGGCAATCCGATCCTTTGGAGAAGGAACCGCAGCCGATGAAGATCCTCTTCCCCGCACAGGCCGCGCATCACCGAAAGTGCGGTTGCGACCACCATGCCGATGGCCACCGCCTCGCCGTGCAGGAGCCGTCGGTAGCCGGTGGCAGCTTCAATCGCGTGGCCCACCGTATGCCCAAAGTTTAGGATCGCGCGCAGCCCCTCCTCCCGCTCATCCTGCTCGACGACCTTCGCCTTGATCGCACAGGACCGCGCGACGAGGAAGGTTAGTGGTTCCTCCTCGGCACGAAGAACTTGGTCGAGGTGCGATTCAATGTATCCAAACAACTCTGAATCGGCGATCATGCCGTACTTGACCACTTCGCTCAGGCCGGCCCGCAACTGGCGTGGCGGCAGCGAATTGAGGGTCTGGATATCGGCGACAACCAGGGACGGCTGGTAAAAGGCGCCGACCAGGTTCTTCCCTTCGCGTAGGTTGACTCCCGTCTTTCCACCAACGCTGCTGTCCACCTGAGCCAATAAGGTGGTCGGGACCTGAATCAGTGGGAGGCCACGAAGGTAGGTGGCTGCCGCGTAGCCGGCTAAATCTCCGATCACCCCACCGCCCAGCGCGATCACGGCAGACCGGCGATCCATCCGGTGGCGCACAAAGGCCTGGTAGAGACGCGCCGCCTGCGAGAGCGACTTTGCCCGCTCTCCATTTGGAACCTGCACAAGCGCCACATCGAAGCCCGCCCGAGCCAAGGAAGCTTTGACAACGGCACCATAGAGGCGGTGTACCACAGGATTGGTAACGATCACCGCTCGGTGCGTCAGGGGGAGCTCTGCGCACAGCTCTCCGAGTCTCTTCAAGAGCCCGCTGCCAATGACGATTTGGTAACTCCTGTCTCCGAGCGAGACAGGGACAGTGTTCAAAGACCTCATCACCCTGTTTCTCGCGTCCCGACCGGTTTCAAACAAAGGTGCCGTACGATCTGATCGACGACCTCCTCAACATTGGACGTGCTCGTATCAATAGAGAGATCAGCCCTTGCATACGCGGCGGCGCGCATCTCGAGCAATTCACGGATCCTGGCCAAGCGCCCCTGAACCTCCAAGAGGGGACGACGATCATCGGTCCCGATCCTCTGCACGATGACCCAGGGCTCAGCCCGGAGGCACACGACGACCCCCCCCATCTTGAGATGTTGGACATTCTCGGGGTCGAGCACGGCGCCGCCTCCAGTGGCGATCACGCAGTCCCGGCGATGCGCGAGAGTGGCGATCAGCTCGCGCTCCCTCCGCCTGAACCCCGCCTCTCCCTCTGACGCAAAGACCTCAGCGACCTTCATTCCCGCCCCCTCTTCTATCAGCCGGTCCAGGTCAATAAAGGGCAGCCCGAGCCGTTCGGCGAGACGGGCTCCGACAACGGTTTTCCCTGTTCCCATAAAGCCGGTGAGGACAATCTTCATATCAACGATCTTGAACCGATCGAAGGTACTCTCGATAATTGCGCGTCATCTCGTCCAGGCTGTCCCCTCCGAACTTTTCCCGAAGCGCCCGGGCTATCTCAAAGGCTACCACCGCCTCCCCGATGACCCCGGCTGCCGGAACAGAGCAGATATCCGATCGCTCGATACTCGCCTTGAACGGCTCCTTTGTGAGGAGGTCCACCGATGCCATGGGGGCGTACTGCGTGGAGATCGGCTTCATCGCCCCGCGGACGATAATCGGTTGCCCGTTCGACATCCCACCTTCCAGCCCACCGGCCCGATTCGTCTTCCTCACGAAACGGCCGTGCTCATAGAAGATCTCATCATGTGTCTCAAATCCGAACCGCTTGGCACCCTCGAACCCCAAGCCGATCTCGACTCCCTTGATCGCCTGGATGCTCATCACCGCCTGTGCCAGTCGGCCGTCCAGTTTACGGTCCCAGTGCACATAGCTGCCAAGTCCCACCGGCAGATTGAGGGCCACCACCTCGAAGACCCCTCCGAGGGACGTGCCGCGCTTTCTCGCCTCGTCGATCTTCCGCATCATCGCCTCGCCCGCCTCCGCATCGGCACAGCGCACATCGGAGTCCTCTGCGCGATCGCGGCTCTGTGCGAATGACAGTCCATCGACCTTGGCCACGATCCCGCCGATCTCCGTGACGTGGCTGAACACCTCGATGTCGAACTCTCGGAGCAACCGTTTACACACGGCTCCAACGGCGACGCGAGCCGCGGTTTCCCTCGCACTGGCCCGCTCCAATACGTTGCGGATGTCGCGCTGGCCGTACTTCAGGGCGCCAGCCAAGTCCGCGTGCCCAGGTCTCGGGCGAGTGACGGGTTCTTTCGGATCCGCCTCGATCCCCCCAGGTTTGGAATCCATCGTTCGTTTCCAGTTTTCCCAGTCGCGATTCGCAATCAGAATGGCGATGGGGCCTCCCATGGTCAGGCCGTGGCGGACACCGCCGACGATATTCGCCTCATCCTTTTCGATCCGCATTCTCCCGCCCCGCCCGTATCCCCGCTGCCTCCTGCCGAGGTCCAGATTGATCTCCTCGGCCACTAACGAAAGATCGGCCGGGATTCCCTCCAGGATGGCGGTCAACATCGGGCCGTGGGACTCCCCCGCGGTCAGGTACCGCAACATGTGGATGGAGCTCCGCGATGAAGGTTGCTGCGTTTCTGTGGTGGCACGATACGCGACTGTTGAAGCAGGTACTTGACGCAGTTCTGGGCGAAGCGACCTCGGTCTTTCCATTCCCCGGTGAGGGTCAGATCGAGCGCCACCGCCAAGATGGTCCCGGCATCAGACCTTCGCTCGGCGATCAGTGGCATGGGGCGACGTCCGCCTCCCTGGATTTGCCCCCCACCGGGATCACGGCCGCCGACAATTCCCGCCTTGGATGCCTTTCGGTACTGGGCAATCTCCACAGCACCGCCGTTCAGATCGAGCTCGTTGAAGAAGGCCATAGTCGGGATCTCGATCCCCTTGAGAATCGGATGGCCAGGTTGCAGGATAAGGGTCGGACCGAACGGGTGAGGCAGCCAGTCGTCTCGCGATGGCCGCAGCGGCAGAAGGTCTGCCAGCTCCGTGCCGGCATATCCCCCGCTGCCATACGATTGCTTCCCGCCGGTGATGAGCATGGCGCCCCCCTGCTCCAGGTAGCCCCGAAGCCCGTCACGCACCCCCTCTGGCAGGCTCGCGTAGCTGACGTTTGACAGGACGAGCAGTGAGAAGTCGGTCAATGGAGCATCTCCCGCTTCCCGCTTGACCACCGCGCCTGTCCGCGACTCCAACTCGGACCAGGTGATGTAGGAGTCATCTCCCAGCGATAGAATCATTGCGCCACTCTGCGCCCATAGCTCCCATGGCCAACTTAATCGGGAGCCCAGAACAATTACGACCAGCGTGATAAAGAAATGGGTGACCCACGACGGCAATCTCGACGCTCTCTCCACGGATTTCCCCTTTCGCGGAGGATTCTACCCCAACTCCCACAGGGAAAAAAGAAAAAACGCACTCCAGGTGCGCTCCGAACAGGGGGAAGCAATTGTATTACAGGATGCGCTGTGGTGTAGCAGGGCTTACTTTGAGGGCTGCGCGGTCGGTGGCTGCCCCGCGACTGGCTGCCTCGCTCCCGTCTTCACCTTTCTATAGCAGATCCGCACGCTTGAGTCTGGATCTGCTACACGCTCAACGTGTTGAAGAAATCGCGCTGGCACCGGGAAATCAATCACAGTGCTGTCATTTTGAGAGAGGACGCTTGCATCCTCGACTTCGAATTTTCCCAGTCGTCTGCCTTTCACTCGGACTTCTACGTCAATCCGCGGCTTCCAGGGGGCCTTCGAAAGGTTCGTGACGACCCCAATCAGATTGCTCCCGACGAGCTCGGTTTCGGTCACCGAAAACTCGGCCGATTCACCCGGGCACAGCCCCTCACCTGATCGAGTCTTTGCCTCACCCTCCCGAACAATGTCGGTGACGCCCCGCCGATCGATCTTCGCAAGCTCATCTCGCTTCAGTCCATAGACTGTTGTATCTCTCTCTTGGTAGATCTTCGCGTTGACAAAGCTCTCGTCACGATTCGTGATAACATAATCCTCAAGGGGATGCTCTTCCAAAGGTACAGTCCAGCGGGGAGCGATTTTCTTCCCGAGCCCTTTTGTTCCGTAAATAACATAGACATTGTCGGCGTCGATCTCACCGAATCTGCCGTCGATCGTGCTCCAGAGAATCGGGCCCGCTGGCTTTCCTTTCGTGCAATCCTCGACGAAGACTGACTCCCTCTCCGCGTCAGGCTCCTTTGCGATCTCCTGACGAGCCAGGAAGGTGCACGTATCTGCCATAATATAGTGGCCGCCCTTCAGGTAGATGATATACTCAGCAAAAGAGTCCGGCGCAGCGGCAAGAATGAAGACCAGCGCTATTGATGCAGCCGACAATACGCCCAATGGTAACCCTCCCTTCCCCGTTCAGACGTCCATCTCATGGGCACAGCACCCAGCTCAGGAGCTCCGAAGGCGCCCCACGTCATACACCTGCTAGTGCCGTTCCAACTTGTTCGGACACATAACAAGGCTCTGCGACAGCCGATCCAGATGCCTGCGGGTCATTGTGATGTTAGGCGGATAAAGTTGGAACGGCACTAGCCTCACCATCTTGGCGTAAATGGTTGGAACGGCACTAGAACGCGAAATCAAATCTCAAATACTCACAGAGCGAGGAAACCGACCCTTGCCCCAGGTGAAGTTGGTTCACCACCTCTTGCTGAAGGATGAGGATCGGAGCCCGTTCCGCCATGGGTAACAGCGGCTGGAGCCGACAGAGGGTTTTGAATTTCCGCGCGAGGCACGGCCGGTCGCTCGGTAGGCAGCCGGACAGACTCGCGTATTCCTGGAGAAGCCCCTCCCGCCGCACTGCGAGGAGCCTCCCGAGAGCCCTTCTCTCGTCCTCAAGGATGCGAAGATATTCAGCCTGCTCAAAACGGATTACTTGTTCAATGACACCGATGCTTTCTCGTAGGGCTTCGATGCGACCCGAGAGTTTCGCGCGCAGGGAGGCACGTTCTTGGGCGCTTGACCGATCCAGGTCGCGATGAGGGATCTCGATTGCAGAGCTGTCGAGGAGGCGTAGAAGAGCCTCCGACTCGACGTGGCGATCCTTTATGGCGTTCAATTGAGCCTGCTTTTCGGGCTGCACTGCCCCGAGCTTCAACCTAGCGATCTCTTGTTCGGTCTTATGAAAGGCATCTCGTAGCCTCGGGAGATCGTCGGGGGTTCCCAGCGCGATCACGCGTAGGGTCTCTTCGCGTATGCCTCTATGCGGGTCCATCACGGGGTCTCGATCCGCCCCAAAAGATACCCCAGACCCCAATGAGACTCCCACTCCCACGGCGAAGACCAGAACCCGATTCCAGTAGCGCCGCTTCAGCCAGCTCATCTCCCTTTCCTCTCACGTGACACCGCCATTTGAAACCCTCCCCCCTCGTCGGATGACAACGGCATCAGGCTCTAGGTTCTCGACTCCTGGAGGACCGAAGGGGTAAGAAAAATAAGGAGTTCGACTCGATCGTCGGGCCCAATCGACTGTCGCTTGAACAGCCAACCCAGGATCGGGATTCGCCCCAGAAATGGAACATGGTCATCGACAATCTGTTCGGTCGATTGAAGCAGGCCCCCGATGACCACCGTCGAGCCGTTCGGGACCAGGATATTAGTCGTCGCCTTGCGGGTGTTGATGGGAAAGGCGAATCCGCCCGAGAAGTCGATTCGGTCCCCCGCGAAGGAGCGTTCCGCCTCAACTTTCATCGAAACCCGGCCGTCTGGTGTGATGTGCGGCTTGACCTTGAGTTTGATAAACGCATCCTGGAATGAAACAACCGTCCTGCCCGAGCTATCGATCGTGGTAAAGGGGACCTGAGTGCCCTGCTTGATCTCCGCCTCTTCATTGTCTTGGGTCGCAATTCTCGGGGACGATAAGGTCCTGAGTCTCCCCTCACGCTCCGCTGCGGAGAGCTGTAATCCTACGAGGTACCGATTCGCGAGGCTACCGATTGTGGCCCCGAGGATGAACGGGTTGGCGCCCGAGGCGATAGCTGGGAGGTTCAAGGCAAGCGGAACGGGCCCGAGGAAAGGAGCGGGATTCGCGGGATCGAGAAACGGGGGGGAGCCAACAGTGGGCGACGGGAATTGAATCGACCCTGGAGAACCACTCCCGCCGAAGGTCGTCACCCCGGTCCTACTCCCCGGAGCTGTGGGAATCCCCGCCCCACCCCATTGCACGCCGAGGCTTTGGGAAAAAGTGCGGGATGCTTCCACGATCCTCGCCTCGATGAGGACCTGGGGCGTCGGAATGTCGATCTGCTTCAAGAACGTTTCCATCCTCTCGACAGCCTGAGGCAGGTCCTTCATGATGATCCTACTCGATCGCTCATCGACCACCACGCTCCCCTGAGGGGTCTTCAACGCCGTCAAATTGGTCCTGAGATCTGCAGCCTTGGCATAGTTGAACGTCAGCAACTTGGTAACGAATGGATCTTTCGGAGGCGCATCAAGCTCCTTGGCGATCGCCGCCATCTTGAGGCAGGCGGATTGAACATCATTCACGATCAGGGTATTCGTGCGTTCATCCAGTTCAACGCTTCCCTTCCGTGTCTTAAGCGGGTCCAGATGTTTCTTGACTTCAGAGGCTTTCGTATGCGCCAACCGAATCAGCTTCGTGCACTTGGGCTCCTCCGCATACAATCGCTCCTCTTCCTCGACTTTCTTCCTTTCCTCCTTGGCCTTTCGCCTCGCCTCCTCGACCTTCCGCTTCTCTTCCTCTATTCGCAAATCCTTGAGCCTCGCTTCTTGGTCGAGCTTCAGTCTACTCTCCTCCACCTTCAGTCTACTCTCCTCCACCCGTTGAATATCCTTGACCCGCTCCTCCTTCGCCTTCTGGATATCCGCCTTCAAGCCCACGTAAATCACATCTCCGTCCTGCTCATAACTCAGGCCTTTGGTGCGGAGGATGAGATCGAGCGCCTGACGCCACTCTACGTTGGTCAAGCGGATCGTAATATCCCTCTCTTTCCGCTCCTTGAGGCCGTGTGCCGCAACCATGTTCAGCCCGCTGACCTCAGAGATCAGGCGTAATAGATCATCGAGATCAGCGCCCTTGAAATCCAACGACAGCCGATTGTTGCTCAGAGGGGCCTTCGGCATGGTTGGAGGAGCCAAAGCGACTGGCCGCTCGGGAGGAGCAGCAGACAGAGGAGGGAGGTCCACCATCTTCGGCGTCTCTCTCAATGGCGCAGGTCTTGGCTCCGGCGTTGGCCGCCTGGCCAGAGGAGGGGGTGACGGCTTTTTTCGGAGCGGCGGCCGCACCTTCGGCGCCGCCTCCTGCTTGGGCGCCTCCGCCATGGTGGACGGAACAGGCTCCTGAGCCACTCCACCAAGGGAGACCTGCAAGCCCGTCTCGACGCGGTCAGTTTTGAAAGGCAGCGGCTGCCCGAGATCGAAGACCAGGCGCACGACCGGGACCGGGTGTTCCCGGTACTGGGTCGTCCGGATCTTCAGGATCGGGGAGCCGGCGGGCACGGCGACAGGTTGACGGATCGCGTGCCGGGCATGCGGGAGGTCGATCACCAGGCGGGGCGGGTTGGGGAGCGCGAACGACTCGTAGTCGGTTAGAGCACCATCCGCCGTCACGAGGATGGTCGCCCCAGCGGGCCCACGCCCCTGCACCTGGAGGCCGGTCACCATGATGACTGCCCGCGCCTCCACGGGGGCTGCCGAGCTGATATCCTCCGCAGGCTTCGCCTCCCCCTTCTCCACCACCCCTACGCCGGCTGCAGGGGCCACCGACCCTGTCGATTCCGCCGTCCCATCGGCAGCAGAAGGAGCCACTTGAACGACGGTCGGAGGCTCACTCGGCTTCGGCACCTCCGTGGTGGGTGTGTCCTGCCTTGCAGACTCGACCTGTTTCGACCCCGGCACAGACGACACCTCCTTCGAAGCCTCTTCGCTGATCAGGATCTGCATCTGGTTGCCGGTGACCTCCAGTCGGTACGGCAGCGATTGCCCGAGATCGAAGACCAGGCGCACGACCGGGACCGGGTGTTCCCGGTACTGGGTCGTCCGGACCTTCAGGATCGGGGAGCCGGCGGGC
>Ga0326597_10010945_pt1 | contig 12054 bp, 10 predicted proteins | sample RVTome_12_FD_203789 | JGI IMG/M metagenome (GOLD analysis project Ga0326597, IMG submission 203789) | Soil microbial communities from uranium-contaminated site in the Upper Colorado River Basin, Wyoming, United States - RVT100D185 | ecosystem: Environmental > Terrestrial > Soil > Contaminated >... | reverse complement strand
ATTGGCCAGACCAAGAGCCTAAACAACCAAGAGGTTTACGTTCCGCAGCGGGAGAAGGAGATTCTTCGCAGGCTCGCCGGCCTAAGCTGCGGGCCGCTGCCTTCCGCAACGATTCTTGCCATCTATCGGGAAATCATATCGGGCTGCCGTTCCCTAGAAGCCCCGCTGAAGGTGGCGTTTTTCGGCGCAGCGGCGACCTACAGTCATCTTGCCGCTAAAGAGCAATTTGGCTCGTCATCCGAGCTCCGGCCGACCGCGAGCATTGCGGAGGTATTTCAAGAAGTCAACCTTGAGCGAGCCGCCTTCGGCGTCGTGCCGATCGAAAACTCGACCGAAGGTGTGGTGGCGCACACGCTCGACTGTTTGGTCGAGTCCGATTTGCAAATCTGCGCGGAAATCTTTCTCGATATTCATCACAATTTGTTGTCGCGCAGCGGACGCGCCGAAGAGGTCCGCCGGATACTTTCTCATCCTCAGGCGTTGGCGCAGTGCCGCGGCTGGCTCGGCGCGCACTTGCCGAATATCACCGTCGAGGAGGTCGCGAGCACGGCCCATGCCGCGCTCGCCGCCAGTAAGGACGGCAGTGTCGCCGCCGTTTCCAGCGCGTTGGCGAGGGAGGTTTACGGCCTGGAATCGGTGGCGAGCAATATTGAAGATCGAACCACCAACATCACGCGATTCCTGGTCATCGGCAAAGTGACCACCAAGCCGGGCCGGCGCGATAAGACTTCGCTGGTGTTTTCCGCTAAGGACAAGCCCGGCGTGCTTTACCAAATGCTCCAACCCTTCGCCAAGAGCCGGATCAATCTTTCTAAGATCGAATCGCGGCCGATCAAGAATAAGCCGTGGGAGTATCTGTTTTTTCTCGATTTGCTCGGACATCGCGAGCAACCGGCGGTGAAGCGGGCGATCACCGGCTTGGAAAAAAACTGCGAGTTTTTAAAAATTTTAGGTTCCTACCCGAGCGGCAGATGATGAAGACCGTCGAGCAAATACCTGAATATATCCGTTCGCTCATCCCCTACGAACCGGGCAAGCCGATCGAAGAAGTGGAACGCGAGTACGGCATCGCCAACTCGATCAAGCTCGCCTCCAACGAAAATCCCCTGGGGCCTTCGCCCAAGGCGTTAGCGGCGATTCGGGCCAGGCTCGATCAGCTCCATCTCTATCCCGACGGCGACTGCTTTTATCTGAAAAACGGACTGGCCGAGAAGCTTGGCGTCGCACCCGATAGGCTGATCTTTGGCAACGGCTCCAACGAGATCATTGAATTGGCGGCGCGAACCTTCTTGCGCCCCGGCGACGAAGCGGTGATGGCCGATCAGGCCTTCGTGGTCTACCAGCTCATCGTCCAGGCGGTCGGTGGGCAGAGCAAACGCGTGCCGCTCCGCGATTACACCCATGATCTGAGCGCCATCGCCGATGCGGTTTCAGCGCGCACCCGACTAGTTTTTTTAGCCAATCCGAATAACCCGACTGGGACCATATTTCGCCGCGCGGCATGGGAAAAATTTCTCGCCAAAGTTTCGCCGGATGTGCTGCTCATCATCGATGAGGCTTACTTTGAATATGTCGAAGAAGTCGATTACCCCAATTCGCTCAAATATCACGAGCTGGGCCGGGCGATGTTGACGTTGCGAACTTTCTCTAAAATCTATGGACTCGCTGGCCTCCGTGTCGGTTACGGGATTGCGCCGCCGGAGCTGATTGCCATGCTGCAGCGGGTGCGCCAACCGTTTAACGTCAACGCGCCGGCGCAGTGGGCGGCACTAGCGGCGTTGGCTGACGCCGATCACGTCGAACGCAGTTTGGCGGTCAATCGACAGGGACGCAATTTTCTTCAAGGCGAATTCACGCGCTTGGGTTTGGAGTTCGTGCCCAGTTACGGCAACTTTGTTTTGGTCCGTGTCGGCAAGGGACAGGAAATATTCAGACAGTTGCTCAGCCAAGGCGTCATCGTGCGCCCCATGGGCGGCTACCGGTTTCCCGAGCATATCCGGGTGACCGTCGGCACCATGGCAGAGAATCGGAAGTTTATCGAAGCGTTGCAGAAAGTTATTCAGAGTTCTTAGACAACTGGAAAGAGATGTCGTTGTGGCCGTGATGTTCGAAAAGATGGCGCTGGCGGGTGTCGGACTGATTTGCGGTTCCTTGGCGCTCGATATGCGCCGGCAGAAATTAGTCAAACAGATCCTCGGTTTCGGCCGCAGCGAAGCCAATCTCAAATTCGCCAAGAAAAAGGGCATCATCGATAGCTACTTTTTGCGTGAAGAGGATTTTCCCGACGGGGTCGATTTTCTCATGATCGGCACACCGGTGCAGACCATCGTGCCGCTAACCAAAGCTTTCTTGCCCAAGCTCGACGCCGGCTGCCTCATCAGCGACGTCGGCAGCGTCAAAGGCGAGATCGTGCGGGGCATGGAGAAATTGCTGCCGAAAGAGATCTTTTTCGTCGCCGGACATCCGATCGCCGGCGGCGAACAGTGGGGCGCCCAGGCAGCGCGAGAAAATTTATTCGTGCGCCACCGCACAGTGCTGACGCCGACCAAGAAAACTAACGCAAAGGCGTTACGGAAAGTCACTGCGCTTTGGCGCAAAGTCGGCGCCGAGGTCGAGATCATGCATCCGGATGTTCACGATCGCGTGCTTGGCGTCATCAGTCACCTGCCCCATGTTCTGGTTTACGCGTTGGTGAATGCGCTCGAACGGACCAACTTGAAAGGTGTTGATCTCAAGAGTTATTGCGCCGGTGGCTTCAAGGATTTTACCCGTATCGCTTCGAGCCGTCCGGAGCTGTGGCGCGATATCTGTCTAATGAACAAGAGGGCATTGGGCCGTTCACTGAGCGATTACATAAAATACCTCGAACAGATCAATCGTTGGATTCGCGACGAGAAAGGCTCTTTGTTGGAGCAAGAGTTTAGCCGGGCCTTCGCGGTGCGCGGGCAAATTCCCTAACTGCCGACCCATGAGACGCATCGAACCGATGAGAACGCCGCTGCACGGCGATATCAGCGTACCGGGCGATAAATCGATCGCCCACCGCGCGGTGATCTTCGGCAGCATCGCCCAAGGGCGCTCGCGGATTTTCAATCTCTCGGACGGCGACGATAATTCCCGCACCGTGCGGGCGTTCCGCCAAATGGGCGTGGGGATCAGCCGCGATGGCGATGCCCTGTGCATCGAGGGTCTAGGTTGGCGCGGCTTGCATGCGCCGGCAGAGACGGTTGATTGCGGCAATTCCGGCACGACCATGCGGCTTCTGTCGGGTTTGCTAGCCGGGCTGCCGTTTCATAGTGAGTTGGACGGCGACGCGTCATTGCGCCAGCGGCCCATGCAACGAGTGATCGATCCGTTGACCCAAATGGGCGCTAAGATTACCAGCAAAAGTGGCAATGGATTGGCACCGCTCGATATCGAGGGTGGCGACCTGCATGGCATCCATTACTCGATGCCGATCGCCAGCGCGCAGGTGAAATCGGCGATATTGTTTGCGGCGTTGCAAGCGCACGGCGCCACCACAGTGGAAGAGCCACAGCCTTCGCGGGATCACACCGAAGTGATGATCCGCGGTTTCGGCGGCACAGTGTCAGTTAACGGTCGGTCGATTACCCTCACTGGCGGGCAGAATCTCGTCGGGCGGGAGGTCCGCATCCCGGGCGATCTATCCTCTGCGGCATTTTTTATCGTCGCCGCCGCGTTGATCCCCGGTTCGGAGCTAACGATTCGCAATGTCGGCTGTAATCCGACCCGCGACGGCGTCATCGAGGTATTGCTGCGGATGGGCGCGGCGATTGAAAAGTTCAATGAACGGACCGCCGCCGGTGAACCGGTTGCGGATTTCCGGGTTCGTGGCGGCAAGCTGCATGGCGTTGAGGTGGGGCCGGAGTTCGTCGCCCGGACCATCGACGAGTATCCGATACTAGCAATCGCCGCGGCCTTGGCCCAGGGCACGACGGTCTTTGCCGATGTGCAGGAGTTGCGCTACAAAGAGTCGGACCGCATCGCGGCCATGGCCGAAGGTTTGCGGTGTCTCGGGGTGATCGTCGAGGAACGCCAGGATGGTATGACGATCCACGGCGGTCCGGGCTTTGAAGGTGGCGCCGTGCGCAGCTTCGCCGATCACCGTATCGCCATGTCCTTCGCCATCGCGGGCTTGCTGAGCGACCACGGTGTGGCCGTCGATGACGCTCGCTGCGCCGACATCTCGTTCCCGACCTTCTTTGAATTGTTGGAGAAAATTTGTTTGCATTAAAGCCAGATACAGGGGATAGTCGCCGCGGAAAAGAGGCGGGGGTGGTCATCGCGATTGACGGGCCGTCGGGCGCGGGCAAGAGTACTTTAGCCAAACGGTTGGCTCGGGAACTTGGCTATATCTATTTAGATACCGGCGCGATGTACCGGGCTCTGGCCCTCAAGCTCTTGCGTCAAGGTGTCGATTTGGCGGATGATGCCCGCATGGGCGAGTTGGTCCGGTCCACGACAATCGATTTGCGCGAAAACGGCGGCAAGCTTGCCGTGTTGCTCGACGGCGACGACGTTGCCGGCGCAATTCGCACGCCGGAAGTGAGCCAAACGGCCTCAAAGGCGTCGGCGCTCAGGGTAGTGCGCGCGCGCCTGCTGGAATTGCAGCGCGCCGTCGGCGAGCGCGGCAGCGTCGTCGCCGAAGGGCGCGATATTGGCACGGTGGTTTTCCCCCAGGCAGAGGTGAAAATTTTTCTCGATGCCTCGACCCGTGAGCGGGCTCGCCGCCGCTATGAAGAGCTGCGCGCGGCTGGGCACCCGGTCGCGTTCGAGGAAACCCTGCGCGAGCAGGAAGAGCGCGATAGGCGCGACAGGGAGCGGGATTTAGCGCCGCTCTACCAGGCTGAAGATGCGTTGCGGATCGATTCGTCAAATGTCACCGCGGACGCTGTGGCGGCGTTGGTGTTAGATTTAGTCAAAAATAAGGCAAGAGAAAATTAATAAGATCGGAGTTGGTTTTCATGGCTCAAACGGAAGAAACAAAAGGCGCGACCGCAGGCGGCGCCAGCGAGTTCGAGGCTATGTTCGAGGAAAGCCTGCGCACAGTGAAACCGGGGGGCGTGGTCAAAGGCAGAGTCGTTGGGATTACCGCGACCCATGTGTTGATCGATGTCGGTTATAAATCCGAAGGGCAAACCCCCATCCAGGAGTTCACCGACCGCGAGGGTAATGTCACGGTCAAAGTGGGCGACGATGTCGACGTTTATTTAGAAACCTCTGAGGATGAGAGCGGCGGCATTGTGTTGTCGCGCCAACGCGCGGAAAACCTCAAAATCTGGGAAGAACTCGAAAGCGCTTTTAACGAGGGCCGAGGCGTCGAAGGGCGCATCATCGGTAAAGTCAAAGGTGGCTTTAAAGTCGATGTCGGGGTGCCGGGATTTCTCCCTGGGTCTCATGTGGAAATCCGCCCAAGCCGAAATCTGGACCGCTTCATCGGCACCACCGACCGCTTCGCGATTCTCAAATTCAACCGGCCGCGCGGAAACGTGGTGGTTTCGCGCCGCGCCTTATTGGAACAGGAACGCGATGGTCTCAAGCAGGAAATATTAAAAGTTCTCGAAGAGGGGGTTATTCTCGAGGGTACGGTAAAGAACATCACCGGCTATGGGGCTTTTGTCGACCTCGGCGGCATCGACGGGATTCTGCATATCAGCGATATGTCCTGGGGGCGAATCAATCATCCGTCGGAAATCGTCCAGGTGGGTGAAACCGTTAAAGTGGTGGTGCTCAAGTTCGATACCGAGAAGGAACGCATCTCGCTCGGCATGAAACAGTTGAGCCCCGATCCCTGGCATACCGTGGCGCAAAAGTACCCTGTGGGTGCACGGGTGCAGGGTAAAGTGATCAGCTTGATGGATTATGGCGCCTTCGTCGAACTGGAAAGCGGCATCGAAGGGTTGATCCATATTTCTGAAATGTCTTGGACGCGGAAGATCGCCCATCCTTCAAAGATTCTTCAGATCGGCCAGTCGGTCGAAGTTGCGGTGCTCAACGTCGATCCAGGCCATCGGCGTATTTCGCTCGGGCTCAAACAGATCATGGCCAATCCTTGGGAAGCGGCCAAAGAAAAGTACCCGGTGGGCAGCGTGATCAGTGGCCCAGTGCGTAATATCACCGAGTTCGGTCTTTTCGTCGGCATCGACGAGGGCATTGACGGTCTGGTGCACATCTCCGATCTCCATTGGAACAAAAAGATCAAGCACCCCTCGGAGCTGTACAAGAAAGGCGATATCGTCGAAGCCAAAGTGCTCGGCGTAAACGTCGAAAACGAACGATTCTCGCTAGGCATCAAGCAAATGGCTCCCGACCCCTGGCAAGTGGTTGTTTCCAGCCATCCGGTGGGTTCGAAGATCAAAGGGCAAGTCACTAGCGTGCCCGACTTTGGCGTGTTCGTGCGTATCGATGAGGGCGTCGAAGGCTTGATTCATGTCTCGCAATTGAGCTCGGAAAGGGTCGACAAACCGTCAAGTCTCTATAAAGTCGGTGATGAAGTCGAAGCCGAAGTCGTGAGCATCGACGCTGCCGAACGCAAAATCGGCCTGAGCGTGCGCGCGCTGCGTCGCTCGGAAGAGCGCCAGGAGATGGAAAGTTATTTGAAACGGGAGAAAGAAGGCGGCCGTTTTTCCTTTGAATCGCTGCTTGGTGACGAGCTCCGCCTCGACCGAGATGACGACCCTCAAGGCGGGCGCAAAGGGCGTAAATAGGGCCGCTAGATGACCGCAATGGTTAACCAAACCAATCATTTCATATTGCGCGGACTGGCAAGATTGTTGGGCGTCGTGCTGGTGATTTTCACTGTGGTGTTTTTCTTCGCGTACTCGACCGGTGGGGATTCTAAAGTGTTGGCGCTGTTTTCCGGCGATGGCGTCGGCGTGCTGCAGATCGAAGGTGCCATCGACGATTCCCGTGGGGTGCTTGACGAACTCCGTCGATTCAGGGAAATGCCTTGGGTGAAAGCCATTGTCGTAAGGGTCGACTCCCCCGGCGGAGCGGTGGCGCCAACCCAGGAGATCTTCCAAGAAATCCGGCGCGCCAAAAAGAAAAAGCCGTTCGTCGCCTCGATGGGCAGCACGGCTGCCTCAGGTGGCTATTATATCGCCAGCGCCTGCGATAAGATTCTCGCCAATGCCGGGACTTTGACCGGCTCCATCGGCGTGATTATGCAGCTGACCAACGTCGAGGAGTTGATGAAGAAGGTGGGTGTCAAGGGGTACAACGTCAAGAGCGGCATCAACAAAGACATCGGCTCGCCGTTTCAACCGTTGTCGCCGGAGGGGCGGCAGATCCTCCAATCGTTAGTTGACAACGTGCATAGCCAATTCGTCGTCGCCGTAGCCGAGTCGCGAGGTATGGACGAGACCGTAGTGCGCAAACTCGCCGACGGCCGGGTTTATTCCGGTGCGCAGGCCAAGGACTTGGGTTTGGTCGATCAAATCGGCACCCTGGAAGATGCCATCCAGTTGGCGGCTACGCGCGCCGGCATCGATACGGAGCCGGCGGTTTACTATTCCAATGCCGGACGAGACAAATGGTGGGAACGGATGTTTATGGCGGTATTCGACCGCCGCCTGCCGGGCTTGGAGCGCGGTTGGTTACGTTATGAATGGTCGCCCGCGCTGCTCCAATAACGGCGACGGTATCTTTCTTGTAGGTTTTTCCGGGTTTACTGTGACGATGTTTGCACCACGAAGAGCACGAAGTTCGGAGTATTAAATTTCTGAAACCTTGATGTCCTTCGTGCTTTTCGTGGTGAACAAAGCAAAACGGACGTGATACATTATCCACACAAAAGCCTGACGAGCCTTTTCGTGTAGTTCTGATGTCGTGAGGGAGATGATATGACCAAAAGGGATTTAATCGATGAAGTGAACAAGCGCTTTCCGCATCTTTCGCGGCGCGATTCGGAGGTCATCATCAATGCCATCTTTGACTCCATGGTGGACGCCCTGGCGCAGGGAGACCGCATCGAGATTCGCGGTTTTGGCAGTTTTGTCGTCAAGCAGCGGCGGGCCAGGCAGGGCCGCAACCCGAAAAGCGGCGCCTTGGTCTCGGTGGCTGCCAAGCGGGTGCCTTTCTTTAAGGTGGGCAAGGAACTGCGTTTGCGCGTGGATGGCCAACCTTACGATCCGCTCGCTGATGGAGACGATCAGTGAAGCAGCTCTGGGCGCCTTGGCGGATGGCCTATATCGCCGACGCTTCAAAAGATGAGGGCTGTATATTTTGCACTAAGTATCGCGAGGCTGATTTAAGAGCGGCACTGGTTTTGGCGCAAACCGAACATTCGGTGGTCATGATGAACAAGTATCCGTATAACAATGGCCATCTTTTGATCGCGCCCAAACACCACGAAAACAATCTCGCTCAATTGCCCGGCGCAGTGTTTCACGAAGTCAACGAAGTCTTGCGCCAAGCCGTCGAGGTAGTCCGCGGAGCGCTCAATCCCGGCGGCATCAATGTGGGCATGAATCTCGGCAAATGCGCCGGCGCCGGCATTGAGGCGCATCTCCATTGGCATGTCGTACCGCGCTGGGAAGGCGACACCAATTTCATGCCGGTGATCGGCGAGACTCGGGTGATACCGCAATATTTGCTCGATAGCTTTGACCAATTGCAGCCCTATTTTAAGAATTTGTCGGCCTGAGTCAGCCAAATCAACACCATCAAAAAAGTCCAGTGAAACTTAATCGAGGGGGAGGCCACATCCAGTGAGTGAGGCAAAAACATTGGCAGATCTGAAAAAGAGCGGCATCGCGGTTTTGTCGGTGCGCGATGAAATGCGAAAGAATCTGGTGCGTCATCTGGAAAGCGGCGAACGCATCCTGCCGGGCATCGTTGGTTACGATGAATCCGTCATTCCGGAAATCGAAAACGCCATCCTTTCCGGCCATCATATGGTCTTTCTCGGCGAGCGGGGCCAAGGTAAGTCGCGCATCATTCGCGGTCTCACCAGCTTGCTTGATGAGAGTATTCCCATCGTCGAAGGCTGCGAGATCAACGATAATCCTTACGCGCCGATCTGCCGCGCCTGCCGTAAACGAGCGGCCGAGCTCGGCGACGCGCTGCCGGTTCAATGGGTCGACCGCGATCATCGCTACGGTGAAAAACTGGCGACCCCGGACGTGTCGATCGCCGACCTGGTCGGCGAAATCGATCCGATCAAAGTCGCGGAAGGGCGCTATCTGGCCGACGAAGAGACCATTCATTACGGCCTCGTCCCGCGCACCAACCGCGGCGTGTTTGCCATCAACGAATTGCCCGACTTGACCGAAAAAGTGCAAGTCGGTCTATTCAATTTGATGGAAGAAAAAGACGTGCAGATCAAAGGCTACAAGATTAGACTGCCGCTCGACGTGATCATCGTCGCCAGCGCTAACCCGGAGGATTATACCAGCCGGGGCCGGATCATCACGCCGCTCAAGGACCGTTTCGATGTGCAGATCCGCACCCACTATCCGAAGAATATCGACGACGAGATCATCATCATGGAGCAGGAGGCGACATCGACCAATCTGCGCAGCAGCCCGGTCGAAGTGCCGCGCTTCATGAAGGAAATCCTCGGCCATCTCACTTTTGAAGCGCGCAAATCCAACGAGATCAATCAGTCCTCCGGCGTCAGCGTGCGCGTGACCATCAATAACTACGAAAGCATCATCAGCAACGCCGAGAAGCGGGCCCTCCGTTGTAAGGAGCACGACATCGTGCCGCGGGTCAGTGATCTGCATTCGCTGCTGGCCTCAACCAGCGGCAAGATCGAAATGGAATACGTTGGGGAAGACAAAAAAGAAGACGATTTGGTTAACAAGCTGGTCAACCGCTCGATCCTCAAAGTCTTTGATCAATATTTCAACCTCAATTCCCTGCAGAAAGTGATCGAGTATTTCAACTCTGGCTGGGGTGTCGAAGTCTCTGACCAGATGGCGTCGCAAGATTATCTGGAAGGGATCAAGGAAATCCCCGGGCTCAAGGAAGCGATCAAGTCCCTGGGTGTTTCCGAAGCGCCGAGCATGATGGCGTCGGCCACTGAGTTTGTTCTCGAGGGCTTGCACCTCCATCAAAAACTCAACAAGGATGTCGAAGGCGGCCGGGCGACCTACGGCAAATAGCCGGGCCGCCCGGCAGTCGTTAGCGATCAATTAATTTTATGTTAACCCCGCCCCTTGAGGCGGGCACAATTAAATGGGCTTTGCAAAGGGGGCGAGCATCCCCTTTGGTCAAGAGCGGGGTTTTAACCCCGCTCGCCAAGAGATTCAGTTTATTGTCATGGTGCAATTTCGCTACAGTCGCTGGAACGGCAACAATCGGGACTCCCTGGATCCGAATTCCGTGTTTGATCAGTTGAACGAGAACATGACCGACACCGGCGACTTGCAACAAGCGATGCGCCGGCTGATGCAGAAGGGCATCAAGAACGCCGAGAAGCAAACCAAAGGCATCGAGGATCTGCTGTCTCAAGTGGCCCGCGAGATGCGCAAGCTCTACGACGAGTACCGCTTGCAGTCGGCGATGGAGGAGATGCAAGAACAGCTCGATTCGGTGCTGGAGCAGGAGCAGCAAACACTGCAGGAGATGGACGAGTCCGGCGAGAATACTCAAGAGAAAAAACAGTTTCTTAACGATCTGCCCGGCAAGACCAGCGAAGCGATCGAAAAACTAACTTCCTATCGCTTCGAAAATTCCAACGCGGAAAATGAGTTTCAGCAGCTGCTGATGCAGCTCGACCAAATCCGTAAATTGGAAAACTGGCTGCGCCGGGAGGGCAGCCTGTTTCGCGGCCAGACACCGGTGGATTTTCAACAGTCGCAGGAATTGATGGAACGCATGGAAGAGCTGCGCAAGCTGGAAAGCCAACTTTCCAGCTTGCAACTCAAAGAGGTGGACAAAGAGCTGCTCGAAAAACTGCTCGGCGGCGAGCCCAAGCAAGACTTTGAAGGCGTCATGCGGATGCAGTCATTGCTTGAAGAGGGCGGTTACGTATTGGAGCAAGGGGATCGCTTCGAGCTTACGCCGAAAGGCATCCGTCGGGTCGGCCAGTTGGCGCTCAGGGATATCTATCAGCAGCTGCGCCGCGACGGCATGGGGCGCCACACGACCAACAAGCGCGGCAGCCAGGAGCTGGTGATTGAATCGAGCCGGCTCCACGTCCAGGGTGAGCCGCTGCATATCAACATGATCCAGACGCTGAAGAACGCCTTGCTGCACGGCGGCGGCGTGCCGGTCAGGATTGGTCCCAAGGACTTCGCGGTTTACGAAACCGAGCATAACACCCGCGCCGCCACCGTTCTGCTCTTGGACATGAGTTGGTCGATGAGCTGGGAAGGGCGCTTCGCGGCGGCGAAAAAAGTTGCACTGGCGATGGAGAGTTTAGTGCGCGCGCTGCACCCGCGCGATTACTTTGGCATCGTCGGCTTCTTCACCCGCGCCGTCGAGCTTAAGGCCAAAGACTTGCCTCAGGCAACTTGGAACATGGGCGATCCCTTCACCAATTTGCAGGACGGCTTGCACTTGGCGTCGACCATGCTCGAGCGTAAACCGAGCGCCAATCAGCAGATCATCGTGATTACTGACGGACAACCGACGGCTTACTGCCGGCAAGGGCGGCTCTACTGCGAATGGCCGCTCAGCTTCGGCGGTATCAGCCAGCGGGCCGCGGAAGAGACCTTAAAAGAAGCCGAGCGCTTGACCCGCAAGGGCATCACCATCAATACCTTCATGCTTGACGACAGCCCGGTGCTGCGCGGCTTCGTCGACGACCTGACCCGCATCAACAAGGGCCGCGCCTTCTATACCCGCCCCGATCGTTTGGGCGAATATCTGCTCGTCGACTATCTCTCGCATCAAAAAAAGAAGGTGTAACGCGCCTCGGCGCGTTAGACCGTTCCAATCGTTCCAGCAGTTCCAACCGTTCCAGGTCTGGGCTCGTTCAAAACGTTCAAGTAGTTCAAGCCGTTCAAATCGTTGGATTCAAATCCGGTTCAATCCGTTCCGAAAACGTTTGGAACGGCTGGAACATCTGGAACAGTTGGAACCGGC
>Ga0326597_10010944_pt1 | contig 12057 bp, 6 predicted proteins | sample RVTome_12_FD_203789 | JGI IMG/M metagenome (GOLD analysis project Ga0326597, IMG submission 203789) | Soil microbial communities from uranium-contaminated site in the Upper Colorado River Basin, Wyoming, United States - RVT100D185 | ecosystem: Environmental > Terrestrial > Soil > Contaminated >... | reverse complement strand
ACAGGACCATGAACGCGATGAACGGAACGGCCAGCCCCGTCATCGGCGTGACGGCGTCCGCCGTCCGCATCACACCTTGTATGACCCACGGCTGGCGGCCGACCTCGGTCACGACCCAGCCGGCTTCGATCGCCAGGAAGCCGAGCGGACCCGCGAACAGAGAGGCGCGCAGGAAGAGACCGGAGTCTTCCGGCGGTCGTCGCCGCAGCACCAGCGAGAACCACCAGAGGGCGAGAAGGCACAGCGCCACGCCGCAGGCGACCATGAGATCGAACGCGAGATGCACGACCCGCGTGTTCGGCCACAGGTCCCGCGGGATGTCCGCGAGCCCGACAACCTCCGTGTCGCGGCTGCGGCCGACCATCACGCTCAGCAGTCCGGGGATCTCGATCGCCCCGCGAACCGTCATCGCGGAATCGTCGGGGATCCCACCGATGATGACGGGCGCAGCGGCGCGGGTCTCGTAATGCGCCTCGAGCGCGGCGAACTTCGCGGGCTGCAGGCGCGCGGCCATCCGGGCGATGCCATCGCCGCTCACCAGCTGGAGCGGCGCGCACACGGCCGCGAGCCCGAACGCAATGCGGAACGCCCGCCGGTGGAACGCACTCGACGCGTCTCGCAGCAGGAAGAAGGCATGCACGGAGGCGACCGCGATCCCGGTCGCGATGTACGCCGCCAGCACCATGTGGACGATCTGCTGCCCGCTCGCCGGCCCGGCCATCGCCGCGAGCGGGTCCACGTCCACGAGCCGGCCGGCTTCCAGCCGGAACCCGGTCGGCGCGTTCATCCACGCGTTCGCCGTCACCACGAAGGCGGCGGAGGCGAAGCCGCTCACCGCGACCACGACGCCGCACCACCAGTGCGCGACCGGCCCGATCCGGTTCCAGCCATAGAGATGGAGGCCGAGGAAGATCGCTTCCGTGAAGAAGGCGAAGCCCTCGAGCGAGAACGGCATGCCGATGATGCTGCCCGCGAACTCCATGAAGCGCGGCCAGAGCAGGCCCAGCTCGAAGGAGAGCACCGTGCCGGAAGCCGCGCCGACAGCGAACAATATGGCCGTGCCCCTGGCCCAGCGCTGCGTCAGCTCGAGGAAGACCGGATCGCGCGTGCGTAGCCAGCGTCCTTCCGCGATTACCATCAGCACCGGCATGCCCATGCCGACGACCGCGAAGATGATGTGGAACGCGAGGGACGCCGCCATGAGAGAACGTGCGTACGCGAAATCGGTCACGGCGCCATCACCCTCGCAGTCTGGCCTTCAGGAACGACCCCGTGTACGATGCACTGCACGCGGAAACCGCTTCCGGCGTACCCGTCACGACGACCTGGCCGCCCGCATGCCCGCCTTCCGGTCCGAGGTCGATCACGTGGTCCGCCGTCTTGATCACGTCCAGGTGGTGCTCGATCACGATGACCGTGTGGCCGGCATCGACCAGCCGGGCCAGAGAGGCGAGAAGCCGCTCGATGTCGGCCAGATGGAGGCCGGTCGTCGGCTCGTCGAGGATGTACATCGTGTGCTTCGACCGCTGCAGCTTGCTCAGCTCCGTCGCGATCTTGATCCGCTGCGCCTCGCCACCCGAAAGCGTCGTTGCCGACTGGCCGAGCGCCAGGTAGCCCAGCCCCAGATCGGCCAGCACCGCGATCCTGCGGCCGATCGCGGGCTCGTCCGCGAAAAAGGAGACGCCCTCCTCGATCGACATGTTCAGCACATCGTCGATCGTCCGGCCGTTCCACGTCACCTCGAGGGTATCGCTGTTGAAGCGCGCGCCTTTGCACGCGCCGCAGGTCACCTCGACATCGGGCATGAAGTACATCTGCGTCGTGATCACGCCCTCGCCCTGACACTCCTCGCAGCGCCCACCCTTCACGTTGAAGCTGAAGCGGCCGGCCTTGTAGCCGCGCTCGACGGAGAGCGGCGCCCGCGTGAACAGCGTGCGGATCGCGTCGTAGAAGCCGACATACGTCGCCGGATTGGAGCGGCTGTTCCGGCCGATCGGCGACTGGTCGATGCTGACGACCCTGTGCACGTGTTCGATGCCGTCCACCCGGTCGTGCGCGCCCGGCAGCGTGCGCGTGTCGATGAGTCGCTTCCACAGTGCCTTGTAGAGGATATCGCTGACCAGCGTGCTCTTGCCCGAGCCCGACGCGCCGGTGACGGCGATGAGTTTGCCGAGCGGGAAGGGAACGTCAACGGACTTGAGGTTGTTCTCTCTCGCGCCCCGCACGGTCAGCGCCCTGCCGTTGCCCTTGCGGCGCTTCTTCGGCGTGCTGATGCTGCGCCGGCCCGAGAGAAACAGCCCGGTCGGCGAGGCCTGACATCGGAGAATGTCCTCGACCGTGCCCTGCACGACGACGGTGCCGCCGTGGACGCCCGGGCCCGGCCCCATCTCGACGATATGGTCGGCCGCCCGGATCGTGTCCTCGTCGTGCTCCACGACAATGACGGTGTTGCCGATGTCGCGCAGCCGCTCGAGCGTGGCGATCATCTTCCGGTTGTCCTTCGGGTGCAGTCCAATGCTCGGTTCGTCCAGGACGTAGAGCATGCCCATGAGACCGGAGCCGATCTGCGTGGACAGGCGGATTCGCTGGGATTCGCCGCCCGACAGCGTCCCGCTCCGACGATTGAGATTCAGGTAGTCGAGCCCGATGCCGAGCAGCAGGTCGAGCCGGCGGCGGAGCTCCTCGAGCAGTTGACGCCCTGCCTCCTGGCTCCGTCCCGCAGGCCGGATCGTGCCGAGCAGCGCGTGAAGCTCGTCGAAGTTGAGCTGGCCGAAATCGTGGATCGATCGACCGTCGATCGTGAACAGAAGTCGCGTCGCCCGGAGCCGCGCGCCACGACAATCCGGACAGGTGTGCTCGACCATCACCTTGTCGAGCCACGCCTCCATGCCGGAACTCGCCTCGCCGCGCTGGCGATAACGCCGGTAGTGGCGCTCGATGCGACGGGCGATGCCGCCGAAACCGATCTCCCTGCCTTCCCAGTCCGGGCGCGTGACCTTCGCATCCGGCGGAAACGCGACCGCGATCTTCCGCAACTCGATCCCGTACAGGATCGCCGACCGCGCCGCCTCGGGCAGCTCCGACCACGGCGAGTCGAGTGAAAAACCGAGCGCCGACGACAGGCTGTACATCACCCGGCCATCCCACGTGTCCGGGTTGTAGCGGAAGGCCTCGCGCACGAAACAGCCGCCACGCACACTGCGACTGGGATCCGGTACGAGCAGCTCGGCATGCGTCAGCTTGTGGACGCCCAGCCCGCCACACGTGCGGCACGCGCTCTCCGGCAGGTTGAAGACGAAGTATTCGGGCTGGATGTTGCCATACACCAGGTGGTGCGTCGGACTGCACAGGCCGCGGTAGAACGCGGCACGCTCCGCCTTGCCGGCGCCCCGGCTGATTTCGACCTGCAGCAGCCCGTCGCCGACCAGCAAGGCGTTCGCGATCCCAGCTTTGATCGCTTTCTCGTGCTGTCGCCCGACGAGCAGGCGGTCCACGACGGCGTCCAGATGATGGGGTCGCGAGTCGTCGATGGTGACTTCCGCCGAAATGTCGATCGCCTCGCCATCGACGATCAGTATGCGGATACCCTTCTTGCGCACCTCGGTCAGGACGAAGTCCAGCTCCTCGCCGTAGACTTCGAACACGGGCGCCCGCAGTTCGATCCCGGTTCCTTCCGGCAGCGACTGGATCGCCTCGAGGATCTGGATCGACGTACGAATCGGAACGACTTCGCCGGTCCGCGGACAGTGCGCCTGCGCCGTCGTGGCGAACAGCAGATTGAGATAGCTCGCCATGTCCGTCATCGTGCCGACCGTCGAGCGCGGATTGCTCGCGATCGTCTTCTGCTCGATCGAGATGACGGGCGACAGGCCGTACACGAAGTCCACATCCGGGCGGGCGACCTGCGAGACGAACCGCTTGGCGAAGCTGGACAGCGACTCCATGTAGCGCCGCTGTCCTTCCGCGTAGATCGTGTCGAACGCGAGACTCGACTTGCCCGACCCGGAAAGGCCGGTCACGACGATCAGCCGGTCACGGGGAACCTCGACCGAGATGTTCTTCAGATTGTGAACGCGTGCGCCCTGCACGGCGATGGTGGTGCGCGGCGCCGCGGACCGCTGTTGATGGCTGTTGCTGCGTCGTGCCCGCATCGCGTTCGGCCGCTCACACCGTCGGCTGCACGTTCGCGTTCAGGCGGAACAGGTTCTTCGGATCGTACTTGTTCTTCACAGCGACGAGCCGGTCGTGGTTCTGGCGGTAATTGGCCTGGATCGCAGCCGCCGTCATGTCCAGCTCGAGGTCGTTCACGTAGAAGCCGTACGTGAAACGTTCGAGGCTCGACCAGTACTGCTTCACCCACGCGATGTGCTCGGCCGGATCATCAATGCCATGGCGCCAGCCGACGGCCGCCAGCATGTTCGCGAAGGTGTCGCGCTGTGCAAAGGCCGTCGCATTCGATGGCACGCGCGAGATCGCGCCGCCGCTCATCTGGAAGAAGAGCTGCGTCGCCCTGCGGGGATCACCGCGGAATCCCTCGATGATCGCGTCTTCCAGACCGGCCGGGACATCCGCAATGAAGCCGCTCTTCAGGTACTGTCCCAGCGCCCTGGGGTCGGTCATGTCGCCGGACCGCTGCAGCGCGACGTAGTCCATGGCCGCGACCTGGTCGGTCAGTGGCGTGCCCAGCTTGCGGATGGGCGCGAGCACGCGTTCCGTCGCGTTCTCCGGGCCGATGTAGCAGACCTCGATCGCGGTGAAACCGGGCGCGCCGCCGGGTGGCTGGATGATCACCAGGCCGAGCGCCAGATCGTCCGGAGCCTGCTTCCCGTAATCGGCCCAGACGTGCAGCACCTCGCGTGCCCTGGCCAGCGGATACATCAGGGTGCCGCCGATGATCCTGCGCCGCATCGGGTGCAGCCGGAACTCGAACGAGGTGACGATCCCGAAATTGCCGCCGCCGCCGCGCACGCCCCAGAAGAGGTCGGGATTCTCGTCGGCGCTCGCGTGGCGGAACTCGCCGTCCGCGGTCACGACATCGACCGACAACAGGTTGTCCACTGAGAGACCGAAGCGGCGGGTGACCCGGCCGAAGCCGCCTCCCGTGACCAGGCCGCCGACTCCCGTGTGCGAGACCGTGCCCATCGGCGTCACGAGATCGTACGTCATGGCTTCGTGGTCCACCGCGCCCAGCAGACTGCCTCCCGTGACCCTCGCCGTGCGCGCGACCGGATCGACCCGCACATCGCGGAACCGCGAGAGGTCGATCATCAGGCCGCGATCGCACGTCGACTGGCCCGACGCACTGTGACCACCGCACTTGACCGCGAGCAGCAGGCCACCATTGTCCCTCGCGAAGTTGACCGCCGTCCGCACGTCGGCCGTGCCGCTCGGCTGCACGATCAGCGCCGGGTGCTTGTCGAACGATGGATTGAGGATCTGGCGGGCGTCATCGTAGCCTTCGTCGCTGGCCAGCAGCACCCGACCTCGAAGCCTCGCCCGGAGATCCGAGACGTCACTGGCCCTGAGCGTGACGGGTCGCCCATCACCGGTCACCGCGCTGAGGTCCTGTACACGAGACGGCGCCTCGCTGAATACCGCCGCGAAAGCGGACCGCCGCGGAAGCGCTGCCGCCGCCCCGGCGACCAGCGTTGTCCGGAAGAACGCGCGACGTTGCATGGGAACCTCGACTTACGGGGTAGGTTTGGACAGCGCCTTCACATTAGAGCGCCAGAGGGCGCGCGGGCAATGGAACGGCAACCGCACTCTGCCGGGCGCCACGTGAAGGGGGCGTACCGCTGTCGATCCGTTTCACCTGCGATTTCGAAGCAGGTTGCCCGGCTCGACGATTCACGGTTCGCGGGTGTATCCGGCTCGGCCGCCGGACTCCGGCAACCACAATCCCCATCGATCGCTGCCCATCATCACCTCGCAGAAGCCGCGTTGCCACGGGACGCAGGCTCGCGCCGGAGCTTGCGCGCCCGGGTCCGCGGGCACATGCTGCCTGCACCCCTCACCGGTCCGCTGCGGGAAGCAGGGACCGGTTCCGGATCACCGGCCAATGGAAGGATACCTTGTCCGCTCGCAGCGCCTTCTGCCTCCTTCTCGCCGCGACGACCGCAGCGCCCATCGCCGCCCAGTCTGCCCACGTGCGCGCGTTCACGGGCTTGACCCTGATCGATGGAACGGGCAGTGCGCCGGTCTCGAACGCGGTCATCATCGAGCGCGACGGCAGGATCATCGCGGCCGGCGAGGCGTCAAGTGTGACCATTCCGGCGGGCGCCGAGCGCATCGCGCTGGAGGGCAGGACCGTGATCCCCGGTCTGATCAACACCCATGGTCACGTGACCGACACCCTTCGCGATCTCGCCACCTACGCGGCGTACGGCGTCACGACCGTCTACAGTCTGGGCGGTGAACCGCCCACGGCGTTCGCGGCGCGCGGCGCGCAGGACGACCCGCGGCTCACCCGCTCGCGCGTATTCCTGGCGGGGCCCGTGCTGGCGCCGGAAACGCCCGAGCAGGCGAGGGCACTGGTCGCGGGCGTCGCGGAGCAACGCGTGGACATCGTCAAGATCCGCGTGGACGACAATCTCGGCACGACGGTGAAGATGCCGCCCGATGTCTTCGCCGCCGTCATCGACGAGGCGCACCGCCGCGGCCTGCGCGTGGCCGCCCACGTGTTCTACCTGGCCGATGCGAAGGCGCTGCTCGCCGCGGGTGCCGATTTCATCGCGCACAGTATCCGGGACGCCGGAGTCGATGCGGAGTTGATCACCGGCATGAAACGCTCCGGCGCCTGCCTGAGTCCGACGCTGATGCGGGAGGTCTCGACGTTCGTGTACGAGACGACGCCGGACTTCTTCTCCGACCCGCTGTTCCTCGGGCACGCCAATCCCGAATGGATGGCGTCGTTGCGCCAGCCGTCGAGCCAGCAGGCGATGCGCAACAGCCCGAGCGCGCAGCGTTACAAGGTCGCGCTCGATGTCGCGAGCCGGAACGTCAAGCGGCTCGCCGATGCCGGCATCCCGATCGCGATGGGCACCGACACCGGGCCGACCGGCCGGTTCCAGGGCTACTTCGAGCTGATGGAGCTCGAACTCATGGTGAAAGCCGGACTGACGCCCGCGCAGGCGCTCGCGAGCGCCACGGACGTGGCCGCCCGCTGCATGCGCATCGATCGTGACGTGGGCACGCTCGAACCCGGCAAATGGGCCGACTTCGTCGCACTCGACGCAAGCCCGCTTTCGGACATCGGCAACATCAGGAAGATCTCGTCCGTCTGGATCGCGGGTAACCGCGTTCCCCGTTGACGATCCGCTCCGTATCGCCCCGAACCCGGAGACAACGATGAAGACCGCACCGGCTCTCGCTTCGCTGTTCCTCGCGGCCGCCGCGTCCACGCAGACAGGAGCCGCCCAGACCGGTCGCAACATGGGCGGCGGCAACTGCGCCGCCAACGCGTACAACTGCGCCGACTCGCCCAACCCGGTGCCGACGCCGAACACGGTCTGGCTCGAGGAAATGACGTGGATGGACATCCGCGACGCCCTGAAGGCCGGCCGCACGACCGTCATCATCCCGACCGGCGGAATGGAGCCCAACGGCCCGTGGCTCGCCACCGGCAAGCACAACTACGTGCTGCGCGCCAACTGCGAGGCCATCGCGCGCAAGCTGGGCAACGCGCTGTGCGCGCCCATCATCAAGCTCGTGCCCGAGGGGACCATCGATCCACCCAGCGGCCACATGATGAGCCCCGGCACCCTGAGCCTGCGCGAGGAAACGTTTCGCGCGGTCCTCACGGACGTCGTCGCCAGCCTGAAGATGCACGGATTCCAGAACATCATCCTCATCGGCGACAGCGGCGGCAACCAGGCCGGCCAGCGTGCCGTCGCGGACTCGCTGACCGCCCTGTGGAAGGGCAGCCCGGTCGTCGCACACGTGCAGGAGTACTACGACTATGCCGGCGTCGCGGAGTACATGAAGTCGCACGGCATTGTCGATGGCGCGAGCGACAACCTGCACGACGATCCCATCATCGCGCTCAACATGTTCGCCACGGATCCGCAGTCGATCCGGTACGACGAGCGCGTGAAGGCCGGGAAGGCGAGCATCAACGGCGTGTCTCTCGCCGACCGCCAGCGTTCCGCCGGGTGGGCAGGGCAGATCGTCGAGTTCCGCGCAATGACGACCGTGGAAGCGATCCGCAAGGCGATCGCGAACAAGGGCACGCTGCCGGCGCCGGCCCGGCGATGACGGTCCCGCCTCACGGCCAGACGTCACTGTGGCGCCCGTCGTGCTCCATCTGGCGGAGCACCATGGCGTGATACGTGCCGCGGGCGCGCATGAGCTGTTCGTGAGTGCCGCGCTCGATCACGCGGCCGTCCTCGAGGAGCAGGATGAGGTCGGCCCGCCGGATGGTGGACAGCCGGTGCGCGATCACGAACGTGGTCCGTCCGGCGAGCAGTGATGTCATCGACGCCTGGATCAGCTGCTCGCTCTCCGTATCGAGGTTGCTCGTCGCCTCGTCCAGGATCAGGATCTGCGGATCGGCCAGGATCGCACGCGCGATGGCGAGACGCTGCTGCTGGCCGCCCGACAGCTTTACGCCGCGCTCGCCGACGAACGTGTCGTAGGCATCCGGAAGCCGCTCGATGAATTCGTGCGCGTTCGCTCGCCGGGCGGCATCCTCGACTTCGGCGTCCGTCGCGTCGTGCCGGCCGTACGCGATGTTGTCGCGGACCGAGCCATCGAACAGGAACACGTCCTGCTGTACGACGGTGAGCAGATCCCGGTAGGTGCGCAAGCGGAAATCGCGGATGTCGCGACCGTTGCACAGGATGCGGCCGCGCGTCGGATCGTGGAAGCGAGCGACCAGATCGGTCACGGTCGTCTTGCCCGCGCCGCTGCGGCCGACGAGCGCGACCACGGATCCGCCTCTGACGCCGACTTCGAAATCACGCACGACCGGCCGGCCTTCCCGGTACTCGAAGTCGACGCCCTCGAAGCGGATCTCGTGGACGACCCGCGGCGCATCGATGGCGTCGGGCCGGTCGGGCTTGTCGTCCTCCATGCCGAGGACTTCGAAGACCCGCTCCATCGCGGCGAGCGAACGTTGCAGCTCGGAGAACGAATTGACGATGTTCCAGACCGGGTTCATCAGCAGGAACGTGTACCACTGGAAGGCCATGATGTCGCCGATCGAGGCCCGGCCCGCCAGGTTCAGGTGGCCGCCGTACCACACGATGATGACGTTGACGCTCGCGACGAGCAGGCCCCAGGAAGTCCAGAGCAACAGCTCGCGGCGGTGCGCGAACAGCTCCTTGCGCAGCACCGTGTGGCGGCCGCGCATGTAGTCGAGCAGCTCCCACATTTCGCGGCGGAACGCGCGCACGACGCGGATGCCCGAGAAGGTTTCGCCGACCCGGCCGTCGATCTGCTCGACGTCCTTGCGCACGGTCCGGTAGATCGGGCGGATCCGCCGGGCCGAGGCGAAGCTGATGAGCATGGCGCCCGGAATCACGGCCATCGCCATCAGGGCCAGCCGCCAGTTGAGCGTCAGCAGCACGACGATCGCGATGAGCAGCCGGATGATCGAGAGCGCCGGCGACACGATGGCCATCTGCAGCAGACCCGTGGTCGTGTCGATGTCGCCCGTCAGACGGGAGAGGATGCCGCCCGTCTTCATTTCCCACAGCTTCGGCAGAGGCAGGTGAAGCAGCCGGTCGAACAGCGAGCGGCGCAGCGACAGCATGACCCGCACGTTGAGCAGGCGCTGCCGGTAATCCTTCACGACGCCGATCAGGTTGGAGACGACGATCACTCCGAGGAACACCGCGCCGGCCATGTTCAGCCGGTTGATCCGGGCGGCCGGCGCGAGCGCGCTGTTCAGGAGAACCCGGTCGATGATGAACCGCATGAACAGCGGTTCGATCATTTGCAGTCCGGCGACCGTGAGCGCGAGCAGAACGAAGGTAATGACCGCCGTCCGGTGCGGCCTCAGCCACCTCAGGTATTCGCGCAGATAGGCGCGCCGCTTCGGGTCGATGCGACGGCCATCGCGGCCGCTCCGCCCGGCGTCGTCGTCCCCGCCATCAGGCCGGCCGTTGCCGGCGGCGGCGCCAGTGACGGTGTCGTCGAGACGCTTGTTGCGATAGTCCTCGACGAAGGTCTGGTACCGCTGCCGGGAGGAATGCCTCGGGTTCGTTTTCATCCGTCGCATCGTGGTGCGTCATGCCGATCCGGATCACCGCCTCGGCACGCATGCAGAAATGAACTCCGCGGTATCGGTCCGCCGCTGCCCGCCCAGTGCAGCCCGCCACCGGCCATGGGAAGGCTCGGGTCCCGCCGAGTCGGAACGCTCTGTTACCCGGCATCGGCCGGAAGCGGACCGGCCGCCTTGCCGGGACCGCCGGCCGCCTCCCAGAATCCCACGAGCAACGCAGGCTCCGGCCGCGCGCTACTTCACGGACTCGGGAGGACCCTCATGTCGCAACGGACCCGGCCATGGCTCGCTCTGGCTCTCCTCCTCATCACGGGCGCCGCCCCGGCAGCAGCCCGGCAGCGCGGCCAGGGACAAGGCCAGGCGCCGACCGTCGTCCGGCCGAAGGACCAGCGCGTGCCGCCGCCCTACAGCTATGAAATGGTCCGGCCCATCGCCATGCCCGACAACGTATGGATGTCGGAGCTGACCATCCTGGAGATGCGCGATCTCGTCCGCCAGTACGGCTACACCACGGCGCTCATCCTGAACGGGACCATGGAGGCGAACGGGCCCTACCTCACGACCGGCAAGCACAACCACGTCCTCAAGGTGACCGGTGACGCCATCGCGCGAACGCTCGGCAGGACACTGATCGCGCCCATCGTCATGCTCGACAGCGGCAATCCGACCTCGACCACGCAGCCCGGCCGCCTCGTCCTTTCCGAGGCGACGCTCGAGGCCGTCCTCACGGACATGGCGACCAGCCTCAAGGCGCAGGGCTTCACCGGGATCTTCTTCCTCGGCGACAGCGGCAGCAACCAGTCCGCGCTGCGCGCCGTCGCCGAAAAGCTCGCAACCGCGTGGGCCGGCGGGAACGTGCTCGTCGCACACATCCCGGAGTACTACAACTACGGCGATATCCTGAAGTACCAGAACGAAGTTCTCGGCAAGGTCGAGCTGAACAAGGACCTCGACGGCTATCACGACGATTATTACATCACGTCGCTCATCATGAACGACGACCCGCGCCACGTCCGCTACGAGCAGCGTGTCCGCGTCGGCCTCGACCACATCAACAGCCTGCCGCTCGTGCTGGACGAGGCCCTCGAAAACGGCCGCAAGCTGGCTGAGTTCCGCGCCGGCGTGACGGTCGCGGCGATCGAGCAGCGCAGGGTGGAGCACGCCGCAGCCATGCGGAAGTGACGGGCCCGGCACGCCCACCGCGAACGAGGGCCGGGATCCGGCAGCGGATCTCTCGCGAACGGGTTTTCCCGCGTCCGGTTCCATCGCCCGCTGTATTCGAACCGCAGGTTGACCTGCGCAGGCCGGCAGGTTCGTGATCCCGACTCGGAGTGGGGCAGCCCGCCTGATCAGCGATTCATCAGGCGGCGCAGTCTCTCGACGGCCGGTTCCAGCGACGCGGCGTCCGCTTCCAGGCCCGCCCACAGATCGCCAACCTCGGCGAGCCTCGCCGGCATGGTGCGCAACGTGAAGCTCTGCGGCTCCACGACGCCGGCCTCGACTTCCGCCCAGGTGCACGGCGAGGACACCGGCGCACCCGGTCGGGCGCGCACGGCATAGACCGCGGCGAACGTCGCACTGAACGCGTTGCGGCCCGTGTCCACGAGGATGCGGCCACCCCGGTCGGCCTTGCTGAATTCCTGCGTGAGATGGTCCGGATCGCGATGCACAAGGAGGCGCCCCACGACGTTCGCGAAGTTCAGCACGTCGCCCCAGCCGCTGGCGCCATCCATTGCGACCACGATGTGGTAGCCCTTCGAGCCCGACGTCTTGAGCCGGCTCGTCAGTCCCAGTTGGGCCAGCAGATCGCGCAGCGCCAGCGCCGCGCCGCGCAG
>Ga0326597_10010943_pt1 | contig 12057 bp, 12 predicted proteins | sample RVTome_12_FD_203789 | JGI IMG/M metagenome (GOLD analysis project Ga0326597, IMG submission 203789) | Soil microbial communities from uranium-contaminated site in the Upper Colorado River Basin, Wyoming, United States - RVT100D185 | ecosystem: Environmental > Terrestrial > Soil > Contaminated >... | reverse complement strand
ATCTGGTTATTCATCGCTCACCTCCCTTGTTTCGAGAGGCTTGGTGAGCGGAGTCTCCACTCCCCGAGACGGTTTTGCCGCGGCGTACGAGAGGATCCTGAGAACCTGCCACGTCACCTCGCCACTCGTGCCGTAAGTTGACTCCGCAAGCTCCGCCATCGATACTGATGCTCATCACACACAGGAGGACCCAAATGCCAACTCCAGCGAAAACGATCCATTCCAGGCCAAACGCGTTACGCCGTCATTTACCACACATAATTGCTACATTCATTCTTACGGGACTCTGGGCGTTGTTTTCAACAGAGCGTTGTATTTACGCATCCGAAATCAATTTTCAGAGTGTACCTAATATCGTACTCATACTTGCGGACGACCTGGGCTATGGCGATCTTGGATGCTACGGCCATCCGAAATTCAAGACGCCGCATCTCGACCGCATGGCGGCGGAAGGCGCGCGGCTGACGCACTTCAACACGCCGATGCCGTTTTGTGCGCCGACGCGCGCGTCGCTTTTGACGGGACGTTATCCGTTTCGCTGCGGCATGAATGGCAATCCCGCGCCCGACGGCGGGCCGGTGGCTGACGCGCTGGCATTGCCTGAAGGTGAAGTAACGTTGGCACAGCTGTTCAAACAAGCCGGCTACGCGACCGGGATGGTCGGCAAGTGGCATCTCGGCCACAAGCGTCCGGAGCAAATGCCGACGGGGCGCGGTTTCGACGAGTATCTCGGCATTCTGTACAGCAATGACATGCGCCCGGTGGAACTGGTCGAGGGGACCAAGGTCATCGAGTATCCCGTGGCGCAGGCCACGCTCACGCGCCGCTACACGGCTCGTGCGCTAGACTTCATCGAACGCAATCGGGCCAACCCGTTCTTTCTCTACCTGGCTCATGTCATGCCGCATAAGCCGCTCGCCACGACCGAACAGTATTACAAGCAAAGCGGTGCGGGGTTGTACGGAGACGTGCTGATGGATCTCGACGCGGGCATCGGTGAAGTGCTGGGCAAGCTGAAAGAGTTGGGGCTCGACGAGAAGACTTTCGTCGTGTTCACCAGTGACAACGGCCCTTGGTTCGGCGGCAGCACGGGCGGATTGCGCGGCATGAAGGGGAGCACCTACGAAGGCGGTTTCCGAGTGCCGTGTATTGCACGTTGGCCGGGCAAAGTTCCCGCCGGGCATGTGAACGACTCGCCCGCCGTCATGGTGGACCTGTTTGCCACGGTGCTGAAGGTCGCGGGGATCGCACCGCCCGCCGACCGTGTGATCGATGGCCGGGACATCATGCCGCTGATTACCGGCGACGCGGCGAGTCCGCACTCCGCGGTATTTGGCCAGCAGGGCGCGCGGCTAGCCTCGGCGCGAGATGACCGCTGGAAACTGTACGTACTGGCACCGCGCGACAACTTCCTATCGCTCAATAAGTCCGGCGAGCGCTGGATCGATCCGCGCGGCCCAGACGGTGTCACCATTCTCGCGCCGTACGAACAATATCAACCCAGCGAGCACCCGGGACTTCATTCCGGTGACGACTCGAAGCCAATGCAGCTGTTCGATCTGAAAGCCGATCCCGGCGAGCAACACGACGTCGCCGCACAACACCCCGAGATCGCGGCTCGATTGAAGACAGTCTACGACGAAATGAACCGTGACGTACCAGCGGCACCTGCCGAGACGAAGCGGCCTCAAAAGAAGAACTGACGCCCTACTTTGGAAGCAACTTCAACCGCTGCCGATCCCAAGCGTCGATCCGCAGGACGGAAGCCACAGATGTAGGACAATTTTCCCAAGGCACGCGAAAGGTTTGAGAACGATGGTCACACAACAGTTCAACGGTACAAAGTAAGGAACAGCTTTGTGTGCAAAGCGATGAAGACGCTGCTCGGCATCATACTTGGCTCGCTGCTGGTTTACCAATCGGCGACAGCGCAAGCGGCAACCAAGGTATCGATCTCTGAAGACCGTTGGCTGATCAACGGACAGCCCACGAATCCCGGCACAGCCAGCGAAGGCTTGCTGATGAACGTACGCATGGTCAATGCCACGTTCGAGGATTCGTCTGGAAAGAAACCGGACTTAGACGCGACGACCAACGCCGCCGAATTCATTGCAAAGATATCCGAATACGCCGCGCACGGCGTGAACGCCTTCACGCTCTGTCTTCAGGGTGGCATGCCCGGTTATGAAGGTGCGGTGAACTCGGCGTTCACACCGGATGGTTCGCTCCGAGCGGAGTATTTGAAGCGTGTCGAAGGCGTTATTCGCGCGTGTGATCGAAACGGCGTCGCGGTGATTCTCGGTTGTTACTATCAACGTCAATCGAAGATCTTGCACGACGAAGCGGCGATCCGCGCGGGCCTGGTCAACGTCACCACGTGGATCCAGTCGTGCGGTTTTCAAAACGTGGTACTCGAAGTCGCCAATGAGTACCCGCACAACGGTTTCGTTCACGGAGTGATCCGCGACGCGAAAGGCCAGGCGGGTTTAATCCGGCTGGTGAAGGAGACGTGGCCCGGACTGCTGGTGACCGCGAGTGGTTACGGCGACGGCAAGGTTCACCCGGAAGTGGCCGAGGCCTGCGACTTTCTCACGCCACACTGGAACGGCACGCAGGTCGAAGACATCCCGGCTCGCGTGGCCGCGCTAAAGAAGTTCGGCAAACCGATCGTCTGCAACGAGGACGACAAAGTCGGCGAGCGGGCTGTGGCAGCGATGCAAGCGACCGTGCAGAGCGGCGCTGCATACGGCTTGATGCTGAAGGATCACAATCAGACCTTTCCGTTTCACTTCGATGGCGTGCAGGACGACGCGGTTTTCTACGCGGCGCTGAAAGCAATCACGTCAGGCAAGTGCCGGCAGTGAAATGAACTGCATACACTCATACAAAAGTCCCGAAACAGGAAACTACACCATGCCGATGATTCGCTCCTTGCTGTTGTTGACCTTGGCGGCAATCGCGACGCCCGCGCTGTCAGCTGATGAGAATTCCTCCGGCCAAAAGCCAAACGTTCTGTTCATCGCTATCGACGACTTGAACCATTGGGTGGGCCACCTGGGCCGGAATCCGCAAACGCGCACGCCCCATATCGATCGCTTGGCCGGCATGGGCGTCACGTTCACTCGCGCCAATTGCGCCGCGCCGGTCTGCAACCCGTCCCGCGCGGCCTTGATGTCGGGCATGCGCCCCGGTACGACCGGCGTGTACGACAATGGGCAAGATTGGAAACCGGTGATCGGCAAGGAGAAGACGTTAACGACTCAGTTTCTGAACGCCGGCTACAGCGTGTTCGGTGCCGGCAAGATCTATCACAGCAGCATGCATCGAGACGGCGAATGGAGCGAGTATTTTGACAAGTCCGGTGGCAGCAAGTTGACGCTGCACCCGTCGGCCCTGGACGACGGAGTCGGCGGCATCAAATTCGGGCCGCTGGCCAACGGCGACGAAGACATGCCCGACTATAAAGTTGTCAGCTACGGCTTGGAAAAACTGCAGGCCAAACACGACAAGCCATTCTTTCTGGCAATTGGCCTCGTCAAACCGCACATGCCGTTCAGCGTGCCGAAAGAATACTTCGATCTGTTTCCACTCGACACGATCGAGTTGCCGCCGTATCGCGAGGACGATTTGAACGACGTGCCGCCGGCTGGCATCAAGATGGCCAAACCGGACGGCGACCATGCGCAAATGCTCAAGTCCGGCCGTTGGAAGGAGGCCGTGCAAGCTTACCTGGCGACGATCGCGTTCTGCGACGCGCAAGTCGGGCGACTGATCGACGGCCTGAATCAATCGGAATACCGCGACAATACGGTGGTCGTCTTGTGGGGCGACCACGGCTGGCACTTGGGCGAAAAGCATCACTGGCGAAAGTTCGCCTTGTGGGAAGAAACGGCTCGGATGCCACTGATCTGGATCGCTCCCGGTGTTACAAAACCCGGAGGTGTGTGCGAGCGGCCCGTGGACCTCATGACACTTTTTCCGACGCTGTGCGATCTGGCCGGCATCCCCAAGCCATCGCACGTCGAAGGGCCCAGCATTCGGCCGCTGCTGGCCGATCCGACCGCCCGATGGGACCAGCCGGCGATCACCACGTTTCACCGCAACAATCACAGCTTCCGTAGCGAGACGTGGCGCTATATCCGATATGCCGACGGCGGCGAAGAGTTGTACAACCACGAGTCTGATCCGTCCGAGTGGACCAACGTCGCCGGTGACGACAAGTTCGCGGCGGTGAAAGCGGCGTTGGCGAAATGGACGCCTGAAAGCAACGTCGCCGAACTGCCTCGCACACAGGGATCTACGTCCGGTAACGCAAAGCGGAAACGAGCCGCCGGCAAGCAAAGCGAATGATAGCTCCAGGCTCAAGTAATCTTGGAAAGTGCGGTTAACGAATACCATCCAACGCATCTGAAGAAGCGTCTGCATCATGGATCCTGATTATCGCAAACTGGTAGATTTCCTCGTCGAACTCGGCACGGAGTCGGTGGCTCACACCGGCGCGAAGGGCTTTCTGGCTCATCTGATCGGCGTGTATCGCGACTTGGAATCCTGGAGATGCGATCGCGACGTGTGTCGCGCGGGAATGTTTCACTCGATTTACGGGACCGAAAAGTTTCAGAAGTTTTGCCTGCCCCTGGAGCGGCGTGAGGAGGTCCGGCAATTGATCGGGGATCGGGCCGAACGTCTGGCCTTCGTTAATTGCATGATGGACCGAACGTCGTTTGATCGACTGATTTCGAGTTGCGGACCCTACCGGATCATCGATCGGTTGTCGGGTGGGACAATCGAATTGGACGAGCAGGACTTTCACGATCTGTGCCTCCTCCACTTGTGCGATTGGCTGGAGCAGGTGCCGCGAAGCCTACAGTGGGATTATCGCCGGCAGGCCTATCGAGACTTGGCAGACCGGCTGGGAGGCATCGCGAAGGAATCGTTCGACCGGGTCTACACGCTGGCGTCGGCTTGACCATGCAGCGTAGAGACTTCATCACCGCATCGAGTGCCGCGCACGCCGACACCATCCTGATGCCGACGAAGAAGCGCGCACCGCCTTGGTGCGTGCGCCGTCGGCTCACTCAGACACAACACGTCTTTCACCACGTGTCCATGAACGTTGGTCAGTCGTCGCTCCAGGCCGTTGTCGTAGAAGGTCAGACGTTCATGTTCGAGGCCCATCAGGTGCAGGAGCGTGGCGTTGAAGTCGTCGACGGTGGTTGGGTTGATGGCCGCCTTGAAACCGAATTCGTCGCTTTCCCCGAAACTGAAGCCGCGTTTGACGCCAGCACCGGTCAGGAAGCAGGTGAATGCGTCCGGGTTGTGATCGCGGTCGGTGCCGTTGGCCTGCAGGAACGTTCGAGATGTCGAGCATTGAGTCGTTTGAGGTGATCGACCGTTTCGCGATCGGCGTTGGCCGTCAAACTGTCGGGACGAATTAAGTTGTTCGGTGGATTCTTCGCGTTGAAGTCCGTTCCCTTCTAATCGAAGGTGTCGACGTGGCTGACGGCTCCTGGACAATAGATGACCAGCACCTGCTTAGCAGCCGCGTCAAAATGCGATCTGCGAGGTGCATACGGACGATTGGGGTCGATCACCGGCCGAATGGGCGTCTTGCCACTCACAGTCCGTGAGTCATCCGCGAGGAGAGCGTCGGCATCTAGCAGGCTGGCGAGCGCCAGTCCGGCCGTGGACAGCCCAGCCGTTCCGAGAAAACCACGGCGGTCCAAAAGACGCCGACCATGTAGCGAGAGTTGTTCGGGGTTTGTCATGGTTTGTCCTTTTGTGAGCCGACGGCGCTAGCCACCGGTTCTTCGAATCGACAAATCCCCGAAGAACCGGCGGCTAGCCCCGACCCGCTCACGTAGCCTCGAGCTAAAGCAAGTGCCGGTGAGCTAACGCAGTCGCTTCGATTGGCAGTTCGGGCAGAAAAAGGTTGAACGCTGCGCCTGCACGATTCGCTGGACGATGCCACGGTCACAGCTGCGGCACAGCTCTCCGGCGCGGTCATAGACGCGATGTTGGTTCTGATAGCCACCGGCGTCATTGAGCGTGTTCCGATACGTTCCGTCGGACAGCGTCGAACCTTCGTGCTCGATCGCGTCGTGCAAAACGTCGAGCGTTGCTTCTTGAATGCGCCGCCAGTGAGCAATCGTCAACTTGTCGCACCGCGTCGTGGGATGGACGCCGGCGACGTTCAGTATTTCCGAGGCATACAGGTTGCCGATCCCGGCAATCGCCTGCTGATCGAGTAGTGCGACCTTGACTGCACGTCGGCTCGCTCGGAGACGTTCGCGCAGCAAGTCGCCGGTCAATGTCAATGCATCGGGGCCGAATTTCGACACGACTTTGCGCTCGAACTGCTTCGGCGAAAACAGTTTCACAGACCCGAGACCGCGGCGATCCCAATACCAGATCGTAGCGAGCGAGCCACCCGCCAAGTCAGCTCGGAAACGCAAGTGTTCGATGCTGGGGGGATCGGCAACCAGGACCAACCCCGTCATTCGCGGTTCGAATACTAGACGGTCGCCAGTTTCCAATCGGACAATGACCCGCTTACCGATCCGCTCGATCGCGACGATTTCGCGGCCGGCGACTCGACGATTCATGACGGTGGCCGACGGAGCGATCAGCAGTGGTTTAACCGCGGTTCGTACTCGTTCGACGCTGGCGATCTGGCAGCCGACAGCTGACAGAATCCCGCGTCGCATTGTTTCCACTTCTGGCAGTTCCGGCACTTCAATCCCTCCAAGGTTCGGGATTGTACGTGGCTGAACGGCTGAGCCGCAACGGGCCGGGAGTCTGTCCGGATTCTGCGTGCCGTTTCGTACGATGGCCTTCCAAGGCCGTCGATTCCTTGCCGTTTGGGCGCTCGACGGCCTTGGAAGGCCATCGTACATGGGTAAGCAGACAGCGAAAGCAGAGTATCGCCAAGAATCCCGCTCCCACACCGAACTACCGATCGCAGTCGGAAACTACGTCAACAACCGTCAGCGGGGACCGATCACAATGAAGCCAACGCACGAAACACACTCGATCGCCGTCGGATACCTGTTGTGGCTGTTCGGGTTTACCGGTGCTCACCGTTTTTACTAAGCTTTAGCTTAGTACCGATACTCCAGCCCAAATCGCAGCCCCTGCGCCCAGAAATCGTCGGTTCGCCGCGGAAACGCTGGTCGCGCCACGCCAGTTAGAGTCCCCAGCGGAATCTGTGACGTGTTGATCGTTGTGTCGACTTGATCGCCTGCTCGCGCGACATTGCTCCAGTACAAGAAGTTGTAGCCGAACGTCGCGGCCAGCCCGCAAGCGAGTTCGCGACGCAGCGTGATTCCGAACTCCGCCATCGATGCAAAGTCGTCCCACTGATAGTTGCCGATGTTCGTTCCTTGTGCAAGCAGCCCGCTTTGTGCCGTTGTCGATGCTCCCGCGACATCGGTCGTGATCGTTTGTCCGGAGATTCCGGCTCGATAAGTCGTTCCACCGATGGCAACTTTTGCCAATGCCTCACAGGACCAGCAGTTGTCGATTTGCCAATCGCCGACGAGGCCGAATTCCGCTCCATTGAAGGTATTTCGCGTATCAAACTGATCGAACAAGTCAAACGTCGTCCCCGCCGTCGGTCCGGTCAGCGATGCCGTCGACTCGTCGATTCGCAACCGATCTTTCAACTCGGCAAAGCGATAACCGACGACCCAGTCGAGATGACATCCCCACGATTCGCAGCCTGGCCGCCTGTACAAAACTTCGAACCCTTGCAGCTGGGTCGACGCGGCCACGTTCAGCGCTCCTTGAACCAGTCCAGGGAAGGCAATCAGTCGGGAATCTTCCGCGGCACCCACGGTGTCGAAGAACGGACGGGCAAGAATGTTGAATTGATTTAAGCTTGCGTTGAACGAGTCGGTTTCGCGACCAAGCGTGAGGTAGTTCACTTCGATGCCGTTGCAATGCTCCGGATCGAGCCACTTGCCAAACGTAAACCTCCCACCAGATCGCGAGCCGTCGGCAAGGTCGCCGTTTTCAAACAGGATCGTCGTACCGGGCTGGCCGAGGACGCCTGCTTCTGTTTGCGGTGTGCCCAGCGGGCTGGTCGTCACAAGCGGCGGCGTGCTCATCCCTTGCGTCCACCACAACAAGTATTCGGCACGCGCCCAATAACAGGAGCTGTCGCCGATCCAGAGCTTGCCACCTTTGACGTCTTCGGTGAGCCCGATTACCTCGCCTTCCAGGCCTGGCGGAAGTGGTGGATCGCCAAGGATGTATTCTTGATAGGCGACCGTTGTCACGTTCGCGGACGACTCGCCCGCGTTGGCGATTGATGGCTCTCTTGCAATCTGCCTGGACGGCTGCCGGCCCGGTTTGCCTTTCAAATGGGCTGGCACAAAACCGATGAACTTGTCGCCGTGCTGCACACCTGGAGTTTGAGGCGCTGCGTCCGATTCAGACTGGGCAAGTGCCACGCTGAGGGGAGCGAGGAGGCAGAGGGAGGCGATCAAGGCAACGCGACGTGTCGACATCAGGCAATCCTTCGAGTTGTGTCTGCTAGCACTTTGTCAAATCCAAAAACCGGGGTGCCACTGGCTTTGCCAGTGCTTCGCAGCGAATGCTGCGTAGGATGGCACTGGCCGAGCCGGTGGTAAACAACCCTAAAATTAGTGCGAGGCCTTCCGCACAATGATTTCAAAGACGGGGAACTCGCTAACTGCGTCAGCGTGTTGCGAATTCATCGGCGATTACCGGAACAACCGTTAATCTTTCTTCAACCGGAAAACTTTTTCAGGTCTTCCCAAACTATGATCCATTTGAGCTGGCTGGGTTGGTAAGATGAGACGTTTGCCTAGATGTCCATCCGTGCTATCTTCGCCAGCGAGCGGCAGTTAAAAACTTGCCAGTAGGCCGGAACAAGGCTTTTCGCAGTTCCGGCAGCGTTGTGACGTTTGGCTCGTGCCGGAACTGCGAAGACTTGTTCCGGCCTACTTTTGGCATCGCTCCGTTTGGTATGTTATTATCTGCCGCTCGCCCAAGCGGAGTGATCCAGGGCGATGGTGCCGAGAATGAGTTCACCAACTACGACGCAGCCCGTTATATATTTCCGACACGGGGCTCAAGCGTGACTGGAGACCATCTGACGTCGGGAAGTGGCGAGTTGGGAAGCGAGCTTCACGGCCTCGACCATACTCGTCGCCTCGGCTTTTCCCTGCCAGGCGATGTCCAACGCGGTTCCGTGATCCACGGAAGTCCGAACGATGGGCAAACCAAGAGTGACGTTCACAGCAACATCGAACGCGAGCGCCTTGAGCGGAATATGGCCTTGGTCGTGATACATGCATACGAAACAGTCCGTTTTACGGCGACGGTTCGGTAAAAATGCAGTGTCGGGCGGGAGTGGACCTTCGACGTGGATCCCCTTGCGTTGCGCCAACTCGATTGCTGGCGCGATAATTCGTTCCTCTTCACGGTTCCCGAACAATCCATCTTCGCCCGCGTGGGGGTTAAGTGCACAAACCACCAGCTTAGGCTCTCTGCCACGCAATCGGCTCATCGCCGCGTGACTGATCTCGATCACCTCCAGAATCCGATCAGTCGTCAACAGTTCCGGCACGTCGCGGTAACCCACATGCGTCGTGACGAAACTGCATGTGATTGCGTCGCAGGTCAGCATCATGCAGATGCGATCGGACTGCGTTTCGGCGGCAAAAATCTCCGTGTGTCCAGGGTAGTGGACGCCCGCGGCGTTCAGAGCCTTCTTATGAATGGGGCCGGTGGTGACGGCGTCGACCTTGCCGGTCATCGCTGCGCCGATGGCCGCCCTGATGTAGCGGTACGACGCGCGCCCGGTCAGCTCGTTAACCACGCCCGGTGTCACAGCGCAAGAACGATCTTCGACAAAGTCGACGATCGTAGGCTCAGCGATCTTATCCCACGTTAGCTCCCACCTAGCATAGTCCACGACGCGTGGAAGCGTTCCCAAACGACAGCGCTCCGCGACGCGTTCGAGGACGGCTGAGTCCCCGAACAGCAGCGGCACGCATCGCTCCTGCGTGGGCGCGTGGGCCATGAGGCGCAAGCAGACTTCCGGTCCGACGCCCGCCGGGTCGCCCATCGTGACCGCGATTCTTGGTAGATGCATCGTCACGCGACTAGTAGCCTACGGCCGCGCCGTCCTTTCGAGCTTCGGTTGCACCGTGCAGGACTCCGTTTTCGCGGTCGAGCAGAATGCCTTGGTATCCGCCAAAGGCGCCTTTAGCTCGTATGACCTGATGGCCTTTCGCTCGCAATGCCTCCACGGCTTCGTCGGAGATGCCGGATTCGACTTGCACGGTTCCAGAGCCTTGAGCCGCAACGCCCGTCGGTTCCGCGCTGCCTAGATGCCGCACTCGGGCGGCGTCGCCAGCGGCTTGCACGTTCATGCCAAAGTCGATCAAGTTCACGACTACCTGAGCGTGCCCTTGCGGCTGCATATCCCCTCCCATGACACCAAAACAGAAATACGGTTCACCGTCTTTGGTAAGCATCGCGGGAATGATCGTATGGAACGGACGTTTGCGTGGCTCGTAAACATTGACGTGTCCTTCCTCCAGCGTGAACAACGCACCGCGATTCTGTAGCACAAAGCCGACATCGCCCGGAACGATCTGCGAACCAAAGCCGTGGTAGTTGCTTTGAATGAACGAGCAGCAATTACGATCCTTGTCGACGACGGTCAAGTAGATGGTGTCGCCATGTGTGAGTTTCGGATCGCCAGCCGGGACGTCAGTCGCCGCTCGGTTCATGTCGATCCGTTTCACCTGTCGCGCGGCGTACTGCTTGGAGATCAGCTCGGCCGTTGGCAGATTATTGAACGCAGGATCCGCATAGAACTTGGCGCGATCCGCGAACGCGAGCTTCTTGGCTTCAATAAACAGATGCAGATAGTCCGGGCTGCCAAAATCCATTGATTTGATGTCGAACGGTTCCAGTGTATTCAGGATCTGAAGCGCCGCGATTCCCTGCCCGTTGGGGGGCAGTTCCCAAAGATCGTAGCCGCGATAATTCGTCGACACGGGTTCGACCCATTCCGCTTGATGTTCGATGAAGTCGCTGATCGAGAGGAATCCGCCATTGGCTTCGCTGAAGGCGACAATCGCCTTGGCAATATCCCCTTGATAGAAGGCTTCCGGTCCAGCGGTTGCGATGCGGCGGTAGGACGCGGCGAGGCGCGGGTTCTTGAACAGCTCGCCAAACTTTGGCGCCCGTGTGCCGTCGATGAGATAGGTCGTTGCCGAGTCCGGACACTCCTTCAACTTGGCCGTAGCGCCGCCCCACGAGCCCGCAATCACTTCCGGCACGGGAAAACCCTCTTCCGCGCTGGCGATCGCCGGTGCCAGTAACTCGTCGAACGCCTTGCTCCCAAATCGATCGTGCAGTTCCTGCCAACCGCTCACGCAACCAGGGACGGACCAAGAGAGCGGCCCAAATGTTGGGATCTGTTTGTGGCCAAGCCGCACGAAATCGTCGCGTGTCAGGTTGCCCGGGCTGCGCCCGCTGGCATTCAAGCCATAGAGTTTCTGAGTCTTATTGTCCCAGTAAATCGCAAACAGATCACCGCCGATTCCGCAACTCATTGGCTCGACCAAGCCGATCATCGCGCTGGCGGCGATGGCCGCGTCGGCGGCGTTGCCACCAGCCTTGAGAACGTCGAGTCCGGTTTCCGCGGCGAGTGGATGGCTGGTCGCGACAATCCCACGCTTGGCGAGGACGACGGAGCGACTTTGATTTGGGTCACCCACCGGGCGATCGTACCCTGCTGCGAGTACAGAATTCGCATCGTCGGCAAAGAACTCGGCCATGATGTAACTCGTCGCTATGAATGACAGAGCAAACAGCGCATAACGCGTCATCACTTCAACCTCCAGAGTGCGCATACAATACGATCGTTTGTACCCTGCAGTTCGCTGGAAAGCAAGAAGCGGCGGAAGCACTCATGACACCGGGTGCGACGTGAACCGAGCGTGATTGGGCATCGCGAAAAAAATACCAAGTGTGGCTGGGGTCGAGTCTTCGAGCCGCCAGTTGTCGCATTACTGG
>Ga0326597_10010942_pt1 | contig 12058 bp, 10 predicted proteins | sample RVTome_12_FD_203789 | JGI IMG/M metagenome (GOLD analysis project Ga0326597, IMG submission 203789) | Soil microbial communities from uranium-contaminated site in the Upper Colorado River Basin, Wyoming, United States - RVT100D185 | ecosystem: Environmental > Terrestrial > Soil > Contaminated >... | reverse complement strand
TTCACCCGCCGGTAACCGATGCTCTGGTAGCTCATCTCGACGATCGTCTTCAGGTAGCCCCTGAGCTCTCCGAGCAGGACGATCTCGTCGGTGTCCCGCTGGCGCGCCGAACGGAACGGATCCATGTCCTCGGTGATTCGCGCCTCGACCTCCTCCATCGCGGCGATGACCTGCGCCCGCTCCGCTTCATCCTGCGTGATGATGTTGAAGTTGTGGTCGAGCTTGGTGCGCAGGGCGCCGATCGCGAGCGTCCGTCCCTCCATCACCGCGAGGCGCGTGATCGGCGTCGAGAGCTGCAGCACGGGATCATAGGGATGGCCCGCCATGGCGTAGTAGCCGGCGCCCGAGGCCTTGCGCAGGAGCACCGTGATCATCGGCGTCGTGTTGGTCGAGTTGGTGTAGAGCAGATCCGATCCGTAGCCCAGCAGGCCGTGCTTCTCGGCCTCGACGCCGATGTCGAAACCGGAGATGTCCTGCAGCCACACGATCGGGAGGCCGTCATCGTTGCAGGCCCTGGAAAACGCCGAGATCTTCGCGATGCCCTGCTGGTAGAGCAGGCTTCCGGGCCGCGTTTTGCTCGGGTCCTCGGGGTGCTCGGTCAGGAACTGGTTGTTGGCGATGAAACCGGTGTACAGGCCGCTGACGCGCCCGACGCCGATGATCATCTCCTGGCCCACGTCCGGCAGGAGCTCCCAGAACAGGCTCGCGTCGACCAGCCGCGACAGGATCTGCCGCATGTCGTACGGCATGCGGTAGTTCGAAGGCAGCAGCCCGGCCAGTTCCGCCGGCGCGAAGCGGGGCTCGACCGCGCTCATGCCGAAGCGGTAGTACTCGATCGCCGAGGAGGGCAGCGCGGCGAGTTCGCGCCGGATCAGCTCGATCGCGGTGGGGTCGTCCGGCGCGCGCAGGTCGGCGCAGTTCGAAAGATGCACGTGGATGTCCGGTCCGCCGATGTCGAGCGACGTGATCGTCTGCGACTTGCCGCCCTTCACCAGCGCCGCGCCGGCGATCACCATGTAGGCGACCTCGGTCATCACCACCTTGTCGCTGATGATCGGCATGTAGCCGCCGCCCGCGATGCAGTCGCCGAACACGCCGGCGACCTGCGGCACCTGCTCGGCGGACAGCAGCGAGTTCATCTTGAAGATCTTCCCGGCGCCGTACTTGCCGGGAAACGTGTTGGCCTGCTCGGGCAGGTTGAGTCCCGAGCAGTCGATCAGGTAGATCACCGGCACCTTGAGCTTGAGGGCGATCTCCTGGGCACGGATGATCTTCTCCGGCGTCTGCGGCCACCAGGACCCCGACGCGACCGTGTTGTCGTTGGCGATCACGACCGTGTGCTTGCCGCAGACCTTGACGAAGGCGGTGACCACGCCGGCGCCCGGCGAGGTGCGCGGCGGGTTGCCGAACTCGAGGCCGTAGTTGACGAAGGTGCCGATCGGGAAGACCGGCGTGCCTGGATCCCTCAACAGGTCGATGCGCTCCCAGGTGGTCAGCTTCCCCTTCTGGTGGACGCGCTCCATGTATTTCGGACCCCAACCGGCGGCCACCTCGAGGCGGCGATCGAGGATCGTGCGCTCCAGTCCGCGCATGTGCTCGAGGTTCTGCTCGTACTCGCCGGTCTCGAGCAGCTGCTCGACCGGCAGGCCGACGTCTTCGAGAATGACCCTGGCCATCAGCGCCCGCCTTCCTGTTCGAGCCGCGAGAGGACCCGCGCCACCAGCGAGGTGTCGTACTGCCCCGACCGGAAGCCCGCGTCTTCCAGCAGGTGCAGGTGGGCCGCGATCGTGGTCTGGACTCCCTCGATGGTGAACTCCTTCAGACTCTCGATCATCCGTGAGATGGCCTGATCCCTGGTGTCGCCGCGGACGATCAGCTTGCAGATCATCGAATCGTAGAACGGCGGAATCGTGGCCCCCTCCCGGATGTGGGTGTCGATCCGCACCGAGCCGTCCCGGCCCTTCGGCGGAACGAACCGCGAGACGGTTCCGGGCGAACCCTTGAAATCGTCGAAGGGATCCTCCGCGTTGATCCGGCACTCGATCGCGTGACCGTTGAACTCGATCTGTTCCTGCTTCAAGGTCAGCGGCTGGTTGGCCGCGATCCGGAACTGCTGTTCCATGATGTCGACGCCGGTGATCATCTCGCTGACCGGATGCTCGACCTGCAGGCGGGTGTTCATCTCCATGAAGTAGAGCTTCCCGGTGGTGTCCATCAGGAACTCGACCGTTCCGGCGTTGCGGTAGCCGGCGGCCAGGACCGCGCGCGCGACGCGGCGGCCCATTTCGTCCCGGAGTTCGTCGGACAGCGCCGGCGAGGGGGCCTCCTCGATCAGCTTCTGGTGGTTGCGCTGCGCCGAGCACTCGCGCTCGCCCAGGTGGATCGCCGACCCGAAGGCGTCGGCCAGCACCTGGAACTCGATGTGGCGCCCGTGCTCGATGTACTTTTCCAGGTAGAGCCCGCCGTCGGAGAAGGCCTTTTCAGCCTCCATGGCGGCCTCCTGGTACATCTCGGCCAGGTGGCCGGCATCGCGGCAGATCCGCATGCCCTTGCCGCCGCCGCCCGAGCGCGCTTTCAACAGGACCGGATAGCCGGTCTCGGCCGCCACGGCGCGCGCCTGCTCGACGCCCTGGACCACGCCTTCCGAACCCGGAATCAGCGGGAGCCCGGCCGCCTTCATGGTCTCCTTGGCGCGCGCCTTGTCGCCCATCAGGGTGATCACCTCGGGCGGCGGGCCGATGAAGGTCGTCTTCTGCTGCTCGCACATGCGCGCGAACAGCGCGTTCTCGGCCAAGAAGCCCCAGCCGGGGTGGATCGCCTGGCAGTCGTACTGCAGCGCGGCCTGCAGCAGCGCGCGGATGTTCAGGTAGCTGTCCTTGCTCTGCGCCCCGCCGATCTGCACCCGGACGTCGGCGTCCTCGAGGTGCGCCGAGTCCCGGTCGGCGGTCGAGTGCACCGCGACCGTTTCCACGCCCAGTTTCCTGGCCGCGCGGATGATCCGCGCGGCGACCTCGCCTCGATTCGCGATCAGGACCCGTCGGAACATGTTTCCTCGGCAAATCCGGGGCGCTTCCGTGCGAGCGCCGCGCGCAGTCCGGCCTGGCCCTCCTCGCTGACGCGCAGGCCGGCGATGAGGTGCGCGGTCTCGCCGGCGACGCTCTCGGCGCCGGCATGTTCGACGTTTCGGATCAGGCTCTTGCAGGCGGCGATCGCCCTCGGGCCCGAACCGAGCAGCCGCGCCACCCATTTGTCGACCGCGGCGTCGAGCTCGCCGGCCGGACCCGTCCAGGACAGGAAGCCGTACCGTAGCGCCTCCTCGGCGCCGAACTTTCGGCCGGTCAAAAACAGCTCCCGGCAGCGGCCGGCCCCCAGGCGGCGGATCACGTACGGCGCGATCGTCGCCGGCGCGAGGCCGATCCGGACCTCCGGGAAACCGAACTGCGCCTGGTCCTCCGCCACCGCCAGGTCGCAGGCCGCGACCAGGCCCATGCCGCCGCCCAGCGCCGCGCCCTGGACGCGGCACAGGGTGGCCTGCGGAAGCGTGTCGAGGGCTTCGAACATGGCGGCCAGCCGCCTTGCGTCGGTCAGGTTGTCGGTGAACGAGTCGTCGACCATGCGCCGCATCCAGCGGAAGTCGGCGCCGGCGCAGAACACGCGGCCGGCCCCGCGCAGCACCACCACGCGAAGGGCCTCGTTCGAGTGGCACCACTCGAAGGCCCGGCTGAGCGCGGCGATCAGTTGATCATCGAAGGCGTTGGCCAGCTCGGGCCGATTCAGCGTCAGCGTCACGACGCTGCCGGTCTGGCGGGCGTCCAAGGACGGCCCGAGATCCGGGAGCGGAGCAGTCTCGGTCAAGGAAGCACCTCTTCAGCGCGGCTGGCCGGAGACGATGCGAGGGCGCGAGGGCGCGGTCGTGCCTTCGCGTTCTCGCGCGTCCGCCCGGCGGTCAATGAGCGAGGACGAACTTGTAACCGTAGAACAGGATCCCGGCCGCGCCCTCCTGGCTGACCTTTCGGAATTCGGCCTCGACCCGGGCTCCGATCTTCAACTCGTCGAAGTCGGCGTCCACGACCTGGGCGGTCAACTGAACGCCGTCGTCCAGCTTGATCACCGCCACCGCGTAGGGAACCTCGTCGACGAAGTTCGAGGGGCCGACCCGGACCACCGTGAAGGTCTCGATGGTCCCCTGCGAGGCCAGGGTGGTCTTCTCGAATTCACGGTTCCTGCATTCCGGGCAGATGATCCGGGGCGGAAAGGCGATGGTATCGCACTTCGTGCACTTGGCCGCCTCGAGGCGGTAACGCTGCGGCGTCTCGCGCCAGTTTCTCGCGGTGATCATCACTCCACCTCCAGTATGTGAACCGTGGCGCTGGCGCCGGTGCCGCCCATGTTCTGGGCCAGCCCTTTCCTCGCGTTCTTCACCTGCCGCGCGCCGGCATCGCCGCGCAGCTGCTCGGTCAGCTCGATCACCTGGGCCACGCCGGTGGCTCCCACCGGATGACCCTTGGCCTTCAAGCCGCCGCTCGCGTTCACCGGGAACTCGCCGCCGATCGCGGTGGCGCCGGCCATGGTGGCGGGACCGCCCTTGCCCGGCTCGACCAGCCCGAGCGCCTCGATGACCATGATCTCGGCGATCGAGAAGCAGTCGTGCACCTCGAACAGGTCGACGTCCGAGGGCGTGCAGCCGGCCATCTTGCAGGCCGCCTGCGCCGCCTTCTCGGTCGACGACAGGAAGGTCAGGTCCCTGCGGGAGTGGTAGGCGATCGAGGCCGAGGCCTGGCCGCTGCCCGTGATCTTCACGATCTGGTGCTTGCCGAGCCGCTTCGCCGTCTCGACGCTCGCCAGCACGATCGCGGCGGCGCCGTCCGTCACCGGCGAACAGTCCAGCAGGCAGAGCGGATCGGCCACTGCGGTGGAGTTGATCACCTGTTCCAACGTGACCTTGAACGGGAACTGCGCCTTCGGATTCTTCGAGCCGTTCTCGTGGTTCTTGACGGCCACTTGCGCGAGCTGCTCGCGCGTCGTGCCGAACTTCGCCATGTGGGCCCGGGCCATCATCGCATACAGCGCCGGGAAGGTGACTCCGTGGAAGGCCTCGTACTCCTGATCGGCCGCGGTGGCCAGAGCATAGGTGGCGCCGCCGCCGTCGACGTCGGTCATCTTCTCGACGCCGCCCACGAGCACGATGTCGCTCATGCCCGAGGCGACTTCCATGAAGCCGAGCCGCACCGCCGCGCCGCCCGAGGCGCAGGCCGACTCGACCCGCGTGGCCGGCACCGGCGCCTGGCCCAGGTAGTCGGCCATCAGCGCGCCGATGTGCTCCTGCCCGACGAACAGCCCGCCGCTCATGCAGCCGACGTACATCGAGTCGACGTGATCGACGCCGGCGTCGTCCATCGCCGCCAGTGCCGATTCGACGTACAGGTCGCGAATCCGGGACTCCCAGAGTTCGCCCCACTTGTTCATTCCAATGCCGATGATCGCAACGTCTCGCATTCCGGGCCTCCTTACTCCGCCTTCAGGATCTTGCCGCGGAACTTGGCGTAGGTGCCGTAGTCCAGGTAGATCGGTTTGTACTCGAGTTGCTCGCGCGTCTGCCGGGCCAAGGACTGTACCTCCGTGATGCGGTCGGTGACCTGCCAGATGAATCCGTCGCTGCCGGATCCCGATCCATAGGAGATCATGAACACGCGGTCGCCCGGTTTGGCGATGTCGAGGATCGCGGTCAGGCCCATCGGCGACGAGCCGGAATAGGTGTTGCCGAGGGTGGGCGCGAGCCAACCCTGCCGGGTCTGCTCGGGGGTGAAGCCGAGCTTCCTGGCGACCCGCTCCGGGAACTTGCCGTTCGGCTGGTGGAACACGGCGAACTGGAAGTCCTTCGGCGTGGTGCCCGACTTCTCGAACATCGCCTGGGCGCAGCCCTCGACGTGCTTGAAGTAGGCCGGTTCACCGGTGAAACGGCCGGCGTGCTGCGGATAGTGCTGCAGGTCGCGCCGCCAGAAGTCCGGCGTGTCGGTCATGTAGGAGTGGGTTTCCCGTACCTCGGCGACGCAGTTCCGGTCGCCCATGATGAACGCCGCGGCGCCGGCCGCCGCGGAGAACTCGAGCGCGTCCCCGGGCGCGCCCTGCGACGTGTCCCCGCCGATCGCCAGCGCGTACTTGACGTCCCCCGAGCGGACCAGCCCCAGGCTCACGAACATGGCCTCGGTGCCGGCCTTGCAGGCGAATTCGTAGTCGGCGCAGTGGATGTGGGGCGTCGCGCCGAGCGCCTCGGCGACCACGGTGCCGCTCGGCTTGACCGCGTACGGATGCGACTCGGCGCCGATGTAGATCGCGCCGATCTCCTGCGGATCGACGCCGCCGCTGCGCTTCAGCGCGTTCCTGGCCGCCTCGACCGAGAGCGTGATGAGGTCCTGATCCGGCGCCGGGACCGATTTCTCCTTGAGCATCAGCCCGCGCTTGTAGGCTTCCGCGTCGGCTCCCCAGACCTTTGCGATCTCCTCGACGCGGATTCTGCGGCGCGGGACGTATGCGCCGTATCCGACGATTCCAACCATGAAAAACCTCCGGGCGGGGTGTGCTTTCCGCAGGTTTGCATGACTGCGGCCTGAGCGAAGCCCAAGAGAATCAGAAATAACGGTTGGGCGCCTCGTTCGCAAGCGAATACCGCTGGTTGCCGCTCGGCACGGGAGGGCTACAATGCCGCCCTCGAGATGAACGGCGCCGGCGTCGCCGCATGATCCGAGAGTCCTCGACAGCTCTCGCGGAGACCAGCATGGGCACGGTACGGATCGGCAACGGCGCCGGGTTCTGGGGGGACAGTCCCGAGGGCCCCTATCAACTGATGCAGTTGGGCCGGCTCGACTACCTCACGGCGGACTACCTGGCCGAAGTCGCGCTGTCCGTCCTGACCAAGCAACACCAGAAGAACCCGAAGCTGGGCTACGCCTACGATTTCATCGAAGTGCTCGAACGCATCGCGCCGCTCTGGGCCGAGCAGCCCAGGCTCCGCATCTGCACCAACGCCGGCGGCGTGAACCCGAGGGAGTGCGCCAGGGCCGCGGCGGAGGTCATGCGCGCGAACGGTCTGGCCGGCCGCAAGATCGCCCTGGTGCTGGGCGACGACCTGATGCCCCATCTCGATCAATGGCTCGCCGGCGGATTCGAGTTCCAGCACATGGAGACCGGCGAGCCGCTCGGCGACAAACGCGCTCAACTGGTCAGCGCCAACGCGTACATCGGCGTGGAGTCGATCATCGAGGCGCTGCAAGCCGGCGCCGACCTGGTGCTCGCGGGGAGGGTCACCGACCCGGCGATGATCCTCGGGCCGGCCATGTTCCACCACGGCTGGACGCCGGACGACCGCGACCAGCTCGCCGGGGCGACCGTCGCCGGGCATCTGATCGAATGCGGCGCGCAGGTGACGGGCGGCATCTCGACCGACTGGCTCTCGATCCCCGATCCGGCCGGCATCGGTTACCCGATCGTCGAGATCGAAGAGGACGGCAGCGCGGTGGTCACCAAGCCGCCGGGAACCGGCGGCCGGGTCACGGAACGGACCGTCAAGGAGCAATTGCTCTACGAGATCGCCGACCCCCGGAACTTCCTGACGCCCGACGTGATCGTCGACTTCACCACCTTGAAGGTGGAGCGGATCGGGCCCGATCGCGTCCGCGTCAGCGGCGCCAAGGGTCGCGAGCCGACCGCCAACTACAAGGTCTCCGCGGCGATCCTGGACGGCTGCATGGCCAGCGGCGAGCTGACCATCTTCGGAGAGGACGCGCTCAAGAAGGCCCGCCGGGCCGGACAGTCGGTGCTCGAACGGCTGGAGCGGGCCGGCGTGCTGTTCGAATCGACGCGCGTGGAATGCCTGAGCTCCGGCGAGACGATTCCCGGCCTGGGCGGGCAGTCCGCCGAGGCCACCGAGGTCGGGCTGCGCGTGACCGTGCGCGATCACGACCCCTCCAAGGTGCGCCGCTTCACCCGGGAACTCGCCTCGCTGATCACCTGCGGGCCGCCAGGCACCACCGGCTACGCCGGCGGCCGGCCCAAGGTGCGCGACGTGCTCGCCTTCTGGCCGACCTTGATCCCGAAGGAGTGGATCAAGACGTCGATCGAGATCATCGAGGTCTGACCATGAACGACTCCAGGAACAACAGAACCGCGACCCAGACCCGTTACACCGTCAAGGTCGGAGAACTGGCCTACGCGCGCAGCGGCGACAAGGGGAACACGTCGAACATCGGCGTGCTGGCCTACACGCAGGAGGCCTTCGACTGGCTGTTGGCCGAGCTGTCCGTCGAGCGCGTCAAGCGCCACTTCGCCTCGGTCTGCTTCGGTGCGGTCGAGCGCTTCACGCTGCCGAACCTGCTCGCCTTGAACTTCGTGCTCCACGACGTCCTCGGCGGAGGCGGCAGCCGTTCGCTGCGCGTCGACGCCCAGGGCAAGGCGCTGGGGCAGGCGATGCTGTTGTTGCGGATTCCGGCTCCCTCGGCCTACGTGATCGAGGACGCGCTGCGTGCCCGCGAGGTGACCTGACCCCATCACTTGCCGAAGTAGCCGAGCTGGCGCAGATCCTCGAGAACCTCCCGTGAAAGCTCCTTCTCGGTGAAGACCCGCGGCTCCTCGGAAACTGGCCGCGAGGTCTCCTGCAGGCTCCGCATGAGACGGCTCAGCTCGTCGCGGATGGCGCGCTCTCGATAGGCCAGGTTCTCGGTTTCCCCGGGATCGGCCTCCAGGTCGTAGAGCTGCTCCTCGAGCTGGTCGTTTCTCAGCGGATTCAGGGCGAACGCAAACCGCCGGCCGGGAAGGAGCAGGTTCTTCAGGCGGCGGGCGTCCTCGGGCGCGCGGCCTTTCGGGTTGAACAGGTACTTCCAGCGGTTGGTGCGCAGGCCGGAGCCGATCGAGCGGTTCTCCTCGTTGACCGAGAGCAGGGTCGGCTGCCCCTCGGATTCGAGGGTGTCCGGTGCGAGCAGGTCCGAGAAGGAGTCGACTTCCACCCGCTCGGGACGTTTCACGCCCACCAGATCGAGCAGGGTCGGCATCAGGCCCACCAAGGAAACCTGTTCGGTCCGGCGCCGGCCCGCCGGGATTCCCGGCCCGCGGATCACCAGCGGGATGTGAACCTGCTCCTCGTAGGCGAACAGGCCGTGGTTGAAGAAGGCGCGGTGCTCGATCATGGACTCGCCGTGATCGGACGTGAACACGACCGCGGTCGACTCGGCCAGGCCGAGAGCGGCGAGCGCGTCGAGCAGCTGGCCGACGGCGGTGTCGGTGAAGCGGATCTCGCCGTCGTAGCGGGTCACGTAGCGGTCGAGGTTGAAGCCGGCCTCCGGCAGGTAGACCGCCTTCTCGATGCAGTCGATGTGTTCCTTCTCGAGAACGCGCAATTCCCTGGTGCCGAGCCGCCCGTCCAGCTCATCCCCCTCGAACAGGGTCGCGTACGGTCCGGGCGGCCGGTAGGGAGTGTGGGGATCGATGAAGTGCACGTAGACGAACAGGCGTTCGTTCCGATGCTGGCTGAGCCATTGGATGGCGCGCAGCGCCAGCGTCCCGGCGTGGTTGTCGATCTTCCGGCCGTCCTTGAGTTCCATCCGCATGACCCAGTGGAACTCGTCGAAACCCTGAGCGAAGCCGAGCGGGGAGCTGATGTTCGCGTTGGCGCTGAGGCCCAGGGTGCGGAAGCCTTCGCGCTGCAGGACCTCGGCCAGGGTCAGGTTCTCCTCGACCAGTTCGGTGTTCGTCCGGGCCACCCGGTGAGTCTCCGGCCAGGTGCCGGTGAAGAACGACGCGATCGCGGGCGAGGTTTTGGGGCGGGGAGTGGCCGCGTTCTCGAACAGCACGCCTTCCTTGGCGAACGCATCGATCCTCGGGCTGGTGTCGCGGCCGTAGCCGTAGCACCCGAGGTGGTCGGCCCGCAGGGTGTCGACCATCAGCACCAGCAGATTCCGGGCTGTTTGCGCCGGCGCGGGATTTCCCGCGGTTGCCGCCGCGGGCGGCTCGCCGGCGGCCGGGGAAGCAAGCTGGGGCGCTCCGGCCGGGGCGGTCGAGAGCAGAATCGCAAAGAGACCGGCCGAGCCGGGGACCGCGGCCAGGGTGGCGCGGCGCGGGAGGGCCAGCGGTCGAACCAGCGAGACCAGGGCCAGCAGCAAGCCCCCGGAGAGTGCGATCCAGGCGAGGATCGACGAAGGGCCGCCCGAAAGCTGATCGGCGGCGAGCCGCGATTCCACCGCGATCCAGCCGGCGGGCAGCAGGAGCGCCAGCAGTTTCCCGACCCTGGGCAGTTTCAAACCCACGAGCCAGCCGAGGCCGGCCGCGGGAACGGCGGCGACCGGGAACGCCAGCACGATCAGCGCCAGGTAGCGGGCCCGCTCGACGCCCGGCAAGGCCAGGAGCAACGCGTTCGAGGAGAGCGCGGCGAGCAACGCCTCGATCAGGGAGAAGGCCAGTGCGCTCAGGGACGCCGCACCGAGGCAATCAACCCACCAGCGGGCGAACGGGCGGCGGCGATCTGCTTGCATGACGTGAGTCTAGATCACAGTTCACGATTCTGCAGGTGTCTGGTCGGGCCTCGCCGGTGGATTTCGGATACGTCTTGCGGCAACTTCTTGCCGTGTTAGAAGGGAGGGTCTTGGCAACGATTCCGTTTTGCGAGGTGGAGATGTCATGGCGACGCGAAAGAACCCCCAGATCAAGCGCCTTTCGAGCGACGAGACCATTCGGGAGTCGAACCGGGAGCTGACGAGCCAGGTCATGCGGCGGGCCTACGAGCTTTCTGATCAGTGGAGGCCGGAAGACAAGCATACCGCCGACTGGCTCCGGGCGGAGTCGGAGTTGGTGATCCGGCCGGCGATGGAATTCCTGAGGACCAGGGCGGGCTGGCGGGTGGAGCTGGCGCTGCCCGGAATGGCGCCGAACGACATCGAGATCCACGTCGGAGAACAACTGTTGTCGGTGCAGGCCGAGCGCAGCACGAAGCGCACCGATGGGCAGCTACTGGTCAGCGAGTACACCTCCAGCCGCATCTACCGGGAGGTCACGCTGCCGCAGGGAGTCGATCGCTCGAAAATCCGGGCGACGCACAAGGACGGTGTGCTGGCCATCGAGCTGCCGGCCGAAACGCCGAAGACGTCGAGGACGAGAACCGCGGCCTCGTCAACCAGAGGCAGGACGAGCACTCAGAAGACGACCGGCAAGAAGTCGAGCAGCAAGACGGCGAGCGCCCGGCCGGCCCGCAAGAAATCCTGACCCGCCCATTCAGGGCCCCGCGCTCTCCAGCGCTTCCTCCAGGCGGCCGCGCCGCAACAGGCCGACCAGGTTGGTCAGGCGGCTGACGGCGCGATTGCAGCGCATGCGCACCGCATCCGCATGTTCGCCCCGCTGCCTCGCGATCTCGGCGTACGACTCTCCATTCAGCCGGGCGCGCAGAATCAGCTCCTCGTCCTCGGGGTCGAGCAGCGGCAGCGCCAGGCGGACCCAGGCGTCCTGTTCCCGCCGCATGGCCAGCTCGCTCGGCGATTCCGCCCGCTTTCCCGTGGACTGCAGGTCGAGCACGGTGTCGCCGGGCAGCGGCCGATCGCGGGTCACCTGCCGTCTCAGGGCCATCAAGTACTTGCTCGTGTCGTTCAGCGTCCGGCGGATCACGCGGCGCAGGATCGCATCCAGGACTTCCGACTTGGCGCACCGGATTCGCGGCAGGTAGTGGATCAGATCGACGGCCACGTCCTGCGAGAGGTCCTGGGTGTCGAACCGCGCGCCGAACATCGCCGGGCGTCGATCGTGAACCTCCTGGCGGATCCGCGGCAGGATGCGCTCGAGCAGCACCTCGAGCGCCCGGGCGTCATTCTCTCGAATGCGCTCCAGCAGGATCGAGGTGCTGGCGTCGTTGAGGTCGTCCATGGGCTCGTGACGGTGATTGTAAGCGCGAGCCCCGGACGGCGTGAAGGCTCATTGGCCGGCCATCTCGCTCCCGTCGTCGCCGGTGGCCAGTAGACTTTCGAGTTCCAGGGACAGAAAGGCGTAGTGCGCGGCGGCGAGCGCGTCCAGGCCGGCCGGCCCG
>Ga0326597_10010941_pt1 | contig 12058 bp, 9 predicted proteins | sample RVTome_12_FD_203789 | JGI IMG/M metagenome (GOLD analysis project Ga0326597, IMG submission 203789) | Soil microbial communities from uranium-contaminated site in the Upper Colorado River Basin, Wyoming, United States - RVT100D185 | ecosystem: Environmental > Terrestrial > Soil > Contaminated >... | reverse complement strand
TCGGCGAGCTCGCCATCTTCCTGACCTATCTGCCCCGGCTCACCTCGTACATGGCCTTCGCCGGCGACATCGTCGCCCAACACCGACGAACCGGCGTCGCCTACGAACGGATCCGACGCCTGGCCGTAGATGCTCCGGACACCTCGCTGCTCGACCGGTCCCGCGTTCCCCTGACGGGTGAGGTGGCAGAACCCGTTCCCCCTTTCCTCGACGAGCCATTCCGCACGTTGGAGGTGCGGCACCTCGGCTTCCGCCACCCGTCGACCGGGGGCGGCGTCGAAAACGTGTCGTTCGCCCTGCACCGGGGAGAGTTCGTGGTGGTCACCGGCCGTATCGGAGCCGGGAAGACGACGATGCTCCGGGCGCTGCTCGGGCTCGTTCCGGCCGAGGGCGAGATCACTTGGAACGGCAGGCCGGTGGAGGATCCCGCCTCGTTCCTGGTTCCACCACGCACTGCCTACACCGCGCAGGTCCCCCGCCTGTTCAGCGACTCGCTCGCCCGCAACATCGGGCTCGGCAGCCACGTGACTCATCAGATGATGCGGGATGCAGTCGATCTCGCCATCCTCGACCCCGACATCGCCGACCTCGAGCGGGGTCTCGACACGGCCGTCGGGGCGAGGGGCGTGAAACTCTCGGGTGGCCAGGTCCAGCGGTCGGCGGCGGCGCGCGCCTTTGCCACCGGAGCCGAACTGCTCGTCTTCGACGACATCTCCTCGGCGCTCGACGTCGAGACCGAGGCGAAGCTGTGGGATGGCCTCTTCGCCCGGCGCGACGTCTCGTGTCTGGTCGTCTCGCATCGCCGGCCGGTGCTGCGCCGGGCGGACCGGATCCTCCTCATGGACGAGGGCACGGTCGTCGCCGACGGCCCGCTCGACGAGCTCCTCGTATCCGAACCGCGCATGCGGTCCCTGTGGGAGGCGGCCGGGGAGCCGACTCAGGCTCTGCGGTAGTAGCGGACGTCTTCGTCGAAGAAGGTCACCCGGCTCCGGGTGCGCAGATGCTCGAGATGCGAGACGGTCTCACGCAGCGCCAGCCGCTGTTCGAGCGGGTTCAGATGTGGCCGGAACGACTCGAGCATGACGCTCCATGCAGAGGATGGACCCAGCCGCACGACATCCAGCATGCCGTCGAGCCTCCGCTCGTGGTGGAGCGCTATTTGTTCGGCCCTCAGTGAGCCTCGCTCGACAATGGATCCGTGCGCCGGATACGTGAGCCCGACCCGACGTCTGGTCAGCCGCCGGATCGACTCGAGGTAGAGCCCGAGGACGTCGGCCTCGGTCTGGTCCCACATGATCACCGGGGTGATGCGGGGCAGGATGTGATCACCCGAGAACAGGACGCCGGTCTTCGAATCAACCAGGCAGATGTGGCTGTGTTCGTGTCCGGGGGTGTGGAGCACCTCGAGGTGGCGTCCATCTCCCAGGTCGATCCGGTCGCCGTCCTCGACCACCAGATCGGGGGGACCGATGAACGGCATCCAATCGGGACGGTCGAGCGCGGCGAACGCCCCCAGCGCTTCGATCGGGACGCCGTGGAGGCGACCGAAGCCGTCGAGCCAGCGTTGTGTCCCCGGCGTGTCGTTGTACACGATGTGGTGTTCGAGCGCCGCACGGTGCATCGCCAGCCTCGCCCCCGTCATCGAGATCACCCGGGGGGCCATGCCCACATGGTCGGGATGAAGGTGGGAGACGATCAGCGTGTCGATCGAGGCAGGCTCGATCTCGAGAACCGCCAAACCGTCGAGCAGGCGCGTCAGGCCAGGCTCCCAGTCCACTCCGCAATCGACCAGGGTGGTCCCGGTCGAGGTGCGGAGCACGTAGGCGTTGACCCACGCCGGGCTCTCGAACGGCAGCGGGAGCGGGATGACCCCGATGCCGTGACCGAGGTCGGTGATGTCGGGGAGTCGCCGACTCAACCGTGGACCGATTCCTTTACAGTGAATGTGATGTCGAGCGTCACGGAGAACTCGGTCGGCACTCCCGAGTCGTCGACCGAACCCCAGACGTCGACGACGTCGAACCTGGTGATCTCATCGATCGTGGTGGCGGCGCGCGCCAGAACCGTCCTGACCGCGTCTTCGATGCCGTGGCCCGAACTGCCCGACAGCCTGACCGTTTTGGTGATCTGCGACATGTTCCGAGCGTAGCGCCGCCGGGTGGAGCGGTGTTTCAGGCGTCGATGATCCGGCTGGCGGCGCGGCGCCCGGACACGAACGCTCCGTGAACGGTGCCGAAGTACTCGGGGACGGTGTGTTCCCCGGCGAAGAGGATCGGCCCGTCGAGGAGTTGGAAGACTCGCATGTCTGCCTCGCCGGCTCCGACAGGGATGTAGCTGTACGAGCCTCGCGAGTAGGGGTCGCCCAGCCAGTCGGTGACCATCGCCCCGATCGGCTTGGGTCCCTCACCGAGCATACGCGTCAGCGTCTCGACGGCCATCTCGAACCGACCGCCCTCATCGGGGGGTATGCGGGAGAGGCCCGGATTGAATAGGCCGACCATCGTGGGCGCTCCGGCGTGCACCGTGAAGTCCGTCCACGCCGGGAAGCGTCCATCCTCCGAGATGAATGTGAGGCGTTTGAGGCCGTCGGGCCACCATCTCTTCCGGTAGCGGAGGACGATCTTCTCCACCGTGGAGGGGCGGAGCCGGTCGATCGCCGTGACGACGGGTGAGGGGAGGGTGGGGGAGAACAGGATGGACGCCGAGCGGAGCACACCGATCGGCACGGTGACGACGGCTCGGTCGGCCCGTTCGGAACCTGAGGCCGTCGAGACGATCACCCTGCTGCCCGTCTCCTCGATTGCCAGCACGGGGTCTTCGAGGCGAATGTCCAGGCCCTCGGCGAGGTGATCGACCAGCGTCCCGTATCCACCGTCCACGACGACGTTGCCGCCGCCGTGCAGCCGGTATCCGCCCGCACCGGTGGCGGAGATCGAGTCCGGGTCGGCGCCGATGTTCAGCCCGGCTTCGAGAGCGGCGAGGTTGAAGCGCACCGCGGTGGAGGTTTCGCCGTCGAACCGTCGGTCGGCGAGGTACCAGTCGATCGCTTCGGCCAGCGTCATCTCCCGGCCGGTCGCCTGTACGGCCTCGGCGGGGTCGAAGTCGGAACGCGACGCCACGACAGCAGTGGCCACCGGCTGTGGGACGAGGCCGCCGTCCTCCCGGTGGATCTGCATCCGATCGCCCCACGCACCGTCGTTCTTCCATCCGATACCCTCCTGGCGGCAGTACTCCGCCAATGGGTTCCCGTGGGGGCCGTGGATCCAGGCGGCGCCCAGATCCACCGTCGCTCCCGCCACGTCTCCGGCCCACACCCGTCCCCCGATGCGATCGCGTGCGTCTATCACAGTGACATCCGCGCCGGCGCGGGCGAGCTCTGCGGCACAGACCAGCCCCGACACCCCGGCCCCGACGACGATCACCTTCATGGCGGGACGAGCGTAGATGGCAGGCTCGATCGGTGCCGATCGATCGGCCGGAGCCCGCGCGCCGAGATCAGCCGGAGGTTCCCTGTCCAGAGATGGATCGGGAAAGTGTGACCGGCACCTGGCTCTTTCGACTACCCAGAGCGCGAAGCCGATCTGTCGATGATGGCCCGGGATCGTCGAACCGGTCAGCCGATCTCTCACCGGCGATTGTCGGATGTTTGGGCGTCAGTGGAGATCGATTCGGTATCGAACCTCGACCATCGGGTTCCCTTCCGGGATCTCTTCGACCTTCTCGGCGCCGTCGAGGAACCACCCCGCCGCCTCGTAGAAGCGCGAGGTCCGCTCGACATCTCGTAGGGTCCACAACACTGCGTAATCCCAACCGCCGACTCGCAGGTACTCGAGGGCATGATCCATGAGACGCCGCCCGAGACCGGTGCCGACGCGATCCGGATCGATGTAGAGGCTGTAGACCTCGTGGATGCGGGAAGCATCGAGATCTTCTGTGAGAGGAGGTCCCAGCATCACGTAACCGACGACACGGTCCTCCTCGACCGCCACCGCGACGTGGTGCGGATGCCCCCTGCGCACCATCTCCTCGATCAACGGTTCGCGTTCTTCGGGATCCATTGCGTCGAGGAACTCGGCAGGGAACAGGTGTCGGAACGCCACCTGCCAGCCGCGCACATTGATCTCGGCAATAGCAGACACGTCGGCTGGAGTCGCCTCTCTGACCTCGAGCATGGGGTGTCCAACCTATACAAGGGCCTCCATGACCGTGCCTGGAGGATCCGGGCGGCCGGTATATGACAGTCATGACCGTCCAGAAGGACCCCGAGACCCTGACATGACCATCACCGCGGAGTTCCACGCTCCGATGGAGTGTCTGTGGCAGATGTGGGAGAAACCCATGCCCACCAGAGAGATGGTGGGGCCCGCCGACCCATCAAGCGACTGTCGTCGACCACCACCTCCCGGTTGGCTCGCTTCCGATGGGCCGCGTCGTCGACATCGACCCGTCGAGCACCGACAACCGGGTCAGCTCGGTTTGGAGTTCCGTGACGCGGTCCCGAGCCAGGTCGCAGTGGAAGCAACGACCGCGACTACTCCCCCTGCGACGAGCGCCAGTGTCCGACTCGGATCGAATGGTTCAGGCCCCGAATACTCAACGCCAACCGGGCTTGTGCAGACGACCGGGGACAGGGTCTCGTCACCCGTCGTCAGATCAGACGTGAACGTCTGCGAGCAGCCCCACGGAGCGATCAAGACGTAGCCGATGAGGAATCCGAGGAACAAGGCGATCCCGGACCGGAACATCCGGGGGCGCGACCGGAAAGGGCTCATCACGATCAGTGCGGCGGCGATGAACCAGAGGCCCATGCCGATGCTGAAGATGGTCAGGAACCCGAGTGCGACCAGGATCAGAACCATCAGCCAGTAGCGGAAGCCGGTTCTCCTCATGGACGATTCATCCATACTCGCCATTATGCGTCGCCGCACGAGCGGTGCTTCGAAACCGGGCGGGCCACTCAGATGGAGAACACCCGAACTGGGCATGCCGATGGCCCGGCTAGGACAGGATCTCGACGTACCCGTCCGTTCCATGCACGCGGATCCGCTGCCCGTCCCGGATCAGCCGGGTGGCTTGCTCCACCCCGACGACGGCCGGCAAGCCGTACTCTCTTGCGATCACTGCGCCGTGGGTCATCAAGCCTCCCACCTCCGTCACGAGGCCCTTGATCGCGACGAACAGCGGCGACCAGCTGGGGTCCGTGTGGGCGGTTACCAGAATGTCGCCCGCTTCGAGATCGGCCTCCGCCATGTCCAGGATGACGCGGGCACGGCCCTCGACGGTCCCGGCGGAAACCGGCAAGCCGACCAGCGCGCCGACCGGCACGTCGTCGCGTCGGTACGCCCCGGCGATGACCTCGCCGTCCGACGTGAGCACCCGGGGCGGCGTGAGCGCTCGATACGACTTGAACGCGTCCTTGCGCCGGCGGATGAGCTGGTCATCCACCCGGTTCGTGCGCACGACGTCGTGGAGCTCCTGGAACGTGAGGTAGAAGATGTCTTCCTTCTCACCAAGCACATGGGCTTGCACGAGGCGCTCGGCTTCCTCCAGCAGGGCCTGCTTGTAGACGAAGTAGCGGCTGACGATGGAGTACTTCGGATACTCCCGGTACCCGATGAAGGTCCGGACCCGGTCGATCATCCGCTTGGTTTCTTCGGCTTTCCGCTCCCCGTCCGGCAGGGCCCGCAAGCGCTCTAGGACGTCTTGTTCCTTCTTCTCCGCCTCCTGGCGCCCGTGCTCGTAGCGCCGTCCGGCGGCGCCCGGCTCGAAGTTCCTGATGTTGCCGAGGATCACAGGCACGAGCGCGCTGGGGCGTTCGCTCCAGCGCGGCCTCGTGATGTCGATCTCGCCGACGCAGCGCATGCCGTACCTGTCGAGGTAGCCCCGGATGGCGTCTCGCGCTTCGTGCCCGCCGGGGAGCTTGGCCACCTCATGGAGGAAGTTGTCCTCCTCGACGTGTTCGAGAAAAGCCACCACCTCTGGATGCGGGCGGATCACGTCGGCGACGTCGAGGAGCGCCAGCCCCATCTCCGACGTGATGTTGTTGGGGGCAGATAACGTGAGCGTGTCGGCCGCGTTCTTCTCGCCCAGCCACGTCTCCAGCTGCTCGTTGAGCCACCACGTCGCCTCCATCCCCGCCATGATCACCTGCATGTTCCGCGGATCGCCCAGGACCCGCTTGTGCTCCTCGATCGCCGCCAAGAGGAAGTCGAACTGTGCCGGCCCGGATTTCGTCCGGATGTCGCGTTGCAGGGTGGCGATGGACGCCTGGCTGCGTTCGATCAGGTCGGTGACGATGGCCGGATCGGTCTCGATCGGGGCGAGCGCGCCGCCAGGGACCGGCTCGCCGGGGCTCTCATCCGGGAGCGACGGGATGAAGTCGCCGCGGTCGAGGATGGTCTGCAGCGCGTCGCGGATCAGCGGGTCGCCCTTCCCCATCACTTCGAGGAGGCCGGCGCGGCTCGCCGGCGACGCCAGGTCTCGGGTGATGTCGACGAACAACCTTCCGCCGGCCTCGTACATCGGCCGGAGGGCGGTCAGTTGCCACAGGGAGAGCCCGAGGGGCTTCATGGCGTCGGTCATCATCTGCCCGTGACCGACCGAGACGTAGACGTGGTTCTCTCGGTCGCCGACGTCCGGGATGGGGAAGAGCGTGGTGATCGGCCGGCTCTGGACGATCTGGAAGCCATCGTCGACCAGACACCATTCGATGTCCTGGGGGCGGCCGAAATGCGCTTCGATCCGCCGGCCCAGCTCTACGAGCCGCACCACCTGCGCATCCGTCAGCGCCGGCTGCTCCTGTTGCTCCGGCTCGATCGCCTGTTCCTGCGTCCCGCCTGCCGGCGAGGCGTGGATGGCAAGCTGCTTGGTGGCGACCGCCTTGGCGACGACTTCGCCGTCCCGCACCTTGTAGACGTCGGCGTTGACCAGGCCGGCGACCAGAGCCTCGCCGAGGCCGAAGCCGGCCTCCACGGAGGCGACCTTCCGGTTGGACGTGACGGGGTCGGCCGTGAACAGGATGCCGGCCGCCTGCGGGAAGACCATCAGCTGTACGACCACGGCCATGCGGACCTTCCGGTGGTCGAAGCCGTTCCGCAGACGGTAGGTCACGGCCCGCTCGGTGAAGAGCGAGGCCCAGCACCGGTTGACGTGTTGGAGGATCGCCGCCGGCCCCACGACGTTCAGGTACGTGTCGTGTTGGCCCGCAAAGGAGGCCGTCGGCAAGTCCTCCGCCGTCGCGCTCGATCGAACGGCGTAGGCGGCTTGTTCGCCGAGTCGGGCGAGCGGGCGGGTGATCGCCGCCGCCAGATCGTCCGGCATGGCGATCCCTTCGACGGTCCGGCGGATCTCCGCGCTGAGCGTGCGGATCGCCTCCCGGCCGTCCGGGCTCAGGCGCGACAGCTGATCGAGCCGATCGTCGATCGACGGCGCTTCCGCCATGATCCGCCGGAAGGCGACCGTCGTCACGCAAAAGCCGGCCGGCACGCGGACGCCTTCGATCCGCGAAAGCTCCCCCAGGTGCGCGCCCTTGCCGCCAACGACCGCGACCTGCGTCTGGTCGATCTCCTCTAAATCCAGCACGTAGCGGTCGGGCTGGATGGTGTCGATGGTCGGGTCGAAGGTGCCGAACTGGGCCATCGTGCTTGTGTCCTCTCGCTACGGACGACCAAAGCGCCGGAACCGGCAAACGGTACAGTCCCGCGGTGCGTTTCGCGGTCAACCTGCCCAACTTTGGCTCATTCTCCGATCCGCGACTCATGCTGGACTTGGGCACGACCGCCGACGAGGCGGGCTGGGACGGCTTCTTCATCTGGGACCACATCGTGATCGGGGATCGGGTGCCGGTGGCGGACCCGTGGGTGTTGCTGGGTGCGCTCGCCGTGGCAACCGACCGCATCGTGATCGGAACCATGGTGACACCGGTGCCACGTCGCCGGCCCTGGGTGCTGGCCCGTCAGGTGACCACCGTCGACCACATGAGTGGCGGCCGACTGATACTCGGAGTGGGAATCGGATTCCCGCCGGACATCGAGTTCGGAACCTTCGGTGAGCCGGTAGACGACCGGGAACGCGGCGACCTGCTCGACGAAGGGCTGCAGGTGATGCGTGGGATGTGGAGCGGCGAGCCCTTCTCTTTCGAGGGGACGAGCCATCGGGTCAGGGAGACCAGCTTCGCACCCCGCCCGGAGAAGGGCACGATTCCGATCTGGGTAGCCGGGATGTGGCCCAACCATCGTCCCTTCCGCCGGGCCGCCACCTGTGACGGGGTGTTTCCCATGGCCGCTGACATGCACCAACTCACACCGGAAGAAGTCAGCCAGATCGTCGACTACGTCCGCGGCCAGCGGAGCGTCGATGGGCCGTTCGACGTCACCATCGGGGGACCGCCCCTCTCCTCGACGGAGTTGGAGGCCTACCGCAGCGCCGGCGTCACCTGGTACCAGGTGGGACCTGACCCCCGTGGCGAGCACCCCGAGGAAACCAGGCGCTGGATCGCCGCCGGACCCCCGGTCTGACAGCTCAGTCGTTGCCGGTCGGAGGGCCCGCCGCTCCTGCATGGTGAGACCGCCGCCACGACAATCACCACCGCGTCCGCACAATATGGCGAGACCCCGTGGTCAGTCTGCGACCACGATCCGGGCCCAACGAGGGACGGGTGGCCCTGGACGCAGACCATCCGGCCGCACATCCCCGATGCACGTTTGGTCGCGCTGGAGAGAACATGGCGCCCCTGGCCGGCGAGTCAGCCTGGCAGGTCTGGCTGAGGAGGTCACGGGGTTCCTGGAGGCTGACCGTGCGTCAACTCCCACCCAGCCGGCCCGATCCGAGCCGGTAGAACAGCTGACAGCAAGGGAGGTCGAACTCTTGCACCTCGTGGCCTAGGGGCTCACCAACGACGAGATAGCCGAACAGGTGACGCTCAGCGCCCGCACCGTCGAACGCCACCTCTCCAACGTCTACCGCAAGCTGGGGGTGTCCGGCAGGGCTGCCAGGGCAGCCGCGGTCGCCCACATCTTGAGGAACTGATCAAGTACGTGTTGGGCGCCACTGTGTGTTGAGCCCAGTCCTCAGGTTGCGTGCTCGCACCGATGCGGCGATCTCGCAGTGTCCGTAGCGTGGTTGTCACAGCAAGCGAGGAGCAAGCGATGATCGACGAGACACACACCGTCACCATCTACCGCCCGGTGAAAGAGGTGTTCGACTTCGTGCGAACCCATCGAACAAGCCCGACTGGCATTTCGATGTGAAGGAGGTCCTCCGGCCCAAGGACGGCGTGTACGAGCTCGGCGAGACCTTCCAATGGGTCATCGAGTTCGGAGGGTCCAAGACCTACTCCGTGGAGATCACAGCGCTCGAGCCCAACCGGCTTATCGAGATCACCACGCGCGAAAGTGCAGTCCTGCCTGTTCTCACGCACACCTTCCAACCGGATGGAGAAGGCACCCGTTACACGCGGCGGGTGCGGTTCGAAACCAAAGGTTGGTTGCGGGTCATGGCCCCGCTGATGGTGAGCATGAACAACCCCAATACGAAGTGGGCGGAAAACCTCAAGGAACTCCTCGAGAGCTAACAGCCTGGGTCTGGCCTCGGGCGGAAGGATCGATGCGGGGACTCCTGACAGTCTCGCCTTTGGACAAGTCTTGATCTGGCCCACGACTGAGGGTGGACCACCGACCACGGTCGCCGCTTTCGCCCGACCGTTAGAGGCGGTAGCCACTTCTGGTGAATTTGCACTCGAGATGGAGCCAGGCTGGTGTTCGGTGAGAGCGACTGAGCCTTCTGGCCTTGTATGCGGCGAAGTCAACGTCGAGGTTGAAGCAGACGAGGTGGCAGTTCTCGACTTGTGGCCTCCACCGAAGCCAGGGTGGTTCAGGTAATCGGGGTGAATTTGATGGACGCTGGGTGGGGGATGTGGGACTCTGCGTGGTGGCCCCGGGCAGACAGCGCTCACCGGTTGCTCCCACGCCGGTTCGACCAAGCGTATGGTTGGCGTATGACGACCGTAAGGGTCCGTCTGACAGCGTTCATCGCGGGTGAGCTGCCCGGTATCTGCGTGGTGACGGGAGAGCCGACGTCCGACCGGACCCGGATGGCTGTGAGGACGGGAGAAGGGGCCAGCAGTTGGTGGTTCAAGCTCGTTGTTGCCCTGTTCGGTAGCCTTGAGCCGTTGTCGGTTAGCTCCAGGGGTCTGGGTGGCGGCTCGATCGCCGGCTGGTTACCTGTCTCCGAAGGTGTCCAGCGTCGGCGATGGTGGAGGCGCCAACTGCCGCGGCTGCGACTGGATGCGTCACGACGATGGATGATCATCGACGGAGCCCACCCGGCGTTCGTGCGAGCCGTCTTGTCGGGAACCGAATCGGGAAAGTCCGTCGGCCGGTAGTTCGGTGCAAGCGATACCCCAGCCACATCTCCGCCGGCATCTCCGTGGTGCAGCTCGGCGGCCTCAGACATAACGTCCCTCGGCTCGCGAGTTAACTGACGCGCCCCTCCCCTTTTCTAGCGGAGCGATCGCGGATCCCAATGCCGTTGCACCGTGGACCAGTGAATCGTGACGGTGGGCCAGCTCCAACTGGTCGATCGTCCTCCATCCTCATGATCGGGTTCCACCGAACATGTGTTCGATGAAGGTGATAGTGTCGACGAGGTGAAGGTCCTGAGAACCAGGCCGGGTCGCTACGCCGAGCTCCACTGTCACACGAACTTCTCTTTTCTCGACGGAGCGGCGCACCCGCACGAGCTGGTGGCGCGTGCCTCCGAGCTCGGATACACCGCGCTGGGAGTGACCGATCACAACGGCTTCTACGGCGCCGTCAAAGTGATGGAAGCCGCCCGTCATCTCGGGATGCCGGTCGTTTACGGGACCGAGATCGCACTCGGTCCCCGCCAGGAGGACGTTCTCGATCCGGTCGCCCGGGCGGAGGCGTGGGACATCGCTCGTCTCACCCGCGACGAGCCGATCCGGCGGCGGGGCCGTTCCGTGGGAAGTCACGGAACGAAACCGGTGATCGACAAGTCGGCTGACCATCTCGTGCTGCTGGCCGGGTCGCCCGGCGCCTACACCGTGCTGTCCCGGTTCGTGACACGCGCCCAGTTCCGCGGGGAGAAGGACCGGGCGGTCTACTCCTGGGACGATCTGACCGAAGTCGCATCCCATCCCGCCGTTCACGTTCTCACCGGCTGCTGGCAGGGGGCCGTCCCCCGCGCCGCCACCAAGGGTGACCTGTCGGAGGCGATCCGTCGAACGAGCGAGTTGCGAGACCTGTTCGGAGAACGGCTTCATCTCGAGTTGTGGCACCACGGACTCCCCGGCGACGACGAACGCAACGACCTCCTCTGGGAGGTGTCGGACCGCCTCGATGTGTCGACGGTGGCGTCCAACCAGGTCCACCACGCCCTACGCACGGACTCCCATCTGGCCGATGTGCTGGCAGCCATCGCCGGCAGACGCGATCTGATATCCGCCGACGGGTATCGGTCGGGGACGGACGAGCGGTATCTGAAGGCTCCCGAGGAGATGGCCGCTCGGTTCGAGCGCTATCCCGGGGTGGTGGAGGGTGCGGCCGACCTCGGTGATCGACTCGCCTTCGATCTGCGTCTGATCGGCCCTCAGCTTCCGCCGTTCCCGATGCCAGGGCACTTTCGCGACGAGATGGAGTACCTGCGTCATCTCACCTGGGAAGGCGCCAGGGATGTCTATCCGGGCAACGGCGAAGGCGGGATCGATCCGCAAGCGCGTCGACGGCTCGAACACGAACTGGGGATCATCGGCAGGCTCGGGTTCGCCGGGTATTTCCTCGTCGTGAAGGATCTGGTCGATTTCGCACGTGACCAGGACATCTTCTGCCAGATCCGCGGATCGGGTGCCGACTCGGCCGTGTGCCGCTGCCTCGGTCTGACCCGGGTGGATCCGATCCGGCTCCACCTCCCGTTCGAACGGTTCCTGTCCGAGGAACGCGGGCGGCCACCGGACATCGACCTCGACCTCGAGGCGGATCGGCGGGAGGAGGTGATCCAGTACTGCTATCGCCGTTACGGGCGGGAGCGGGCGGCCATGGTC
>Ga0326597_10010940_pt1 | contig 12062 bp, 7 predicted proteins | sample RVTome_12_FD_203789 | JGI IMG/M metagenome (GOLD analysis project Ga0326597, IMG submission 203789) | Soil microbial communities from uranium-contaminated site in the Upper Colorado River Basin, Wyoming, United States - RVT100D185 | ecosystem: Environmental > Terrestrial > Soil > Contaminated >... | reverse complement strand
ACGGTTCGGCTACGCGCATACGCACCTCTCGCCGCCCCGCGCCGGGGCGCTCGACGCCCAGCACGATCTCCTCGCCCACGGGTGTCAGGCCGACCCGGTTGCGCACATCGGACGAACCCCGGATCGGCCTGCCGTTGGCCGACAACATCACATCGCCTTTGCGCAGGCCGGCCTTGCCCGCGGGCGAGTCCGTCTCCACAGCGACTACCAACGCCCCCTCGGCCGAATTGACCTCAAGTTTGCGCGCCAGTTCCGGCGTCAGGTCAGTGCTGGTGACGCCAATGCGACCGCGCCGCACCTCGCCGTAACGCCGCAACTGCACCATCACCTGACGCGCCATGTTGGCCGGCACGGCGAAACCGATGCCCACGTTGCCGCCCGACGGTCCGATGATCGCGGTGTTGATGCCGACCAGTTCCCCGGCCATATTGACCAGCGCGCCCCCCGAATTGCCCGGATTGATGGAGGCATCAGTCTGGATGAAATCCTCGTAGCCTTCGATGCCGAGGCCGGCGCGCCCCAACGCGGAGACGATGCCCGAGGTCACGGTCTGGCCGATCCCGAACGGGTTGCCGATCGCGACCACAAAATCTCCGACCTGGGTGGCATCGGAATCCCCGAGCCTGATATCGGTCAATCCGCCGGCCGCAATGCGCAGCAGCGCGATGTCCGTGCCCGGGTCGGTTCCCACCAGTTGCGCCTTGAACGCCCGGCGGTCCTTGAGCGTGACCCGTATTTCCTGGGCGTCCTTGATCACGTGGTTGTTGGTCAGCACCAGACCCCGTCCGGCGTCGACGATCACGCCCGACCCTGCACTGTGCTCCGCGCGCGGTTGATCGGGAGTATTGAAGAATCGGCGGAAGAACGGATCCTGCAGCAGCGGATTGGAATCGGCGGGACTGCGCGTCATCACCGAGATATTGACCACCGCAGGAGTTACCTGCGCGAGCATCGGCGCCAGCGACGCCACCAGGGGGCCGGGCAGCGGCATTGCCGCCTGTGCCGCCGCGCCGGCATGCAGCACAACGGCCAGTGCAAAAAGGCCGCGCAGCAGGGTCGATCGAAACGAGGCGCGCATCGTCACGGGCCGCGCTACGCGCCCGCGGCGAGGTCGCCCGGCACATCGATATCGCGCAGGATGCCCCGGTCGAGAGTTTCGTACAGCGTGATGGACTCGGCGTGCGTCTTGAGAATCTGGCGCGCACCTTCGTCACCGCTCGATGCGAGCAGTTGGTCCCGATACCGGCGCGCGAAGCCCACCGGGTGCCCGCGCACGCCGCCGCATGCCGGAGCCGCGATCGGCGCGCCTTCGCGCAGCGCCATGGCGATGCGCTCCACGGTCTGTGCGCGGATGAACGGCATATCGGCGAGCGCGACCACCCAGCCGTCCGCATCGCCCGCAGCGCGCACCCCTGCGGCCAGGCTGGCGCCCATGCCCTGAGCCGCATTCCTGCAGATAACGGTCCTGCACCCGGCCTCGCGAAGCAACTTCGCAACTTTCTGCGCGCGCGGGCGCACCACCGCCCAGGACTCCGGCAGCACGTGAACGAGATTGACGGCTGCGGCAACCGCCACGGGCGTACCGGCCCGCTCGGCGCCGCCGGGCAGCGGCGCAAGCAGCTTGTTGGTGCCGAAGCGCGTGGAAAAACCGGCCGCCAGAAGAATGCCGACTATGCGCATGGATCGGTGCCCCAACCCGGCATCATCAAGCCCAAGTATCGCGTGGCCGGAATCGGCCGCGCGCAGAGGCGCTCACAGGTAGCCGAATCCTGCCCGGTCGCGAGGACGCCAACGCGCGAAACCGGGGGCGGCACGCAATTGCGGACTCAGCCCTGGGGGACTGCGCAGCCGGCGCTTACGCCGGCCTTCGGCGGCTCGATCAGTTCCGGGAGTTGCACGCCATGGCGCACCGCGGTCATCTCGGCCAGGATCGCGAGCGCGATTTCAGGCGGCGTCTTGCTGCCAATTTTCAGCCCGACCGGACCACGCAGCCGCGCGATCTCGGATGCCGAGAGGTCGAAATCGGCAAGCCGCGTGCGGCGCGCGTCGTTGTTCTTCTTCGATCCGAGCGCCCCGACGAAGAAGGCGGGAGACTTAAGCGCCTCCATGAGCGCCAGGTCGTCGAGCTTGGGATCGTGGGTGAGCGCGACCACGGCGCTGTGCGCGTCGATGTTCAATTCCAGCACCACGTCGTCGGGCATGCCGCGGTTGACCGGCACGCCGGGAAAATCCCAGGCCGCATAGTATTCCTCGCGCGGGTCGCAGATCACGACGTGGTAGTCGAGCGCCTGCGCCATCATCGCCAGATAGCGCGAGAGCTGGCCGGCGCCGATGACCAACAGCCGCCAGCGCGGCCCATGCACCGTCTTGAGCACCTTGCCGTCGAAAGCCAGCGCATCGGACCACCTGCCGGGCTCGATCCGCGCCTTACCGGTTTCCATGTCGAGAAAGCGCGCCACGAGTTCGTGGCGCTCGATCGCGCCCAGAAGTTCGGCCAGCCCGGAGTCCGCGCTGACCGGCTCGAGCACCAGTTCCAGCGTGCCCCCGCACGGCAGCATGAATCGTTCGGCCTGCTCCTGGGTGACGCCGTATACGATGGTTTCGGGCTTGTTCGCAGCAACCGCGCGCGCCCTGACCTTTTCGATCAGGTCGTCCTCGACGCAACCGCCCGAAACCGATCCCGCCACCTGGCCGTCGTCGCGCACGATCACCATCGCGCCAACCGGCCGCGGACCCGATCCCCAGGTGTGGATGATCGTGCCCAGGGTCGCCCCATGGCCGGCCTCGATCCAGCGCAGCCCGGTCCTGACGACTTCCAAATCAACGCTATCCATGCGACCTCTCACAGTTCGATTCAACTTCGCGCAAAGGGTAGTCCCAAGGTGATCCCGGGTCAAGAACGGCGCGCGCCGGGGCTGGCATGGTCCGGCATTTTTCCGGTATGCTTTGCATTCAACCCCGGGTCGCGCTTTGCACAAAGGAGGAGTTTTCCCGCGAAAACCGCGCCGCCGCGCCCGGATCCACGAGATGAGAATTGCTGCGTGCGCAGATCGGTGCCCCCGGATCGCGCCGGCGGGGACGCCGCCTGCAAACTTACAGCCTTACGTTCTTCATAGTACATAGTTACCATAGTTACCATAGTTACAAGGGGAGGTAGATCATGACCGTCAAAGTCTCCATGTCCGTGAACGGAAAAAAAGTCAGCGCCGAGGTCGAAGAACGCACACTGCTCGTGAGCTACATCCGCGAGACGCTGCGCCTCACCGGCACCCACGTCGGCTGCGACACCGCGCAATGCGGCGCGTGCACCATCATGATGGACGGCCGCGCGGTCAAGAGCTGCAACATGCTCGCGATGCAGGCCGAGGGAGCCCAGATCGTGACCATCGAGGGCGTCGCCGCCCCCGACGGCACGCTGCATCCGATGCAGGAGGCGTTTCGCGAACACCACGGCCTGCAATGCGGATTCTGCACGCCTGGCATGGTGATATCGGCCATCGACCTGCTGAACAACACGCCCAATCCAACCGAGCGTCAGATCCGCGAGCAGTTGGACGGCAACCTTTGCCGTTGCACGGGTTATCACAATATCGTCAAAGCCATCGCAGCCGCCGCGCACACGGGCGGGGGCGCGCTCGGGCGCTAGGGAGATCACCGTGAGCGCCACGAGTTTCATCGGCCAGTCGGTCAAGCGCAAGGAGGACTATCGCTTTTTGACCGGGGAGGGCAACTACACCGACGACATGGTTCTGCCCCGCCAGACCCATGCCTGTTTCGTGCGCTCGCCGCACGCGCACGCGAACATTCGTAGCATCGACAAGGACCACGCACTGAAGGCCCCGGGGGTCGTTGCGATCTACACGGGCGACGACATCGCCGCCTCCAAGATGGGCGGGCTGCCCTGCGGCTGGCTGATTACCGATGTCAACGGCGAACCGATGAAAGAGCCGCCGCACCCGGTGCTCGCGCAGGGCAAGGTGCGCTACGTCGGCGACCAGGTTGCCGTGGTCATCGCAGAAACCCTCCAGCAGGCCAGGGACGCGGCCGAACTGATCGAGGTCGATTACGAGGTGCTGCCGGCAGTCGTAAGGGGAAATGAGGCGCGCGCAAACGGCGCGCCGGTGCTGCACGACATCGCCCCGGACAACACCTGCTACGTGTGGGGGCTCGGCGACAAGGCGGCGGTGGACAAGGCCTTCGCCGCGGCCCACCACGTCACCACGCTGGAGTTGGTCAACAACCGGCTCATCCCCAACGCGATCGAGCCGCGCGCGGCCAACGCGCAGTACTCGCGCGCCGACGAAGGCTACACGCTCTATGTCGCCAGCCAGAACCCGCACGTCGAACGCCTGCTGATGACCGCGTTCGTGCTCGGCCTGCCCGAGCACAAGGTGCGCGTGGTGGCCCCCGACGTGGGCGGCGGATTCGGCTCCAAGATCTACCTCTACGCCGAGGACGTGGTGCTCACCTGGGCCGCAAAGAAGGTCAACCGGCCGATCAAATGGACCGCGGATCGAAGCGAATCCTTCCAGTCCGACGCGCACGGCCGCGACCACGCGACCCGCGCCGAACTGGCGCTGGACAAGGAGGGCAAGTTCCTCGCCATGCGTGTGACCACGACCGCGAACGTCGGCGCCTACCTGTCGACATTCGCCTCCTGCGTGCCCACCATACTGTACGCAACGCTGCTCGCCGGCCAGTACACCACGCCGGTGATCCACTGCGAGGTGACGGCCGTGTTCACCAACACCGCGCCCGTGGACGCGTATCGCGGCGCGGGCCGGCCCGAGGCGACCTACGTGGTCGAGCGTCTGGTCGAGACCGCCGCGCGCGAGATGAAAATCGATCCCGTGGAGATCCGGCGCCGCAACTTCATCACCCAGTTCCCCTATCAGACCCCGGTCGCGCTCCAGTACGACACCGGCAACTACGAGGCCACGCTCGCCGAGGCGATCAAGACGGCCGATGTCGCCGGCTTCCCCGCGCGCAAGGCCGATGCGGCCCGGCGCGGCAAACTGCGGGGCCTGGGCTATGCGTGCTACATCGAAGCCTGCGGCATAGCGCCTTCCAACGTCGCCGGGGCGCTGGGCGCACGGGCGGGTCTGTTCGAAGCGGGCGAAGTGCGCGTGCATCCGACCGGCAAGGTGACCGTGTTCACCGGCTCGCACAGCCACGGCCAGGGGCACGAGACCACGTTCGCCCAGGTGGTTGCGGAGCGCCTGGGCGTACCGATGGACGATGTGGACATCGTCCACGGCGACACCGGCAAGGTCCTGTTCGGAATGGGCACCTACGGCTCGCGTTCGATAGCCGTCGGAGGCACCGCCATCGTCAAAGCGGTGGACAAGATCGTCGCCAAGGGCAAGAAGATCGCCGCGCATCTGCTCGAAGCATCGGATACGGATATCGAGTTCAAGGACGGCGTGTTCCGCGTCGCCGGCACCGACAAGCAGGTGCCGTTCGCGCAGGTGTCCCTGGCCGCCTACGTTCCTCACAACTATCCGCTGGACAAACTGGAACCGGGGCTGAACGAGAACGCGTTCTACGATCCGACCAACTTCACCTTCCCCGCCGGCAGCTACGTGTGTGAAGTCGAAATCGATCCGGATACCGGCGTCACCCGGATCGTCAACTTCACGGCGGTGGACGATTTCGGCAAGATCATCAACCCGATGATAGTCGAAGGTCAGGTCCACGGAGGGCTCGTGCAGGGCATCGGACAGGCGCTCTCCGAGGGCTGCATTTACGATCCCGCTTCCGGACAACTGGTCACCGGCAGCATGCTGGACTACTGCCTGCCGCGCGCCGACGACGTTCCCTCGTTCAATATCGGGACCAAGGAAACCGCGTGTACCCACAACCCGCTGGGGGTAAAGGGATGCGGCGAAGCGGGCGCGATCGGGTCGCCGCCGGCGGTGATCAACGCGATCACCGACGCGCTCGGCGTGCGCGAAATCGAAATGCCGGCGACCTCGGAACGTGTCTGGCGCGCGGCCAACAAGAAATCAGCCTAGGAGAAACTACACCATGTACGCATTCAAATACCAACGCGCCCAATCGGTCGCCGACGCAGCCGCATTCATTTCCAAGAACGCCGATGCCAAGCTGCTCGCCGGGGGGCAGAGCCTGATCGCAACCATGAAGCTGCGCCTGTCGCAGCCATCTGACCTGGTCGATCTTGGTGCGATGGCCGATCTGCGCGGCATCAAGGTCGAAGGCGGCACGGTTAGCATCGGCGCCATGACGCGCCACGCTGAGGTCGCCGCGTCGGCCGAGGTGAAAAAGGCCATTCCGGCGCTGGCCTCGCTCGCGGCGGGCATCGGCGACCGGCAGGTGCGCAACATGGGAACGATCGGCGGTTCTGTCGCCCACAACGACCCGGCGGCGGACTATCCGGCCGCGGTGCTGGCCTTGGGCGCCACCGTGCACACCAACAAGCGCAAGATCGACGCCGACCAGTACTTCAAAGGCATGTATGAAACCGCGCTGGAAGCGGGGGAGATCATCACATCGGTGAGTTTTCCCTGCCCGAAGCGCGCGGCCTACATGAAATTCAAGAACCCCGCCTCGCGCTACGCGATCGTGGGCGTGTTTGTCGCGGACTCGGGCAAGGGCGTGCGCGTCGCCGTCACCGGCGCCGCGCCCTGCGTATTCAGGATCGCCGAGATGGAAAAAGCGCTCACCGCGAAGTTTGCGCCCGAATCGGTGGCCGCCATCACGGTGCCGGAAAAAGGCCTCAACTCCGACCTGCATGCCAAGGCCGATTACCGGGCGCATCTCATCACGGTTATGGCCCGTCGCGCGGTCGAAGCCGCACTCAAGTGAGGCGCGCGCCCGCGCGCCGCGCGGACGTGGCGCGCGGCGACTCGAACTTGGCGCGGGCCGGCCTCGAGCGCTAGCTGCCGGACCGCACCCGGCCCTTCCGACCGAGCCCGGGCGGAAGGGCTTTCATTTTGAGCGCCCGCGCACGGCGGCACGACGACGTTGGATTCAATGACGCGATCCCGATTACCGACCGGCCTGTTGTCCGCGCTGTTCTTTGTCTCCGGCTTCTGCGGCCTGATCTATGAATCGATCTGGTCGCACTACCTCAAGCTGTTCCTGGGGCATGCGGCGTACGCACAATCGGTCGTCCTGGTCGTCTTCATAGGCGGCATGACCCTGGGCGCCTGGCTCTGCGGGCGCTTTGCGCCGCGCATACGCAGTCCGCTGCTCGTCTATGCGGCAGCCGAATTGGTGATCGGTTTTTGCGCGCTCGCCTTTCACCGCGTATTCGTCGGCGCCACCGACTGGGCCTATGCGATTCTCCTGCCGGCAACCTGCAGCCCCGAACTATCGTGCCTTTCATCGTGGGCCCTTGCGGCAGCGCTGATCCTGCCTCAATCGATCCTGCTCGGCACGACATTCCCGCTCATGACCAGCGCCATCCTGCGCGAAGCGCCGCGGGACCCGGGACGCAGGATCGGACTCCTTTACTTCCTCAACAGCTTCGGGGCCGTGTTCGGCGTGTTGGCCAGCGCATTCATTCTGATTCCCGTGGTCGGCCTGCCGGGGGCGTCGATGACGGCCGGCGCGCTGAACGTGCTGGTCGCGCTGTGCGCCGGGTTGATCGCCCGTCGCCCCGGGTCCCCCGCCGAGGCCCCGAGCGCCGGCCGCCTCGCGGTCGAAAGCGGCGCCGCGCCGCGCCTGCTCCTGTGGGTGGCATTGCTGACCGGATTGTCGTCGTTCGTGTACGAAATCGTCTGGGTCCGCATGCTCTCGCTGGTGCTGGGCAGTTCCACACACGCGTTCGAACTAATGCTTGCGAGCTTCATTCTCGGTCTTGCGCTCGGCGGCGCGTGGATCCGCGGCCGCATCGACCGATTGCGCGACCCGCTGCGTTTTCTCGCCGCCGTCCAGATCCTGATGGGACTGGCTGCGATCGCCACCATCGCGTCCTACGACGCGAGTTTCGATGCCATGGCCTGGATGCTCACGGCGCTGTCGCGCACCGAGGGCGGTTACGTCCTGTTCAATGTCGGTAGCTCGCTGATCGCGATCGCCATCATGATCGCACCAACCTTCATGGCCGGCATGACCCTGCCGCTCATCACACTCCTGCTGATGCGCACGAGCACCGGCGAGCGGAGCATCGGCTACGTCTATGCGTGGAACACGTTCGGCTCGATCGCGGGCGTACTTCTCGCCGTGCATGTCGGGCTGCCGCAACTGGGCCTCAAGTACTCCCTGGCCGGCGCGGCCATGATCGATGTGATTCTGGGCGCGATCCTCGCCTGGCCGGCCGGCGAGGCCGCTACCCTGCGCTGGCGGGCTGCCGCGTTTGCGGGGCTCGCGGTTGCGCTCGCCGCAACGGCGTGGCTGGACATCGACCCGAGGCGCACCGCATCCGGCACATTCCGCTACGCGTGGGCCACGCTGCCTGTAGGCAGCAACGTGCTATTCCACCGGGATGGCAAGACCGCCAGCGTCGACGTGATACAGCAGTGGAACGGGTCGCTGGTAATCCAGAGCAATGGAAAACCGGACGCCAGCTATCAGCGCTCGCCAACCGGAGAACCGACCGCGGACGAATATACGCAGTTTCTGCTTGCAGGTCTGGCAATTGCGCACCGGCCCCTGGCGCAGGATATCGCCATCGTCGGCCTGGGGGCCGGGATCTCGACCGCGACCATGCTGGCCAACCCGGCGGTCAGGCACGTGGATACGATCGAGATCGAAGCCGCGATGGTCGAAGGCGCGCGACTGTTTCGTCCCGCCAACGAGGCGGCATTCTCGGACCCGCGCAGCCGGATCGTGCGCGAGGACGCAAAGTCCTTTTTCGCGCGCAATGCGCGCCGCTACGACATCGTGCTGTCCGAACCGTCCAATCCCTGGGTCTCGGGGGTCTCGTCGCTGTTCACCCGGGAGTTCTATGCGCGCCTGCGGCGCTCGATCAAGCCCGATGGCATTCTGGTCCAGTGGATAAACATCTATGAATTCAGCGCACCGCTGCTGGCGTCCGTCCTCGGGGCCATGGAGGCCGAGTTCGGGGACTATGTCGCCTACCAGTCGGCCAACGACCTGATCGTCGTCGCGACGACGCAGGATCGGCTCGCGCCTCCGTCGGAAGAGTTGTTCCGAATTTCAGGCTTGCGCAAGATGCTGGCGCGCTACGCGCTGCGCGGACCCTACGACATCGAGTTGCGCCGCGTGGCCGGGCGGGCATCGCTGGCGCGGCTGTTGCCGGCGGCCCCGATCAACTCCGATTACGCGCCCTATGTCGATTCACGCGCGGCCGCCGCGCGCTTCATGGGGACCCGAGCAGAACGGATCTTCGAAATAAATCGCTTTCCGATCCCGCTCGTCGACCTGTTCGAGCATCGACGCTGGCGCGAGCAGTCCGGCGCGTCCGAATCGGCGCGCCCAGACGCCGGCGCCGGCGTCCTGCCCCTGTCGGCGCTGCTGCCTGTCGAGACAGCGAAGGCGCTTCCACCGGGCAGCGTGCCAGAAGGGCTCAGCGACTCGCTGCGCACCGCGCATCGCCTGTTGCTGCTTGAATGCTCGAGCGGGCAGACCAGCGCCGAGTTGTGGGATGCGATGATCACGCTTGCAATCGCGGTCAATCAGGCATCGCCTCCGGATCGGACGCAGGCATTCTGGCTGGGCGCGGCGCGCTCCGAATGCCTCGCGCGGCTGCCCGCGCGCTACCGGACCTGGCTCGAATTGTTCGCGGCCGTTGGCGCGCGCGATGCCGAAGGTATGACCCGACTGGGAACGGAATTGCTCGAGGGCGACGAATTGACGTCCCGGCAACGGGAGTACGCGACCTTGTGCGCGCTTGCCGGCGGCCTGGCGCGCGGCGACCGCCAATCGGTGGGACCGATCGTCAAGCGCTGGATCCCGCGGCTGACCCCGGCCCAGCGCAACGCGAGCGCATTCGTAGCCCTGCGCGCGCTCGCCGGTATCCTTTGATCGTCCCGAGAAAGCGCCGCCGCTTGCACTGCCGCGTGCGCTGCCGCACGCGGCGAACCTCGATTGCCTCCCGTGCTGGCATAATTGGCGCATGAATACACCGCTCCCCGCCTCCATCGACGACACCCTCGAGTTGCTCGCGCAAGCCGACTACGTGGCCGAGCGCAGCCTTGCCACGGCGGTGTTCCTTTCCCTGAAAATGGGCAAGCCGCTATTTCTGGAGGGCGAGGCCGGCGTGGGCAAGACCGAGATCGCCAAGGTTCTCGCGCTCGCCCTGGGCCGGCGCCTGGTCCGCCTGCAGTGTTACGAAGGGCTGGACGTCTCCTCCGCAGTCTACGAGTGGAACTATTCGCGGCAGATGATCGAGATCCGCCTCGCCGAGACCGAAGGCGCGGGGAAGAACGAAACATCCGGCCATCGCCGCGAACGCATCGCGCAGGATATTTTTTCGGAGAAATTCCTGATTCGCCGGCCGCTGCTGCAGGCGCTCGAGGGCGATGCCGACGGCCCGCCCGTGCTGCTCATCGACGAACTTGACCGCACCGACGAGCCGTTCGAGGCCTACCTGCTCGAAGTGCTGTCGGACTTTCAGGTGACGATCCCGGAACTCGGCACGATCCGCGCCAAGGAGCCGCCGGTGGTCGTTATCACCTCGAATCGAACCCGGGAGATCCACGATGCCATCAAGCGCCGCTGTTTCTACCATTGGGTGGACTACCCCGACGCGGCCCGGGAACTGACGATCCTCAGGCTCAAGGTACCCGGCGCCTCGGAGCGATTGTCGCAGGAGGTGGTTGCGTTCGTGCAGAGGTTGCGCACGCTGGACCTGTTCAAGCTGCCCGGCGTGGCCGAAACCATAGACTGGTCGAGAGCGCTGGTAACGCTCGACCGGCTCGCGCTCGATCCGCAAAGCGTCAACGACACCCTGGGTACTTTGCTCAAGTACCAGGACGACATCGGTCGCATAAAGGGTAGCGAAGCCGAGCGGCTGGTTGCCGAGATCCGCGCCGCCGCTGCCGGACGTCTCGCCGAGGGCGCCGCGGCTGCCGGAGGAGCGTGAACACCGCATCGCTCATCCGGCGGCTGCTGCGCTCGGTGTCCGGGCGTGCGGGCTCGGACGACGGGGGCGCGGACCGGCACACCCGCAAAACCGTGACACTGTGCCGCGCACTGCTGTCGCAGCGCGGCGAGGCATCCGGCGCGGCGGTCGCCCGCGAGGCGCTGGCAGCCTACGGCGCCCTTCAAGGCGCGGCGCAGGAAGCGTTCTTCGACGTCCTGGCGAAGGAATTTTCCTCGGATCCCGATGCGATCGGACGCGCGGCCGAAGCCTACGGGCAGGAGCCCTCCGAGACCAACCTCGTGCGCCTGATGCGCGTGGTCGAACCGAGCAGGCAGGAGCTGTTTCGCCGCCTGAACCTGGCTCCCGGCGGCACCGCGGCGTTGGTGGAAATGCGCCGCAGCGTTCTACTGCAACTGCAGACTCATCCGCACTGGGCCGGCATCGAGGCGGATCTTCAACACCTGCTCGACTCCTGGTTCAACCGCGGATTTCTGGTTCTTCAGCGCATCGATTGGCGCACGTCGGCGCTGATCCTGGAAAAGCTCAGCCAGTACGAGGCGGTGCACGCCATCCAGGGGTGGATGGATTTACGCCGCCGGCTGCAGGCGGACCGCCGCTGCTTTGCGTTCTTTCACCCGGCACTCCCCGATGAGCCCCTCATCTTCATCGAAGTGGCGCTCACGCGCGGCATCAGCGACAAGGTGCAGCCGCTGCTCGACCCGGACGCTCCCGTCGCCGATCCGACGCGCGCGAACTGCGCGATTTTCTATTCGATCACCAACTGCCAGGAGGGCCTGCGGGGCATCTCGTTCGGCTATTTCCTCATCAAGCAGGTGGCCGAGCTTCTCGGGCGCGAATTCCCGCGTCTGAAGACCTTCTCGACGCTGTCGCCGATACCGGGTTTCCGCGCCTGGCTGCGCGGGGCGAGCGAACAACTCACCGGACTTGCCGGAGGCGCCGAACTCACGCAACAGCTGCGTTCGCTCGACGAGTCCGCATGGCACACGTGCGCGGACCTGGCCGATGCACTGGAGGAACCGCTGCTTCGCCT
>Ga0326597_10010939_pt1 | contig 12062 bp, 9 predicted proteins | sample RVTome_12_FD_203789 | JGI IMG/M metagenome (GOLD analysis project Ga0326597, IMG submission 203789) | Soil microbial communities from uranium-contaminated site in the Upper Colorado River Basin, Wyoming, United States - RVT100D185 | ecosystem: Environmental > Terrestrial > Soil > Contaminated >... | reverse complement strand
TAAGCGGCGCGCGGGGAGATAGATACAAGGGAAAGGGGGGCTGGCAGCCCTCCTTTTTTTCAAGCATTCAGCCGGTCCTTACAGGGTGAGACCGGGCCGTTTCCAGCCGACCGAGTGAAATCGAACACGCCGCGCTTGCTGGCGTTTACTGCCATGGGCCGGTAAAACTTTATGCTTCTAAACATCAAGTTACGGACGTTGCGGCATCGCAACATCTGGATTTTGCCTTTCGTTTAATCACGGAGTAGGATTCGCGCCTTCCTCTCCGTGACCCGCCGCGAGTGGCCGAGAGCTCCCCTCAGCAGCAATCGCGCGCAGCGCTGACGCTGCTTGCGCTCGGCGTCGTCTATGGCGATATCGGCACGAGCCCGCTCTACGCCGTCAAGGAAACCTTCGCGCCCGGCCACGGCATTGCGCTCACCGCCGCCAACATCCTCGGCGGGCTGTCGGCGATATTCTGGGTGCTGATCATCGTCGTGTCGCTCAAGTACGTCGTGCTGGTGATGCGCGCCGACAACCGGGGCGAGGGCGGCACCATGGCGCTGATCGCGCTCGCCACCTCCGCCGTGCGCGGGCGCGCGGGCCTGCGGCCGTTCATCCTGGTGCTGGGACTTTTCGGCGCGTCCCTGTTCTACGGCGAGGCCGTGCTGACGCCGGCGATATCGGTCGTTTCCGCGGTAGAGGGGCTGGAGGTTGGCACTTCCGCGCTGAAGCCGTACGTGCTGCCCGTGGCGATCGGCGTGCTGATCGCGCTGTTCCTGTTCCAGCGGCACGGCACCGCGGTCGTGGGCGCGCTGTTCGGACCGGTGTGCTTGCTGTGGTTTCTCGCGCTCGGCGCGGTCGGCGTCTGGAACATCGTGCAGCATCCGGTGGTGCTCGCGGCGCTCGATCCCCGGCATGCGTTCGGTTTCGTCACCGGGCACGGTTTCGCCTCGTTCGTCGTGCTGGGGGCGGTGCTGCTCGCGTTCACCGGCGCGGAGGCGCTCTACGCCGACATGGGGCATTTCGGCAAATGGCCGGTGCGCGCGGCCTGGTTCGGCCTGGTGCTGCCCGGACTCGTGCTCAACTATTTCGGCCAGGGGGCGCTGCTGATTGCCAGTCCCCAGGCGATATCCAACCCGTTCTACCTCGCGTTTCCCTCGTGGGCGCTCTATCCGATGGTCGCCCTCGCCACGGCGGCGACGGTGATCGCCTCGCAAGCGACGATCTCGGGCGCGTACTCGATCACCCGGCAGGCGATCCAGCTCGGTTTCCTCCCGCGCATGAACGTCGTGCACACCTCGGCCAGGACGATCGGCCAGATCTACATTCCCGCGATCAACTGGGCGCTCCTCGTCCTGGTGATCGCCGCGGTGGTGGGCTTCGGCAACTCCTCCAATCTCGCCTCGGCCTACGGCGTTGCGGTCACCGGCACCATGACGGTCACTACCATCCTTACCTTCTTCGTGATTCGCTATGGCTGGGGCTATCCGCTGGCGCTGTGCATCGTCGCCACCGCATTCTTTTTCGTCATCGACATCGCGTTCTTCTCGTCGGCCCTGCTGAAGTTCATGGATGGCGGCTGGTTCCCCCTGGTTCTCGGCCTGGCGATGTTCACGCTGATGATGACCTGGCGGCGCGGGCGCGAAATCCTGTTCGGGCGGCTGCGGGCGTCCACCGTCCCGCTGGAGCCGTTCCTGGAATCGCTGTTCCGGGAGGCGCCGCGGCGCGTGCCCGGCACCTCGGTGTTCCTGACGGCGACGCCCGACGTGGTCCCGCACTCGCTGCTGCACAACCTGTACCACAACAAGGTGCTGCACCAGCGCGTGGTTTTCCTCACCGTGACCGTGAGGGACGTGCCGACAGTAACCCCGGGAGAGCGCGTTGCGGTGGAGTCGCTGGGCAACGAGTGCTACCGGGTGACGCTGGCGTTCGGCTTCATGGACCGTCCCGACGTCTGGCACGCATTGAGCGAGCTCGCCCCCGCGATGGGGCTCGCGTTCGACCTGATGCAGACCTCGTTCTTCCTCTCCCGCGAGACCGTGATCCCCGTCGCCGGCGCGGCGGGGGGCATGGCGCTGTGGCGCGAGCGGTTCTTCGCCACGCTGGCGCGAAACGCCGGCAGCGCGGTCGAATATTTCAACATCCCGACCAACCGCGTGATCGAGCTGGGAACGCAGGTGCAGATCTAGCGGCCCTTGAAGCCGGGCTTGCGCTTTTTCAGGAAGGCATCCACTCCCTCCCGGTAGTCCTCGGTGTCGAAGCAGGCGAAGCCCTCGTCCCATTCCGCCGGGGCGATTTCGGCACGAACGGAGAGGCGCTCGATGAACTGCTTGTGCCAGCGGTTGACGAGCGGCGCGCCCTCCGCGATGCGGCGGGCGGTTGCGTACGCCTCGTCCTCGACCTTGTCATCGGGCACGACGCGGTTGACGAGGCCTTTGCGGTATGCCTCCCCGGCGTCGAAGACGCGCCCCTCGAGCAGGATTTCGAGCGCGGCGGCGCGCCCCACCAGCGCCAGCAGCCCCATCAGCTCGCCGTAGGCCATGGTGAGCCCCAGCCGGTTGACCGGGATGCCGAAGCGGCTCGATTCGCCGCATACGCGCAGATCGCACATGGCGGCGATCTCGAGCCCGCCGCCGACGCACGCGCCCTGAATCAGCGCGACCGTGGGATGGCGGCACCGCGCCACGGCCTGCATCGTCTCGTGGATGATCGTCCCGTACTCCTTCGCCTGCTTCGCATTGGCGCGTTCGCCGGCGAACTCGGCAATGTCGGCGCCCGCCGCGAATGCCTTTGCCCCCGCGCCGCGCACGACGACGCAGCGCAAGGTGTCGTCCGCGGACAGTCTTTGAATCGCCGCGCCGAGCTCCGCCCACATCGCCCGGTCGAGCGCATTCAGCCGCTCCGGGCGGTTCAGAACGACCGTCGCAATCGCCCCGTCTCGGGTTACCAGGATGGGTTCCGACGCTGGCATGGGCTGGCGGTGAGGTGACGAACTGACGGAGTGGCGGCGATCAGCAATCAGTGACCGGAACGTAATTTTCGGTTATTGCTGTTCGTCACCGCGATACTGCGGTGCTCCGTCAACGCGCCACAGCGTCACGCCTCATCCATAAAACAGCTTGACGAGGGAGAGAGGGATCGCCGGAACGTAGGTGATGAGCAGCAGCACCGCGAGCAGCACGCCGATGAACGGCAGGTTGGCCCTGGTTACGTCCCAGATGTTCTCCTTCGCGATCGAGCACGCGGTCATGAGCACGCTCGCCACCGGCGGGGTCTGCTGGCCGATCGCGAGGTTGAGCGTCACCACCAGCCCGAAATGCACGGGGTCGATGCCGACCGTGTTCACCAGCGGCATGACGATCGGAACCACGAGGATGATGGCTGCGGCGGAATGCAGGAACAGCCCGACGACGAGGAAGAATACGTTCAGCAGCGCGAGCACGGCGTAGGGATTGCTGGTGAGGCTCGCGATGCCGGCCGCGAGCTGCTGCGGCACCTGCGCCTCCGTGAGATAGACGCCGAGCAGCGCGCTGGAGGCGACCAGCAGCATGACCACCGCCGTCTGCACGACGCCGTCGACGATCGCCGTGTGCAGCAGCTTCCAGTTGATTTCGCGATAGATGAGCCCGACGCCGATCGCGGCGATGACGGCGAGCCCCGCGCCCTCGGTCGCGGTGACAAAACCGCCGAAGATGCCGCCGAGGATGATGACCGGAAGCAGGAACGCGAGCGCCGCATCCTTGAAGGTGCGCCACAGGTTGCGAAGGTTGAAGGCTTCCTCGACCGGCCAGTTGTAGCGCACCGCGTACCAATAGGAGACCCCCATCATCAGGAATCCGCCGATGATTCCGGGAATGATCCCGGCGACGAAGAGCTGCACGACCGAAGCGTCGGCCATGACCGCGTAGAGAATCATCGGGATCGACGGCGGGATGATGATCGCGAGCGAGGCCGACGACGAGGTTACCGCCGCCGTGAACGGACCTGGATAGCCCCGTTTCTTCATCGCCGGCATCAGCACCGAGCCGAGCGCGGCGACGTCGGCGACCGCCGAGCCGGAGATCTCCGCAAAGAACATCGAGGCGCCGATGTTCACCATCGCGAGCCCGCCGCGCACGAAACCCAGCAGCGCCGAGGCGAACGCGATCAGGCGCCGTGATATTCCCGACGTGTTCATGATCGCGCCCGCGAGAATGAAGAGCGGTATCGCGATCAGCGGGAAATTGTTCGCCCCGTTGTACATGTCGATCGCCATGTTCGGCAGCGAGTCGGTGCCGTGCGAGACGAGGATCGCAACCACGGCTGCGATTCCCAGCGCGACCGCGATCGGCACGTTGATCAGCACCAGGGCGAGCAAGCCGACCAGCAGCAGCAGGGTTCCCATTACCGCGCCCCCCCGTTGCCGGCCCCGGCCGCCCGCAACAGCTCGGGCAGCCGCAGAAGCTCGGCGATCACGAACAGGGTGGCCCCGATCGGGATCACCGACTGGGTGTACATGACCGACACCTCGGGGATGCTCACGAGGAAATCGGTGGCGAGCACGTCGAGCACCGAGATGCCGACCCACGCCAGGAGCACGAAGAAACCGATCACGAATGCCTCGGCGACGAGCGTCACGGCGAGCCGTGCGGACCGCGGTATGGCGTCAACGAGGCTCGGCACCCCGATGTGCGCGCCGCGCAGCGCCGCCAGCGCCGAGCCGTAGAAGGTAATCCAGGTGAGGTTGATCGCAGCGATCTCGTCGTACCAGACCAGCGACGCGCCGAGAGTGCGGAAGACGACGCCCAGCGTCACCTCGGTCGCGAGCGCCACCATCAGCACGAAGGCGATCGCCTCCAGCAGCTTTTCGTAGAGGGAGCGTACGCGCGCGAGCATCACGGATCAGTGATGAGTGAGGAGTGATGGACGACGGGGCAACGCACTCCCCGTCATCCATGATCCAATACCGATTTACTTGGCGAGCGCGAGCGATTTGTCGATGAGCGACTTGGAGCCCTTCACCGATTGGCCGAATTCGTCGTACACCGCCTTGCTGGCCCTGACAAACGCCGCCTTGTCCGGCTCGTTCACCTGCACGCCCGCGGCCTTGATCTTGACGAGCAGCTCGGTCTCGTCCTTGGCGGCGGTCGCGTACACGAACTTCTGCGTGTCCTTGGCGACGGCTTCGAGCGTCTTGCGCACGTCGGCCGGGAGCGACGCCCACTTCTTGGTGCCGACGGTGACGTAGGCCGGCGTGTAGACGTGGCCGGTGAGCGAGATGTACTTCTGCACTTCGTGGAACTTGCCACTGTAGATCTGCGAGAACGGATTCTCCTGGCCGTCGAACACCCCGGTCTTCAGCGCGGTGAACACCTCGGAGAACTTCAGGGGGCTCGGGTTCGCGCCGTAGGCCTGGAACATCTTCACCCGCCACTTGCCTTCCGGCGTGCGCAGCTTGATGCCGTCCAGGTCCTTGGGCAGATTGATCGGGCGCTTGTTATTGGTGATGTGGCGGTAGCCGTTCTCCCACACCGCGATGATCTTGAGGCCCTTTTTCTCGACCGCGGGCGCGAGCGACGGCCAGACGACGGCCTTCTCGATGGCGTTCATGTGCTTGCGGTCCTTGACCAGATACGGCATCTCGAAGATCCCGAAGAGATCGGACTCGGACGACATGACGGTCGAAGGCAGCGCGAGATCCACCGTGCCGAGCTTGAGCTTCTGGAGCAGCTCCTTGTCGCCGCCCAACTGGCTCGATCCGAATACCACGACCTTGGCCTTGCTGCCGAGCTTGGCGTTGGCGCGTTTGGCGAACTCTTCGGCCGACTTCGCGAAGAGCGAGCCGGGATTGCCGACATGGCCGAACTTGATCTCCGTTTGGGCGTGCGCCGACCCGATGGCGAGCAGCGCGGCGAGCGGCAGTACCCGGACCAGATTGAAACGGAACATGGGACTCCTCCTGGTTGATGAATTTGATCGTTTTCGAGGCGCCGGCGGCTGCCGGCGCGGGATGGTTACGTTAGCCTGATCGGTGCACTTTCACAAGGCCGGGGCCCTTTCCGGATGGCGGGAATGGGGGCAAAACCTGTCCCGGCCGGGTCGAAAGGCGAGGGGTCAGTTGGCGCGCAGGCCCGCCCCCTTGACGACCTTGGCCCACTTCGCGATTTCGGCGGTGAGGAACGCCCGGAATTCTTCCGGCGAGTTGGAAGCGGGCTCGACCCCCTGGGGACTGAACTTCTGCTTGACGTCGTCCGAGGTGACGATTTTTCTCACCGTGTCGTTCAGCCGCTCGACGACCGGCCGCGGCGTGCCCGCCGGCACGAAGAGGCCGTACCACGTGCTGTGCTCGTACTCGCGCAGTCCCGCTTCCCGCAGTGTCGGCACGTCGGGCACGACCGCTACGCGCTCGGCGGTGGACACCGCGAGCGGCCGCATGCGTTGGCTGCGGACATGGGGAAGCGCCGATGCCAGGGTCGCCATGGCGAGCTGGACCTGGCCGCTGATCAAGTCGATGAGGGCGGGCCCCATGCCCTTGTAGGGCACGTGCACCATGTCGATGCCCGCGACGACCTTCAGCAGCTCGCCGGCGAGGTGCGAGCTGGAGCCCACGCCCCCGGAGGAGAACGCCAGCTGGCCGGGGTTCTTCTTCGCGAGCGCCTGCAGCTCCCGCCACGACTTCGCCGGCAACGTGGGATGCACGACGAGGATGTTCGGCTGGCGCCCGACCAGCGAGATCGTCTGCAGATTCTTGAGGGGATCGAACGGCAGCTTCGAGTACAGCGTCACGTTGACGGCGACGCTGAGATTATTGATGAGGAGCGTGTAGCCGTCCGGCAGCGACTTGGCGGTGATATCGGTTCCAAGGGTGCCGCCCGCGCCGGGGCGGTTGTCGACGACGACCGGCACGCCGAAAGACTGGCTGAGCTTTTGCGCGACGATGCGGCCGAGGATGTCGTTGCCGCCGCCGGGGGCGAAGGGCACGATGAAGCGGATGGCCTTGCCGGGATAGGCCTGGCCGGCGGCGAGCTGCGGCGCAAGGGTGCATACAGCGGCGAGCGCGGCGACGACGAGACGGTGGCGCATGAATCCTCCTTCGTTACTGCTGCTCGATCTTGGCGGTACGGACCACCCCTGTCCATTTCTTGACCTCGGATCGGAGGTAGCTCGTGAACTGCGCGGGCGTGGAGGGCGTGGGATTCAGGCCCTGGGTAGCGAACACTTTCCTCAACTCCGGGGAATGAAGGGCCGCGACCGTCGCCTGGTTGAGCTTGTCGACGATACGCCGCGGCGTGCCGGCCGGTGCAAGCAAGCCGTACCACGTGGCGTAGACATAGTCCGGCACGCCCGCTTCCCCGGCCGTGGGCACGTCGGGCAGCGGCGCGGCGCGCTTGGCGGTCGTGACGGCGTAGGCGCGCAGGCGTCCCGCCTTCACGTGCGGCAGGGCGGAAGCAAATGTCGACACATAAACCGAAATCTGGTTGCCGAGCAGCGCCGTGAGCGCCGGTCCGGTGCCTTTGTACGGCACGTGCACCAGTTCCGCGTTGATCTTCATCAGCAGCAGCTCGCTCGCAAGGTGTATGCCGGTGCCGGGGCCGGGCGTGCCGAACGTGAGCTTGCCCGGCTGGGAGCGCGCGAGGGTGGCAAATTCCTGGAGCGTCTTCGCGGGGAGCGTGGGATGCGCGACCACAATGTTGGGCTGATCCGATACGAGCGAGATCGGGGCAAGGTCGCGCCGGACGTCGAACGGCAGCTTCCGGTAGACCGCGGTGTTGATCGCCATGCTGATCGTGTTCATCAGCAGCGTGTAGCCGTCGGGCGTCGCCTTCGAGACGATGTCGGTGCCGATGATGCTCGAGGCGCCGGGGCGGTTGTCCACCACCACGGTCTGGCCGAGCGCCTTGCCGAGCGGCTCGGCCAGGATGCGGGAGTTGATATCGGTGCCGCCGCCGGGGGCAAACGGCACCACGAGGCGGATCGGCCGGGTCGGATAATCCTGTGCGCCGGCGGCGGGCGCAAGAATGGGGAGCAGCGCTGAGACCAGTGAAGCGAGTACCGTGCGTACCATGATTTTCTCCTCGGTGTTTTATTTGTCGCATCGGCCGGTGCCCGCGGTCGGCGCGCGGCCGTTGGACGAGCAATGGCGCCATGCCGGCGTTCCACAATATGAACGCCGGACCACAGCATACCGCTTTTCCGCGAACGGGGGGAGGGGTCAGTCCACGGGCACGCCGGCCTCGCGCGCCTTGTCGACGAGATGGTCGCGCCCGGCGAGCATGTCGCCGAGCGAGCCGAAGGCGTTGGTGTAATGGCCCTTGTACCCCTTGCCCTCGATCAAGCGGAACATCTGGCCGAAGTCGAGGTTGCCCGCGCCGGGCTTGAGGTGAATCTCGTGGCCATTGCGGTAACAGTCGGCGAGCCGCACCTCGCCCACCCGCCTGAAGTCGAGCGCTTTCACGAACCCCTCGATCCCGTCCGGCACGAGGTGCGCGTGGTTGGCGGTAAAGGAGAGCTTGAAGGCGGCCGACCGGATGTCCCAGTAGTACTGCCACTCCTCGATCGTGTGCGCGAGGTAGTGCACCTCGGCGTCCTCCGGCTCCTTGTTGAGATTCTCGAGGAGGACCAGCGCCTTGCGCTTCTCGGCGTGGGCGACGACGCGCTGCAGGCGCTCGCGGCCGGCCTTCATGCGCAGTGCCTTGTCCTTCGTGAAATGGTAGCCGGCGTGCACCACCATCCAGCTCGCGCCGAGCTTCGGGAAAAGGTCCACGTAGCGCTTCAGGTAGTCGGTGACCGCATCCGCCACGTGCGGCGAGTACTCGGCGACGTTGACCGCAGAATTCGTATGAAGCCCCAGCCGGATGCGGTGCTTTTCGAGCAGCTTGCGCACCGCGGCGCAACGCTTTGCATCGAACGTGGGCAGCGCGTTCTCCGCGGTGTCGAGCTGGACGTCGATGAAGCGGACGCCGTTCTTCGCCGCCCACTCGATGCCCGCCTCGAGGCGGATCTTGCGGCCGAGATCGACGCCGATGCGGTCGCGCAGCTTCATCCTTCGCGCGGCGCGGCGCTCAGGCCGCTGCGCGTTTCTTCGTGGCGGCAGCGGCGGGCTGCGACGCGAGGTAGGACATGGCGGCGTCGACGCCGCCTTTTTTGTGCGGCACCCGGGCGAGCTCCAGACCCATCTCGATGCCGGCGAGCGTCCCGCACAGCATCAAGTCGTTGAAGTCCCCGAGATGCCCGATGCGGAACACCTTGTCGCGGAGCCTGGTCAGCCCGGAGCCGAGCGAGAGGTTGAAGTGGTCGAGCACGACCTGGCGGAAGGCGATCTCGCTGTGGCCCTCCGGCATCAGCACCGCCGTGAGCGAGCTCGAGTACTCGGCGGGGTTCGCGCACAGGATTTCCAGCCCCCACGCGCGCACCGCGCGGCGCGTCGCCTCGGCGTGACGGTCGTGACGCTTGAAGACGTTCTCCAGCCCTTCCTCTTCGAGCAGCATCTGCAGCGCGACCCGCAGGCCGTAGAGCAGGTTCGTCGCCGGCGTGTAGGGAAACCACCCGTCCTTGTTGGAAGCGATCATCTCTTCCCAGTTCCAGTAGGCGCGCGGCAGCTTCGCCGACTTCGACGCCGCCAGCGCCTTGTCGGAGACCGCGTTGAATGAGAGCCCGGGCGGGAGCATCAGTCCCTTCTGCGAGCCGGCGACGGTCACGTCGACGCCCCACTCGTCGTGGCGGTAGTCCATGGAGGCGAGCGAGGATATGGTGTCCACCATGAAGAGCGCCGGGTGCTGCGCGCGGTCGATGGCCTTCCGCACGTCACCGATGCGCGTCGTGACGCCGGTGGACGTTTCGTTGTGCACCGCCATCACCGACTTGATCTGCCGGCCCTTGTCCTCGGCGAGCTTCGCTTCGACCTGCGCGGGATCCACGCCGCGGCGCCAGTCGCCGGGCACGAACACCGGGTCGAGGCCCAGGCGCTTCGCCATGTTGAGCCACAGGGTCGCGAAGTGGCCGGTCTCGAACATGAGCACGCGGTCTCCCGGGGAGAGCGTGTTGACGAGCGCCGCCTCCCACGCGCCGGTGCCGGACGCCGGGAAGATCACGACCGGGCCCTTCGTCTTGAAGACGCGCTTCAGGCCCGCCAGCACTTCCCGGCTCATCTCCTGGAACTCGGGCCCGCGGTGGTCCACGGTCGCGCTGTCGATCGCGCGCAGCACTCGCTCCGGCACGTTCGTCGGGCCGGGTATCTGCAGGAAATGGCGGCCGCTCTGGTACTTCATCGCGTTTCTCCGGGGGTGAGAGGGTATTATAGGCCCGGAGTATATGAGCCATCTTTGAAGAGTGACGAAGTCACCCGCGCCCATGACCTCTCGCCAAGTCCAACCCGGTGATCCGGCGCTGGCCGCGCGGCTTAGGCGAGAGGTCCGAGGCGCGGTATTGTTCGACGCGGCGTCCCGCGGGCGCTACTCGACCGATGCATCGATCTACCAGATCGAGCCGGTCGGCGTGGTGGTGCCGCAGACCGAGGAGGACGCGCTCGCGGCCTTCCGCATTGCGATCGAGGAGGGCGTGCCGGTCCTGCCGCGCGGCGGCGGCACCTCGCAATGCGGCCAGACCGTGGGCGCCGCGCTCGTCATCGATCACTCGAAGCACCTCGACCGGATCCTCCAGCTCGACCCGGACGCGCGCACCGTGACGGTGCAGCCCGGCGTCGTGCTCGACCAGCTGAACGCAACCCTGAGGCCGCACGGGCTGTGGTACCCGGTGGACGTTTCGACCAGCGCACAGGCGACGATCGGCGGCATGGCCGGCAACAATTCCTGCGGCTCGCGCTCGATCCGCTACGGCAACATGGTGCACAACGTGCGCGGCATCGACGCCGTGCTCGCCGACGGATCGGAGTACGAGTTCGGGGAAGTGCCGGCGGACGCGGGCGCGCCCGCCGGACCGAAGCGCTACGCCGAGCTGGTGGGGCGAATCCGGTCCATCGCCGCGCGTGAAGCGGAAGAGATCGAGCACCGCGTGCCGAAGCTCCTGCGCCGCGTCGGCGGCTATAACCTGGACCGGATGAACGAAGTGCCCTGCAATATGGCGCATCTGCTGGTCGGATCGGAAGGCACGCTCGCGTACTCGCGCCGCATCCACCTCAATCTTTCGCCGATCCCGAAGCACCGGGCGCTCGGTGTCTGCCATTTCCCGACCTTTATCCAGGCAATGGAGGCGCCGCGGCACATCGTGAAGCTGGGGCCTGCCGCGGTGGAGCTGGTGGACCGCACGATGATCGGGCTCGCGCGCGCGAATCCCGCCTTCCGCGCCACCGTGGAGCAGGCGATTCGGGGCGATCCGGACGCGATCCTCCTGGTGGAGTTCGCAGGCGACGACCGCGACGAGCAGGTGCGCAAGCTCCGGCAGCTCGTCGAGCTGATGGGCGAACTCGGTTTCCCGGGAGGCGTCGTCGAGATCACCGACCCCCGGGCGCAGCGCGACGTGTGGGAGGTGAGGAAGGCGGGGCTCAACATCATGATGTCGATGAAAGGCGACGGCAAGCCGGTGTCCTTCATCGAGGACTGCGCGGTGCCGCTCGAGCATCTCGCCGAATACACCGACCGCCTGACGCGCGTGTTCGAGAAGCACGGCACGAAGGGCACCTGGTACGCGCATGCCTCCGTCGGTTGCCTCCACGTCCGTCCCATTCTCGACATGCGGGCGGACGGCGCGGTGAAGATGCGCGCCATCGCCGAAGAGGCGGCGGAGCTGGTGAAGCACTACAAGGGCGCCTACTCCGGCGAGCACGGCGACGGCCTGGTGCGCTCGGAGTGGATCGAGCCGTTCTTCGGCCCGAAGCTGACGCGCGCGTTCGAGGAGATCAAGGACCTCTTCGACCCCAGGGGGCTGCTCAACCCCGGCAAGATCGTGCGGCCCTCCCGGCAGGACGATCGCTCGCTCTTCCGCTTTCCGCCGGGCTACAAGACGATCCCGATCAAGACCGCGCTCGACTGGTCGGAGCACGAGGCGGGTGCGGGCCACCGCGGCGAGGGTTTCGCCAAGGCGGTGGAGATGTGCAACAACAATGGCCACTGCCGCAAGTTCGACGCCGGGACCATGTGCCCGTC
>Ga0326597_10010938_pt1 | contig 12062 bp, 14 predicted proteins | sample RVTome_12_FD_203789 | JGI IMG/M metagenome (GOLD analysis project Ga0326597, IMG submission 203789) | Soil microbial communities from uranium-contaminated site in the Upper Colorado River Basin, Wyoming, United States - RVT100D185 | ecosystem: Environmental > Terrestrial > Soil > Contaminated >... | reverse complement strand
GGACCCGGCAGGCGTTGGCGCTGCCGCGCGACCGCCTCCAGGAATGCAAACTCGAACCGATACTGCGGATAGCACCGCTCGCAGGCGGCGATGTGTTCGGCAAACTCCCGCATCGTCTCCGGCGGCAGCTCGCTGTCCAGGTAATCCCACAGGCGCTCCATGACCTGCTTGCACGACACCATTACGTGGTCTCCTTCATGGTGCCCAGTAGCCCGGCGTCCTGTGCGTACGCCACGAGGTCCTGCTGGAGCAGCCTCCGGCCCCGGAATAGCCGCGATCGCACCGTGCCCAGCGGCACGCCAAGGATCTCGGCGCAGTCCGCGTAGGATTGATCCTCTAGGTCGACGCAGGTCACCACCGTGCGGTACTCCTCCGGCAACTTCATCAGGGCGCGCTGCACGACCGCGTTGAGCTCCGGCCGCTCGAACACCGTTCCATCGGGGTTGCTTCCTGCCACGCTGGCGTGCAAAGCGGCGGCCCCCATCGCTTCGAGCTCCGCATCTTCGACAGCTACTTCCCGGTTCGCGCGCTGTCCGCCCTTGAGAAACACATTGCGACAGATCCGGAACAACCAGGCTCGAGCGTTCGTCCCGGCGTGGTATTGATCTCGATGCACCCACGCCTTGAGGTAGGTCTCCTGGACCAGGTCCTCCGCCCGTACCGCTTCACCGGTGAGGTGCAGCGCAAAGCGGTGCACGGCCTCGGCGGCCGCGAGCAACTCCTCCTCGACGCTCGTGCGCCGAACCTCAGCTCCGTTGGGCATCCCTTGGTCAGGCAAATCCGTATCCACCACGATTGGTTCCAGGCTGTTGGAGCCACTCGCGTAAGGGGACGCCGCCGCCGCGCTCACTGGATTGGCGCGGTGCTCGGCGACTGGCATCGCTGCTCGGGCAGCTGAGAATCTGTCGAAGAGAGGGACGCCATGCGCCTGACGGCCCGCAACGCTGGGAACCATTCACCGTGCGAGCGGATTGGCTCACGTACGAACCCCGGATCCGACGCGCGCTGGACTGGGCGATGCTCCTCACGTCTCTCGTCGAGGGTGCAGCGGCCCAAGAACGGGGTCGCCACTTCAAGCCAAAGAGGCTGCCATGAGGACCTTCCCGCGGCACACACTGCAGTCCGCCCCGGCGGGCGCGAAGCCCATCCTGCAGGAGCTCCAAGAAAAATACGGGTTCATCCCGAACCTATTCGCGACCTTCGCGGAGGCCCCGGCGGTGCTGGAGGCCTACCTCGCCCTGTCCGCCGCGCTGGAAAAGGGAACGCTCGAGCCCGAGGAACGGCAGATCGTGCTCATCGCGGCGAGCGTCGAGAACATCTGCACCTATTGCGTCGCCGCGCACTCCGCCACGGCACGGATGCAAAACGTGCCGGCGGGGGTCCTGCATGCAATCCGCACCAGCACGCCCCTACCAGATAAGAAGCTCGACGCGCTCGTGACACTGACGCGACGTGTTGTCCGCCGGCGGGGCCACGTGTCGGATGCGGAGGTTGCGCAGTTCCTCGACGCCGGGTACACGGAGGCCCAACTGCTCGAGGTGATTGGTCACGTCGGTCTGAAGACGATCAGCAATTACGTGAACCACGTCGCCGGCACGCCGCTGGATCGGGCGTTCCAGGCCCACGCGTGGGAGCCGCGGCCGGCCGAGGCGGCGTGAGGGGTGCGCATCCTCCATCCGTTGTTCGTTCATCTCCACATCGCGTTCCTGCTGATGGCCTTCATCGCGATGTACGCGTGGCTCTTTCGAGGGCTGGCGACGAGCGTGTTCGAGGATCGCATTTACCGCTTTGCCCGCGCCAATACCTGGGCGGGAGTGGTGACGGTGGCGCTGTCCATGGGGGCGGGGATCCGCGACGGGCTGTTCGGGACGGTGGCGCAGTTCCGATCCGCCACGATCGGCGGGTGGCTGCTGGTCAAAGTGGTGCTCGCCAGCCTCCTGCTGCTCAACTACGGCGTGTTCCTCTACCATAGCGGCAAGAAGCCGCGCTACCTCCAAGAGGACGGCCGCCGCATGGCCTGGTGCCTCGGCACCCAGCTCGTGGGCATTATCTTCGTCGCGACGATCACCACGATCGGAACCATGCTGGTGTTCTACCAGGACCTTCTGCCGCGCTTCCCGTGGCCGTTCCGGTGACTGGGAGTCCACGCATCGTCGTGGCTGGCGGCGGATTCGCCGGCTTGTATGCCGCCGCCTACCTCGGCCGTTCCGAACTCGCGGATCGCGGGGCTGACCTTCTGCTCGTGTCCGAGCGCAATTACTTCACCTTCACCCCGCTCCTCGCGGAGGTGGCGGCCGGGGCCCTGGGGCGGGAACACGTGACGGTCGCCTACCGCGGGCTCGCGCGGCGGTATCGGTTCCGCTTTCTCCAAGCACGTGTGCAGGGCCTGGACCGAGCCGGGCGTGTGCTTCTTACCTCCCGGGGGCCGCTGCCGTACGACTATGCGCTCCTCGCACTGGGCGCCGAGCCGCAGTACTTCGGCAATGACGCGCTGCGCGCAGCGTCGTTGCCGTTCACGAGCGTAGAGCACGCGCTGCGGATCCGTGACTGCGTGGTACAGCGGGCCGAGCAGGCAGCCACCGTTGCCGATCGAGCAGCCCGGGCGCGGCTGCTGGCATTCGTGATCGCCGGCGGTGGTCCCGCGGGGGTGGAGGTCGCTTCGGAGATCTGGCACCTGCTCCGAGAGATCCTGCCGCAGTTCTACGACGGACTCGACCAGGCGACGGTCACCCTCATCGAGGGTGGAGACCGGCTCTTAGGCGGGTTCGACGCCGGACTTGCCGCCCGTGGGCTCGAGCTGCTGCGCGCGCGCGGGATTCAGGTGCGTCTCGGCATCCGTGTGGTCGGCGCGAGCGAGGGAGGGATCGAGGTAGACGGGCCGGGTGGGCGCGAGCGGATCGAGACGCAGGGACTGATTTGGACCGCCGGGACCGCGCCCGCCAGCGCGGCGGCCGCGTTTGACCTCCCGCGGATCAAAGGAGCGTACATCGCCGTCGACGCGAGCCTTAGCGTTTCCCAGACTTCCGGTCTCTATGCCATCGGCGACCTTAGTGGGTTGATCGATCCCCGCACCGAGCGCCCGTACCCACGGGTCGCGCCCATCGCGATCAGCCAGGGGATCCACGCGGCCGTAAACGTGGAAAACGAGGTGCAGGGTCGCGCCCCCGAGCCGTATGCGGCCTATCACGCCGGCAAGATCGTCTCGCTGGGCAGCGGCCAGGCGCTAGTGGACATTCTCGGCTTGCGCCTAACCGGTCGATTGGCGTGGTGGCTCTATCGCAGCACCTATCTGCTCAAGCTGGTTGGAGCCAAGAACAAGTTCCGGGTGGTTTCGACGCTGTTGCTCAACCGCGTCTTCGGACGCGATCTCACGTGCGAGTGCTGAACACCACGGTTAAAACGGAGCGGCGAATGGGCGCGAAGGTGTTCCAGGCGATCGTGATCGGATCGGGGCAGGCGGGAAACCCGTTGGCACACCGGCTGGCCGACCGCGACTGGCAGGTCGCGCTGATCGAGCGCGAGCACCTCGGCGGCTCGTGCATCAATTACGGGTGCACCCCTACCAAAACCATGCTAGCCAGCGCGCAGCTCGCCCACGCTGCGCGGCGGGGCGCCGAGTTCGGCGTCCGCATCGGTCCGGTCGCGGTCGAGCTGGCTCGTGTGGTGGAGCGCAAGAACCAGATCGTCCGGCAATGGCGCGAAGGACAGGAGAAACACACTGCGAAGCGTCCCAACATCACGCTGTATCGCGGCGCCGCCCGGTTCGTGGGGCCACATGAGATCGCTGTGGACGGTGAGACGCTGACCGCGGAGCGGATCTTCGTCAACACGGGGACCAGTCCCCTGGTGCCGCCGATCGAGGGGATCGTAGGCGTGCCGTACCTCACCAACCGCAACATCATGGACCTCACGCAAATCCCCCGGCACCTCCTGGTCGTCGGAGCGAGCGCGGTGGGGTTGGAGTTCGGGCAGATGTTCCGTCGGTTCGGCAGCCAGGTCACGATCGTCGAGTACGGCGAGCAGATCATGCCGCGCGAGGACGAGGACGTCGCCGCCGCACTGCGGGCCGCGCTCGAGGCCGAAGGCATCGTCTTCCATGTCGCGTCGGAGGTTTCTCGGGTGAAGCGAGGCAACGGGGCTCTGCGCGTCATGGTCCACGACCGTCGCGGCGGCGGCCATCGCCTGATTGAAGCGTCGCACATCCTGCTAGCGGCAGGACGCCGACCCAATACGGACGATCTCGGTCTCCGTGCGGCCGGAATCGAGTCCGACCGCGGCTGGATCAAGGTCAACGAGTACCTGGAGACGAACGTGCCCGGCGTCTACGCGCTCGGCGACGTCACCGGCGGTCCGGCGTTCACGCACATCAGCTACAACGATTACCAGATCGTGCTGCACAATCTGTTTCATGAGCCCAAGCGCTCGACGGCGGGGCGACTCGTGCCCTACGCGCTGTTCACCGATCCGGAGCTCGGGCGAGTAGGGCTCACCGAGCGCGATGCCCGGGCGGCCGGCCGGGCGATCACGGTCGGGGTGATCCCCATGAGCCGTGTGGCGCGGGCGATCGAGCGAAACGAAACGGCGGGCCTGATGAAGGTCGTCGTCGATGCCGACACCGACCGGATCCTCGGCGCCGCCATTCTCGGCACGGGTGGAGGCGAGCTGGTCCAGACCCTGATGGCGCTGATGATGGCCGACGCGCCCTGGACGCTGTTCAAGGACGCGGTCTACATCCACCCGACGCTCACCGAGGGGTTCTTCGCGCTCATGGCCAGCGTGAAGTGACGGTGCGCCTTAGACCCCGGACTCGTGGTCGGCCATTTCGAAGCGACACACCCCGGCCTCGATCTCGCGCTTGAACCGCTGACGGAACTCGCGCCGCAGCTGCGCCTCGCAGCACCACTTCCGGTCCTCGGACGTCTCGCACACCAGCTTCGGCACCGGCCTTGGCCGCCCGGTGTCATCCACCGCAACCATCGTGATGAAACATCGATTGGTGCGGCGAGGCGGCTCGGGTCGCCGGGGGTCCTCCGCTGAGATGGTGATCCCGACTTCCATCGAGGTCGTCCCTGCGTAGTTCACGGCCGCCTGCATCCGGACGACGTCCCCGACACGAATCGGCGACAGGAATTCCACGTGATCCACGGCCATGGTCACGCAGTACGCTTCGGCGTACTTGGTCGCGCAGGTGTACGCGACCTCGTCCATGAGACTCAGGATGGCGCCCCCGTGCACGTTGCCGGCGAAGTTCGCGTGCTGGGGGCGCATGAGGTGGACGAGCTCGACGCTGGACTCTCGCACCGTCTTGCGCCGCAGCGCGGTCGTCGGGTTCGCCGGGATCCCGGGCACCGCTGCTCCTGCCTCTCCATAGGGCGATGACGATTCCATTCCTGCACCCTCCTGACCGGTTCGGCCTTAGAGATCGAACGCCAACCCGAGCCCTACTGACGAGATGTTTTCGCGAAAGAACTGGCCGAACGGCGCCGGGCCGCCGTAGGCCTCGAGCAACACGCTCCACCCCCCACCGCCGGGAGCGGCGGCAGACGTGGGGGTGAATGCGAGCCCGGTGTGCAGGGTCCACCCGACATGCCAGTTCCGGTCCTGGAACGACTTGCCGTCGAGTGCCGCCACGAGGCGGCCGTCGCCGAACCGCCCGAGTCGCACCAGCGGTGCCGTCTGGCGGTACTCGACGCCGGCGTGCAGCCGGCCGGGCTTCAGGTCGCGCGGCTGGTGATTGAAGAGGTATTCCCCGCCGCCGTACAGGCGCCAGTTCGCGATCTCGTCGGAAAGCAGCAACTCCACGGCCTCGTAGGTCAGGTCTACTCGCTGCGCCTGGGAATGCAGAATGAACTCGTCACCGAGATGCGAGCTCTGATGGTACAGCTGTAAACGGGCCGAGAAGCGCCCGCGACGATGGGTGATGGGGAAGCCGACGATGTAGTCGACGCCGAGGAGATCGCTGGATTTCGAATCCATGTTGAACTGCGAGAACACGCCAGCGGCGAGTGAGAGCTGCCAGCGGCCGCTGGGCAGCCGCACGAACCCAATGTCTCGGCCGAACCCGACGCTCCCGGTCTGGGCCCCGAGACGCGGTGAGCGGGTCCAGAAGTACTTTGCAAAGAACTGCGGCCGCTGCGGGTCGGCGAGCAGAGGCCTGAAGATGCCGCCGTCGGGGAACACGACCCTCCCCGGCAGCACCGCTTGAGCGACTGCCTTCGCGGAAGAAACGGACATGCCCAGCACCAGCAATAGGGCCACCCTGAGGCGTGTGGGCGCCAGCCAGCAGCGACTCAGTGAGATCCGCATGCCAGGCCTGGACATGGAAGGCGTGCGCTGGGCTGAAGTGCGCTGGTTAGCGGGCGCCGCTTGGCCGGATGGATGTGGAGCGCCGTGCGAATGAGTTCGCCGGGCGGCACACCCGGCCGCCCGGCGTGCGGGAAGTACGTACGACACCGTAGGCGGTAACCGTCGTGGTTTACCGGCGGTCTTTCGATATCCACCCCGTCGATCAAGATCGTCGGTGATCCGTGGAACCGATGCCGGACGGCCGACGCTTCGTCCTGAATGATCCGGACCGTCACCGGCGCCCCGCAGCGCTCTTGCGCGAGGACCTGGCGCAGGAGACGGAGCGCGGGACCGGCGCTTTCGCATCCGGGAACGAACAGGAACTCGATCTTCAGGCCGCGAACACACATTGCCGTCTCGGAACATCCTCAGAAGGAGTACGTCAGCCCGGCATCCCATACGATGTCGTGCTGCGTCTTGTCGAATCCGAAGCGATCGAATGTCGAGACAAAGTCGCGACCTTCCGCGCGAACGCCTATCCGCCTGAACCGGTACTCGATACCCGCACCGAAGTCACCGGCGAACTTCGTGAACGTGCCGTCGGTGCCGAGTTGGTGGTAACTGACCGCACCGGCTCCGCCAAGGAGATACGGCGTGACGAGGTTGCGTCCCGCTTGCAGCGGGTAGCGCAGCACGAGATCGGCGCCGTAGTAGAACTTGTTGAACTTCTGGCGCCCGGGCACAGAGCCGGGATTCCCGCGCACGCTATCCTGTCCCCACGTGCCGTTGGCGCGCACGCCGACGTAGCGCTGCACCCAGTAGGTCGCGTTGGCGCTGGCCGCCCAGCCGAGCCGCCAATCGACGGCGCCGGGGTTGTCGAGGTTGGTGGCGCCCGCGAGGCCGCCGAACGATGCCCCAAGTGTCAGGCGTCTCGTATCGGGCTGCTGAGCTCGAGCGGTGCCGGCGATCAGTAGCGATAAGCTCACCGCCGTGAGCCACTGCGAAAAACGTGACATAGTGCCCTCCTAAATATTGGGTGACGTTCGAAAGCGCCGACCGGCGACTCCGACTTGGCACGGGGCAAATTCCCGGTGCCGGTAGAGAGTTCCCGTTGGAGGGATGGAAACTTTCCGTCATCGGTCCGGATTGGTGAGGGTATGACGTCGCGCTACCCTCACGCAGCCGCCGCTCCCGGGCGCCGGGTGTTGGTGCTCTCCGGCGGAGGGAGTCGCGGCGCGCTCGATGTCGGCTTCGCGCAGGCGCTGTGGGGCGCGGGCGCGTCCTTCGACCTCATCATCGGCAGTTCCGTCGGGGCGCTGAACGGCGCCTTCTTGGCGAGCGGAGGCACTCCCGATGAGCTGGCCGAGGTGTGGCGGCCCTTGCGGTTCCGGGACCTGTTCCGGATGAACTGGCGGGAGCTGTTTGCGCGGGGGATGGGCGCTCGTTCGATCTACCGCCTCGGGCGTCGGCTCGGGCTCCTGCTCGCGAAACTGCCCGCACGCTTCGAGCAGCTCGCTATTCCGTTCGTGGCGGTGGCCACCGATCTGGCCACCGGCACTCCGGTTGCTTTTGACCAGGGCGACCTTCTCCCGGCGCTCTTGGCGAGCGCCGCCATTCCTGGGATGTGGCCGCCGGTGAGGCACGAAGGACGTCTACTCGTCGACGGGAGCCTGTCTGCGCACCTGCCGCTCGCGGAGGCGGTGCGCCGCGGTGCCACGGAAATCTGGGGAATCCGCAGCAGCTGCACGGCGTCTCCTCGGAGGCGGTTCGACCGGCTCCCGGCCATTCTGGAGCAGGTATTCGGTTTCGCAGTCGACCGGACGGTCCACGCCGCAGCGGCCGCAGCCGGGAGCCGCGCCCACGTGTTGGCCTGCCCCGTAGAGGCGGACGTATCCAGCCTCGATTTCAGCCAGACCGATCAGTTGATCGCGCTCGGTTATGACTCGGCCAAGAAGTGGCTGCTCGAGGAGGGCCTGCGTCCGAGCGTGCTCGGAACCTTTCGCAGGGGTCGAGGATTGGCCCTGTGATGTGGTTCACAGTATCAACTGAAAAAGGAGAAGAGAGAATGCAACGCGTGAACTTCGGGCGAGCCGCCGTTGCCGGGCTCGGCGCCACGGCCGTGATGACGATGCTGATGCTGGCGGCCCCGATGATGGGGATGCCAAAGATGTTGATCGGAGACATGCTCGGCGGTTTCCTGCACATCGGCTCGGCGGCGGGGTGGGTCATGCACGCCATGATCGGGGTGGTGCTCGCCGTGATCTATGCCGGCGCGGTCGCTGGACGTCTGCCGGGGAATCGGGCCGTGCGCGGTATGATCTACGGCTTCGGCGTATTCCTGGTCGCGCAGCTCGTCGTGACCCCGATGATGGGCGGCGGCGTGTTCTCCGGCGGGAACGTGCCGATGATCATGGGGAGCCTGCTGGGGCATCTCGTCTACGGAGCGGTGCTGGGCGGGATCTACGGGCCGACGAGCGGTGCGGGCGAGCCGGCACGAGTCTGACACGACCCGACGGCAACTCGCCTCCTGCAAGGAGTCCTCCATGAAGTCGTGGCGCGATTTGGTGGACCTGATCACTCAAGTCCCCCGATCGCCTGTCCGTCAGATCGTCTTCTATTACGCGCTGCTCTTCGCGGTCGGCGCGTTGCTGGTGACGTACGTGCCACAAGTGCGGGAAGCCATGTTAGGCAACTTGTTCACACAGGTGACCGGTCCCACCAGCCTGCGCGAGGCGGTGCGGGAGGTTCCGGTCGCCCCGGTCGCGGTAGGGCTGACGATGGTCATCCTGATGACCGGCACCCTGCTGCTCACGATCCCCGTGTCCTGGGGGTTCATGGCGATCCGCCAGCGGGCGGGGTTCGATCAGTCCGTGGTGCAGACGATCGTCATCCTGCCGACGGTGGTGGCCGCGATCATGATGATCGTGCAGTACAGCCTCGCGCTGGCCTTCGCGCTAGCTGGCGTAGCGGCGGCCGTGCGCTTTCGTAACACTCTCAAGGACGTCGCGGACGCGACATACATCTTCCTCGCCATCGGGGTCGGGATCGCGGCCGGCGTCGGCGCGCTGGCGGCCGCGGCGGTGATGTCGGTGATCTTCAACTTCGCCTCGGTGCTCCTGTGGCGCTGCGACTACGGCCGCTGCCCCACAACGCTGGCGGTCGCCACGGCCGACGAGGCCCGGGCCCCGGTGCGCAGGGGTCAGCTCTCGATCCGGGTGAAGGATGCGGCGGTGGCTCGCTCGGGGGTCGAGGACGCGCTCGACCGGGCGACCAAGAAATGGAAGCTGAACCGCATTGAGCCGGTTGCCGATGGTGGGGCGACGTTGCTGTACCGCGTGCGCCTGAAGAAATCCCGGCCACCTTCCACGGTGGTCGACCAGATCGTCGCGGAGGGAGCCGGGGTCGTCAGCGCGGCGTTCGACTTGGCCGGCGCCGCGTCTCACGCGTGACCGCCGGCGCCCGGCGGTGAACGTTCGCTGCGTACTCGTACTGGGCGCGGGTCTGCTGGGGTGTGGGCCGGTCGACGCGCATTCCGCGCTCCGCGGCCGCGAAGGCGCCCTGTGGCGTTACGCCCTCGATGCGCCGCTCAAGCGCTGGGCGCTGCCCGCCGATCTCCGCGAGATCTCGGGCCTCGCGGTGATCGCGGACGACCGCCTCCTCGGGCACGGCGACGAGCGCGCGGAGGTCTATGAGGTCGATCCCGCGCGTGCACGGGCCGTCCCCCGCTTCGCGATGGGGCATCCGGCGGCGTCCGGTGATTTCGAAGGGATCGCTGCGGCCGATGGGCGGGTCTGGCTAGTCACCAGCACCGGCCAGTTGTACGAGGCTCGGCTCGGGTCGGCCGGCGAAGCAGTCCAGTATCAGGTTCATGAAACGGGGCTGGGTCGCCGCTGCGAGCTCGAAGGGCTGACATTCGATCCGGTGCGGCGGGCCCTGCTGCTTCCCTGCAAGGTGCCGCACGATCGCAGGCTGCGCGGCGCGCTCGTGGTATTCGCCTGGTCACTGGACAGCGCGGCGATTGAAGCCGCCCCGCGGTTCCGGGTCCCGATCGCCGCGCTCGCCGGCGTGCGTGGTGTGTTCCGTGCCACCGCCATCGAACGGCATCCCGATGGAACCTTCTTCGTATTGTCCTCGACCGGCGATCTGGTCGAGATCGATGCGAGCGGCGCGGTGCTCGCGGTGCGCCGGCTCGGCGGGCGCCATGCGCAGCCCGAGGGACTCGGGGTGACACGCGATGGGCTGCTGTACGTGGCCGATGAGGGGCGGCCTGCCGCACTCACGATCTACGGCTATGCGCGCTAGCCGACAGCTCCCGCTCCTGCTCCCGCTCGCGCTCGCCGCATGTGGGTCCGCGCCGCTCGCCACGGTACTCGCGCCGCGGCCGGTGGCGACCGCCGTGGAAACCACCCTGTGGCTCATCGGTGACGCCGGTGGCGCGCGCGCTTCGGGTGACCCGGTGCTCCAGGCGCTGGCCACGGAGCTCTCGCCCGTGTCGTCGCACAGCGTGGTCGTCTTCCTTGGCGACAACATCTATCCGCGCGGCCTCCCCGACAGCTCCTCGCCCGCGCTACCGGAAGCCGTGCGGCGGCTCGATGCCCAACGCGACGCCGGGAGGCAAGCGGGCCGGGTGCTCTTTGTTCCCGGCAATCACGACTGGGCCGGCCGGGGATCCGACGGCTGGGACGCGATTCGTCGCCAGGGCCGTTACCTGGCCGCGGGGGAAGGCGCCGAGCTGCTGCCCCCCGACGGCTGCCCCGGCCCGAGCGTCGTGGATGTCGGTACGCGGCTGCGACTCGTGCTGCTGGATACGCAATGGTGGCTGCACGGGGGACCCAGACCGGGTCCCGGCTCGTCGTGCTCGGCGGACACGCCGCCCGAAGTGATCGACCGGCTTCGGGCGGCGCTGGCCGACCCTGGCGCGCGCCACGTGGTCGTGGTCGCCCACCACCCGATCGTTTCCACGGGGCCCCACGGCGGCCGGTTCGATTGGAAGGATCATGTGTTTCCGTTGCGTCATCTCGTGCCCTGGCTGTGGGTACCGCTTCCCGGGATAGGCTCGGTCTATCCTGCGGCCCGGATGCTGGGGGTCTCCCCGCAAGACATGGCCAACGGTCGCAACGAGCGCATGCGTGCCGCGTTCGACTCAGCGTTCGCCGGTCGCCCACCGCTAGTGTACGCCGCGGGCCATGAACACGCGCTGGAGGTGCATCGCGGCGCGAGCGCGCGCTTCGTGCTCGTGAGCGGCGCGGGCACCTACGGGCGCTCGAGCTCCGTGGGACGGCGGCGCGGCACCCTGTTCGCACGCGCGGCGAGCGGTTTCATGCGACTGGATCTTCTGACCGATGGACGAGTGCGGCTGGGAGTGCTCACGGTGGACGGCACAGGGCGGGCCGAGGAAGTGTTCGCGCAATGGCTCGAGTGAATCGCCTCGGGAGACTCGCGCTCCAGGCGAACCTGGCCCTGGCCACCACTCGGGTCGTCGTCGCGCAGCAGCCCCCGGGCTCCCCGGCGACCGCGGTCGTGATCGCAGCGGGTCCTGAGTACCAGGCCAGCGCATTTCACCGGCTTCTGCTTGGCAGCCACTGGCGCGATCTGTGGGTGACCTCGCTGCACGTGGACGTGCTCGACCTGGGCAGCTTCGCCGGAGGATTGACACCGCTCAAGGTGGGTGGGGGCCGCCAGACCAAGTCCTTGCGCTTCGCCGGCGCCGACGGCCGGCAGTACGCGTTTCGCTCGATCAACAAGGATCCGTCGAAAGCCCTCCCCCCCGCGCTCAG
>Ga0326597_10010937_pt1 | contig 12063 bp, 7 predicted proteins | sample RVTome_12_FD_203789 | JGI IMG/M metagenome (GOLD analysis project Ga0326597, IMG submission 203789) | Soil microbial communities from uranium-contaminated site in the Upper Colorado River Basin, Wyoming, United States - RVT100D185 | ecosystem: Environmental > Terrestrial > Soil > Contaminated >... | reverse complement strand
CGCTGACAGCGGCGGCTCCGATGGCTTCATCGACAACACCGCCACCGCGGTTTTCACCGACCCGACCACCACCGCCGTCACCGACAGCGCCAGCGAGGCGGTCTCGATCGTCTACAACCCGAGCCTTACGGTGGCCAAGGAGATGGTCAGCATTACGGATGAGGATGGTGGTGACGGTGGCACGACGGCCGATGAAGAAGGCGACGTTATCCACTACACGATTACGGTCGCCAATGCCGGCAATGTTTCGCTTACCAACGTGGAGGTAAACGATTCACTGCTAGGCGGTCCGCTCTCAGGGCCGGATAGTGGTGACTCCGACACTGATGGTGTTCTGGATGTCGGCGAAACCTGGACCTACAGCGCGGACTACACGGTCGCGCAGTCGGATATCGACGAGATCGGCCACCTGCAGTGGCAAAACAGCGGCGAGGAGGCGCCATTCCAGGTAGGGGATACTTGGTTCGTTCAAGGGTCCGACTACCCCGCGACGGGATCCGGGGTGATCGATTCCTTTGTGCGGCTCCAGGCTCAGAATGAAGAGGAGGGATATAACACTGACTTCAGGCCACAGCAGTTCGATGAAGGCAATACGCCGACGTTCAATCATTCGATCCTGGTAGCCGATGTTCCGGTCGTTTTGATCGATGGTGAAGAGTACTGGGAATTCCGTATCGACCTTAATGAACACGACGGCAACTCAGATCGTGACGTCATCTTCCTGGAGCAGCTGATGCTGTTCAGCGGCGAATTCCCTGATCTGACGGGGTTCAATGGTACTTCGGGATCTGAAGGATTTAGTAACGGGGATTCGCAGCTACTGTTTAGACTGGATCCTCTGGACCCGGTCCAATTAGACGAATGGACCTCCGGCAGCGGTCACGGTGATTATACGGTCCTGATACCCAAGCTTGACGACGCCGACTTCGAATACATGTACCTGTATTCGAAGTTCTCAGATACGGACGGCGGATTCGAGGAGTGGTATGTCCGGAAGTTCGGCCTCCTCGAGAACACCGCGACGGTGACGACCGACGAACGCGCAGGTGGTTCCGCTACGGAAGACGTGGTTGTCTCCGCAGCCGCTGACTACGGGATCGTTGCGACCTCGGCGATCCTTGCCGCCAGTACGACCTCGGGCGATGCCACATCCACGGACATTACGAAGGAGGGTACCGTCACCGGCGACAACGCCATTGAATACACGGTCACGGTCCAGAACAACGGCAATGTGACCCTTGGTAACGTCCTCGTGACGGACCAGGTCGAGGGCGGCTCGCTCATCACCCTCAACAACTTCGATAGCGAGCTGAATACCTTCTCTGGCGACGACGACAGTGATGGAAGGCTGGGTCTCAATGAAACCTGGACCTACACGTACACGCGCCAATATGGAGAAGACGCATTCGACGTGGACGGGGATGCGCAGCTGACGAACACTGCCACGGTGGATTCCGAAGAGACTCACCCGCTGTCCGGCTCGTCAGTCGTCGATGTCAGCTCGATGATCTTCATCGGCGTGGACGCTCATGCGGCAAGTTGGTGGGCCACGCACCTCGCGGCGTGGGACGGAAATCTTTCCACGAATGCGTGGGACAGCCTCGTGGGTTCGGACCTCAGCATGCGGGACGTCCTGATCGCGGTCGACTCCAATCGCAATGGCTCCATAACCCCTTCCGACGCCAAGGGAATATTGCTCGGCGACGACAACGCCAACGGGCTTAGCGATGGCGGTGAGACTACGCTGTTCATCCCGCTCGCTGCCGCCCAACAGCTCATCAACGCGAGCGATGCGGCGACCGATATGCGGCTGATCATGATGAAGGAGGCGATTGCCGCTCAGCTCAATATCAACAACATGTCGGGAGACTCGACCTCAACACTGAACCCCGAAGGGCCGAACGACATCGTCTCCGAAGCCGCCATGTGGCTGAGAGGCCTTGACCCCTATACCTACGGCACCAACAGCACCAGCAAGGTGGACACGAACGGAAACGGCATCCTCTCGGTCGGGAACAGCAACAGTTTCGAGTACAACACGGGCACCAAGGCGTTCACGGCTGATGCCAACCCGTCGGTAGCCGGCCGCCAGGCGCTGTCCTCGAACCTTGACGCTTGGCTGAAGGACGTGGATGTCGATCTAACCTGGGCCAACATTCAGGCGAGCGGACAGGATCTGAAGGACGGGCTGCAGGACTTCAACGCGGGTTCCCTCATCGTCGACCCGCACGGCAACTACCTCGCGGCGTACGATACTGTCAACGACATGGTGGTGGTGGACAGTGTCCAGCCAAACTCTCCGGATGCGTTCTGGAGCGTGCTGTCCGACTACATCATCTGACAGCGCGTGGGCATCGGCCGGGCCATGATGATGCCCGGTCGTAGTGGGTAGTTGAACGAGACGGGGTGGGCGGATGCTCACCCCATTTCGTTTTCAGGGGCCAGCCGCTTACCCTTTACATCACTCTGCTGTGAGTGGCTTAATGAATCGGAGGCCCCAACAGCGAACATGGCGTCTGCCGTAGAGACAAATGACCTACTGGAGCGTGCCCGCGCGCTTCGTCTTCGCGGTGCGCTTGATGAGGCGGCCAAGTGTTATCGGCAGGTGCTGGAGCACCATCCCGAGAACGCTGATGCGCTGTGCGAACTGGGCACGGTATATCTACTGCGAGGTCGCCCCGAAGAGGCGGTTGGCCTGCTCGAGAGCGCGCTACGGGCAAAGCCCAATGATTTCGATGCTCTCCTGGCCAGAGCCAACACCCTATTTGCGTTGAAGCGCTACCCCGAAGCCGTCGCCGGCTTCGAGCAGGCGCTCAAGATCAATCCCGATTCGGCCGAGGCCCACCACAATCGCGGCGCAGCGCTGGGGGTTCAGGGACGGCACGCCCAGGCGCTCGATGGCTTCGAGAAGGCCATTGCGCTGAAGCCCGATTACGTCGAGGCCTACAACAGCCGGGGTAATGCGCTGCGCGCGCTCGGCCGCCGTGGAGAAGCTTTGAGGAGCTTCGAGAAGGCGTTCGCACTCAAGCCGAATGATCCAGCCGCCCTCCTGAACCAGGCCTTGGAGTTGCGAGCATTGAAGCGGAACGAGGAGGCGCTTGCGCGCCTGGATCGCGCGATTGCGATTCAGCCCGATCTGCTCGATGCACATGTCCGGCGAGGAGAAATACTGGAAAAGCTCACCCAGTACGAGCAAGCGCTCGAAAGCTGCGATCGGGCCATCGCACTCCGGCCCGAATTACCCGTGTTGCACATGAATCGCGGCGCTGTCCTTTTTCGACTACGCCGATACGAAGCCGCGGTCGCGAGCTATGACCGGGCGCTCGCGATCCGTCCAGCGCTCGGCGCGGCGCACCTACCACGCGCTCGATCGCTCATGGAAGTCGGACGGTTCGAGGAAGCCTTGCCGAGCTACGAAAAGGCAATCGCCGACAGAAGCGATTGGGTTGATGCCATCACTAGCCGCGGTTTTGCTCTCTGGCGAATGGGTCGACCCGAAGACGCTCTTCGAAGCTATAACCGAGCGCTTCTCTTCGAGCCGGATTCCGTATTGGCGCGCACAAACCGGTCTCTCGCTTTGCTGCTTACAGGAAATTTGAGAACGGGATTTGAGGAGTTCGAGTGGCGCCTCGAAAAGGGAGATCGCCGGAAGCGCCTCCGGGCACTGCAAGGTGCTCGCTGGCTGGGGCAGGAAGACCTCGACGGGAAAACCATCCTGCTCCATTGGGAGCAAGGCTTGGGCGATACGTTGCAGTTCATTCGATTCGTGCCGTCATTGGCTGGCAAGGGAGCGAGGGTATTCGTGCAGGTTCAGGCACCGTTAGTGCCGCTTCTCCGCGGGTTTCCTGGTACCGCAGCGGTGCTGAGCCCGGATGATCCACTTCCCAAGTACGACCTGCACTCGCCGCTCCTGAGTCTTCCGCTCGCCCTCGGCACGACTGTCGATACCATCCCAGCCAGCGTTCCCTACATCGCGTCTAGCTCGGACCGTGACGCGACATGGAGCGAGCGACTTGGCGCACCGAAAGGGCCCCGAGTGGGCATTGCGTGGTCCGGAAGTCCGGGGTACGCAAACGACCGAAGTCGTTCAATGAGTCTCGAAACGTTGCTTCCCCTTGCATCACAAGGCGTGGAGCTGATTAGCATACAAAAGGAGCTGCGAGATTCAGACCGCGATACCTTGGGGGCTCACCCCGAGATACGTCACTTCGGCGGGCAATTGGCCGACTTTTCGGATACGGCCAGTTTGGTTTCATTGATGGACTTGGTCGTTTCCGTAGATACGTCGGTTGCGCATTTGGCCGGTGCGATGGGCAAGCCCGTTTGGTTGCTCCTTCCGTTTGCGCCCGACTGGCGGTGGTTGCTCGACCGCGAGGATAGTCCATGGTATCCGACCGTGCGTCTTTTCAGGCAGTCGCGAATTGGCGACTGGGACGGAGTGATTCGCCGAGTGGCCGAGGAGCTCCCGAAATTTCTTGCATCACGCGAGCGGGCCGGTGTTGCCTCGCGCAGAGAATCCCGCCCACCGCAGAAGAAACGCTCATCGGAGCAACGCGGACGCTCGGGGGCATGAGAAGGCGTAGCCGATTCACGGATGCCCTGGATTGATCCAATGCTGTCAGGTTTCTTGTCATGAGTTTGATTGACCGCGCCCGTGCGTTTCGTGGTAGCGGCGCGCTGGATGAAGCCGCCAAGTGTTATCGGCAGGTGCTGGAGCACCATCCCGAGAACGCTGAGGCGCTGTGCGAGTTGGGTACGGTATGTTTGCTGCGAGGTCGCCCCAACGAGGCGCTCGGCGTGCTCGAGAGCGCGCTACAAGTAAAGCCCAATGACTTTGATGCGCTGCTGGCCAGGGCCAACACGCTCTTCGCCCTGAAGCGCTACCCCGAAGCCGTCGCCGGCTTCGAGCAGGCGCTCAAGATCAACCCCGGCTCGGCCGAGGCCCACCACAATCGCGGCGCGGCGCTGGGGGTTCAGGGACGACATGCCCGGGCGCTCGAGGGCTTCGAGAAGGCCATTGCGCTGAAGCCCGATTACGTCGAGGCCTACAACAGCCGGGGTAATGCGCTGCGCGCGCTCAGCCGCCGTGGAGAAGCCTTGAAGAGCTTCGAAAAGGCGATCGCACTCAAGCCAAATGATCCAGCCACCCTCCTGAACCAGGCCTTGGAGTTGCGAGCATTGAAGCGGAACGAGGAAGCGCTTGCGCGCCTGGCTCGCGCGATTGCGATCCGACCGGATCTCGTTGAGGCTCATGTCCAGCACTCGGAAATTCTGGGGCACCTGAAGCAGCACAAGGAGGCGCTGGAAGGCTTTAAAAGGGCGCTGACTCTGAAGCCACGCTCGGCCGAGCTTCATTTTGGCCATGGTAAATCGCTGGCGGCGCTTCAACGCTACACCGAGGCACTGAAGAGTTACGACCAGGCCCTCGTGATACGGCCCAAATTCCCCGATGCGCTCGTCAAGCGAGCGCAGGCGCTCATTGAACTTCAGCAGCCCGCCGAAGCGCTCAAGAGCTTTGACGAGGCGCTAGCAATAAGGAGTGACCTCATAGACGCATTAGTTGGTCGGGGGTACGTACTGGGCCAGATGAATCGGTGGCGCGAGGCCATGGCCTGCTACGAGCGAGTAGTACTGCTAGAGCCCACTTGCGTCGAAGCCCAAGGCAATCTCGGTCTGATGCTGCTTACACTGGGCGACCTTAGCACTGGATGGGAGCGCCTGGAGTGGCGGTGGAAGCAACCACATCGTCGAAAGGAATTTCGCAAATTCAAGCAGCCCAGATGGCTAGGTCAGGTGCCGGTGAAGGGAAAGACGATCCTCCTTTACCACGAGCAGGGCTTAGGCGATACGCTGCAATTCGTTCGCTTCGCCGAGCTGCTGGCGAATCAAGGTGCGCATGTCATCGTCCAGGCACAAACGCCGCTTGTGCCCCTTCTCCACGGCGTCCGGGGCGCCGAGCGCGTAATCGGCTCGAGGGATCCGCTGCCTCCGTTCGACCTGCATTGTCCGTTGATGAGCCTGCCACTCGCCTTCGGCACGACGCTCGCAACCATCCCTGCGAAGACGCCCTATCTCTCCGCACCGCCGGAGCGGGTCGCGGTATGGGCGGAGCGACTCGGGAAGAGTACGACACCGCGCGTCGGAATTGCGTGGTCGGGCAACCCCAAGCACGGGAATGACCGCAACCGCTCGATCTCCCTCCACAAGCTGTTGCCGTTGCTGTCAGTTGGAGCCGAGGTGGTAAGCCTCCAGAAGGACGTGCGGGATGCTGACCGCGACGTGCTCAAGGCAAATCCCGTGTTTCTGGATTTCAGAAATGAGCTCAAGGACTTTGCCGATACCGCTGCATTGGTCTCGCTTTTGGACCTCGTTGTTACTGTGGACACCGTACCGGCGCACCTGGCGGGTGCGCTCGGGAAGCCGGTCTGGGTTTTGCTGCCGTTTTCGCCGGACTGGCGCTGGTTGCTCGATCGGGAGGATAGTCCGTGGTATCCGACCGCCCGGCTGTTCAGGCAGCCGGCGTTTGGCGACTGGGAGGGTGTCGTTCAGCGCGTCACCGAGGCGATTCGAGCACGCTTTGCGCGGGACGACGCCCGCGGGAAAGAAGCTGTGACCAAGACATATGGATGCTCACGGGACTAACCAAACACCACGGAAACGCGAGGCTGCCAAATGAAGGTCGTTTTCGTCCTGGCGTCCACCCAACACGGCCCGATGATCTTCTCGAGGCTTGACTACCGGATGGTGGCACCTAATAGGGGCATCGGCCTTGGATTCCAGCTCCTCGAAAAGGGCGCCTACGATCCCGACGAGGTCGAAAACGTAAAGCGCGTGCTGCGGCTGCGGAGACAGCATCACGGAAACGGTGTTGTCGCGCTCGATTGTGGCGCGAATATCGGCGTGCATACGGTTGAATGGGCCAAGTGCATGGAAGGATGGGGTGAAGTCATTGCGGTCGAGGCACAGGAACGCATTTACTACGCGCTGGCGGGTAACATTGCGTTGAATAACTGCTTCAATGCGCGGGCCCTGCACGCCGCGGTTGGAGATACCATCGGAGAGCTTTCCATTCCGGTCCCTAATTACCACACACCTTCCAGCTTTGGCAGCCTCGAGCTAAAAGCGAGAGACAAGACCGAGTTCATCGGTCAGCCGATTGACTACGCTGCCGGCCCGAAGCAGGCGGTGCGCGTCCTGACGATCGATTCGCTTGCTCTGCAGCGGCTGGACTTGCTCAAGCTTGACGTCGAGGGAATGGAGTTGGAGGCACTTGCGGGCGCGAATGAAACCATCAAGCGGTGCACGCCCGCGATGTTGATCGAGGTTATCAAGTCCGACAAGGCAGAAATTGCCAAGCGCCTGGAAGCGTGGGGATATGAGGCTTTCCCCATGGGGCTCAATGTTCTCGCGGTCCACAATACCGACCCGCTGCGCGCCCATATCAAGAAGGCATCGTAGATCCAGGTGTAGAAATAGACTCGGTGCCTGGGATGGAACCCTAAGTGCGAGGATGACTGCTGGCGAAGCCTGCTGTCCCTGTGGCCGGGGTCGGTAGAGCCCGCGTAATCGGGACGTCAACGAACCCGAATGATGTGTTCCGCCCACGGGGGAACGGTTTTCCAGAATGCATGGAACCCCGGCGAAAAACTACCAAACCGGAAACTTTCCTTTTCAGCAAGAATTGCAAGGCTCTTCTTCGAGAACAAGCTGATATGGCCGTTGCGTGGTGAGGCATACCACCACGTAAGTCGGCGATTCGGGGCAACGTGCCCATCCGACGTTAGTGTACTGAAGAGCACCACACCGTCGCTCGTCAATAGCTGCGCGAGCGTTGTCGCTAGTTTTCTCGGTTCTGGAACATGCTCGAAAACCTCGAACGCCGTGATTAGATCGTATCTTCCGATGTTCGCAGCCTCCCAAGCCGAATCATCAACAAACGGATCATAAGACACCGAACACCATCCGTTCTCCACCAAGAGCTTGCTCAGCGTTCCGCTGCCTCCCCCGAAATCCAGATGTCTGATGCGTGCTCCGTGATCGCTGAACATTTTGAGAACGTTCCGCGCATTGACTCGTGGCCTCGCGTCAGGGTAATCCGGGTCTACATCAATGTAACCGGTGTTATAGATTTTGGAACGGAAATCATCCAAGGTCCATTCGGCAAATTCTGATGCGAACAGAAATCCGCATCTCCTGCACAGCGAGTAATAAATCGGCACACCCGAAAGCGGGAGAAATTTGCCACGCTGTTCTTCGCAAGACTTGTTGAAATCGACGACATCTAGCAGGACCGCCGTTTCTCCACAAACTAGACACGGCCGATTCAGGACAAATGCGTTGCTCACAGAGGTGCCTCTTTTGTGAGTGTTTCTAACGCTTTCCCGTCATCGGCATTGCCAAGAAACGACGGCTTAGCTTCGCGTGAGACAATTCATTTGCTCAGACTTCCGCAGCGCGACTGTAACCAGGGCGGTGCCCGGAAACAAAGGCGGGCGTTAGAAAGTAGCGCGCCGGCTGATAAAGCGAAGCCGCATCCGCTTGTTTGGCGAAGTGACGCTTTGCGAGCGACGACTTAACAAAAAACGCATTCGCGCCAGTGATATTGCACCCGACGAGTCGATAGCCTTTTCGTCGCGCGAGATCGGTGAATGCCTCGAGCGATGCCCCGAATTGATCGCTGCCGTCCCAGCGGTATGCCGGATCGTAGTTCATTACGCACCGCATCGGGGGTCGGAACTTTGCGTTGTACTCGATGACGACGACACGTGGCTCAATAGTCGTGATGGCCTCCCAGACATGGTAGTCGTTGCCGTCGATATCAATGCCAAGCAGATCTAGATCGCGGGGTAATGCAAGTGTCCGGATAAGCTCGTTGATGTTGTCGCGATTAACGAACGCCCCACTTACACTAAGACATCCGGCATCGATCCTGCTCTTGAAACCCTTTTCAATGGCTGACACGTGGCTTTTGGTACCCTCGATCCAGGCGCCCGACCATCCTTGTTCAAGCAGGAAACGAGAGTTGTTTTCCAGCCCGTTTGCCACCCCGAATTCGAGAAATCGCTTGTTCTTCGTGTCAATGCGGCGAAAGATTTCCGCGAGAATCCCGTCCTCATCGTTCTGGGAGTAGACCTTGAATCCAAAGCGCTCAAGCCGCAGGGGATCATCATAGCGAGCGTCCGCCAAGATATTGGCAAGTAACAGTGCTGCCTCAGTCTGATACTGTAAGTACGTCTGCCTGCCCAGCTGGAATAGGTAATTTGAGATCCCGTCAAGTCGGCGGACGATTTCCCCAACGTCTCCAGCGCCTGGCGTTGCCTGCGAGGTTGCATGGTCGGAAGTCTTCATTAATATCTCCAGCACTCGCGTTCCTACTCATCCCTCACGATTGACGGGACAGTTGGCAGAATAGCCCGAATCGCTCACGACAGGTACCTTTTAGCTGGTTTGATCTGTTCAAGTAAGGCTTTTCAGGACTGTGGTTTCCTTCCGACACGCGGTCTCGCTCGCCTTTTTTCCTGCTCATGGGCGATCGGCTAGAGTATTGTGTGGAGCCATTGGGGGCGGTACCACCAACGGCAGTCGAGTAACCCCCACGAGGGCACCGACCGTGAAGCGACAGCCACGAATGAAGCAAACCAGGAGAAAGACTATGGCCAAGGAAGAACCAAAAGCCGCGACGACGAGCACTGCGGCGCCCACGGGCGCCGCACAGCGGCGCGTCCGCATGGACACCAGCAACCTGAAAAGCGCCTACTGCAACTTTTTCGTGGCGCAGGATAACCCGAACGAAGTATTGCTCAACTTCGGCTTCAACCAGAACCCGGGGTCGCCCCAGGGTGATATGCAGGTCCAGCTTCTCCAACAGGTCATTCTCCATCCAGCTACGGCACGTCAGGTGAAGGACGCGCTGTTGACGCTGTTCAATCGGCGCGACGCGCGGCGCACGCGACCGGCCGCATCATCGGGGGCCCCAAAGAAACCTGGCTGACCTCGCGCGCGCATGGGCTCCGGGGACGAAATCGTCACGATCGTCGATGAGAACAATCGACCGATCGGCGCAGCTCCCAGGCGCAAGATGAGGGCCGAGAGGCTCATTCACCGTGCCACGTATATTCTGGTTTTTGATTCCCGCGGTCGCGTCCTGATTCAGAAGCGAACCCCGGACAAAGATATCTATCCCGGCTTCTACGACGCGGCGGCTGGCGGGGTCGTGCTGGCCGGCGAGAGTTACGAAGAATCTGCGGCGCGCGAGGCGAAAGAAGAGCTGGGCATCGCCGACGCTCCCCTGACAGGCCACTTCAATTTCTACTTTGAGGACGATCGCGGCCGGGTCTGGGGCCGGGTGTTTTCGTGCACGCACGACGGGCCTTTCACCCTGCAGCGGGAAGAAATCGAAAGCGGAGAATTCATGAACGTTGAGGACGTATTGAAGGAAAAGGTCAAGCCTTTGACGCCAGACAGTTTGCTTGCACTATCTCGGTACCTGCGGGAACAACGGCGACCATAAACGCGTTGACTGGTAGTGCGTTTCTTGGGTCCTTGGTTGGACTGGAATCACGATCCACGAAACACGATTCACCGATAACCGTGCAGTAGTTGTCATTCCCGACTTATCCCGTGTCGTCGCCCGGCGACAACGCCCTGATTTCTCTACATAACCGTGACGCAATTGATAATGGCCCGGCTCCGGGAATTTGATAATGGCCTTGCCGGCGCACTCCGGGGGGACTATGTCGGCGACCTCGACAGATCGTTGCGAAACATCAGCCTGTCGAGCTTTGGTGTGAAACGGGTTTAAGACTCACCAAGTTCGCCGAGTAAGCAGCGCCTCCTTCTGCGCAGGTTGATGGGACCTGGAAGGGGGCTGTTATGAAGAAGTGCGATTCTGGCATTCGCGTGGCGCGCTCCGCGCCCGAATTCAGTAGCCATTTTGTGTCCCTGGCCTGCGCCGCTGCCGCGGCGGCAGGTCTTTTTTTGGGCGAGCCCGGCAGCGCCATTGGCGCGCAGCCCGCGTCTCCCGAACAGTACGCGCTCGGTCGCGTGCTCGTGCAGCCCCGCCCCGGTTTGTCGCTGACCGAACTCGACAAGATCATCAAGCCCCACGGCGGCCGCCGCGGGCAAGTCATCAAGCAGATCAACGTGCACATCATCGAGCTGCCGCCGCAGGCGAACGTACCTGCCGTCGCGGACGCGCTAAGCCGGAGTCGCCACCTCAAGTTCGCCGAGGTGGATGGCGCGCTGGAGCCTGGGTTCTATCCAAATGACACGTACTACCCCAACTCGTGGCATCTGCCGAAGATTGGTGCCCCGACCGCATGGGACTACTCTCAGGGCAATCCAGTGATCATCGCAATTCTCGATACCGGTGTTGATACGACGCATCCCGACCTCCAGCCACAACTCGTGGCGGGGTGGAACTTCTTCGATAACAACACTAATGTCGCCGATGTATTGGGACATGGTACCGCGGTGGCAGGCGTGGCTGCGGCCGCCGGGAACAACGCCATCGGGGTCGCGTCGGTAAGCTTCAAGTCCAAAATCATGCCGATGCGAGTCACTGATGCCCAGGGCTACGGTTACTACAGCCTGATGGCTGCGGCAATCATCAGCGCCGCGGATAAGGGGGCCCGCGTGGCCAACATCAGCTTCCTCGGCGTGTCGCTCAGCTCGACAGTTGACAGCGCCGCCCAGTACATGCGCAGCAAAGGAGGCGTCGTCGTCACCTCGGGGGGGAATACCGGAGGACTGCGGGCGGACCCATCGAGGGAGTCTCTCACGGCAGTGGCCGCCACGGACAGCAATGACGCGCGCGCGAGCTTCTCGAGCTGGGGTGATTACATAGACATCGCGGCTCCTGGAGTGAGCCTTTGGACAACCTGGCGGGGCGGGACGTATGCGGGATTTAGCGGAACTTCCGCGGCCAGCCCAGTCGTCGCAGGCGTTTACGCACTGATGATAAGCGCCAATTCCACGCTCCAGCCCGCGAAGCTGGACAATATCTTGTTTACCTCTGCGCTCGACCTCGGCACGAGCGGTTATGACCAGCAGTTTGGATACGGC
>Ga0326597_10010936_pt1 | contig 12063 bp, 10 predicted proteins | sample RVTome_12_FD_203789 | JGI IMG/M metagenome (GOLD analysis project Ga0326597, IMG submission 203789) | Soil microbial communities from uranium-contaminated site in the Upper Colorado River Basin, Wyoming, United States - RVT100D185 | ecosystem: Environmental > Terrestrial > Soil > Contaminated >... | reverse complement strand
CCTCGATCCGCAGGCCTTCCGCGGCGGCCTTGGGGGCGAGCCCCTGAAGCTGCGCCGCCTCACGCTCCAGGCCCGGGATCCGCTCGGTGAGCTCCCGCTCGCGAATCCGCATCGCCCCCTGCTGCCTGCGGTGCTCGGCCTCGGAGGCCTCCAGGCGCCGCACCCTACGCATGGCCTTGGTCCACTCGCTCACCGCCGGCGACTTGGACACGATCGCCATGACGTCCGCGTAGCCCAGGGTCTCGGTGTCCGGCTCTTCGATCTCGCGGATGTCCAGGGTCTGCCCCTTGCGCCACTGGCTGATGAAGGTCGCCTTCGCAAACAGCAGCCCGTAGTTCCACTCGTCGCCGGAGCCCTTCGTGACGTACCGGACGAGCTCCACTTCCCGGTTCTGGTTGCCGCTGCGGACCGCCCGCCCCACCGCCTGCTCCACCATGTCCGGCCGGTAGGGTGGATTCAAAAGATGCAGGGTCTTGAGCCGCTGCTGCACGTTGACCCCGACGCCCATCTTCAGCACCGACCCGATCAGGATCCGCACCTCGCCGGCGTTGACCTTGTCGAACAGCCTCGCCCGGTCCGCCGGCGTGTCCCAGTCATGGATGAACTGCACCTCGTCGGCCGGCACGCCGCGTCCGAGCAACTTGTCCCGCAGTGCCTGGTACGTGCTGTAGCGTCCGCCGGGTTTCGGCAGGCCCATATCGATGAACACCAGCTGCGTCAGACGCTGGGCCGCGTCGCGCTTCCAGCGGTCATAGATGTTGTCGACGGCCAGGCCCACCTTAGTGTCCGCTCGGTCCTCGGCATCCGGGATGCGGAGCTTGGGGTCGAGCGAGACGTGGCGGATGTCCACGCTGATCGCCACCATCGTGTCATCGCCCTTCTGCGGCGGCCGCTTGCGCTCCTTGATCGCCTGCGCGCGGGCCTTGATAACCTGCATGTAGCGCACCATCTCCGGGGGCTCGGGGGCGACCACGATCTCCCAGTCGCGCTTGCCCTCGCTGTTGGCCGCGAGCTCCGGGATCTGGCGCGCGGTGCCCGCCAGGTGCTCGCGCACGTGCTCGGGCGTCACCGTCAGCGCCACCTGCGACCACATCTGCACCAGATCGGGGACGTTGACGAAGCGGCGGAGGCGGAACATCGGCTTGTATTCACCCTCGACCGCCTTCTCCGTGTCCTCGACCACCGACCCAAAGGTGTTCACCCACGCGTCCAGGTTGTCGATGCCCTTGGACCGCAGCAGCATCGGCTGGAGGTAGCGCTGCACCGTGAACACCTCGACCACGCTGTTGGCGATCGGCGTGCCTGAGGCGAGCACCACCCCGCGGCCGTTTTGAAGCCGGTTGACGTGCTCGAACTTCATCTGCGCGTCCATCGTGATCTCGTTGCCCTCGGCCGCGCCCAGGCCCTTGACCGCCTGCATCTGCGACGTGAACGCCAGGTTCTTGATGGCCTGCGACTCATCGTACATCAGCCAGTCGATGCCCAGTTCCTCGAAGGTGATGCCCTTGTCCCGGGCGATCCCCTTGAGGCGGGCCTGGAGACGGTTTTCGAGGTCCTCCTTACGCTTCTCCATCTGCTTCACCGACCAGCTGCGCTTCGATTTGCCCCGCCGGGTAAAGGCGCTCTGCGTGCCCTCGTACTCCTCTTCCGCCTGCAGGGCCGCCTCCAGCTCCCGGATCCGCCGCTTGAAGTAGGCTTTGAGCGAGGCCTCGCCCATCGGGATCATCTTCATCGTTTGGTGGGGCAGGATGACGGTCACCGGGCGCTGCTCCGCGGCGATGCGGGCCAAGGTCCGCCGCCGGTTCTGGGCGCTCATGTTCGTCGGGTCGAGCACGATGAAGTTGCCCGCAGGGTAGTACTGCCGTGCCATGTTCGCGAAGCTCTCCAACGTCGCGTTCTGGACGACTATGAGCACCTTGCGGGCGTGGCCCAAGCGCTTGAGCTCCTCCGCGGCGCCCGTCATGATGAGCGTCTTGCCCCCGCCGACCGCCACGTCGAGCATCGCGTTGCCGCCGGCGACGATCCGATAGACGGCGTCCTTCTGGTAGGGGTACGGTCGGATGACCGGATTCAGCCCCGGAAGGGACAGGTGCCCCCCGTCGTAGTGCCGCGCCGCCAGGGAGTTGAACAGCCGGTTGTAGAGCGGGGCGAGGGTGTCGACGCGCTGCGGGTCTTTCCAGACCCAACGCTCGAACTCCTCCTTCATCCGCTCCAGCTTCGCCCGTGCCGCGTCCGTCTTGGTCGGCGACACCTCCTTGATCGGCCGGTCGCTCTCGTCGTAGCCGATGATGTCGTAAACGCGCGGCTGCCGCATGGCGAGGGCGTCCTGCAGCAGCTTCACCCCGCTGCGTTCCGGCACGCCCCAGGTTTCCGAGGCGGCCACCGTATCGCCGATGCGCTCGGGATCTTCCACCGCCCATTTGTTCAGCTCCGGCACCAGCCGCACCGGCAGCGGCCGACCGAAAAGGTGGGCGGTGAAGTCCGCTACGATCTGCGGGGGGATCCAGGTCGCGCCGAGCTGGGCGTGGATTTCGCCCGGCACCAGCTCGCGCGGCTGCACGCTCTCGAGGGCCCGCACGTTGCGTTCGTAGGCCGGGTTGATGGCCGCCGCGGCCCGCGCGTCCTCCAACTTCTGCCGCACCTCCCCGGACAGATACTCGGCCGCGATCTGCAGGGCGCCCTGCGGCGTTCGGAACACCAGCCCTTCATCGAGCAGGCTGCGCTCCACCTCCGCCGGCGTCTGCGCGATCAGCTCCGCGATCCGCTCGACGTCGACGGCGTTGCGCTCATCCAGCGAGACGGCCAGGGCGTCCGCCAGGTTGTCCGCCCTGCGGACCTTGGTGACGGCGGAGGCGATCCGCTGGCTGAGGATATCCCCGCGGGTGATCTTTCCGGTCTTCGGGTCGTAGCTGTCGAGCAGCGACACCATGCCGTAGGTGAACGGGTCATCCTTGCGGACATGGCGCAGGTTGGCCGTCGCGTTGACGGCGCCGTGGCGTTTCACGAACCGGTCGTATTCTTTCAGCAGGGCCTCGCGCAGCGGCCCGTCGGCGGGCTGCTCTTGCAACTGCTCGCGGAGGAGTTTCAGGACTGCATCGCGCAGCCCGACCAGCCCCTTGATCCGCTCGACGACCTTGGCCCCGCCCCGCCCCTTGCTCAGCTCCGCTTCGACCAGGCGCGGCCCGGCCCCCCGCTCGCCGGCCTGCCACAATTGACCTTTGTCCGAGACGAAGAACGCGTCGGGCGGCAGGTTGTCCGGCGATACGACGAGCTCGCCGGGGTCGGTCGCAAGGATGCGCTGCGCCGCCGCCTGGACCACGTCCGCGGGCAGCTTTTTCGTGGCCTCGCGCAGGAGCTTCTCCAGCGGCTGGTCGCCTTCGGGCTTCACCCGCACGTCGTCCTTGCCGTACAGGCCGCCCGCCTCCAATCGCCCCAGCACCATGTCCGGGTGCTCGTGGTAGTAGGCGTTGACGGGTTTGGGCAGGTCGCCCAGCTGACGGCTCTCGACCCACGGCGCATCGGGCGGCGTCTGGTCCTCGCGCAGCCGGCGCAGGAAGATCAGGTCGGTGGTGACGCCCGTTCCGGGCAGGGCCTTGTCGTGAAGGCGGATCGCGCCGAGCAGCTCCGCCCGCTCCGCCACCCAGCGCCGCGCCGCGTCGCCGGCCTTGTCCAGCCACCCCTTGCTGATGACGAACGCCAGGATGCCGTCCGGCCGCGTCAGCGCGATCGACCGGCCGACGAAGTAGTCGTGCAGGGTTGCCCGCACCGCCGCGGGGTAACGCGGGTCGGGCACCTGGATCTGTCCGAACGGCGGGTTGCCGATGACCAGGTCGAAGTAGCCGGTGGGGAGGGCCGCGTCCTCGAACGCCTGCGTCCGAACGTCGGACGCGGGATAGAGCAGCGCCGCGATACCCGCGGTCAGTGGGTCGCGCTCGACGCCCACGCGGGTCATGCGGCCGCGCAACGCGGCGGGCATGAGCCCGAAGAAATGGCCGACGCCCATCGAAGGCTCGAGCACCGCGCCGCCGCGCACCCCGAAGCGTCGCACCGCGTCGTACATCGCCTGCACGATCGCCGGCGGGGTGAACATCGCGTACTGCGTGCTGCGTTTCGCGGCGTCGTACTCCTCCGTGGTGAGCAGCTCGCGCAGCCGCTGGTAGATGTCGTTCCATTCGCCCGGCTCGAAGCCCTTGGCCAGTGAGCCCCAGCCGATGTACTTGACCAGCTCCGCCTGTTCCTCCGGCGTCGCCGGCCGCTGCTCCTGCTGCGCCCGCTTGAGGATCTCGATCGCTTTGAGGTTGGCGCGGGCGGCTGTCTTCGGCCCCATCGAAAACATCGCGTCGTCGGCGCGGATGATGTAGTCGGTGGGTCCCGGGGCCCCCGGCGGCTCGACGGCTACGGGCTCGGGCTCTCGGGGCCTTCCGACGCGCTCACCAGATTCTCCCTGGCCGCCTCGAACGACGGAGCGCTCTCGCTCGCCGCCACCAGCCAGCTCGGGGCCTCGTCCTCCGCCGGCAGGAACAGCCACTCCTGCGCCAGGGCCTCCTGGGCCTGGTGCGACGGCAGCCCGGCCTCCCGCAGGCGCAGCTCCGCCTCGATCGTCAGGCTCTCGGCCAGATGCAGGGCGCGGTACAGACGGTCGTGCTTCACCAGGTTCCGGTAGGCCTTCGGCAGGAACTTCGCCCAGTGGCGTTTCGCCCGGCGCCCGTCCGCTCCCAGCAGGCGCTGGGCCTCCTTCTCGCTCTGCGGCCGGTCGGCCAGGAGGCTCTCGGCCGCGGGCTTGGGTGGGCTCGGCCTCGATTTGCGGTTCGGCGCCACGGATGACCTCCCCTTCTATTCTACGCTCCGCAGGCGGTTTTGGCTCGGCGATTTCCAGCTTTTCCGGGTCGAAAAGCTGCTCCACGTCACCGCCTTCGGTCGGGTAGCGCACCATGACCCGGCTGCCCGCGATCGCCTCGGGGTCCACGATCTGCTCTACGGGCACGTCGTCCGGGGGCACGATCACCGTCCCCAGCGTCCGCCCTACCGTCGATGCCCACCCGAAATCGACCCAGACCGTCGTCCCCGGCGGGAAGTCCGGGTGCACCCGCACGTCCCATGCGGGGGCAGGCATATTTTCTGGAATAATCGGCCCCGCCGGCTGCTCGGCCAGCGCCCCGAACGGGAACGACGCGTCGCCCGGCTCCCAGCCCATGGCGCGGGCGATCCGTTCGATCCGGTCCTCGCTCGCCCCCTCCAGGTAGGCCTCGATCACCGCGTCAGGCTCGGCTTGGGGCACGCCGATGTCGGGTTCGAACACGCTGCGAAAGTCCTTGTCCCCGACCAGGTACCCGATCAGCCGACGTTTCTGCCGCTGCACCTCCGACCCCGTGTCCTGACCCTTGTCCCGCACGATCCGGCGCAGCGCCTCACGGGCACGCTCGCTCTTGATTCGGGGCCGCCCGCGCGTGCCCGTCGCCTCAAGTTGTTTCTTCGCTTCCTCCTGGAGGGCCTCCCCGACCGGCTCCGGCAGCTCGTGCAGCGGCGTCTCCGCAAGCTGCTCACGGGGCGTCGCCGGGCGCTGCTCACGCTCCGCCCGCGCCGCCGCCCGGACCTCCGCCGCTTCCATAGCGCGCAGCCGACGCCGCAAGGAGCCAGCCCGCTCCAGAAGCCTCTGATAGTCGACGTCGGCGCCTTTGACGGCCTCCAGGCCGCGACCGACGTAGCCCCGTTCACGCTCATGCCGGCGCACCGCCCCTTCAGCGTCCGCCAGGTCCGCCCGCACCTGGTCTATCCCCACAATTCCCGGCGCCGTAACCCCTTGCGCCGCAGGTGTTTGCGCTTCCTCCGCGGCTCGGCCTTCCCCGGAAATTTCCGGCTCCAGGGGCCGTTGGGCCTGCATGGCCCCCTCGACCTCCGGCCGGGCGCCGGGAAGGATAGGGGGCGGCCGGCGGCCTTCGCCCGTGGAGGGTTCGGGCGGTTGACCCGGGGTAACGGCCCCCCGGGAAGGGACCGCCGCCGGCCGCACACCCGGCGTCGGACGACTCACATCGGCTTGCGGCGCCGCCGCCGCAGCGACTTCTTGCGGGGGCACGACCCGCGGGCGCTGTCCAGCGCCGCCGCCTTCGCCACCCGCTCCGGGTGGCCGGCGGCCTTCATCTCCTCGATGTTCCTGCCCACGGTCTTGCGGCTGCATCCCTTCTTCAGCGGCATCGGTTCTCTCCTTCGTCCCTTCGTCCCTTCGTCCCTTCCGCCGGCATCACCGCCTCGCCGCGGTAGATCGCGTCCGGCGCGAAGTGCCACACAAAGTCACGGATCAGCTTCACGTCCTCGACGCTCATGCCCTTCGGCTCGCGCTCGAACGTGCGCTGATAGAGCTTCATCAGCGAGCCGGACGTCCCGCGTAGCTCGCCCTCCCACTCGTAGCGGGCCCGCTCCTCCCACGCCGGCGGCCGCTCCTCGGACAGCTTGTGCCAGCGGTGGATCATCTTCTTGGTGATCGAGTCCTCCTTCGCCGTCCAGCTCCGCCACTCGGCGTCGCCGTACGGCGCCCCGCGGGCCCGCGTCGCAAAGCGCATCAGGTCCGGGGCCGCGAACAGCGCCGGCCCGATGACCGACTCGATCAGGATCTCGTCCATCGGCGCCCCGCGTGCCGCGGCGTTGGTCGCGAAGTACGCCGCTTGCCCAGCCGCCCGGGGGCCGACCGGCAGACGGCTCATCGCGGGGATGGGGGCGAAGTGGGCCATGGCCTCGATCGGGTCCTGCCCCTCGGTGGCAGCCAAGGCGCCGGCGCCCATCGTCTCCTGGGCCGCCCGGGCGACATGTGCGGCCCGCTTGGCCCGCTCCATCTCTCGAAGCGCCTGTCCGGTCGTCGCGAGCGCCCCCGCCTCGGCGGCCACCGGCGCTCCGGCCGCGGCCCGCCGCCCGATCACCGCCGCCGGGCCTCGAAACAACGGGCTCCACGCCTCCAGCTCGGCGATGAACGCCCCCACCTCCCCCCCGAATCGGGCCACCTTCTGGTAGAAGCCGTGTGCTTCCGGTAGCTCCGTGGGTTCGAGCTCGGCGAGGACCTGGTACAGCTCGCCTTGCTGGCGGCGGGCCGCCGATGCGTACATCGGGAACCCCTCCATGAGCTCCCGACGTACATCAGCGCGGTGGCGGGATTCGTCCCGCCGCTGCTCATTAGTGAAGAGGCCGAGCTTCTGCCGAAACGCAACCTCGGCGTCTAGGATGCGATCGACCCGCGGCTCGACCCACAAGCGCGGGCTGACGGTTTTCTTGGCCGCGGTGCCGTACTTCTCGACGCTGCGGACGAACGGGCCCAGGAACTGCACCCCCAGCCGACCGGCGGCTTGCAGGCGGCCGCGCAGCCAGGACGGCGCCCGACTCGCCTCCGCAGGCTTGAAGGCCTCCGCTTCCCGCTCGCCCTCCTGGATCCGGTCGGTGATGTGCTGTTGCCAGGCGGCCCGGTCCTCTGCATAGTCCTGCGGCCCGGCCGCCGGGAACGTGCCCGTGTAGCGCGGGACCAGCGCTTCCAGCTCGGTGGACGGCTCCTCGAGCACGCCCCCGCGCATGTCACGTTGCCGGTATAATTGACCCAGCCGCCCCTCTTCCGCGTCCTGCGCCAGCGATTCCCACGGGTTAATTGACCCAGGAAGCAGGTCGACCCGCGGCTCGGGCGCCGTCGGCGGCTCGAAGTCGTAGAGGCCGGAACGCATGGGCGCGAAGTCGGGCCCGGTGGGCGGACGGGCTTCAGGCGGCGCCGCAAACAGCGCCCGCTCCAAACGCGACTCGCTCGGACCGAAGACTCGATCGACCGCGGAGAGCAGCTCGCCGTCGGCGGGCTCGAAGCCGCTGCCGGCGTCGAACAGGGCGCCCATCAGCTCCGACTCCGTCGGCGCCTCGCCCGCCTCCTCGCGCCGCTTGCGGTCGGCGTACATGCCGGCCAGGTCGGCCACGCTACCCTCCCTCCGTGCCTCCGTCCCTTCGTCCCTTCGTCCCTCGCCTCTCCGCCTCCTCCACGATCTGCCGCTGCTGCTGCGGAGTCAGGATGAGCTTCAGGGCGCGAACGTAGGCCTTCTGGACCGCCTGCTCGCTCGGGCCGCGCAGGAAGCGCTTCGCCCCGAGCTTGCCTGCCTCGTCCTCAGTCAGAAGCTCCTGCACCACCTGTGGATCCTCGAAGTAGCCCTGCTCGTAGGCTTGCTGCAGCGTCTCCGGGGTCGGCCGCATCCGGTCCACAAGCTGGGCGACTTTCTCGCGCTGGTCGCCGGTCATCGCCTGCCGGCGCTCCTGGAACCAGCGTGCCATTTTGGCAAACCCCAGGATCGGGTCCTCCCGGGCCTGGTCGATCATGCCCGGCACCCGGGCCCCGCCCACGTCGATGCCGAACAGGGCCTCCCCGATGTCCTTGTCCGGGAGCACCTTCGCCTCGCTCGGCGCCCGGCCCTGCCCCTTGAACTGGGCGTAGGCCGCGCCAGGGTCCTCGGGATGGGCCTGCATGGCCGCCTGTGCCGCGTTGTCGCTCAGCACGGCCGCCGGGGAGGCTGGTTTCGCGGGCGCTCGTCCTGCGGCCTGGAACGCCCCGTAAGCGCCCATCGGGTCCTTCGGATTCGCCGCCCGGGCCGCCGCCGCCGCCCCTTCGGTCAGGGCCTCGCGCGCCGACGGCGGCTGTGTTCGCCGGGCGCGGAGCTCGTCGCGGCGGGTGATGAGGTTCTCCCGGCGGAGCATGGCGTCCACGTCGGAGGCCCAGGTGTCCGCCGCCCGGCTGCGGCCCATCTGTTCGCGGGCCACGTACTCCGCGTACGCCTGCTCCACCCGCTGGTTGGTGCCCCGCGGCACCAGCCGTTGGTTGACGACGTCCGGGAAGTGCTGCTGCACGAACTGCCGCCTCGACATCACCGGCCCGAAGCTCGGCCGCTCCGGCAGCCGAGGCACCGTCTCGGGTCCGATCATCGTCGGACGCGCGGCGTCGGCCTCCGCGGTCATCCGCTCCGTGGCCACGTCCAGCATCGCCTGGCGGTAGAGCGGGTCCTCCGCCGCGATCTCACCCGCGCCCTTGGGCAGCGCGCGGGCGAGAACGTACGGTTTCATGGTGGCGGGATCGACGATGCCCATGTCAATAGCCCCACGGGTCCTTCTTGCCGTTCTTGCCGCCCGGGCCGGCGGGCGGTTTCTTATCCGGCGGGCCGGCGGGCGGTTTCTTATCCGGCGGGCCGGCGGTACCTGCACCCGCGTTCCCGCCACTCGGTGGCGTTGCCTTCATCGGCTCGTAGTTGTCGTTCAATTCCCAAGGCCACACCTCCTGCAGCGACGAGAAACCGCGGGCGAGCTGCCCGCCTTGGTACGCGCCCTGCGGCCCGTCGATCGCCCCCCCGATGGCTCCGCCGGCGCCGGCCAGCGCCGGCAGCGCTGCCAGGGACGCTCCGCCGGTGAAAGGCGACAGGACCAGCGCCGTCGCCGCACCGGCGCCAGCGCCCCACGCCCCAGCATCGCCACCTTCCGCCGCCGCGGCGGCCTTCTGCCGTTCCCGGTCCGCCTGCCGCTCGGCCAGTGAACGACGGAGCATTTCCCGTTTGCGGTTGAGCTCCGCCAGGGCCGCAAGCTGGGCGTTGAAGCCCAGCCCCCGGCGGCTCTGCGCGTCGCCGTAGACGAGGGCGGCCATGCGCTCCGCTGCCCCGGTCGGTGCTCCAGAGATGATCGCCATTTATCCCCACCACCTCCCGAAGCGGAAGCGGTCGAGAATGTCGCTCCCCGCGTTGAGGGCCATCTCCGGCAGCCCGGTCCCACCGAGGTCCAGGAGGAACGATAAGAAGTCGCGCAGGCCAGGCTCCTGCTGCTCTCGAAACGCGTCGAGGCCTTCCTCCTGCAACCGCAGCGACTCGTCGTAAGACTGCATCGCGTGCGCCAGCTCGGCGAACGCCGTGTAGTCGGTCGGCTCGTACACGTCGCCGGATTTCAGGTCGGCGATCCCCCCGCTCAGCTGGTTGAGCCCACCCTGGTACGCCAGGTCCACGTTCCCGTACAGGGCGTTCAGCCGCCCCAGGGCGTCCGCCGCCCGCGCCCGCGACTCGGCGTTCGCCGCGTCGACCTGGCCGCCCAGCAGGAGGCCCGCGGTGTCCGCGTACGCCCGCATCGCCGCCTCGTTCCCGCCGGCCGGCCCGCCCCCGCTCACGCCGCGGGCCGCCGCCGAGGCCTCGGCCACCGCCTGGTTGCGGGCGTGGCTCTGCGCGATCTGGAGGTCCATCGCCGCCCGCTGCTGGGGGCTGACGAACGAGTACTCGGGGGACGCCTGGGTCTCCAGCGACTCGAGGGCCGCGGCGCGGAAGGGGTCGGCCTGCCACAGCTCGTACGCGTTCTCGAAGGCGTTCATCCGCCGCCGCAGCTCGCCCACGCCCCCCGCGCGGTTTCGTTCCCGCGCGGCGTACGCGCTGGCCGCCGAGGCCTGGTTGGCCTCGAACGACGACCGCAGCTCATCAGGCATTCCCTGGTAGGCCCGATACCACGACTCCGGGTCGCTGAAACCCGATCCCGGATAATCGAGGAACGCGGGCAGGCTGGCTTGGAAGGGATCGACCCGCCAACCCAGAGGCGTGTCCGAGCCGCTGGAACCCCAGCCGCCTTCGAAGCTCAACCCCGGATAGTCCCACCAGCGTTCGGCGTCGAAGGGACCGGACGGACGGTTCGGATCCGCCGCCGGCGCAGTGCTCGAACCATCCGCCTGCGCATCGACACTGAAGCCCCAGCGATCCGCCACGCGTTGCCGGCGGCGATCGCGAATGTTGCTCAGCACATCGGCCAGGGCCATCAGGTCTGCTCCGTCTGCTCGCCCAGCTCCTCGATCGACTCTTCCGCCTTGTCCAGGCGCCCCTCGTGGCGCTCCACCTGCTGGTAGAGGGCATCGAGGCGCCGCCACAGCTCGACGAACTCGTCCTCGAGCGCCGCCGCCGTATCGTGCCTGGTGAACTTCCGTGGCATTACAGCACACCCGGCGGGAGGGGCGGCGGGCTGCCGGTCGGTACCGGGATTCCTCTCACGACCGTCGGCGCCACCGCCAGCGCCGCCGGCGGTGCCGTCACCACCGGCAAGGGCGCGACCACCGCTTGCGGCGCCGGCACCATCCCGCCCAGGTACACGGGCGGGCCAATGGGCGTCTGTTCGCGGCCCACCTCACTCCTCCAGATGGAACTCGTACCGCACCGTCACCGCACCCTGGCCCGCCGGGTACCACAGCGCCCAGCGCTCGGCGGCTTCCATCACCACCGGACCCAGCGGCGGCACCCAGGTGAACGCGGACTGCTGGTGCACCGAGATCGCGTCGAACATCGGCGTCGAGGCCGCCGGTTCCCCGCTAAACGTCTTCAGCGCCGTCGTCTCGATGGCCTGCGCGAACGCCGGCGGCACCTTGATGAGGTCATTGTTCGCGGACACCGACGTGCCGGGCCCGTCCTGCGTCCCCAAAAGCCAGTAGAGCGGCGCCGTCGCCGACGTCGGCCCCAGCGGCGACAAACGTACCGCGTGGATGAGCCCTCGCTTGTTCGTCCCCTGGAGGAACTGCGCTATCGTGATCTTGTTCGCGTCGTGGGTCACCGTCACCGGCAGCATGAACCGTTTGGCAGCCATAGGCGTAGCTCCTTAACTTTCCCCGGCCGGCTCACCCTCCAGCGCCCAGCCCAGCAGGGCCAGTTCGCGGTCCCACACCACGTTGGGATCGCCGGCGTCGGCGACCGAGAGGCTGACGTCGGTCACCTCCCGCCGCACGGGTTGGCGCTGGAACGTCCGCGTGCCCACCGGCCGGATGGTCGCGGCCTCGTCCGAGAAGAACCCGTTGAACGCCACCGCGAAACGCAGCCGCCGCGGGAGGCGGGTAACCGCCCCGGCGCGCTCCACCTCGCGGCCCGTCGCCACCGGCACGGTCGGCACGCCGTCCGCCGGCGACGGCCGTCCGTGCAGCCACTTGATCTCATAGAGGTGCGCTCGACGGCCCTCCAGAATCGGAAGCCACCCCGTTCGGTAGCGGAACGCGGGCACGGGCAGGGTCGCGCGATCGGTGGCGATCAGGGCCCGGGACGCGGCGTCCGCCACGAG
>Ga0326597_10010935_pt1 | contig 12064 bp, 11 predicted proteins | sample RVTome_12_FD_203789 | JGI IMG/M metagenome (GOLD analysis project Ga0326597, IMG submission 203789) | Soil microbial communities from uranium-contaminated site in the Upper Colorado River Basin, Wyoming, United States - RVT100D185 | ecosystem: Environmental > Terrestrial > Soil > Contaminated >... | reverse complement strand
AGTCGCCCTCCTCGTAGCGGGTGGTGATGCGGGTATCCTCCGGCACGCCGCCGGTAAAGGGGTGGTGGCTGACGTCGAGCCGGCCGTGGTCGAAGTCGAAGCCGAGGCGTTGCATCACCGTGCGCCCGAGACGTTCCTGGGCGGCGATCGGAAACGGTCCAGAGAGCGGAATGCGCGCGGCAAGACCCGACATCCTTGCCAGGATGCCGTCGAGCAAAGGCGGGATGTCGCCGGCGAGACGGTCGAAAAGCGGCTGAAACTGCGCCGCCCTCAAGCCCCAATCATAGCCGTCCAGCAACGCGTCATAGGGTGAGATTTTCAGCGCCGACCCAAGCATTTCGGCCTCCTCGCGCACCAGGGCGAGGAGGTTTGCGAGCTGGTCCGAAACGGCGGAAAAATCAGCCCTTTGCTTGGCGCCGCGCCACGCCATCTCGGTCTCCGCGCGGGCGTGGGCAAGCCGCTCCACAAGGTCGGCCGATAGCGCCGTCGCGCGCTCGAAAAATCGTCTGATTTCGCGCAAGTTCGCGCGCCGCCACTCATCAAGGCCGCTCGCTCCGGCCTCCGCCTTTTCGATCAGATCGGCGCGGCGCGGGTCGGTGCGCATCTCGTGCAGCACCACGTTGAGGGCCGCGGTCTGCTCGGCGCGCACCCACAACCCGCCGTCGGGCATCATCACGGCGCGGTCCCAATGCAAGATGGCCAGCGCGCCGCCAATGGCGCTCATGCGCCTTTCCTGGGCTTCCAAGGTGCGATAGGCGTCTTCAGGGGTCATGGCGCGGTCCGAAGGGTTTTCAGGACAAACGCCATATAGACGCCGGCGAGCGCGGCCGCCAGTCCGAACCAGGTCAACGCATAGCCGAGATGCGGATTGCGCGGCGGCTCGGGCACCGCCTCCGGGCGCGGCCAGCCGCCTGCCGGCGCCGGGCTTTCGAGCAGCACATAGAAGGGAACGAGCGCGGCATGGCCCTGGCCGAGGGCGCGGGCCATGGCCTTGAGGTCGCGCCAGTACCAGTTATTGCGTTGGGGCTCATTGTCCGGCGTGAACAGCTCTTGCGTCTCCGGCAGCTCAACCCGGCCGATAAACCGCGTTTGCGCTTCAAGCGGCGGCCGGGCGGCGTTCTTCATCGCCTCGGGAACGAAGCCGCGGTCGAGGATGAGAACCGCCCCTGAATCCGTCCTGACCGCCACGATGACGCGCCAGCCGGCCTCGCCGCGCACCGCCGTATAGAGATGCAGCTCATCCTCGGACAGCGGCGAAACACGGAAGAAAAGCGGCCGGAACGCGACGTTCTCGCCGGCGCCGGCCGCGGCGATGACGCGGTTGAGGTCGATCGGAGCGGCGTTGACGGCCTTATCGAAACGCTCAATCAGCGCCAACTTCCAGGCCAACCGCTCGACCTGCCACCAGCCGAGCCCGATCAGGACCGCGAAGGCGCACACGGCGGCGATGGTCGGCGACAGCAGGCCGCGCAGGGACCGCGTCGTCACGGTACTCATCAATCCATCAGGTGGGTTTCGCGGGCATCGTGCTCAGAGCGAGATAGCATGGGATTGATCCATTCTGACGGGCGCATTTGCGCCCGTCCCTTAGGGTTTCCGAGCGGCGGGCGCCCGCGGCGTCGACGCGCTTGCCCGATGTCCCCGCATCGCGCTGCGCGCGCCTCCTGGCGGATCGCCACGCCGCTCGTGAAACAGAATTGGTCAAATCCCATGCTTTCTCGCTCTAAATTGCAGCGCGATCATCAGCCCCTTGGCGGGACGCAGAAGCAGGAGCGGCAGGCCGATGGCGAGCGGCGCCCATAAGACGGCGTGGACCCAGTAAGGCGGCTGAAAGGCGACCTCGGTGATGAGCGCCGCGGCGACGACAATGAAACCGACGATCAGAATCAGGAACACCGCCGGCCCGTCGCCGGAGTCGGCGAACGCCATGTCGAGCCCGCATGCTTCGCAGCGCTTGGCGAGCGTCAGATAGCCGTTGAAGAGCCTGCCCCTGCCGCAGCGCGGGCAGCGGCCCATGAGACCCGTAAGCAAGGCCGATGGCGCCGTATGGAGCCTGTCGTGGGGCATTATCTGTTCCTCGCCCTCCAATTACGCTTCACCACGGCCGGCGTCGCTTCCCTCAATGCGCGGCCGGAGTTCCCGCCCCCCACACATAGATGGAGGAGAACAGGAACAGCCACACCACGTCGACGAAGTGCCAGTACCAGGCCGCCGCCTCGAAGCCGAAATGCTGCTCTGGCTTGAAATGCCCGGCCATGGCGCGGAACAGGCAGACGGTCAGGAAGGTGGTGCCGATGATCACGTGGAAGCCGTGAAAGCCGGTCGCCATGAAGAAGGTCGCCCCATAGATGTTGCCGGCATAGGAGAAGCCGGCATGGGCGTATTCATAGCCCTGCACGCCGGTGAAGGTGAGCCCCAGCACGATGGTCGCCAAAAGCCCCCATTTGAGGCCCGAGCGGTCATTGTTGAGGAGCGCGTGATGCGCCCAGGTCACCGTCGTTCCCGAGGTCAGCAGGATCAGGGTGTTGACCAGCGGCAGGTGCCAGGGATCGAAGGTCTCCACCCCCTGCGGCGGCCAGTGCCCGCCGGTGAACTCGACGCGCGAAGCCTGGATTGCCTCGCTGGCGAACAGCGAGGCGTCGAAATAGGCCCAGAACCAGGCCAGGAAGAACATCACCTCCGAGGCGATGAACAGGATCATGCCGTAGCGCAAGTGCAGCTGCACGACCGGCGTGTGATAGCCGGAATTGGACTCGCGGATAACGTCGCGCCACCAGGCCGCCATCGTGAACGCGACGCCCAGCAGGCCAACCACCATGATCCACAAGGTCTGGCCATGGAACCACATGATCGCGCCGACGGCGGTGACGAAGGCGGAGACCGCGCCGACGATGGGCCATGGGCTCGGGTCGACGAGATGGTAGTCGTGGTGTTTGGCGGGGCTCTCAGCCATTATTTCCCTCGCTCAAATCTCGAGAAATTCCGCTTTCCGTCGGCTCCACCCTGTCTCGGCCTCTGCCGGGCGGGTCCGCGCGGACCGGTGCGGCCGGCGGGGCCGGTGCTGCAGCGAGCGGCTTGTCGGCACTCGGAACCGGGTAAAAGGTGTAGGACAGCGTGATGGCCATCGATTTTGACGCCGAGCGGTCCTCGACGATCGCCGGATCGACGAAGAAGACGACCGGCATGTCGACGCTTTCGCCGGGTTGAAGCGTCTGCTCGGTGAAGCAGAAGCACTGGATCTTGTTGAAATAGGCACCCGCCCAATCCGGCGTGACGTTGAAGGTCGCGCTGCCCGCAAGCGGACGGTTAGCGTGATTGACGGCCCGGAAAAGGCTGAGCTGCGTCTCGCCGATCTTGAGATCGACGCCGCGTTCGACCGGCTCAAAGCTCCAGTTCAGATCGCGGGCGACATTGGCGTCGAAGCGGACCGTGATCGTCCGGTCGAGGACCCGTTCAGGTGCATTCTCGGCAATCTGCGTGGTACCGGCAAAGCCGGTGACCTGGCAGAACAGCCGGTAGAGCGGCACCGAGGCGTAGGCAAGCCCGACCATGCCGGCGACGAGGCCGACGCAAGCGAACGCCAGGACGGCATTGCGCCGCTTGCCGCGAGCCAGTTCGGGTGCTGCCTTGGGCGCCGTCACCGGGTCCTCCTTAGAGTGGTTCATGGCCATAGGAAACCATTTGACCGGGATGATTTTGCGCCGTGGCTAGGCGCATGTCGATCTGCGATGTGGTGCATCTCAGGAGACATGCAACGACGCCACGGCACAAAAGAACCCGGCCTTCGGTGGGCCAAATCGGCCCACCGGCTATGTTGCGGCGCTCGCCCGATGCACCACATCGCGCATCGCGCCGCGCCTTGCCGGATGAACCGATTTGACCCATCAAATTGATTTCCTATGGCCATGAACCGCTCTAAAGCGGCCAGCTCATGATCCCCGGCGCGAGCTTGACCAGCGTCACGACGTAGAACAGGACGACGAGGGCGGCCAGCACCAGGGCGATGGCGAGCGAGCGGGAACGCCGGCGTTTGGCCTGTTCCTCGGTCGAGGGATGGGGGATTTTTTCCATACCGATACATTCCTAGAAACCCGCCGCCGGCGCGAGGCCAAGGAGATGTTCGGCCAGCAGCACGGCGAACAGGGTCGCCAAATAGAGGATCGAATAGGCGAACAGGCGGCGCGACGCACGGGTCGATTCTGTGTCGCCCCGTGACCGGAAGACGCACCAGGCGCGGTAGACGAACAGGAGCCCCATCGCCGCCGCGACGAGGGCATAGTAAGGGCCGGCAAACCCCAACAGCCAGGGCAGAATGGCCGAAGGCGTCAGCAGCAGGGAATAGATCAGGATCTGTCCGCGCGTCCTGGCGGCGCCGGCGACCACCGGCAGCATCGGCACGCCGGCGCGTGCGTAGTCGGCCGAGCGGTTGAGCGCCAGCGCCCAAAAATGCGCCGGCGTCCACAGAAAGATGATGAGAAACAGGGTCAGCGGCTCGATGCCGAAGCTGCCGGTCGCGGCGGCCCACCCGATGACCGGCGGAAGCGCGCCGGCGGCGCCGCCGATGACGATGTTCTGCGGCGTCAGACGCTTCAGCCACATGGTGTAGACGACGATGTAGAAGAAAATCGTGAAGGCCAGGAGGCCGGCCGCCAGCCAGTTGACGAGAACCCCGAGCACCAGCACGGCGCCGAAGGCAAGCGTCAGCCCGAAGGTGCGCGCCTCCTCCGCCGAGACCCGCCCCTCCGGCACCGGGCGGCGCGCGGTGCGCGTCATCACCGCGTCGATGTCGGCGTCGTACCACATATTGAGCGCCGCCGCCGCGCCGGCGCCGACGGCGATGCACAGGAGCGCGGTGACCGCCAACACCGGATGCATCGCGCCGGGGGCCACGACCAAGCCGACGAGGGCGGTGAATATGGACAGCGACATCACCCGCGGCTTCATCAGCTCGACATAGTCGCCGACGCTGCCGCCGCCGATCGCCGCGGCGTGGCGTTGCTTGCTGGTCTCGGCGCTCGTATGCGACATGCGCAATGCCTTGCTTAGCGGGCCCCGGGCTCTGCCTACGCGATGCGCGGCAGGGTCTCGTACTGGTGGAACGGCGGCGGCGAGGGCAAGGTCCATTCGAGGGTCGTCGCGCCGGTGCCCCACGGATTGGCTTCCGCCTTTCGCTTCTGGGCGAAGGCAACAATGACCCCGATCACGAACGCGACCGTGCCAGCCGCCGACAGGTAGGAGCCGAGCGAGGAGACGAAGTTCCAGCCGGCGAAGGCGTCCGGATAGTCGACATAGCGGCGCGGCATGCCGGCAAGCCCGAGAAAATGCTGCGGGAAGAACAACAGATTGACGCCGATGAAAGTCAGCCAGAAATGGGTACGGGCGAGTACTTGGTTGTACAGATAGCCGGTTATTTTCGGGAACCAGTAATACCAGGCCGCGAAGATGCCGAAGGTGGCGCCGAGCGACATGGTGTAGTGGAAATGCGCGACCACGTAATAGGTGTCGTGCAGCGAGCGGTCGATGCTGGCATTGGCGAGCACGACGCCGGTGAGGCCGCCGATCGTGAACAGAAAGATGAAGCCGATCGCCCACAGCATCGGCACGCGGAATTCGATCGAGCCGCCCCACATCGTCGCGATCCAGGAGAATATCTTGATGCCGGTCGGCACCGCGATGATCATGGTCGCGGCGGTGAAATAGGCCTGCGTGTCGACATTCATGCCGACCGTATACATGTGGTGCGCCCAGACGACGAAGCCGATCGCGCCGATCGCCACCATCGCATAGGCCATTCCGAGATAGCCGAAGATCGGCCTCTTGGAGAAGGTCGACACGATGTGGCTGATGATGCCGAAGGCCGGAAGGATGAGGATATAGACCTCGGGATGGCCGAAGAACCAGAACAGGTGCTGGAACAGCAGCGGGTCGCCGCCTCCCTCGGGGCTGAAAAAGGTGGTGCCGAAATTGCGGTCGGTCAAGAGCATGGTGATGGCGCCCGCGAGCACCGGCAGCGCCAGGAGCAGCAGGAATGTCGTCACCAGGATCGACCAGACGAACAGGGGCATCTTGTGCAAGGTCATGCCCGGCGCGCGCATATTGAAAATCGTGGTGATGAAGTTGATGGCGCCGAGGATCGACGACGCGCCGGCAAGGTGCAGCGCCAGGATCGCGAAGTCCATTGCCGGCCCCGGCTGTCCGGTTGTCGATAGCGGCGCATAGACGGTCCAGCCCCCGCCGACGCCCATGGCGTTCGGCGGGCCCTCGACGAACATGGAAATGACGAGCAGGCTGATCGCCGGCGGCAGCAGCCAGAAAGAGATGTTGTTCATGCGCGGAAAGGCCATGTCCGGCGCGCCGATCATCAGCGGCACCATCCAGTTGCCAAAGCCGCCGATCAGCGCCGGCATGATCATGAAGAACACCATGATCAGCCCGTGCGCGGTCACGAACACATTGAACGTATGCGGATTGGCGAAGATCTGCATGCCGGGTTCCTGCAGCTCCAGCCGCATGCCGATCGACAACACGCCGCCGATCAGTCCGGCGCAGATCGCAAGGACAAGGTACATCGTGCCGATGTCCTTGTGGTTGGTCGAGTAGGCGTAGCGGCGCCACCCGGTCGGGTGATCGTGAGCGCCGCGGGCCGCGGTATGTGTCGCCATCGTCATAGTTTTTGATTTCCGCTCCGTCTTGCCTATGGGCCGGGCGCATCGCTTACCGATGCACCGCGGCCGTTCATTTGCCGGCCGAACCGTTCAATGCCGCCGTCCAGTCGTCCGCCCTTGCCGGCATGTCCGTCTTCGAAGCGAACATCCTGTTCGCCTCGCCGATGCCTGCCATCTGCGCCGTCTTGACCCAGGCGTCAAACTCGTCCTCGCCGACAGCCCGCACCGTGATCGGCATGAAGGCGTGGCCCGTGCCGCAAAGCTCGGAGCACTGGCCATGATAGAGCCCCGCGCGCTCGACCTTGAACCAGGTCTCGTTGAGCCTTCCCGGCACCGCGTCGATCTTGACGCCGAAGGCCGGGATCGCCCAGGAATGAATGACGCCCTGCGGATCGGCGGTGACGATCAGCCGCACGACCTTGCCGACCGGGACCACGACCTCGGCATCGACGGTCAACAGGCGCGGCTGGCCCGGCTGCAGGTCCTGGTCGGGGACCATGTAGGAATCGAAACTGAAGTCGCCATTGTCCGGATATTCGTAAGTCCAGTACCACTGCACGCCGATCGCCTTGATGGTCAGCTCGGGGTCCTCGATCTTGTACAGGTAGTCCTGCTGGAAATAGAGCAGGCGGAAGGAGGGAATGGCGATGACCACAAGGATCAGGATCGGGAGCACGGTCCAGGCCACTTCGAGAACCGTGTTATGGCTCGTCTTTGACGGCGTCGGGTTGGCGCTCTTGCGGAAGCGGACCATGCAGACGAGCAGGAGCCCCAGCACGAAGGCCATGATCACCGTGATGATCGGCAATAGCAGGCCGTCGTGGAACCACGTAATCTCGTGCATGACCGGCGTCGCCGCATCCTGAAAACCGAGCTGCCAATCGACCGGCGCGCCGGACTGTGCGCGAACCGATGCCGCGGCAACCGCCATGCCGGCCGCGAACGCGGCGGCTCGGCCGGCCAAGCGCTTGAATATCGTCATCGTGCTCATTCTCTGGTTCGTCGTCCTGCTTCCCACCGCGCCCTCCGGCGCAAGATCGGATGACCCGCTTTATCAGCCCCTCTGGGGCGCGGCGCGCAAATTGCCATCCGTCGATTGAGCAAGGAAAGGCTTTCCACGCCAACGCAGCAAATCGGCACCCAAGCCGCGCGGCCAGCAAAAAATTGGCCAGATTTCCGCTGCCGTCAATGAATGATTGCTGGAGCTTATTCCCATTCTTGCTGTTCTTGTCGGCCCGCGGCGGCAAAGGCACGATTTGCAGGGGCCGAAATTGGAATGCGTCTAATCACAATCCCACCGTCCCCGCAAGACCACAGGGAACGGTACCGCCTTCTGCGGCGATTTTACACACTCGACCGCTGCCAGGCGCCCCGAATGACGGCGCCAAGAGGCGGGCCGGCTCGCACAGCGCCAACTTGACAATGCGGGCGCGTCTGTTACCAGCCTAGAGCGGTGGCGGGGTCATCATTTTGCCCGGATTCATGGGCTACGCCACATTCCGGGGTGACGGTGCGGCCGGCAGAAGAGACGCGAGACCCTTGGCAAGACCCGACAGTTGGAGGAATTCGATGGCGCGCTTAGCGGCGGCGTTGGCGATCGCTGCGGCGGCGCAGATTGCCGGCGCTCCCATGGCGGTGGCGGAAGGCAAGATCAAGGCGACCTTCGACGACTGGAACCTGGTCTGCGACACGCCGCCCGGCGCGCGGGCCGAGCAATGCGCCATGGTGCAGAGCGTCGTCGCCGAGGACCAGCAGAATGTCGGCCTGACGGTCATCGTGCTGAAGACCGCCGACGGCCAGAAACGCATCATCCGCGTGCTGGCGCCGCTTGGCGTGCTGCTGCCTTCCGGTCTCGGGCTGAAGATTGACGATGTCGATGTCGGCCGCGCCGGCTTCGTGCGCTGCCTTGCCAATGGTTGCATCGCCGAGGTCATCATGCAGGACGATTTGATCGCCAAGCTCAGGGCTGGTACCACCGCCACCTTCATCGTGTTCAAAACGCCCGAGCAGGGCGTCGGCATTCCGGTAACGCTGAAGGGCTTCTCCGGCGGTTTCGAGCAGCTACGCTGACAAGGCCATGGGCGACAGGGCGCAGCCGCAGTTCGATCTTCTGGGCGCTAACGCGGTCGACCGCGGGCGTGCCCAGGCGGTGCTTGCCGAGGCGGTAGGCGGCGGCGACGACGGCGAATTGTTCCTGGAATTGCGCAAAAGCGAAGGGCTCGTCTTCGACAATGGCCGGCTCAAATCGGCAAGCTACGGCACGGCCCAGGGCTTCGGCCTCAGGGTCGTTGCCGGCGAGGCGGTCGGCTACGCGCACGCCTCCGAGATTTCTGAAAGCGCGCTGCGCCGCGCGGCCGCGGCCGCCAGCGCCGTCAAGCGCCACCATGCCGGTGTCGTCGCCGCGGCGCCGGCGCGAAGCAACCAGAAGCTGTATACCGATGTCTCGCCGCTCGATGCGCCGGATTTCGCCGCCAAGACGGCGCTCTTGGCCGAGATCGACGCCTATGCCCGGGCCAGGGACGAACGCGTGCGCCAAGTCAGCGTGTCGCTCACCGGCGAATTTCAGTCGGTGGAGATTCTGCGCGCCGACGGGGCGAGCTACCGCGACCAGCGCCCGCTTGTGCGCCTCAACGTCGCCATCGTCGCCGAGAAGAACGGCCGCCAGGAAAGCGGCACTTCCGGCGGCGGCGGGCGCCTTTCCTTCAAGGCGCTGATCGATCCCGCGTCCTGGCGCCATCACGTCGACGAGGCGCTGCGTCAGGCCCTGGTCAATCTTGAATCGGTGCCGGCGCCGGCCGGCGAAATGGACGTGGTGCTGGCCTCCGGCTGGGCCGGGATCATCCTGCACGAGGCGGTCGGTCACGGCCTTGAAGGCGACTTCAACCGCAAGAAGACTTCCGCCTTCTCCGGCCTGTTGGGCGAGCGGGTGGCGGCTGCCGGCGTTTCGGTCGTCGACGACGGCAGCATCGCCGATAGGCGCGGCTCGCTCTCGATCGACGATGAAGGCACGCCGACCGGAACCACCGTGCTGATCGAGGACGGCATTTTGGTCGGCTATATGCAGGATCGCCAGAACGCCCGGCTGATGGGCATGACGGCAACCGGCAACGGCAGGCGCCAGTCCTATGCCCATGTGCCGATGCCGCGCATGACCAATACCTATATGCGCGCCGGCGACAAGGACCCGGAAGAGATCATCGCCTCGGTCAAGAACGGCATCCACGCGGTCAATTTCGGCGGCGGCCAGGTCGACATCGTCTCGGGAAAGTTCGTCTTTTCCTGCACCGAAGCCTACAGGATCGAAAACGGCAGGCTCGGGCCGCCGCTCAAGGGCGCGACCCTCATCGGCAATGGCCCCGACGCGCTCACCCGGGTCGCGATGGTCGGCAACGACATGAAGCTCGACCCCGGCGTCGGCACCTGCGGAAAGGCCGGCCAGGGGGTCCCGGTCGGCGTCGGCCAGCCGACCGTGCGCATCGACCGGCTGACGGTGGGCGGAACGGGTTAGAGCGGTTCCTGGCCATAGGAAGCTCGCGTGGCGGGGCAGACAAGCGGAAACCTTCTGACCGACGGGCTCGTGCTGCTGGCCGCGGCCGTGATCGCGGTGCCGCTGTTCAAGCGCCTCGGCCTCGGGGTCATCCTCGGCTATCTGGCCGCCGGCATCGCGCTCGGGCCGTGGGGCATCGGCCTGTTCGCCGCGCCGGATGAGGTCCTGCGCATCGCCGAGCTCGGCGTCGTCCTGCTTTTGTTCATCATCGGCCTGGAGCTGAACCCTGCGCTGCTGTGGACCATGCGCCGCGATGTCTTCGGGCTCGGTTCGGCCCAGGTCCTCCTGTGCGGCGGCATTCTCTATGCGGCCGCGCTGGGGGCCGGGCTGTCGTGGCGCCCGGCGCTTATCGCGGGCTTCGCGCTGGCTCTCTCCTCCACCGCCTTCGGGCTCCAGCTCCTGCAGGAGCGTGGCCAGCTCAAGAGCCCTTACGGCCAAAAGGCCCTGGCGGTGCTGCTGTTGCAGGATCTGAGCATCGTGCCGCTGCTGGCGCTGGTGCCGCTCATCGCGCCGTTCAGGGAGACCGCCGACGCCGGCGCCCTGGGCCTCAGGGCGGCGACCATCGTCGGCGCCGTCGTCGCCGTCATCCTCGCCGGCCGGTTTCTTCTCAATCCGCTGTTCGGCCTGCTCGCCAAGGCGGACGCGCGCGAGATCATGGTCGCGGCGGCCCTTCTCGTCGTCTTCGGCGCCGCATTCCTCATGCACGAGGCCGGCCTGTCGATGGCGCTCGGCGCGTTCCTTGCCGGCGTCATGCTCGCCGAATCCTCGTTCCGGCATCAGCTCGAAGCCGACATCGAGCCGTTCCGTGTTCTGCTGCTCGGTCTGTTCTTCATCGGCGTCGGCATGTCGATCGACCTTGGGCTGATCGCCGGCGCCTGGCCCTATGTCCTGGTCGGGGTCGTTGTCGTTCTGGCCTCGAAGGGGGTGTTCATCTGGGCGCTGGCGCGGCTGTTCGACTGTTCCAACGCCAACGCCCTGCGCGTCGCGGTGACTATCCCGCAAGGCGGCGAGTTCGGCTTCGTGCTGTTCACCGCCGCGGTCACCGCCGGGATCATGTCGGTCGGGGAGGCCAATCTTCTCGCCGCCATTGTCATCCTCACCATGGCGGCAACGCCGCTGTTGGGCGCCGTTTTCGAGCGCACCGCCGCCATGCTCGCGGCGAGCGGCGTGCCGGCCGACGTGGTGGAGACGTTCAGCGAGGCCAAGCCCGTCGTCATCGTGCTGGGCTTCGGTCGCTTCGGCCAGGTCGTCGGCCAGATGCTGATGGCCGAGGGCCTCGACATCGTCGCCATCGACCGCGACCCGAATCGCATCGCAGTCGCACGCCGGTTCGGCTACACGGTTCACTACGGCGATGCCACGCGCGTCGACGTGCTGCGCGCTGCCGGCGCCGGCTCGGCGGTGCTGATCGCGCTATGCATCGACAACAGGCCGGCCATGACCAAGGCGATCGAGGCGATCCGCTCGACCTTCCCGGATACCGCGATCTTCTGCCGCGCCGCCGATCATGAACACGCGGCCGAGCTTGCCGCCGAGGGTGTCGACTACGCGATCCGCGAGACCTTCGAATCGGGAATCGCCTTCGGCAAGGCGGCGTTGGAGCATGTAGGCCTCACGCCGGAGCGCATCGCGGCGATCGAGCATGAATTGCGCGACCGGGAACGGCCCCGCAAGGAGTAAAGAGGGCGGCGGGAGCGCCGCCTCGGATGAGCAGCGCCGGCGCGACCCGGGCTCAACGCCCGATCGGCCGGCTTAGAGCGCTCGCCGGTCGAGTGGTTCCATCCGACCGGCGAGAGTTCTGATGTCGGGTCAGTGGCGCCGTAGCGGGCGGCCCCAGAGGCGCCCCCGGCGC
>Ga0326597_10010934_pt1 | contig 12065 bp, 7 predicted proteins | sample RVTome_12_FD_203789 | JGI IMG/M metagenome (GOLD analysis project Ga0326597, IMG submission 203789) | Soil microbial communities from uranium-contaminated site in the Upper Colorado River Basin, Wyoming, United States - RVT100D185 | ecosystem: Environmental > Terrestrial > Soil > Contaminated >... | reverse complement strand
GTCTTCGACCAGCTCGAGAGGGAGCTCGTGCGCCAGGCGCTGGCGGCCTCGCGTGGCAACCGCACGCGCGCCGCGCGCCTGCTGGGGATGAACCGCGACCAGATCCGCTACCGGATCGAGAAGTACGGGCTCGAGGACGCGCTCCCACCGGGGGACTGACGTCCGTTCCCTACTCGAGCACGATCTCCTCCTGGTGCAGGAACACGGCACCACCCTGCCACGCCGCTCACGGGGCAGGCAACCTTCCCATCGCGGGGAAGGTCGCCCCACCGATCAGCCCGTGATCCCGCCCGCTCGCAGCTCGGCCGCGATCAAGAGCTCGTCCGGCGGCTCCCCGCCCGTCGCCATATCCAGCCGGATGAGACCCCGGTCGATACCTTCGATGGAGGCGGCGAGCTCGCACACCTGCAGCACGTCGAGCACCCGGTCCTCCAGTCGCCGACCAGCCAGCTCCTGGAAGACGAACTCGCAAGAGCCGCCCCGGACCCAATGAGCCTCGATCTCCGCCGGATGAGCGGGACCCACTACCCGGATGCGGGCCTCCTTGGCCTCCTGCATCATCGGGCAGCGCGCCATCAACCCCCACAAGCGCACTCCGTCGTGCGCCTTGAACTTGATTTCCTGCACCTCGACGGTCGCGCAGGACAGGTCGGGGCGCGGCGTGATCAACGTGCCCCGGCGAACCAACTTCTGTTCTTGCAGGCGGTTACGCCAATACGTCGGCTCCAGCAGGAGCGGGTGCAGAGCACGGCGGGAGCCCATGATACGAAGGCGCACAGCCGGGCGGGGGCGGACATCGAACGCACAAAGGCGACGAAACCGCGATCGTCCGGCGGGGCGCCGAATGGCGCCGCGCGCCGTCCGCAGTCCATCCTCCCGGAGCCCGCCCGAGCCGCCTCCCGCGTCGGTAAATGGGCCGTAATGCGTCCCTGGAAACGAGTTGCGACGCCAGTCCGCTATCCCGGGCTCGCGCCGTTGCCCTATCATGCGGCCCCACTCGGGAAGGTCCGGCGGCGGCCGGATTTCCCCCGATGGAGCGAGATTCCCGATCCCCGGCCCGGACGGACCACGCGCCTTCCAGCGGTCGGATCCGAAGCGATCACAGCATGGAGCACAGGATGAAGTGGGTGGCGAGCTGGCTGGCCCTTGGCGTCGCGGTTCCCGGGTGGGCCCTTCCGAGCGCGGGCGACCCGGCGCCCACCGCGACCGGTTGGGAGCCCGGGAATCCACTGTCTCTCGTGGTTCTCCAGGAAGACGCATCCGAGGTGCTCATCCTGCGGGCCGAGCGCGTGATCGTCGCGCCGGGCCGTGAGCTGGAGGGCGCGTCGGTGCTCGTGCGCGGCGGAGTGATCGAAGCGGTCGGCAAGGACCTGGTCGCGCCGGAGGGGGCGACCGAGATCCGCGGCGCGGTCGTGTGCGCCGGCTTCGTCGACGCATGGTCGGCCTTGGGGATCGACGGCGAGGCCCTGGTCGAGAGCGGCACGAGCGCGGCCACGCGCAGCGCGGACGCGCTCGACGTGTTCGGCTCCGATCACCTGCGGGCCGAGGCGCTGCGCGCGGGAGTCGTCGCGGCACGGTTCCAGGGCGGCCAGCCGGCTGCGGTCGGCGGGATCGGCGCGGTCGCGCGGCTGGATCCGTCGCTCGACGCCGAAGCAGCGCTCTTGCAGCCCGACGCCTGCGTCGGCATGGCCGTCGGCCTGACCGTCGCGGGCAGCGGGCAGTACATCCGCCAGCCCGACGGCAGCTTCACCGTCGACAGCGGCGGGCGCGCGGCCGACCCGTTCGACCGCCTGTCGCAGATCGAGCGCGTGGCCTCGAACATCGAGGCCGGCCGCGCCTACCTCGAGTCGCAGGTCGAGTACCGCCACGAGCTCGAGGAGTGGGAGAAGGCCATCGCGGAGAAGCAGGCCGAGCTCGAGAAGGACTTCAAGAAAGCCAAGAAGGACCGCGAGAAGGAGGTCGAGCAGGCGCGGGAGAAGGGCAAGGAGCACAAGGAGAAGAGCTACAAGGAGGACAAGAAGCCCAAGCTGCCGAAGCACGACGAGGACAAGGCGGCCCTCGCGCGCGCGGCGAACGGCGAGCTGCCGCTCGTGGTCGAGGTGCACCGCGCGTCCGAGATCCGCAACCTCCTGGCCGCGACCGCGGGCTTCGACCGGCTGCGCCTCGTCATCGCCGGCGGCTCCGAGGCGCTGCACTCCGCCGCCGCGCTCGCCGAACGCGACATCCCGGTCATCGTCTGGCCCTCCCTGCGCGGCAAGGGCGGCGCGGACGAGTTCGAGGGCAGCGGGCCGTCGCTCGCGGCCGAGCTCTCCGCCGCGGGAGTGCAGGTGCTCCTCGGCAGCGGCGGTCGGGACGCGTCCGCGACGCGCGACTTGCCGCTCCTGACCGCGCTCGCCGTCGGGCACGGGCTCGAGCGCGAGAAGGCCTTCGAGGCCCTGACCATCGGCGCCGCGCGCGCGTTCGATCTCGACCGCCGGCTGGGCACGGTCGAGGTCGGCAAGGAGGCCGAGCTGCTCGTCCTCGACGGCCCGCCGCTCGTGACCACGACGCGCGTCCAGTACGTGATCAGCGGCGGTCGCACCGTCGTCACTCCGGAGGATTGAGATGCACAGACTGATGCTGGCGACCGCGGCCCTGGGGTTCGCCCTCGCGCCCGCGGCGATCGGGATCGACGACGGCGACGGCGCGGCCGGCGTCTCCGGCGGCGGGAACGGGCGGGAGGGACGAGCCGAGCGCCCGCTCGTCCCCGAGCGCACGACCGCCTACCGCGCCAAGAAGCTGGTCCTCGGCGACGGGCGCGTGATCGACGACGGGGTCGTGCTGGTCGAGGAGGGCGTGATCCGCCGCGCCGGCAGCGGCCTCGAGATCCCGGCCGGCGCGGGCGTGGTCGAGCACGACGGGACGCTCTCGCCCGGCCTGATCGCGCTGCACAGCTACGAGGGCGGCGGCGCGGACCTGTTCGACGCCACGCGCGCGGTCATGGAGACGGCCGACGTCTCGCTCGCCTTCGATCCGGCCAGCGGCGACTTCGCGCGCGCGCTCGCGAGCGGCGTGACCGCGATCGTGTTGGCGCCCACGCCCGCCAGCCTGTGCCCCGGCACGACGGCGGTGGTGAAGACCGCGGGCGGCACGGTCGTCAAGAAGGACGCGCAGCTCGCGCTCGGTCTGGGAGCGGCGGCGCTCAAGCCGAACGAGTTCCCGACCGGCTACGCAGCCGCCTTGGCCGAGCTGGAGGGCCGCTTCGCCGACCCCAAGGGCAACTTCGGCAAGGCCGCCAGCGGCAATCTGCCGGTCCTCATCCAGGCCGGCACGCGCCACGAGATCCAGCGCGCGCTCGCCTTCGCGCGGCGCTTCCAGTTGCGCGGCGCGCTCCTCGGATCGACCTGGGCCGAGGACCTGGTCGAGGCGATCGAGGGCTCCGGCCTGTCGGTCGTCTGCGGCCCCGTCGATCCAGGCGGCGACGCGCGCGAGGCGCGCTCGATCGCCGCGCTCTCGAAGGCCGGTGTGCGGCTCGGCTTCGCCCTCGACGCGCCGGCCCGCCACCCCGACAGCCTGCGCTTCGCCGTCGCGCTCGCGGTGCGCGCGGGGATGGACGCCGGCGCCGGGCTGAAGGCGCTGACCGGCGACGCGGCCGCGATCGCCGGCGTCGCCGGCCGCATCGGCCGGATCGAGCCCGGACTCGACGCGGACCTGGTCCTGTGGAGCGGCGACCCCGCCGACCTGGGGAGCGCGGTGGTCGCCGTCTACGTCGACGGCAAGCTCGTCCATGGAGGCACGGAATGATCCTTCACCTCGTGACGCCCCTGCTCTTCTTCGTTTCCTCGGGCGGTGAAGCCGTCGTCGACAGCCAGAGCCTGACGGTCTACGCGGACGTCGTGTACACCTCCACGGGCGAACGCATCGAGAACGGCGGCGTGACCGTGAGCGATGGGCGAATCCGCGCCGTCGGGGCGATGCGCGCCCCCAAGGACGCCCTGCACGTGGCCGCCATCACGGCCGGCATGATCGACCTGTCGGGCCACGTCACGACCGGCGGCTCGGTCGAGGAGTCGCGCGAGGTGACGCCCGAGATCCGCGTCGCCGGCACGCTCGACCCGTTCTCGATCTCCTGGGCGCGCCAGCTCCGCAGCGGCGTCACGACCGTGCTCGTCAGCCCCGACGACCGCAACGTGATCGGCGGCCTGGCGGTGGCGCTCAAGACCGGCGGCGAGAAGTCGATCGAGGCGCGCACGGTCAAGGCCGACGCCGCCCTGCGCGGAGCGTTCGGCAGCGAGCCGAGCCGCGGCAACCACCCCGCCTACGGCCGGCCGACCGATTTCTACTCGCGCCGGCCCACGACGCGCATGGGTGTCGAGTGGGAGTGGCGCAAGGCGATGTACGACGCCGTGGCGGCATCCAAGGACCCCGCCCGCACCTTTCCGGGCAGCGACGAGCTGATGAGGGCCCTGAAGGGCGAGCTGGTCGTCGTCGCGCAGGCCTGGGCCACCCAGGACATCCGCACCGCGATCTTCCTGGTGGAGGAGATGGCGCAGCAGGTGGAGGGCGGCGTGCGCCTCGTGCTCGACGCCGGGGCCGAGACCTGGAAGGAGCCGGACCTCCTGAAGCGCTCGAAGGCGGCGGTGATCCTGCCGCCCTTCGCGCACGCCGGGCGCACGACCGACGGTGCCTTCATGGCCTGGAACGTCGCCCGGCGCCTGCAGGACCTGGGCGTCACGATCGCCCTGTCCTCGCACGACGCGCTCGACGACGGCGCGCGGCTCGCCATGCAAGGCGCCTACGCGCGCCGCGGCGGCCTGACGCTCGACGAGGCGCTGGCCGCGGTCACGATCAACCCCGCGCGCATGATCGGCATCGACGATCGCGTGGGCAGCATCGAGATCGGCAAGGACGGCGACCTGTGCCTGTGGAGCGGCGAGCCTTTCCAGGCCACGTCGCGCGTCGTCGGGGTCGTGCTCGACGGCGAGCTGGTGGTCGATCCCCGTGCGGCCGAGTGAGCCCCAAGCACCCCCTCCGAGTCATGAACGAGCGAATCACGAGACTGGTCGAGACCGAGACCGAGAACCCGGAGTTCCCGATGAAGAAGAACCTGTTGCGGGCGCTGGCCCTCCTGCCCCTCGTCGCCCTGCCCGCCGCCGCCGGCGACGGCACGGTCGTCCTCAAGGTCGGGAAGGTCATCGACAACGCCGGCGAGGCGATCGAGAACGGCACGATCGTGATCGAGAACGGCCGCATCACGGCCGTCGGCGCCGACGTGCAGGGGCGCTGGGACGTCGAGGTGCGGGAGTACCCGGACCTGGTCGCCTTCCCGGGCTTCGTCGAGGCGCTGACGAACAACGGCATGGACCGGGCCAACGAGAACATCGACGTCGCGGCCTTCCTCGACGTGCGCGACTCGATCGACCCGGTCAACTTCTTCTTCGAGGATTGCCTGCGCTGGGGCGTGACGACGATCAACGTCCAGCACGGCGACCAATGCGTGATCGGCGCCAACGGTCACGTGCTCAAGCCCTGGGGCATGACCGTCGAGCAGATGAGCGTCAAGCCGGGCGCGGGGCTGGCGATCTCGGCCTCGCCCAAGCGCGGCAAGTCGCGCGCCACCCAGGCGCAGCTCTTGCGGCGCGCCTTCGGCGACCTGCGCCGCTACCTCGAAGGGGTCGTCCAGGAGAAGCGCGACGGCGTGGACCACGCCCGGCGCGAGGCGCTCTACCAGGGTCGCGAGCCCGACGAGGAGACCGCGCACGGGCGTCCCATGGGCGGCTCGGCCTGGAAGGTCGAAGGGCTCGAGCTGGTGCCGCGCTGGGAGATCGACGAGAAGCAGGCGCCGCTGCTGGCGCTGGTCGAGGGCAGGATGCCGGCCTTCGTCTACTGCGGCGCGCCGATGGACGTGCGCGTGGCCATCGAGATCGCGCGCGACAACGGTTTCCTGGCCCGCACGACCCTCGTGCTCGACGAGAGCTGCTGGAAGGCGGCGGACGAGATCAAGGCCGCCGGCGTGCCGGTCGTGCTGAGCCCGCAGCTCCTGCACATCGAGCGCGACCCCGTCAGCGGCGACGAGATCGAGACCTTCGTTCCCGGCGTGTTCCACGAGAAGGGCGTCGAGTTCGCGCTGCGGTCGGCCAACGCCTCGACGCAGTCGCTGTGGTACCAGGCCGCTCGCTGCGTCGGCTACGGGCTCGATCGGCAGGTGGCGATCGAGGCCGTGACGAAGACGCCGGCCAGGATGCTCGGTCTCGAGGACCGGGTCGGCAGCCTGCAGAAGGGCATGGACGGCAACGTGCTCCTCTTCTCCGGCGATCCGCTCAGCGTGACCTCGTTCTGCGAGCAGGTGTTCATCGAGGGCGAGCACCGCTACGACCGCTCGAAGGACGTCCGTGCCCAGCACCTCACCACGGGCGCGCAGCCCGAGAACACGGTCCCCAGCGAGGAGGCCACGGAGCCCGACGAGACGGACGTCGACGACGAGGAGGGCGACGAGAACAAGGGCGACGAGGAGACCGGGAAGGGGAACGGCGGAGAAGAAGACGAGGAAGACTGATGCTCTCAACACTCCTGATCGCGCTGGCGCACTTCGCCGCGGGGAGTCCGGCCGCGGCGGGCGACCTGGTCGCCGTCCAGGCCGGGACGATCCACACGGTCGACGGCGACCGGGTGATCGAGGGCGGCGGGACGATCCTGATCCGCGACGGCAAGATCGTCGCGGTCGGGCCGTCCGCGGGCGACGGCAGCGTCAAGATCCCCGGCGCCGCGCGCGTGGTCGACTACGGCCCCGGCGCCGTGCTGATTCCGGGGCTGGTCGACGCCGACTCGACCTTCGGCGGCCCGGCGCCGGCCGAGCGCAGCGCCGAGGCGGCGCTGCGGGCGGCCGACAACTTCGACCCCTACGCCAGCTACGCGCGCACGCTCGCGGGCGGCGTGACCAGTGCCTACGTCGTGCCCGCGCGCGGCCGGTTGATCGCCGGCCAGGGCGCGGTCTTCAAGCTGGCGGGCGCGCCGGGGCCGGGCCGCGCGCTGTCGGCCGCGGCCGCCATCCACGGCTCGATCAGCCGCGACGCTCGCAACACGCCCGGCTACTGGGAGCCGCCCGTGCCCGCCACGGTCGACGTCGGCATGGGCGTCGAGCAGAAGCAGCTCCCGCGCACGACCATGGGAGCCATCGTCGCCCTGCGCGAGCTGCTGGCGCTGGCGACCGGCGGTGCGGGGGCCGAGGAGTACGGCCCCTACGTCGGGGCCGAGCTCGGCGCCCTGATCGCGGGCGGTCTGCCCTGGCGGATGCGCGCCGAGAGCGAGAACGAGATCCGCGCCCTGCTCGGCTTCTTCGGCGAGAACGGCCTGCCGCTGGTCGTCGACGGCGCGCAGGAGGCGGCGGGACTGGCGGACGAGATCGCGCGCTCCGGCGCCTCGGTCGTGCTGAGCGTGCCGGTCTATCCCGGCCAACAGGCCGCCGACCGCGGCAAGAGCGAGGACGACGAGTGGCCGCGCCTCGACGCCGCCGCGGCCCTGGCCCGGGCCGGCGTGCGCTTCGCGCTGGCGACCTCCTCCTCGACCGCTCCCGCGGAGCTGCGCTTCGCAGCGCTCATGGCCTCCCGCGGCGGCCTGTCGGAGAGCGACGCGCTGCGCGCGATCACGATCGCGCCGGCCGAGATCCTCGGCGTCGCCGACCGCGTCGGGAGCCTCTCGTCGGGCAAGGACGCCGACCTGGTCGTCCTGAACGGGCCGCCGCTGTCGGCGACCGCCAGCGTGCTGGCCACCTGGGTCGACGGCGACGTGGCCTGGAAGGCCGACGAGGCGGAGGCGACCGTGCTGGAGGTCGAGGAGCTGCACCTCGGTGACGGCCAGGTGCTTTCTCCCGGCCAGGTGCTCATGGACGGCGGTCGCATCCTCGAGGTCGGCCGGCGCGTCGGCCACCCCCTCGGCTGCACCGTCGTGCGCGGCCGCGCCGCGATGCCGGGCATGATCGACGCCCTGGGGTTTCTCGGGCTCGAGGGCTCGACCAAGGTCCCGGCCACCCGCTTCGAGCTCAAGCAGCTCGTCGAGCCGGGCGACTACGCCGACCGGCGCGTGGCCCAGGCCGGCGTGACCACGGTCCTGTTGACCCCGCGCGGCGTCAGCAGCTCCGGCGCCCCCGCCATGGCGTACAAGCCCGCCGGCGTCGAGGCCGAGGCCATGGTCGTGGCCGACCCCGCGGCGATGCACGTGCAGTGGACCGACCAGAATCGGCTGCGCTCCGGCGAGTCCGTGCGCGAGGTGCTCGCCAAGGCGCGCGAGTACAAGCAGAAGTGGGACGAGTACGAGAAGGCCATCGCCGAGTGGGTCCCGCCGCCGCCCGAGCCGGAGAAGGAGGCCGCCGCGGGAGACGAGAAGAAGAAGGGCGAGGGCGAGGGCGAGGGCGAGGCCGAGGCCGAGAAGGAGAAAGCCGCCAACGGCGGGGACGCGAAGAACGCGAAGGACGGAAAGGACGGGAAGGGGGCCGAGCCGGAGGAGGGCGAGGGCCCCCGGCCGATCACGGGCGTATGGGAGGGGAAGGTCCCCGATCCCGACTCGGAGTGCGGCGAGCCGCGGCTGCGCCTGCGCCTCCTGGACGAGGGCGGCGCGTTGGAGGGATCGCTCCGTTGCGACGCCATCTCGTCCGAGCTCGTCGACCTGACCGGTGAGTGCAAGGAAGGCGCCTTCGCGCTCTCCGGGCTCGGCTTGCGCGGGCGCGTCACGGCCTCGGGCACCGTCGTGGAGCCGGAGAAGCCCAAGAAGAAGAAGAAGAAGGACGAGGACGGCGGGGAGGAGCCCCCGCCGCCGAAGCGCAAGCTCACGGGCAAGGTGGCGACGAGCGGCGTCGAGCTGGAGTTCACGGCCGAGCTGGTCTCGGCGGAGTACGCGATCGCCGCTCGGCCCGAGCGCCGCAAGGAGAAGACGGCGGAGGAGAAGGAGCCCAAGGGCAAGCCCAAGTCGCCGGGCATCAACCCCGACCTCGAGCCCTACCGCCGCGCCTTCGACGGCGCTTGCGCCGTGGTCGTCGTGGTCGATCGCTCCGATGAGATCCTCGACTGCGTGGGCGCCTTCGAGAAGGTCGGCATCCGGCCGGTCCTGCGCGGCGCCGACGAGGCCTGGAAGGTCGCCGAGAAGATCAGGGGCCGAGTGGCCGGCGTGCTGCTCGACCACCGCGTGGTCTACAGCGACGCGAAGATGGGCACGAAGAGGCGCAACCGCTACGCGGAGCTGGCCCAGGCCGGCATTCCGGTCGCCTTCCACAGCGCGGCCGAGGAGGGCGCGGCCGAGCTGCCGTTGATCGCTGCCTTCGCCGTGTCGCAGGGCATGAGCCCGGTCGGAGCCCTGCGCGCCCTGACCGGCGACGCGGCGCAGATGATGGCGATCTCGGAGCGCGTCGGGACGCTGCGGGCCGGCCGCGACGCCGACGTGCTGCTCCTCGACGGCAGCCCGCTCGAGCTCGACTCGAGCATCCTGCGCGCGTGGGTGAACGGACGCGAAGTGAGGCCGCGGTGATCCATCGCGCCCTCACCGTCCTCGGCGTGCCGGCCGCGCTGTCCGCGCTGTCCGCGCCTTGCGCGGCGCAGGAGCCGGGCGCGGCCGGCTCCGAGCGCGGGCTCGCGCTGCGCGCGGCCAAGGCGCTGTGCGTCCCGGCCGAAGGGCCGCAGGTCGTCGACGGCGCGCTGGTGCTCGTCAGGGACGGCCGGATCGAGGCCGTCGGCAGCGCGAGCGCGCTCGAGGTGCCCGAGGGCTACGAGGTGCTCGACTTGGGCGAGCTGTGGCTCGCGCCCGGGCTGATCGACCTGCACAACCACGTCGCCGGCGGGCTGGGCGACCTGAACGACATGGTCTACCTGACCAACCCGGGGCTGCGCGCGTCGGCCACCATCACGCCCGGGAACGAGTACGTCCGGCGTGGGATCGCGGGCGGCGTCACGTCCGTGCTGTTGATTCCCGGCTCGGGTACCAACATGGGGGGCCAGGGCGTGCTCGTGAAGCTCGCCTTCGACACTTACGAGGCCAACGAGATCCGCAACCCGGGCTCGCTCAAGCTGGCCCAGGCCGGCAACCCCGAACGCTACCTGTTCGGCGTGGGCCGTTCGTTCATGAACTGGAACACGCGCAACACCTTCGTGCGCGGCATCGCCTACGCGAAGAGGTGGGAGCGCTTCGAGCAGGAGGGCGGCGAGAAGCCCGAGGTCGACCTGCAGCTCGAGGTCTTCCGCAGCCTGTTCAAGAAGGAGACCCAGGTCTCGGTGCACACGCAGATCTACCAGGTCGTGATGATGACCGTGCTGATGGTCAAGCGCGAGCTGGGGCTCGACGTCTACATCGATCACGGCACCTTCGACGGCTGGCGCGCCGCGCCGCTGGCGCAGGAGTCGGGCGTGCCGGCGATCCTGGGGCCGCGCAACATCTCGCGGCACTACTCGAGCTTCGTCGACACCGACGGCCAGATCCAAGGCGTGGCGGCCAAGTACCAGGAGCAGGGGCACCGCATGATCGGCTTCAACACCGACGCACCAGTCATCCCGGGCGAGGAGTTCTCGCTGCAGGCGGCGATGGGCGCGCGCTACGGGCTCGACTGCTCGGGCATGGAGCAGGTGCGCGGGCTGACGATCGTCCCCGCGCTGGCGGCCGGGCTCGCCCATCGCATCGGCAGCCTCGAGCCCGGCAAGGACGCGGACATCCTGGTCGTCACCGGCGACCCGGCCGACCCGCGCATGTCGGTCGAGATGGTGTTCGTCGAGGGCAGGCGGGTCTACGACGCGGCGCGCGCGCGCCGCTTCTAGGCACGGAAGAACGAGGACACACTTGAACGGAATACAGGCAGCGACGATCGCGACCCTGCTGGCGGCCGCGCCCGCCCTCGCCGGCGAGCCGGCCGCGCGGGACGGGCAGCCGGGCGAGGCCGGCGTCGAGCAGGGGCTGGCCATCCGGGCCGCCAAGGCGCTCGCGGTCCCGCTCGAGGGGACGCAGGTGATCGACAACGCGGTCGTGCTCGTGCGCGACGGCAGGATCGAGGCGATCGGGGCGGCGCGCTCGACGCCGATCCCCGCGGGCTACGAGGTGCTCGACGTCGGCCGGCGCTGGATCGCGCCGGGCCTGGTCGACCTGCACACCCACGTAGCGGGCGGCCTGGGCGACCTGAACGACATGGTCTACCTGACCAATCCCGGGCTGCGCGCGTCGTCGACCATCACGCCCGGCAATGACTACGTCCGGCGCGCGATCGCGGGCGGCGTCACGTCGGTGCTGCTGATCCCGGGCTCGGGCACGAACATGGGCGGGCAGGGCGTGCTCGTGAAGCTCGGCTTCGACACCTACGAGGCCAACGAGATCCGCGACCCCGGCTCGCTCAAGCTGGCGCAGGCCGGCAACCCGGAGGGCTACCTGTTCGGCGTGGGCCGCTCCTTCATGAACTGGAACACGCGCAACACCTTCAGGCGCGGCGTCGCCTACGCGAAGAGGTGGGAGCGCTACGAGCAGGAGGGCGGCCAGAAGCCCGAGGTCGACCTGCAGCTCGAGATCTTCCGCAAGCTCTACCGGCGCGAGACCCAGGTCTCGGTCCACACCCAGATCTACCAGGTCGTCAACGCCACCCTCTCGCTCGTCGCCCAGGAGATGGGCCTGCCGGTCTTCATAGACCACGGCACGTTCGACGGTTGGCGCGCGGCGGCGCGCGCGCAGGAGCTGAAGGTGCCCGCCATCCTCGGGCCGCGCAACATCGACGTGCCGACGCGCATGTTCATCCAGTGGTCGGGCAGCAACCCCGAGCGCATCCAGGGCGTCGCCGCCGGCTACCAGGAGCTCGGGCACACGATGATCGGCTTCAACACCGACGCGCCGGTCATCCCGAGCGAGGAGCTCTTCCTGCAGGCCAGCATGGCCGTGCGCTACGGCTTCCGCTACGAGAACCTGGAGACCGTGCGCGGCCTGACGATCGTTCCGGCCGTGACGGCCGGCATCGACCGGCGCCTCGGCAGCCTCGAGGTCGGCAAGGACGCCGACATCGTCGTCTTCGACGGAGACCCGGCCGACCCGCGCCGCGCGGTCGAGCTCGTGCTGGTCGAGGGCCGGCGCGC
>Ga0326597_10010933_pt1 | contig 12066 bp, 10 predicted proteins | sample RVTome_12_FD_203789 | JGI IMG/M metagenome (GOLD analysis project Ga0326597, IMG submission 203789) | Soil microbial communities from uranium-contaminated site in the Upper Colorado River Basin, Wyoming, United States - RVT100D185 | ecosystem: Environmental > Terrestrial > Soil > Contaminated >... | reverse complement strand
TCAGGCCTGCGCGGACTTCTTGCCCCAGGGTGCCTTGACCGCCATGAGGCGCTCAAGCCCCGGATTGCGGGCGGGCGGCGCGTCGAGCAGTTTGGTGAATCGCCGGAACTTCTCGGCATCCAATTTGAAAAATACCTGATCGAGCAGCACCGACTGCGCCTTGTCGCAGGCGGCTTCGAGCATGAAGTCGGAGCGGTTCTTGCCGAGCAGCTGTGCAGCGTGATCGATCAGTTCCCGCTGCTCGGGACGTGCCCGCAGGTTGATGGCGGCATCACGCATGAGTTTCTCCCAGTTCGTACACACAACAGATATACGCATCTTACGGTGGCGTATAGCAGTTGTCAACACAGAGCCTATCGTGGATGCTACTCAGCCGACATTCCGGCGATTCGAGGAGCGAAAATGGCTCGCGTGAGTGGAAGGGAGGCACGCAACGCTGGCGCCTTGGTCCACGAATCAACGGTCAGAGTTGCGCATCCGGCAGCACGCCGACCTGCGGCATTTTCGCCAGTCCGGTCGCGCGCGCGTGATCTTCGAAGCCTTGGTTGCGCCAGAAGAATGCGCCGGGCATGGTGGTCGGGATCACCAGCACATAGAACAAGGCGCGCCCGATGAACGCAGTTGCGACGATGAGCGCGGCCGCGAACACCCAGGCTGCGAGACCTGGGACGCCGTCGAGTCGGACCGCCCCCAGCGCAGCGACTGAAGCGATACCCAGCGCCAGACCAATATTGCGCAGCACGTAGGTCTTGCCAAACGTCGTGCGCTGTTTCAGATGCGAGGCTGCCGCTTCGCCCCCGCGCCTGTTGAGATCGCGCGCGTGAGCAATCAAACCCGATCCCTCGATGACCAGGCCCAGCGCCATCGGCCAGGCGAGCAGCGCAAGCAGGTGCGCGAAGGGTTCTCTTTGCGCCATCAACACCCCGGCATAGACCATGGCCACGGTGAGCGAGCCCAGTGTCAGCATCGAGCCGCAGAACGACGCCAGCACCTGCCAGTGGTCCCAGAACGGACGGGCCTTAATTCGGTAGATGCGATACATGGCGTACACGGCGACCGGCCCGGCCGCCGCGGCCAGCCAGCCGCTGAATGCCTGCAGCCCCTGCATCAACGCGTGCGGTAACAGCCAGGAATACAGTCCCGGGACCGCCAGCAGCAGCGTGTATATAGCCATGGCGTTATAGAACACCGCGATGGCGGCGATTTCGCGGCTGACCGGGGAATAGCGCAAATTGTAGAACGCGCGGTAGAAACGGTGCGGCTTGCCCAAGTGCGCCGTGGATAACACGAGCGCGAACGTCTCCAACGCAAGCAGGCCGAACAGCAGCGTCGTGTGCGCCACGGGGTGGGCGGCGAACGACAGCACCTCCAGGCTGGCGGGCGGCGCGAGGAACAGAATCAGAAATGCACCGACCACCGTCTGCGAAATGAGCGTGAAGATCACGATTGGATCCTCGCGCGAGCTGAGCTTATTCAGATTCCACTGACGTTCGAGCGGCCGGTCGGCCACCTGCGGGCGATAGCGGACCTTGTCGGCTTCTTCCTTCTTGACGTAGATGAGCGGCATGCTGTCGGTGCGGTGCATCTCGCGCGGCAAATCGCGCGTCTGCTGGAAACGGATATTGGGATGCGTGATTTCCGGGTCAGGGAATCCGGGGATGGCCAGCTTGGTCTGTACGCGATTTGCAGGCGCAGTTTCGACTACGCCGAAATCCAGCGCCCCGGCGAGACAAGCAGACACGCAGGCGGGCTTCAATCCCACTTCGAGACGATCGACGCACATATTGCACTTGGAAACTTCCCCCTTGTTAGGGTCGAGTTGCGGCGCGTTGTACGGGCACACCCAGGTGCAATAACCGCAGCCGAAACAGATGTCCGGGTCCTGCAGCACCGCGCCGTATTCGGCGAACTTGGTGTAGGCGCGCGTCGGGCAGCCCTTCAGGCACACCGGATCGTCGCAATGGTTGCATGCCATGGAGATATTGACGCGGCGGTAATCCGGATAGCTGCCACCTTCCACGTAACCCACAGACCGGAAGCTGATGTGCGCCGGCAGATCGTTCTTTTCGCTGCACGCGGCCTCGCAAGCGTGACACGCGATGCAGTTGTCCGCCGTGAAGTGAAACCCGTGCTGCTTGTAGCGGTCGGGGTTCGTGCCGATCGCGGCACTGTCGTTGATCTTCAGACTCTGCCCGGCGAGCTGGTCGTCGTCCTCGACCAGTTGTATTGATTTGCCCCACTGGTTGACCTGCGCGCCGCTCGACGGCGGCAGAGCCGCGTAGGCGGGTTCATCGGAGCGCGTCTTGAACGCGTGCGTGGCACAGCCGCCGGCCGCACCGCCGCCTGGAGGCGCAAGGAAGGCCAAGCCCTGTTTGTCAACACGCACGTCCAACATGCTCTTGTTCCCTTAAAAACTGCGCGCGGCGACGTTGGCCGCGGCCGCTGCCAGTTGATCGGTCGCAGGCTCGATCTTCACCGCGCACTGCTTGAACGCGGGCTGGCGCGAATACGGGTCGAGCAGGCCCAGCGTCAGCTGGTTCACGCATTCGTGGAAATGGAACGGAATGAACACCATGTCGTGCGGCACGCGGTGGGTGAGCTGCACCAGCACCACCGCGTAACCGCGCCGCGATATCAGGCGCGCGTAAGTCATATGGCCGATGCCGAGCTCCCGCGCGGAATCCGGGTTCATTTCCATGTACGGCGTCGGACTGAATTTGTTGACGTTGCCGATCCTGCCGGTGCGCGTGCGCGTATGGAAGTGCTCGACCACGCGGCCCGAGTTCATCCAGAACGGAAATTGCTGGTCCGGCCGCTCGTTGTTGTCCACGAACGGCAGCGGGATCAGTTTGGCCTTGCCGTCCGCGTGCTGGAACACGCCGTCGGTATAAAGCCGCGGCGATCCGGTCTCGGCGCCCTCCGGGCACGGCCACTGGATACCGCGCTGTTCTTCGATCCTGTCGTGCGTGAGCCCCGAGTAATCGAGCATGCGCCCGCGCGAAAGCTCGCGCATCTCGTCGAAAACTTCCGCGCTCGTCTCCGGGAAACGGATTTTGCGTCCCCGCTCGAAGCGCCTGGCCATTTCATTGAAGATCCACAAATCGGACTTGCAATCCCCATGCGGCTCCATGACCTTGCGCACCAGGTTCACGCGCCGCTCGGTATTGGTGAACACGCCTTCCTTTTCGCCCCACAGCGCGGCCGGCAGATAGACGTGCGCGTATTTCGTCGTCTCGACGTCGGTATACGCATCCTGCACCACCAGGAATTCCAGGTTCTGCAGCGTCTTCTTGATGCGCGGAATATTCGGCATCGAGGTCATCGGGTTGGTTGCCACCAGCCACAGCGCCTTGATCTGGCCGGTTTCCATCGCCGGAAAGATGTCGGTCATGAGCAGCCCGCGCGTTTTCGGGAAAAAATCCGGGTCCATGCCCCAGTATTTGGCGACGGTTTCGCGGTCCTTATCTTTTTCCAGCGCGCGGTAGCCGGGAAGTCCCGAGCACGACGACCATTCGCGCGTGCCCATCGCGTTGCATTGGCCGGTGATGGAAAGCGGGGTGCCGCCCGGCTTGCCGACGTTGCCGGTGATCAGGTTCAGGCTGTTGATCGCGACCACGCCATCGGAGCCATGCGTGCTTTGATTGATGCCCATGGTCCAGATCGTCATCGCGGCGCCCGCTTTCGCGTAAAGGCGCGCTACGTGGCGAATGGTGTCTTCGTCGATGCCGCAGATCGCGGCCGAAGTGGTCGGATCGTATTGCGCGACCAGCCGCGCGAATTCCTCGCAGCCGGTGGTGTGCGCGTCCATGTAGGCCCGGTCTTCCAGACCTTCCTTGAGGATCACGTGCGCGAGGCTGTTCAGCAGCACGAGATCGGTGCCCGGCGTGATCGGCAGATGAATGTCCGCCATTTGCGCGAACATGGTGACGCGCGGATCAACGACGATGACGGGGAACCTGCGCTTCTCCAGCGCCATCTTCAAGCGCCAGTAGATGATCGGATGCTGCTCGGGCAGGTTCGAGCCGAACGCGAGCAGGCACTCGGTATGGTCGAAATCGTCGTAGCAGCCGGGCGGACCGTCCGAGCCGAACGAGCGCTTGTAACCGGACACGGCGGAAGCCATGCACAGCGTCGTATTGCCGTCGTAGTTGTTGGTGCCGATCACGCCGCGCACGAGCTTGCCCAGCGTGTAGAACTCCTCGGTCAGTATTTGACCGGTGGATACGATGGCGACGCTGTCGCGGCCGTATTTTTCCTGGATGCGTTGGAATTCGGCGGCGGTATGGTCGAGCGCCTCGTCCCAGCCCACGTTGCGATAGGGGTCGATGGTTTTTTCGCGCAGCAGCGGCGTTTCGCCGCGATTTGCGGAGTTGAATAACTCGTGTTCGAAAATGCCCTTGATGCAGAGCTTGCCCTGATTCACCGGCGCATCGGCCACGCCACGCGCGGACACCGCCTTGCCCGCGGCGTTCAGCCCGACTTCGATCGAGCAGCCAGTGGAGCAGTAACCACAGGTCGTGTACTTCCAGTCCACCACGCCCTTGCCGGCAATCCTGATCGGGTTCTTGATCTTGCGTCCGAATAACACTATCGCTGCCCTTTTCTTATGGCGCGCTCTGCACCAACACGGTCGGGCCGTCCAGCCGCACGGGATACACCGGTACGCGAACGCCCGGGTCCTCCAGGCACGTGCCGGTGGTAAGGCTGAAATGCTGCTTGTATACCGGCGAAGCCACGACCAGTTCGCCCTTCAGGTCGCCCACGATGCCGCGCGACAACACGTTGGCCCGGGAAAAGGGGTCGTGGTTATCGATGGCATAGACGCTGTCGTCGTCAAGCCGGAACACCGCGACCTGGCGCTCGCCCACCAGCGCGCACACGCCGGTGTTCGGCACGATATCGTCGAGCTGGCAAGCGACTACCCATTGGCTCTTAGGAACGGCAGGCTCAGGAACCTCAAGGCCGATTGCAGGAATCCCCTCTCCCCCGGTTTTGGGGGAGAGCTAGGGTGAGGGGGGAAGGATCTCTCATACCGCCCCGTCCGACACGCCATTGCGTATGCGGGAGTTACGGAGTCCGGGGCAGGCGGTAATCGCGGCCGGTCGCATCCCCAAAAAACGGGGCCCCTGCTCCCTGCTCATACCGCCACCGCCTCCAACGTGGACTCGAGTTCTTCCGGGCGCGCGGGCCGGATCTGGCCGCGCTCCGCGACGAACACCACGTTCCTGTCCGGCTCGCCGCTGTTCACGAAGTGACGGAAGCGCTTCATGATCTGCGGATCGTTGATCGCCTTCTTCCACTCGCACTCGAAGGTGTCAACCAGCTTCTGCATGTCGGCTTCGAGCTCGTCGGCGATGCCGAGCGAGTCCTCGCACACCACCTTGCGCACGTAGTCGATGCCTCCTTCCAGGTTCTCCAGCCACGTACTGGTGCGCTGCAGCCGGTCGCCGGTACGAATGTAGAACATCAGGAAGCGGTCGATGAACTTGATGAGCGTCTGGTCGTTGAGGTCGCCGGCGAGCAGATCGGCGTGACGCGGTTTGATGCCGCCGTTGCCGCACACGTAGAGGTTCCAGCCTTTCTCCGTGGCGATGATGCCCACGTCCTTGCCTTGCGCCTCAGCGCATTCGCGCGTGCAGCCGGACACCGCCATCTTCATCTTGTGCGGCGCGCGGATGCCGCGGTAGCGATTCTCGATGTTGATCGCCATCGCCACCGAGTCCTGCACGCCGTAGCGGCACCACGTGCTGCCGACGCAGGATTTCACGGTGCGCAATGCCTTGCCATAGGCGTGGCCGGACTCGAAACCCGCGGCTATCAGCTCCTTCCAGATGAGCGGCAGCTGCTCCACGCGCGCCCCGAGCAGGTCGATGCGCTGGGCGCCGGTGATCTTCGTGTACAGGCCGAACTTCCTCGCCACCTCGCCCAGTACGATCAGTTTCGCAGGGGTCAATTCGCCGCCCGGCACCCGCGGGATGATCGAATACGTGCCGTTCTTCTGCAGGTTGGCGAGGTAGCGGTCGTTGGTATCCTGCAGCGGCGCGTGCTTGGGGTGCAGGATCATCTCGTTCCAGGTTGATGCGAGTATCGAGGCCACCGCCGGCTTGCAAATGTCGCAGCCACGGCCCTGCCCGTGCCTGGCAATGACGGCGTCGAACGTCTTGAGGTTGCCCACACGGATGAGATGAAACAGCTCCTGGCGCGAATACCTGAAGTGTTCGCACAGGTGGTTCGTCACCTCGACGCCGCGTTTCTTCAGTTCGCAATCGAGGATTTGCTTCACCAGCGGTCCGCATCCTCCACAGGTCGTGCTGGCTTTCGTTTGCTTCTTCAGCGCCCCCAGGCTGGCGCAACCGGCGGCGACAGCATTGCAAAGCACGCCTTTGCTCACGTTGTTGCAGCTGCAGATCAAAGCCGTGGCCGGCAACAGTTCCACGCCGAGGCCTTTCTTCGCGCCACCGTCGCGCGCGGGAAGGATCAGGTCCTCGGGGTGCTCGGGTAAGGGCATCGGATTCAGCGTCATCTGCAGGAGGTTGCCGTAATCCGATGCGTCCCCGACCAGAATGGCGCCCAGCAGATGGCTGCGATCGCCGGCGACCACCAGCTTCTTGTAGACGCCCGCAACTTCGTCAGTAAAAATGTAGTTGAGCGCATCCGGCGAGGCGCCGTGCGCGTCGCCGATCGAGCAGACGTCGACACCCATGAGCTTCAACCTGGTGCTCATGTCCGCGCCGAGGAACTGCACGTGGGTCTCGCCCACCAGGTGCCGCGCGGCGACCTCCGCCATCTGGTAGCCGGGGGCGACCAGGCCGAAAATGCGCCCTTCCCAGAGCGCGCATTCGCCGACCGCGTAGATGTCCGGATTCGTGGTCTGACAATGTGAATTGATCTGGATGCCGCCCCGCTCGCCCACCGCCAGCCCGGCCGCGCGCGCCAGTTCGTCGCGCGGGCGTATGCCGGCGGAAAAAACAATCAGATCGGTTTCGAGGCTGGTTCCGTCGGCGAAAATCAGCTTGTGGCGCCGGGTCTCGCCGTCGACGATTTCCTTGGTGGTCTTCTGGAGATGGATCTGGACGCCCAGCGCCTCGATCTTGCGGCGCAGGAGACGGCCGGCGGAGTCGTCAAGTTGCGCCGCCATGAGGCGCGAGGCGAATTCCACGATATGCGTCTCGAGCGCGAGGTTCTGCAGTGCCTTGGCCGCCTCCAGTCCGAGGAGCCCGCCGCCGATGACGGTGCCAACCTTCGCGCGCGCTGCCGTGGCCGTGATGACTTCGAGGTCCTCAATGGTGCGATAAACGAAGCAGTCGCGGCGGTCCTTGCCCGACACGGGCGGCACGAAGGGATACGAGCCGGTCGCGAACACCAGCTTGTCGTACGGCACCTCGCGGTAGCGCGCCGAGCGCACCACTTTGCGCTCCGCGTCGATGGCGAGCACGCTATCGTTCAGCCGCAAGGTCATCGCGTGCTGCTGGAAGAAGCGTTCCGGTACGACGTTTAGATCGGCTGCCGACTTGCCGGAGAAAAAACTCGTGAGGTGCACGCGGTCGTAGGCCGGCCGGGGCTCTTCGCAGAACGTCGTTACTTCGAATTCATCGCTGCGCGCGACCAATTGCTCGAGAAAGCGCTGGCCCACCATGCCGTTGCCGACGATTACCAGTTTCTTTTTTTGCACGTGGCTGATCCGGAATAACATCAGGCGATACGCCGCCGCAAGCCGGCCTGCTTGACTTGGCGCGCCAGACCGACAACCCGGCCGATTACAATCAGCGCCGGGCTGCCGAGCTCGGCGTCTCGCGCCGCGTCAGCAAGCGTCGTCAGAGTTGCAATTACGCTGCGTTGCCGCTCCGTGGTGCCGTGCTGAATCGCTGCGGCGGGCGTCCCGCCCGTCATCCCGGCGGCACGCAACGCCGCAGTGATTTCAGGCAGGCGCTTCATTCCCATGTAGATCACGAGCGTCGTATCGGTGCGCGCCAGGGCCGCGCAGTCCGGCCCGCCCGCGAATACGCTGTCCACCGCGAGCGCGACGTTCTCAGCGACCGACAGCCAAGGCATGAGGGAGTAACTCTGGAACACGACACCGCGGTCCGGGCCCGGGCCGCGCACCGGCTGCCCGGCCTTGAGGACAGCGCCCCCGTGGGGCTCCGTAAGCCCGGCGAGCAGGCTGATCAAGGTGGTCTTGCCGCTGCCGGAGAAACCGACGATGGCGACGAATTCGTATTCCGCGATCGACAAGTTCACATCGTTCAGGACTTCGGTACGCGCCGCGCCGCAGCCATAGCCCTTGCTGACGCCGCGAAGTTCGAGCGCCGGCTGCGCCGGCTTGGCAAGCATTGGTGGAGCCGCGTTCACCGCCGGCGTGGCGGACCGCGCGAGGGGACTCCGGCTGGCGGCAGCGGTCATGATCGTCATCGTCAGGCCCGGTTCGAAAGCTGCTGCAGAACGAGCATGACCCGATCGAGCAGGAAGCCGATCACGCCGATCGCGAGCACAGCCACCATGATGCGGCCAAGCGAGTCCTGGCTGCCGTTCTGGAATTCGTCCCATACGAACTTTCCGAGCCCGGGGTTCTGCGCCAGCATCTCCGCCGCGATCAGCACCATCCAGCCCACGCCGAGCGAGAGCCGCATGCCCGTAAAGATGTAGGGCAGCGCCGAAGGCACGACGATCTTCGCCACCTTGGTGCTCCAGTGCAGCTGCAGTACCCGCGAGACGTTGAGCAGATCGCGGTCCACCGAGCTCACGCCGACCGCGGTATTGATTAGCGTCGGCCACAACGAGCACAGTGTTACGGTGATCGCCGATACGAGGAACGACTTCTGGAACAGCGCGCCATCCGAGGTTACGTAGAGCGCGCTCACGATCAGCGTTACGATCGGCAGCCAGGCGAGCGGCGACACCGGGCGGAACACCTGGATGATCGGATTCAGCGCCGCCTGTACCACGCGGCTCAAACCGCACAGAATGCCGAGCGGCACCGCGACCACTGTTGCGATGAGGAACCCGGTGAATACCGTCTTCAGGCTGGTGAGGATCTGATCGGCAAACGTGGATTTCCCGGTCCATTGGTGAACCACAATCTCGGCCTTGGGGTCTGCCGCCAGCCGCTGCTTGTTGCGCTCTTCCTGCCGCTGGTAGAACTCGGCCTGCTTCGCCCGCTCGGCGAAATGGTCGTCGAGCAGGTTCTTTGCCTGCGCGAAGACCTGCACCGGCCCCGGCACCGTTCCAAGGCTGGTCTGCACGCGCATTGCGCTCACCGACCAAAGCCACAAAAACAGCGCAATTGCAATCAGCGGCACGCCGAGTGCGATTAGGATGGCGCGCGCCTGCTCGCGCGCGTCGCCGCCTGACACGAAGCCCCCGAAGTAATTCAGCACTTTTTTCATGTTCACATTTTCTTTCCGGCTAGACCTTCTGGCCGCCCTTCAGTCCGATTTTGAGCTTGTTGAGGTAGTCGTTCGGCTTCTTGGCGTCGAATACGATGTTATCGATGAACCCGTCCTGCGCTCCTCGGAAACCGTCGGTTTTCGCCGGGAAATCGGCCGCCTTCGCCTTGCCCTCCGAGATCAGTTCCTTCGCAGCCTGCATGTAGACTGCCGGGAGATACACCTGCTTTGCGACGTCGAAGTACCACGAGTCGGGCTTGCCGTCGGGAATCTGGCCCCAGCGCCGCATCTGGGTCAGATACCAGATGGCATCGCTGTAGTAGGGATAGGTCGCAAAGTAGCGAAAGAACACGTTAAAGTCGGGCAGCGGACGCTTGTCACCTTTCCCATATTCGTAAGTGCCGGTCATGCTGTTGGCGAGCACGTCCTGGTCGGCGCCGACGTAATTGGACTTGCTGAGAATCTTCACCGCCTCCACCCGATTCGCCATGCTCCGGTCGAGCCACATCCCGGCGCGGATAAGCGCCTTGACGACCGCGACGTGCGTGTTAGGGTACTTATCCGCCCATGTTTTCGAGACGCCGAATACTTTCTCCGGGTTGTTTTTCCAGATCTCGTAGTCAGTGATCACCGGCACGCCGATCCCTTTGGCCACCGCCTGCTGGTTCCAGGGCTCGCCGACGCAGTAGCCATGGATCGTTCCCGATTCCAACGTCGCCGGCATTTGCGGCGGTGGCGTGACCGAGATCAGTACGTCAGCGTCGGCCTGGCCGTTCGAGTCAGACGCGGAGTAATAGCCGGGATGGATGCCGCCGGACGCGAGCCAGTAGCGCAGTTCGTAATTGTGCGTCGAGAGGGTGAATACCATGCCCATCTTGAACTGCCTGCCCTCCGCCTTGAACTTCTCGACCACCTTCTTCAGCGCATCGGCCTTGATCGGATGCACGGGCTTCCCGCCTTGCATCGGCAGATGCTTGCTCATCTCCTTCCACACTTCGTTGGACACGGTGATGCCGTTGCCATTCAGGTCCATGCTGAATGCAGTGACGACGTGCGACTTGGTTCCTACGCCGATCGTTGCGCCGAGCGGTTGGCCGGCAAGCATGTGCGCGCCGTCGAGCTGGCCGTCGATCACGCGGTCAAGCAGAACCTTCCAGTTCGCCTGCGCCTCGAGCGTTACGGACAAAGCCTCATCGTCGAAGAAGCCTTTCTCCTTGGCGATGACAATCGGCGCGCAGTCGGTCAGCTTGATAAACCCGAACTTGAGCGCGTCTTTCTCGAGCCTGGGCCGGGCGCCACGTGCGGCGGGCGCGCCGAGCAGGCTGATGAACGTCGCCCCGCCAAGGGCGCCGCCCAACCGCAGAAAATCGCGCCGTTCGGTATTTGCCGATTGCGCCGTATCGCTCGCCTGATGCTTCAATTCATCGTTCATGCCCGCCCCGTCTTGCGCGGTGGCAAAAAAAAAGTCCATTCCGCGAGAACTCCCACGAAATGGACGCCGTTGTCCTTATCTGCCCGAACCAGATTGAACCGATCGAGCATGCGCATATCCGCCATTGGACGTGCGCTTTCAATATGTCATTTAGCAATTGCCATGCCAGACTGATAAGGGTTATTCAACCACTTGAACAAGAAAGATAAAATCTTCATGGCCATGAGAAGCGGGGCCGTCAATAACAATGCTCAAGCGCACTGTTGCGGTGCACAATCGGGGCTTGTGCATCAAATTGGGCGGTGGCTAAGCGCCGCGTCTATCGCGCCTGGTGTTTGTCATGAAGTCATCAGGCCGGCGACCGCGATCACCTGACGCGCGACTTCGGCCAGCCGCGTGTTGTTTTCCATCGCCTGCTTGCGCAGCGCACGGTAGGCCTCTTCTTCCGACAGCTTGCGGCTTTGCATCAGGATGCCTTTGGCGCGCTCGATCACCTTGCGATCGGCGAGCTTCTCCTCGATTTCGTCAAGCTCGCGCTTCAGAGCATGGAACTGCTCGAAGCGCGCGACCGCGGCGTCGAGGATCGGGCCGATGCGCTCAGCCGTCATGCCGTTGACGACATAGGCGCTGACACCGGCGTGCGTCGCGGCGCGGATCTTTTCACTGTCGCCGTCGTGCGTGAACATCACCACCGGGCGCGGCTCGTCGCGGCTCACCACGCACAGATTTTCGAGCGTGTCGCGGTCGGGCGAATCGGTGTCGATGATGACGATGTCGGGATGCAATGCGCTGACCTGATGGTGCAGATCGAATGCGGACGGCAAGTACGCAATCACCTCGTAGCCCGACTGTACGAGTGCGCGCTGCAGCGCTTCGGCACGCTCCATGACTTCATCGACGATCATTACCTTGAGCATCCGGATCCGTTCCAGCAAAGCGCATCACGTCACAAGAACCTCAACGCAAGCGCTGTGCCAGGATACTGAACTATAATTAATTCATGGGGTTAGCCTTGATGCCGTGGATCTCGTTGCGCGTTGCTGGTGCATATAGGGGGCGCGTTCGCCTTGTTGTAGTGCCGCGCAGCCAAGAGACGCCGGCAACGTATCAATTACCGCCGGCGATGGACTTGTCACGGCGTTGCGTCTGGCACAGAATCCCCTACTGCCTGCACCAGTGGCGCAGAACGGGGATGTATCCCGCGCAGAGGTGCGCGGCATTTTGTCGCAAACAGGATGTAACGGGGGTAAT
>Ga0326597_10010932_pt1 | contig 12067 bp, 9 predicted proteins | sample RVTome_12_FD_203789 | JGI IMG/M metagenome (GOLD analysis project Ga0326597, IMG submission 203789) | Soil microbial communities from uranium-contaminated site in the Upper Colorado River Basin, Wyoming, United States - RVT100D185 | ecosystem: Environmental > Terrestrial > Soil > Contaminated >... | reverse complement strand
CATTGGCCGTTCAAGCCCCTCTGTACGTCGCCCTGCTGCACTATCCGGTTTACGACAAGAACGGTCAGGTAGTGACCAGCGCTGTTACCAACATGGACATCCACGACATCGCCCGCTCGGGCAAGACCTACGGGATAAGAGGTTTTTATGTCGTCACGCCGGTTAAGCCATTACAAAAGCTCGCGCGCAAAATCATCGACCATTGGGAGGAAGGCTACGGCAGCCAGTACAACGTGACGCGAAAAGAGGCGCTGGCGCTAGCGCGTATCTCCGACACCCTCGACGACGTATTGATCGACGTCGAGCGAGAGTCCGGCGAGAAACCCGTGTTAGTCGTTACTTCCGCCCGAGCCGGTGAAAAGCGCGCCTCTTTCGCCGCGCTGCGAGACATGCTAAGAAATAATACCCACCCCTTCCTAATCCTTTTCGGCACAGGCTGGGGGCTGACTGAAGCAATATTTTCACAAGCGGACTACGTGCTCGAAGCGATCGAGGGAACGAGCGGCTATAACCACCTGTCGGTCAGATCGGCCGCGGCCATCGTTCTGGATCGCTTGTTGGGAGAGTCCTGATCTAAGGAGATAAGAATGGATATCGTAGGCAAACTTGAAGCGGAACAGTCAAAGAAGGAAATTCCGGCGCTGCGGCCCGGCGAGACCGTCCGAGTTCACGTCAAAGTGGTGGAGGGCGAAAAGGAGCGGACGCAGATCTTCGAAGGGATCGTCATCGGCCTATCGGGCAGCGGCAGCCGCGCGATGTTTACCGTGCGTAAGATTTCCTACGGAGTCGGCGTTGAGCGCATCTTTCCGATTCACTCCCCCCGCATCGAGAAGGTCGAAGTGGTGTCGCGGGGAAAAGTGCGACGGGCCAAGCTCTATTACTTACGGGAGCGATCCGGCAAGGCGGCAAGGCTTTTTGGTGAAGAGGGTTCCAGGAATTGAGCCGTCCGGCTTAATCGCCGCCTAAAATCAGTCCCGTCCCTTCGAACACGGCGCCGGGGTGGATCAACAACTCGCCGACTCTTGCTTCGCCCTGGAAGTGACCGCCCGATAGAATTTCAAAACAGCCGATCACCTGGACATTACCGATCAACTTTCCTTCCACCTTCAGGTGCCGGGCCGAAATTTGCGCGTCGACTACCGCGTTTGGCCCCACGACCAGCAAGTCCGTGGCTTTGATCTCGCCGCTGAAGCGACTGTCGATTTTGACCGGAAGGTTGTAACTGAGTTTTCCTGAAATCGAAGAGTCCGGAAAAAGCACCGTTCTGGGCGCGTTGCTCTGGATGAACGATGGATTTTCTTTGTCGCCTGCGTCGGCCACTATGGTACTACCCCGTTAAATTAGATCGTAGCATATCATCGAGGGGCCGCTAACAAAAGCGGCACGCTAACGAGCTACAATCCTGCGACATTGTTGTGCTACCCTGAATTGTTCATGGTCCCACGTTAAGCGACAACATCCTGGAGGCCGAGGAGTGAAGCCTGAAGGGAGAAGGCACACGACCCTTCGGCATCTCAAATGGCAAATCTCAAATTGCAAATCTGAGATATGCGATTTGCAATTCCGAGCGTCAGCGAGGACAGGCCCATTGCCCCTTCGACTTCGCTGCTCAGGGCAGGCCTTCTCCCGGCAGGGTTTACTCCTCGGCCTCTGTCTACTATGAATGATGCGGGATAGCATATCGGTATGGATCTTTTCGAATCGACACCGTCTCAGCCGCGCGGTTTTGCCCAGCCGCTGGCGGAAAGAATGCGTCCGAAAACTCTGGATGAGTTCATCGGCCAGGAGCACCTGCTGGGTCCCGGAAAACTCCTGACGGGCATGACCGGCGCGGGCCGGCTACACTCCTTGATATTGTGGGGCCCGCCGGGTAGCGGCAAAACTACCTTGGCGCTGATTCTCGCGAACTCCGCGGGCGCCGCCTGCGTGCATTTCTCCGCGGTGACTTCAGGAGTCAAGGATCTCAGGAAAATCATTCAGGAGGCGGAGGAGCTTCAGCGGCTGGGTAAAGCCACCGTTCTCTTCGTCGACGAGATTCATCACTTCAATAAAGCGCAGCAGGACAATTTTCTGCCGCATGTCGAGCGTGGCACGCTGGTCCTCATCGGCGCCACCACCGAGAACCCGTCCTTTGAAGTCATCTCTCCCCTGCTGTCGCGCTGCCAGGTTTTGGTTTTGCAGCCGCTCTCCGCCGACCATGTCGGAGCGATCATCGACCGCGCGCTCAGCGACTCCGAGCGCGGACTGGGAAAATCGGGGTTGAGCTTGACCGGTGACGCGCGCGACTTCTTGATTCAGCAGTCTCAAGGCGACGGTCGCGTCGCTTTAAACGGCCTGGAAACCGCAGCAGCGCTGGCGACTCGGGACGGCGCAAAGATCATCGAATTGAGCCACCTGCAAATTGCGCTGCAAAGAAAGCCGCTGCAATACGACAAGGCCGGCGAGGAGCACTACAACGTCATCTCCGCTTTCATCAAGAGTCTGCGCGGCAGCGATGCTGACGCCGCTCTCTACTGGATGATGAGAATGATCGAAGCCGGCGAAGACCCGCTCTTCATCGCCCGGCGCATGATCATCTTCGCCGCCGAAGACATCGGCAACGCTGATCCGCAAGCGCTGCAAGTCGCCGTCGCCGCCAAAGATGCCGTCCATTTCGTCGGCTTGCCCGAAGGCCGCATACCGCTGGCCCAGGCCGTGACCTATTTGGCGACGGCGCCGAAATCAAACGCCTCATACAAAGCGATGCTCGCCGCTGCCAAAGATGTCGAAGAGAAAGGCGCCCTGCCGGTTCCCCTGCACCTGCGCAATGCGCCCACGGCGCTGATGGAAAAGCTCGGTTACGGCAAAGACTACAAATACGCGCACAACTACGCCGACGCCATCGTCGCCCAGGAGCATCTGCCGAAGGAGCTGGCGGGAAGAAAATATTATTCTCCGTCGGAATCAGGCTACGAGAAAGAAATCGCAGAGCGGCTTCAGTCGTGGGAGAAGAAGAAAAAAGCAGAGAAGGGTTAGCGCTGGCGCGCGAGCTGCCGCCGGATGTACCGGCCCGCGCAAGCTTCCGTGACTCTGGCGCGAGGTTCGCCCTCGGGCCATTCCATCACGATGTTACCGCGGACAACGGTCATCACCGGCCAGCCGGTCACATCCCAGCCCTCGTAGATAGACCAGGGCGTCACCGTATGGAGAATATCCTTGGTGATTTTTGCCCGGCGCGCTAAATCGACGACCACCAGATCGCCGTCGGCGCCCGGCACAATCGCGCCTTTTCTCGGATAGAGGCCAAAAATCTTTGCCGGGTTTTCACTGGCGACCTGCGCCAGCCGTTCGATGGTGATTCGCCCCTTGTTCACGCCTTCGCTCAACATCATGGGAAACATCCCCTCGACCCGGGACGGAAAACCGCTGACGGTGGTCCAGACGTTCCCGGTGTCCATGGCTTCGCGCGGCCTTGTGTGAGCGACATGGTCGCTGCCGATGCAATCGATCTCGCCGGAGGCGAGCGCTCGCCAGAGCGTCTCGTGCGTAGAGCGATCGCGCAGCGGGACGTTGATTTTCCAAGCATCCTTGTGCAGCACGAGGTAGTGAGCGCCGATCTCGCTGTAGACCACCGCGCCTTCGGCCTTGGCTTTTTTAAGCTCGTCGATGGTTTCCTTCGCCGTCACGTGGATGACGTAAACTGGACAGCCGGTAATCCTCGCATAATATAAATAAGCCCTCGCATGGCCCGCTTCGGTGAACCACGGCGAACGATCGTCCCACGCGCCCATGTCCGTGCGCCCGGCCGCCATGAGTTGTTTTTGTAATACGGCGGCGATCTCCCAATTTTCGCAATGCATCAGCGCGATCGCCGGCGCGCCGAGCTTCGCGACGGCGGCGAACGTCGAGTACACACTGCCGTCATCAAACGCATAGGCGGGCCAGGATGGTTTCCACGGCCCTTGCATCTGCAAGTGCAGTTTGAAGGAAGTGATGCCATGTTCCTGCGCCAGGAAAGGAATCTCCGCGACATGCTGGTCGGTGCCCAGAATCGGGGTCAGAAAAAAGTCTATGACCGCCGTTCGGGAGGCTTCATAAAAGGCGGGCATCGCTTGAGTGAAGGTGGGGATGTCCGCCGGTCCCTTAACTTTGTCCGCTCCGCCGGTAATCGCGAGGCTGACAAGCTGCATGCCCCAGGTCGTTACACCGGAAGCTGCTGCCGCCTTCGTTTCGGAACGGAAATCATCCGCCAGCGCGCGATGGCCCCCTAAGTGCACCTCGGGATCGATCACGCCAGGGAGTAGATATTTACCGGCTAGATCAATCTGCCGCTTTGCATCCGGTAAAAACGAATCTCCGCCGACGACAACAATCTTGCCGTCGAGAATAGCCACCCCACCCTCGATGGTACCACCGGGAGTTACGATTAAACCGTTGTTAAAAACCAGGTCAGCTGCGCTCTTCGCCATAGGGCTATTTCCTGAAGCGTTCGTCGTCGGAGGCGACTAGTGATTTTCCCCAACGGGCGACGAGCTGCTCGGCAAACGCGCGTTGGTTGATCCACTTTTGACTCGGTCCCATGATGGAGTCCTGGTACCAGCGCGGCACCACCCGCACCGACAGCATGTAGCGAATGAGATTGGTCACCAGCTCGTTGACATTCTTCTCTGCTGGGAATTCGTCCCAGCCGAAAGCCAACCCGGTAAACGGATCGACCAGACCCATAGTCGCGCCTGCCTCGTAGACGCGGCGCCCGACGACTTCGCTGTGCAGGACCTCGGGCCGGTCCAGGCCCGCGGCCAGACAAGCCTCGATCGCGAAGCCGCCGTAATTCGACTTCGAGCCGAACACGCAATAGTCGGCCGGGGTTGCGGCGGCGATCCCGGACCCGCAGGGACAACCACACTTCGCTCCGGTGGGCACAATCTGTCGCACGGTGTCGGCGATGCAGGCGGTGCCGATCTCATTGCCGCCGTCGCCGATTCCTATCGTAGAAATGCCTCTCTCCCTGGCGATGTCAAAGAGATGGTCCACCTTCGCTTGCACCGCTGAGACGTCGATGCCAAAGCCGTTGTGATAAACACCCTTGACGTTTTTCGACAGCTTCTCGATCGCCACCACGGCTTTAGGCTTGAACTCGTCGAACAGGCGCAGCGCCGCGCCGCGAGCTAATTCCTCGTCGAGTGGAAATGGCAAGATGATAACTTTTCGCGGCGTGCCCAGCGCCAGCTCGGGCGGGCTCGGCATCAAGCCCGCCGCCTGGCAAAGAGCTTCCATCGCCTTGACCACGACCGCTTCGCAAACGACGATCGGGGTCGCGTCCAGCCCCACGTCCACGGCTCGCGCCAGCGTCGCCGCCGCGATCGGACCATCCCCTTCCGCGACCATGTAGGGAGGCGCAATGAGACCGGTGGTAATGATCACGGTGTCGCCTCTCCCCACATTGTCCGCCAGGGCGCGCGCCGCAAGATAGCTGAGGGGCGCGCCGGCCTTCTCGCGGGCCGCTTCATAAAGAACACCGGTTACCGGCTTTTGGGTCAGAGCGGAACCCCCGCCCGACAAAAAATACTGAACCGATATCAGGCGGTCGACAACGTCTCCCAGATTATAGGACAGCTCGTCGTTTTTCATTGCCGTCGGCGCCTATTTCCTCGCTTCCGCCAGATAGCTCAAATCGATCGCGCCATCGACCGGCGGCGGCGGTTTTAGCAGGCCAAACTCTTTCCAGTTCTCGGCGACGATGCGCGCGCCCTTGATATCCACGCCGCCATCTGGCGGAATCGATTTCTTGGATTGAATGAAAAGATTATAGGTTTTCTCGGCTTCGTCGCGATCGGCCTTCGCCTTCTCGATCAACGCCCGCATCACCGCCTCTTTGTTTTTTGGGTTGTAGAAGAACTCGCACGCTTTAGCGAAAGCTCGCAGCAAGCCCACGACCACCGGCCGATTTTTTTGCGCCCAATCGCGCCGCGCGCCGGTCACCGTGTACTGAAAATTGTCGACATAATCCGTCGACTGGCCCAGAGAGCGAAGACCTGACGCGATCGCTTTGAAATCCGACGGCTGATTGACCAACGCGCCGGCAACGCCCTCCTTTTGCACTGCGGCCAACCGGGTGGGAGTCCCACCGAGTCCGATCATCTCGTAATCGGAAGGACCTAGCCCATTGGCCGCCAACATCCGCGCCATCACGTAATTGAGCGGGTCGGTCGGGCCGGCAACCGCGAGCCGTTTGCCTTTAAGATCGGCGTAGCTCTTGATGGAGGGATGCACGATCAAGGAGTAAATGGGCACCAGCGTATCGCCGGCAAGCGCCACCAGGTCGGCACCAGCCATGTTTGCGGCGAGCAGTTGCACCAGATTGATCTGCGCGAAGTCCGTCGACCCCGCCACCAGCGCCTGGGAGGTGGCCGTGGTAGTTCCGCCCATGACTCTTTTGAAGTCGATGCCCTCCCTCTGCAAGAGGCCTTCCTGCTCGGCGATCAGAAAGGGCCAATGCAGGGCGGATATCGTAATCGTGCCGTAATTGACCGTGGTAAGCTTTGGACTTTGTTGCCCGTGAGCGCGATTCGGCAGGGTCATCAGAGCGAGCAGCGTGAAACATACGCCACACTTACGAACAAATCCCATATGTCATCCTCCTGGCATCCTCAGACCAACAGGTTTTTTGGACCGGCAAAATCAATCATAGGAATCGAACTGAGACGGCGGTTACTTACTATGCGCAAGCAGGAGTGTCAACCGAGAATCGAAAAGTAATGTCTGCCACCGCTGATTTTCCTGATTCGCGGAATGGCTGCTTGAAGTCCCCTCCCATCGCTCTCCATCGAAAAAACCTTTCTCGATCTCTCAAGAAAGCGCCGGTCGAGTCATTTCGTCTCCGTGTATCTTCGAATCGTATTTTTCACCTCGGCGGACGCCTGGACTAACTTTCTTATAAGCTTGTCAGCCTCTCCACCCACTTGGAATGCCGGATCGGAGCGCGTGACCTTTTTGAACTCCTGAATAAACTCCGGATCCTTAATCATCTGGGCGAAACCTTGCCGCAGCGCAGTGACCGCTTCCGCGGGCGTGCCTGGTGAAACTTTCGCGATGCGCTGCATCGCGTGTGTAACGTTGATCGTTTTAAGCGCTTCCCACAACGGGCCCGAACCCAGCTTGCCGAATATCTGCTGATGAAGCTGCGAGAAAGAAGGTATATCGGGCACTTCGGAGCTGGGCCGGAACTCCCCATCCGCGGTCACTAGCTCGTCGGCATAGACGGGGACAACCAGACCCTCTTTCACCATGCGCGGCTGTACCTGGGAGCGATAGCCGGGCGTCCCCTCGGTGAAAAACTGGATTTCGTTTCGTTCCAACGCCAAGCGCGCATCGGAATTGGAGTTGTACCCGGTGACGTATTGGTGGGGGATGCCTAAGATATCAAGCTGCAGCCGGAAACGAACGTCCTTCGCACTGTTGAGGCTCAAGCCGCCCGCCTTAAAGCCTTTCGCTTTCATAATGTCCTTAGGGTCCTGGATGCCCGGAGCAACGTCCTTTCGCATGTATGCCACGGCGACGCCCTCGATACTCGCGATGTAGGCGAATTTTGCTAGATCGACGCGCAGGGTGGGATCGGCGGTCAATAGGTTAAAAAACTGCCCGGTGAAATACCCCATGGTCAATCCGTCGGGTTTGGCAACCTCGCCGAGGTAATTAGTGCCGATCACGCCACCCGCTCCGGGCATGTTTTGCACGATGACCGCCGGTTGGCCAGGCAGGTGTTTTCCCAGGAAGCGCGCCGTGATTCTTCCTTCGATATCCGTCGGTCCCCCGGCCGCGAAGTTGATTAACACCGTCAAAGTCTTGCCCCGATAAAAGGGCGCCTCACCCGCGTATGAAAAAACTGACCAGGATACGCCGGCAATCGCGGCGAATAAGACCAACACTTTTTGACGCTTGCTCGTCATGGCTCTCCTCCTAATTCGATGGTTTGGCGGTACAAGACATTCTTTCCGGGTCCCTCACCCTCGACACTCTTCCGATACCCCTGTATTCTATACCACTACGATATCCACTATGTCACCTATTCTTTGATCCCCGCCAGATCGAGCAGGAATACATACGAAAATGCCGTCTCGCGGTGGCGGCGAAAGCGGCCCGAGGCGCCGCCGTGGCCGGCGTCCATGTTGGTTTTTAGAAGTAATCGGTTGCCGTCGGTCTTAAGCTCACGGAGTTTCGCCACCCATTTCGCCGGCTCCCAGTATTGCACCTGAGAGTCGTGCAGCCCGCCGGTGATCAGGAGATTCGGATAAGCTTTTGCTTCCACGTTGTCGTAGGGCGAGTAAGACAGCATGTAATCGTAATACTCTTTCCGGTTCGGATCGCCCCATTCGTCGTATTCGCCCGTCGTGAGTGGAATCGACGAGTCGAGCATAGTCGTCATCACGTCGACGAAGGGCACCTCGGCGACGATGCCTTTGAACAAGTCAGGGCGCATATTCGTGATCGCGCCCATCAGCAAACCGCCGGCGCTGCGCCCCATCGCAAATAATCGGTCAGGGCTGGTGAATCTCTCGCGGATCAGATATTCGGCGCAGGCGATGAAATCGGTGAAGCTGTTTTTCTTCTTTAAGAGCTTGCCGTCGTCATACCATTGCCGCCCCATCTCTTGGCCGCCGCGGATATGGGCGATGGCGTAAACGAAGCCACGGTCGATCAAGCTCAAGCGCGGCGAGGCGAACCCGGCATCTATGCTCAAGCCGTAAGAGCCGTAGCCGTAAAGGAGAAGCCGATTTTTACCGTCCTTATTGATGCCCTTTCGGTAGACAATGGACAGGGGAATTTCCGTTCCATCGGAGGCCGGCGCGTAAAGGCGCTCGGTGACGTAATTGTCCCGCTCAAAACCGCCCAACACTTCTTCCTGCTTAAGCAAGGCGCGCTGCCGCGTCGTCATGTCGTAGTCGTAGATCGATAGCGGGGTTTTCAAGGAAGTATATTGGAAGCGGAGCGTCGCGGTATCGAGCTCCGGATTCATCCCGAGGTTGGCGCGGTAGGCCGGCTCCTCGAAATCGAGATAGTGGTCGTCGCTGCTATCCCAGGCGACCACACGAATCTGCGTCAGGCCGCGCTTGCGCTCTTCGAGCACCAGGTGGTCATTGAAGACGTCGAAATCGCCCAGATAGACGTCTTCCCGGTGCGGCACGATTTCGTGCCAGTGCTCCTTCCCGGTCTGGAGAACCGGCGTCGCCATCAGTTTGAAATTCTTTGCCTGATCGTTGGTCCGAATGAGAAACCGGTCGCCGATGTGATCCAGGTGGTATTCATGTTCCTTTTCCCTGGGCAGGAAGATTGTGAACTGCCCTTCGGGGTCGTCCGCGTCCAGGTAGCGATACTCATGGCTGAGCGTTTGCGAAGAAACGATCATGAGAAATTTCTTCGACTTGGTTTTAAAAACATAGGCGCCGAAGGTCTCGTCCTTCTCTTCGAAGACCAGACGATCTTGGGCCGGGTCGGCGCCGAGCCGATGGCGAAAAATCCGATCGGCCCTGAGCGTCGCCGGGTCCTGCTTGGCGTAGAAAAGTGTCTGGTTGTCGTTGGCCCAGGTCAGGTTCTCAGTGACTTCAGGGATCATGTCGGGAAGCAACTCGCCGGTGGTGAGATTCTTAAAATAGATGCTATAGATCCTGCGCCCCTGGGTATCCACCGCGTAAGCGAGAATATTCTGCCCTGAGCTTACCGCCCAGCCGCCGATGGAAAAATACTCATGCCCCTGCGCCAAGACGTTGGCGTCGAGCATGATCTCTTCGGAACTGTCCAGGGACCCGCGCTTGCGCGCGTAGATCGGATATTCCTTGCCCTGCTCGTAGCGGGTGTAATAAAAGTAGCCGTCCCGCTTGTAGGGAACCGACATGTCCGTCTGCTTGATCCTGGCCTTGATCTCCTCGAAGAGTTTTTCCTCAAGAGTTTTCGTGTGCGCCATTTCCTTAGCCGCATACTCGTTCTCCGCGTTGAGGAAAGCGACGACCTCGGGATTCTCCCGCTCTCTCAGCCAGTAATAGTCATCGACGCGCAAATGACCGTGTTTTTCCAGTCGCGTGGGAAGCTTTTTCACCATAAACCTCACTTTATGATCGGTCGGACTTGGGTCGAAGAACGCCAAATAGTAATTTATTCCCCGCGCGATCTCTAGCCCGCCAATCAATCTGCTTCCCGACTCATTTGACAGTCCCCATCAACATCGTTACCCTCAGAGAAACGGGGCCTTTCAGACCGAGAGCGTGGAGGCTAAATGCGCCGCTTAATGATCTTTTCAGCTGGTACCTGGTTCGCGTTAATGCTTTGTTGTCGATTCGCCGACGCCCAGCCCAATCCCGATAAATTGACGATCGGCACCATCACCCTATCGCTCAACAACCTGCCGATCTACGTGGCGCAGGACAAGGGCTTCTTCGCCAAAGAAAACCTTTTCATCGAGGCCGTGGTGCTAAACGCGAGCACGAGGGCAATTCCGGCGTTGATCGGAGGCTCGACGCAGATCTCCGCTTCCGCCGCGATGACGACGATCCGCGCCATTGAGAAAGGCGCCGCGCTCAAAATCGTCGGCGGCTTGATCAACGCGCCGGTTTACGATCTCTATGCCGGGGCGAAGTACAAATCGATCAAGGACCTCAAGGGCACGACCATCGGCGTCACCGGCTTGATCACCAGCGACACGGTCTTGATGAAGGAAATGCTTAAGGCCAACGGATTGGAATATCCGCGGGACTTCGCCATGCTTGCCATCGGCGGGACACCCGACCGCTACCTCGCGATGCAATCGGGTAATATCGCCGGAGGAATCCTAAGTCCTCCTTTCACGTTTGCCGCCGATGAAGCTGGCTTCGTCAACTTGGGCTCGACCGCCAAGTACACTCCTTACTTCACCCAAACGGTCTTCAATGTCCGGTCGGAATGGGCGCAAGAGAAGAAAGCTCTGCTCGTGCGGTTCCTGCGCGCCATCGTGCGGGCGTCACATTTCGTTCACGCCCAGAAGGAAGAAACGGTCCGCATCATTTCGAAGCGGTTCAAATTCAACGACAAACACTCCGAAGCGAGCTGGCGCTACTTCATATCGAACAACGCTATCCCCAAAGACGGCGAGGTCAATGCCAAAGGCGTCGACAAGGTATTACAACTGCTCGTGGAGGACGGCACGCTGAAAGCGCCGCCGCCGCGCCAGGATAAGTACATCGACATGACCTATCTCGACGAGGCGCGCCGCACGGCGCAGTAGCGGCTTGCCTCTTCGCACTCTGTGACTTCGGGTCACCCCAGGCTCCCCGCCAAACGCGATGAAGCGTCGATTTAGAATCTTCTCCGCGCTGTTCGCCGGATGCGTCATCCTGTTCTGGGCTGCCCCACCCCAAGCCCATGGGCAGTCCCCGCCCAAGGCGATCGTGCTCGGCTGGGACGGTGCGGTGCCGTCGTTCATTCATGAGATGTTGCGTCAAGGCAAGTTACCGAACCTGGCGAAACTCATCGAGGGCGGCGCCTTTGCCGATGACGTAACGGCCGTATTCCCGTCGTTGACCGCGCCGGGTTTCGCATCGCTTCTCACCGGGGCGTCGCCGCGCATAACCGGCATCACCGGCATTCGCGTGCCGCGCACGCCGCGCAACGAGTTTACCATTCTTGAAAGCGCCGCCGGCTTCAATCCCGCGCTCCAGCGCGCGGAAACTATTCTTGCCGCCGCCGAGCGCGCCGGACGCAAAGTCGTCGCCCTGCACGTCCCGTTCGCGGGAGAAAAATCCGCGAGCCGCGTTTACATTCAAGGCTATGACAGAATCGCCGGACGGGACGGAGTGGTCCATGGCCGGAATTCCAAGCCGCAAGCCGTGGCAGCGTGGACCAATCTCCCTGCCAGCGCTGCGCCGCCTCTGGAACTGACCTTCACCATTGGCGCATCGTCGCTCTTTGGTCTGTTGATCGACGATCCCGCCGACCCGCAGAACGGCTACGACGCGCTTCTCGTCGCCGGCGCGCGCGACGGCCGGGAAATCAAAGCGATATTGAAACCCGGCCCCGCCGGACCCGGCGGCGAACTGCTCTGGAGCCAGCCCATCACGGT
>Ga0326597_10010931_pt1 | contig 12069 bp, 9 predicted proteins | sample RVTome_12_FD_203789 | JGI IMG/M metagenome (GOLD analysis project Ga0326597, IMG submission 203789) | Soil microbial communities from uranium-contaminated site in the Upper Colorado River Basin, Wyoming, United States - RVT100D185 | ecosystem: Environmental > Terrestrial > Soil > Contaminated >... | reverse complement strand
AGGAAGATCCCCGAGCAGGCCAGGATCACCAGCACCACGCAGAAGGCGTCGGCGACGATCGTCCAGACCGTCCGGGCCGTGCCCTCCTCCGAGCTGTTCAGGTGCAGGAAGTTCAGGTCGTTCAAAAGCGCTCGCCGCTGGAACTCCGTGCGGACGACCCGGCCGCTCTCCAGACCGACCTGAATCCGCGCGCCCTCGAGGAACACCAGCAGTTCGTCAGGGCTCGACCGCCAGGTGTTCTTGATCGGTTCCTCGAGCGCCAGCCGCGAGAGCACCAGCGGCTCGATCTCGGCCGTGGGCAAAGCGCCCACCGGGTCCATGCTGGATTCCTCGACCGAGCGGGAGTAGTTCGAGTCGAATTGGCGCGCGTGGTTCACGGCGAACCCCGAGATGGCGTAGACCAGCGTCAGGCCGACCGCGAAGAATCCGAGTTCCCGGTGCAGCCAGCGGCAGACCTTGCGGAACGCGGCCATCTATTGGAGCTTGGCCAACTGGACCGCGCCGGTCCCGCTGATCTGGTACCTGGTCATGCACTCGGTGACCGAAGCCGGATCGAACGGCTCGCCGGCCTGCTCGGCCTCGGCCGCGCAGACCTGGCGCGTGGTTTCCAGATCGAGCTCGTTGGCGGTGAAGACGCCCTCGGCGCGCATCGTCTCGCCCACGATCTCCAGCGGAAAGACCATCTCTCCGTCCGGCACCTTGAATTTCAGGACCTCGCCTTCCTGGTCGGAGGCGATGTTGAACCAACAGCCGCGGTGCTCGCAGACCGCCACCGCCGTGCCCTCGACGCGGACGGTCTGTCCGACGTAGGCATCCGGATCGGCCAAGAGGGCGCTGACCGGCGTGACCTTTCCCGCGCCGACGCCGCCGCCCCAGGTTTGCGTGAACTCGATCGCGGCGGATCCCTCCTGGTCCGGATCGACCGCGGCCGGTCCGCCGTTCTCCGAACTCGAATCGCAACCCGTGACCATCGTCAAGGCGAGCAGTAGCGCGCACCGTTTCATCTCACTGGCTCCACAAGCATCTCGGGGAAACCGGGCAGGATACCATTCTGGGCCCGCGAGCGCCCGTTCCGAGAACCGGTTGGGCGATGATCGGCGGCCTGATCCGAAACGTCGGACGGCAGGCGATTTCTGCTCGAGGTCCGGCTCATGCGCATGCACTTGATTCTTCGTCGCAGTCGGCGGACCCGCGGATTGCTGGCGGCGTTGTGCTGTTCCGGCTGGCCGTGGCCGGCGGGTCATGCGGTTCAGGCCTTGAAGAGCGACTTCGCCTGGGCGCGAAGCTTCGGCTTGGTGAAGCCCCGGAAGCTCTCCTGGAACTGCTCGTATTCCTGAATCCGGCGGGAGCGCAGCTCGCGCACCAGACGGAGCATCGCCACGACCGTTGCCAGCCGGACGAGGCGCTCGCGATTCAGGTGATCGGCCAGGCGCTTGAGCTCGCGGCGCTGGACGGAGAGATCATTCATACGTCCCAGCCCGCTCTGGATCTGCTTGACGGTGCGGATCAGGCGGTCGATGCAGGACGGCTCATAGAGGTCCCGAAAGAACTCCATCAGGTAGCGGAGCTGCTTGGCCTTGATCCGCAAGCGATGGAACTCGGCGGGCCGGCTGTTCGCGTCGAGTCCAAGACCCCGCTTCCGGACCTGCCGGTCGAGCTTCCGGATCCGTTTCGAGGAGACCTCCAGGATCGGCCGGCCGGCATCGATCCCGGCTGGGTTCGAAGGACGCGGGTTCCGAAGGAATCGGCTCCAGTCCTGTACCAGCGCGGCGTAGCGCTCCGTGTCGAACTGAGTCGAAAGACGTTCCTGTTCACGGCCCCGGCAGGCCTCCAGGTAGAGGCAGAGCGGTTCCAGGTCCGGCCGCATCTTCGCCGGAAGGAACTCGGCGAACCGCGGCAGTTCGAGCAGCAGCACGTCGAGATCCCGGAGCGACCCGGTCTGCTCGCCCAACCAGGCGAATTCGGTCTGGAAGTGGTCGGCCAAAGCCGGCGGAAAGACGCTCTTGAAGCGCGACAGGGCCGTGCGGGTCCGGCGCAGCGCCACGCGGAAGTCGTGCAGCGGACCTGCGCCGGCCGGGGCGCGAAGCTCGGCCGCCTGTTCGAGCAGCGTCTCGAACTGCACTCGCAGGACGTCCGCCACCGCCTCTACGGCAGGTGTCTCGGGCCCGAGCGGGCTGGACGCGGCGTGAAGCGTCATGGACGCTCCGGTTCGGCCAGGATCCGGGCCAGCGTCGATGCGTCGACGTTGCCGCCGCTCAGGATCAGGCCGACCCGCCCGCGGACCTCGAGCTTGCCGGCGAGCACCGCCGCCAGCGGCAGCGCTCCCGAGGGCTCGACGACCAGCTTCAGGCGGAAGAACAGGTAGCGCACGGCCTCGATGATCTCCCGTTCCGACACGGTGATCAGATCGTCCACCAGCTCGAGGATCAACGGAAAGGTGAGCCGACCCAGCGACGGGGTCCTCGTGCCGTCGGCGATCGTTTCCGGATTGTGCACCGTCTGCAGCGTTTTGGTTCGAAACGAACGGGCGGCGTCATCGGCCTGTTCCGGCTCCACGCCGATCACGCGGCAATCCTGCAGCAGATGCTTGGCGGCGATCGCCGTGCCGGACAGCAGTCCGCCGCCTCCACAAGGGGTCAAGAGCAGGTCGAGCGGCCCGCAGTCTTCGATCAGCTCGAGGGCGGCGGTGCCTTGCCCGGCGATGATGTGCGGGTGGTCGAAGGGCGGAATCAGCGTGTAGTCGTGTTCGGCGAGCAGCGCCTGCGCATACGCCTCCCGGGTAGTCTCCCGGATGTCGTAGTCGAGCACCCGGCCGCCGTAGGCGACCGTGGCCGCCCGCTTGGACGCCGGTGCGTCGCCGGGCATGACGATCGTCGTCGGGATCCCCAGCAGCGCGCCCGCGAGCGCGATGCCCTGGGCATGATTTCCGGACGAGAAGGTCAGCACGCCGCGCCGGCGCTCCTCCGGACCGAGCCTGGCGAGCGCGTTCATGGCGCCCCGGAACTTGAAGGCGCCGCAACGCTGGAAGTTCTCGCACTTGAAGAACAACTCCGCGCCGACCTGCCGGTCGAGGGTTCGCGAGTGGTGCACCGGAGTGCGATGGGCGACTCCCGAGAGCAGGTCCGCGGCGGCGCGCACCTCTTCGAAATGGGCCGCGATGTCCATGCCTCATCGTCTCCGGCCGGGCCGCTCCGGGGCGGGCCGGCGCGGCGGCGGTTCACTGCCCCTGAACGGAGCCTCGTGGCTCTTTGATTCACGCGCGGCCCGCCGGGCCGCGTCCTGATCACCGAGTCTGTCATACACTTCGGCCAGCGCTCGATACAACTCGGCTGGCGCCGGATCCCAGCGGCGGGCCTCCGGCCCGATTGGACGTCCGGGACCTTCTGGAGTCATTGAGCCGGGGGAAGCGGGGGAAGCGGGGGGAGCACTGAGTCCAGCGATCGCCGCGAGCAGCAGGTCGCGCGCCTCCGCGGGCCGTTCTTGATTCAACAGTACCTGTACCAGCAGCAAGGAGCTTCGCACACGGAAGCGGTGCTTCAGCTCCTGGCTCCTTGGTCCCGGATCGTGCGAGAGCAACCACTCCACGTCCGAGCGGGTCCGGTCCAGGCGAGCGGTCAAGGCATCCGCGCCGACCTGGCTCACATCGGTCGCATCCGTCGCAGCGAGGCGCAGCGTCGTGTCGGCCAGCAGGTAGAGCAACTCCGTGTCGAGGGGCGACTCCATCCGCAGGCGTAAGAGCAACTCCTCTGACCGCTCGAACGCTTGCGCGCTCTCCTCGTTCCGCCCGAGTCTGCGTTGGATCTCGGCCACCCGGTTGTAGGCCCGGGCCGCCTCGAGCTTGAGTCCCGCGCCGGTCGCGTTTTCAGCCGCGAACTTCTCGTAGAAGCCGAGCATGCTCTGGATCAGCTCCAGGTTGTCTTCGCGGTCCAGGAGTTCGAAGCCGGGCTCGCCCGGGGGCGGCTTGCGTCCTCGATCGGCCGGACGGTCCGGGGCGAGGTGTTCGAAGATGTTCTCCAGGGCGGACAGCGAGAGTTCTACGTTGGCGTTGGCACGGCGGGTGGCCGCCTCGGCTTCGTCCCGGCGGGCCGATTCGCTCCCCAAGGCCCGGCGCGTCTCCGCGTAACCGATCCAGCCGAGCGCGGCGGCCAGCAGGAGCGAAAGGGCGGCGGTCGCCGAGAGCGCCGCCACGGTCCGGTTGCGGCGGCACCAGCGCAGGAGCCGCACCGGCGGCGAGACCCGGCGGGCGCGCACCGGGCGGTCCTCCAGGAACCGCCGCAGGTCATCGGCCAGCTCACCGGCCTGGGCGTATCGGTGCCGGGGATCGGCGGCCGCCGCCTTCAGCACGACCGTCTCCAGGTCGACCGGGATCTCCGGGTTCACGCGCCTCGGAAGGTCGAGCGCTCCCGCGCGCAGTCGTTCCAGGAGCTGCGCGGCGCTGTCCTCGCCGTACGGCTTCTCCCAGGTGCAGAGCTCGTAGAGGGTCGCTCCCAGACCGTAGATGTCGGTGCGTTCGTCCCACTCCCCCCGGAGGCCCTCCGGCGCCAGGTACTGGGGTGTGCCGACCAGATCGCCGGTGCGGGTCAGCCCGGGTTCGCCGGTCAGGCGGGCCACGCCGAAATCGGTGATCCAGACCCGGCCGCGCCGATCGAGAATCAAGTTGGCCGGCTTGATGTCGCGGTGCAGCGCGCCCTGGCGGTGCGCATGCCTGAGCGCCAGCGCCACCTGCAGCCCGATGCGGGCCACCAGCTCGAAGTAGGGCCGTCCCGCCGGACGCCGGACGGAGCGCAACAGATGCCGGCGCTGGTCCTTCGGCCGGCCGGTGTCCGGAGCCAGCCGCCTTGCGCGCAGGTCCTTCAAGATCTCGTCGAGCCCGAGCCCGTCGATGAACTGCATGGCGTAGTACCGCAGGCCCTGCTCCTCGCCGACTCCGAAGACCGGCACGATGTTGGTGTGGTGTAGTCCGGCCGCCACCCGGGCCTCCTGCTCGAAGCGGAGCTGCCGCTTTTGGTCCTGCTTCAGCGGCCGCGGCAGGACCTTCAGCGCGACTCGGCGTCCGAGCGAGATCTGCTCCGCCTCGTAGACGATGCCCATGCCACCCCGTCCGATCTCGCGCAGGATGCGGAAGTCGCCCAGTCGTTCGGGCAACTGGACGGGCGCGGCGCCGGCCGGCCCGCGGCGCGCCTTCAGCGACTCGATCAGTTCAACGGTCGGCAGCAGCTCCTGGAGCTCGGCGCGATGCTCCGGATGTCGCTCGAGAACTTCCGAGATCGTCACCGGCCGTCCAGAGCGCAACTGCTCGGAGAACTCCTCCGCGATCCGATCGAGCGGATCGCGCTCTTCCTGCGCCTTGGGATCAGGCATCACTCGGAGTCTCCGGGGGCTTTTTCGAGCGCTTGCCTGAGCCTTGCCAGCGCGCGGACATAGCGCTTGCTGGCGGTGGCCGCCTTCAGCCCGAGTGAAAGCGCCACCTCTTGATTCGAGAGTTCCTCGAAGTGCCGCAGCGACAGGATCTCCCGGTCGATCGGGTCGAGCCCGTTCAGCGCGCGCTCCAGGTCGGCGGCGGCCTCGAGCCGCATGGCCGCCTGGCTGGGCGTGGTGAAGCGGCCCAGGAGATGCTCGGCCAGGCAGATCGAGGAGACTGAAGGGGCCCTGGCCTGCAGCGAGATCTCCAACGCCGCGTTGCGCGCCTGCGCTCCCAGGTGGCGGCGGTGGACCTCGGCCAGCCGCTGGCCCGTGATCAGACGCAGCCAGAGATACAGCGGCATCCGTTCCCGTGAGAGGAAGTGAGGGAGCCGTTCCTCGGCGTCGATGTAGGCCTCCTGGAGGATGTCCGCCGGGGCCAGCCGCACCGCGAGCCGCCGGTCGAGGCGCAGTTCGACCATCTTCAATAACCGGTCCCGGCACTGGGAGAAGGCCTCGGCCAGCGCCTGCCGGTCGCCCGACAGCAGGCGCAGCTCGAGCGGTTTTAGCGGGTTTTCGAGGTCGGTCATGGCTGTTGAGGGAGAAGGAGCCCGCACGGTGGGCCGGGACGGTGAGGTCATTTCCTGAAAAGAACCGGCCAGGCCTGTCGACGGGACGGTCGCATTCGCATTTGCAGGAAAGCCTCACCGCCGATGCTCGAAGAGTCAAGGAGCCGCTTCATGATCCTGCCGCGTTTCGCCCGATCCTTCCGATCCCGTTCGCTGGCGCCGCTCTGCCTGGCGCTCGGCGCCCCGGCCGCCGGGTTCTGCCAGGGCGGGCCGCCGCCCTTTCCGCCGCCGCTCCCGCCCCCAGTTTCTCCGCCCGGGAACCCCACCACTCCGGAGAAGGTCCAACTGGGCAAGGCTCTGTTCTTCGACGAGCAGATCTCCTCCTCCGGCACGATGGCCTGCGCCACCTGCCACCTGCCGGAAGCGGGCGGCTCGGACCTGCGCAGTCGACTGGATCCGGCCGGCAGCACCCATCCCGGCCTGGACAACGTGTTCGGCGGCCCGGACGACATCCGGGGCTCCGGCGGCAGGATCCTGACGCGGCCGGACGGGAACTACGACCGCTCGCCGGTGTTCGGCCTGGAGCGCCAGGTGAGCGGGCGCAAGGCACCGTCTTCGATCAACGCCGCGTACTTCCCGTCGCTCTTCTGGGACGGGCGGGCGCAGGAGGTGTTCACCGATCCGGTCAGCGGAGCGGTGGTCCTGTCGCGCGGCGCGGCGCTCGAGAGCCAGGCCGTCGGGCCGATCATGAGCCCGGTGGAGATGGCGCATCAGGGTGAAAGCTGGCAGGGGATCACCGCGCGGATCGCGGTGGTCCGTCCGCTGGCGCTGGCCAGCGAGCTGCCGCCCCCGCTCTCGGCGTTCCTCGGCACCCGCTCCTATCCGGAGCTGTTCCAGATGGCCTTCGGTTCGCCGGGCGTCACTCCGGCGCGGATCGCCATGGCGATCGCGGCCTACGAGCGCACGCTGATCTCCGACGAGTCGCCCTTCGATCGGGCGATCGCCGGAGTCCCCGGCGCGCTCACCCAGCAGCAGCTCCGCGGCTGGGGCGTGTTCGCGAGTCCGCAGACGCGCTGCATCGAATGCCACGCCGGTCCCTTGACCAGCGACGCGACCTTCCGCAACATCGGCGTCCGTCCGATCGCGGAAGATGCGGGCCGGGGCGGCGTCACCGGCAACCCCGCGGATCACGGACGCTTCAAGGTGCCGAGCCTGCGCAACGTCGCCCTGCGGGCGCCCTTCTTCCACAATGGCTCGGCTCCCACCCTGGAGGCCGTGGTCGCCTTCTACAATCGGGGAGGCGACTTCGCGGCCAATCGCGATCCGCTGATCCGCCCGCTTTCGCTCGGGGCGAATCAGCGGGCCGACCTGGTGGCCTTCCTGGGGGCGCTGACCGATCCCCGCGTGGCGGCCGGATTGCCGCCGTTCGATCGGCCCCGGCTCTATTCGGAGTCGAACCGCCGGCCGGTCCTGTACGGCGCCGGGTCGTCGCGCGACGGCGTGCCGCCTCCCCAGTCGATCGCCATCGAGCCGGCCAAGCTCGGCCATCCGAACTTCACCGTGGGCCTGAAGAACGGCGCGCCCCACGCTCCTGGGCTGCTGCTGTTCGACCTGGCTCCCTCGATCGGCGGGATTCCGCTGAACGGGATCGTCCTGCACCTGGCGGCCACACCGGCGCTGGTGATCGTGCCCACCGGGCCCACCCGCGGCGTCCTTCCGGGCCAGGGCTTCAGCTCGGTGAGCTTCCCGCTGCCGCCCGTGAATCTGCTGCCGCCCGGCCAGCCGGTCTTCCTCCAGTGGGTGCTGATGGATCCCTTCGCTCCGGTGCCGCTGATGGCCAGTGAGGGCATCGAAGTGCGATTGTTCTGACCCCCCGGTTTCGGTCTACGGGGCGCGATCGCGATCCCTTATCGTGGTCGTGTCCCGCGTCCTGTTTCCGGTGTCCGCCTTGAGTCCGAGTCTCCCGTCTGCCGCGCTCCTGTTCTGCTTGATCCTGCTGCCGCTCGTTTCGGGCTGTGGAGGCGGCGATTCCCAAGACCGCCCGCCCGCGCGTCCCGACTTGGTGTTGATCACGATCGACACCCTGCGCGCCGACCGGCTCGAGCTGTACGGCCATCAGCGCGAGACCGCTCCGGCGCTGGCGGCGCTGGGCCTGAGCGGAGTGACTTTCGAGCAGGCGGTCTCGCAGGCGCCCTGGACCCTGCCGGCGATGGCCTCGATCCACACCTCGCTGTATCCGAGCCAGCATGGAGCGGTGCTGGCCAATCTCAGCCTGGGCCCGCGGGCGGTGATGCTGGCGGAGGTGTTGCGCCAACACGGCTACGACACCGGCGCGGCCATCTCGCACCGATTCGTCAGCCGCCGCTACGGTTTCGCCCAGGGCTTTTCGAGGTTCAACGAGCGATGGATCGCCACCCAACAGGACGTGACCTCGGAGAGGTTGACCCGGGCGGCGCTCAAAGTCCATGACAAGCTCGGCGACGGCCCCCGCTTCCTGTGGCTGCACTATTTCGATCCTCATTATTCCTATATGCGCCATGCTGAGTATGGGTTCGCCGACGGGTATCGCGGCCTTCTTTCCGACGAGGTGCGCTTCGACGACCTGGGCGGGCCGGACGGCGTGTTGCCGGGACAGATCCCGGAGGCGGACGTGCGCTATGCCCGCGACGTCTACGACGAAGAGATCCGTCACACCGATCTCTGGATCGGCCGTTTGATCGAGGGCCTCCGCAGCGCCGCGGGCGACCGCAAGAGGATCTTCGTGGTGACCGCCGACCACGGCGAGTACTTCTCGGAGCACGGCCGCTTCGGACACGGCAAGGACGTCTATCGCGAACTGGTCCACGTGCCCTTGATCATCGCCGGCGACCACCCGGCGATCGAGGCCGGGCGCAGGGTGCGGGCCTACGTCGAAACCGCCTCGATCGCGGCCACGCTGATGGACCTGGCCGGCATCCAGGACCATCCCTTCCAGGGCCAGAGCCTGCTCGCGCAGGACGCCGATCCGGCCCGGCAGTCGGCGGTCTTTACGGAGGGGAACTACGCCTGGGGCGTGGACCACCGCAAGCGGGCCGTGATCGTCGAGCCCTGGAAGTTGATCCAGAACTTCGATGACGGCAGTTTCGAGCTGTACCATCTCGGCGACGATCCGGGCGAACGGGTCGACCTGCGGGAGGATCCGCGGGCGGGTCCGATCCAGGAACGGCTGGCGGAGCTGCTCCTTCGCTTCGAGGAGCAGAAGCAGGAAGGGTTCTTCGATTCGATCGAGCTCACTGACGCGGAGCGCCGGCACCTGGACTCACTGGGCTACACCTCCGGCGGAAAATGAGGAGCATGCCCGGCGCGCCATGCGTCGAAGAGGGCGCGCGCGGCCTACGTTCCGATCGCCTGCGGGCTGCAGACACCCCTGCCGGTGCTGCTCGGGCCTCGGATTGATCAGCTGGGCGCATCCCGGCTGCGCGGGGTGCGCAAGCCGCGCGTGAGCGGGCCGATCTTTACAAAGGCTTGACGCGCTCTTGGCCTGAACCTCTCGGTTGCCGGTCAGAATCCTCGCCGCTCCGAGTTTCGAGAACCATGCGGTGATCCCGAGGAGGATTCAGAATGAGGAACGTGCTGCTCACCTTGCTGCTGGGCCCGTCGATGCTGGCGATCGGATGCGGGCGCGGCGCTTCAGGCGACCGGGTGGTGCTCCAGAACAAGGGCTCCGACACGCTGGTCAACGTGGCCCAGGCCTGGGCCGAGGAGTACAAGCAGGTCGACCCCAGCGTGGCCATCGCGGTTTCGGGCGGCGGCTCCGGCACCGGCATTTCGGCGCTGATCAACGGCACCGTCGACATCGCCAACTCCAGCCGCAAGCTGAAGCCGAGTGAGTTCGAACAGGCCAGGGCCAACGGCGTCGAACCGATCGAGTTCGTGGTCGGGTTCGACGCACTGGCGGTCTACGTGCACCCGTCGAATCCGATCGAGCGGCTCACCCTGGGCCAGCTGGCCGAGATCTACGGCGAAGGGGGCGGCTTCGAACAGTGGAACCAGCTCGGCGTGACGGTCGATGGCTGTGGCAGCGGCGAGATCATCCGGGTCAGCCGCCAGAACAATTCGGGCACCTTCGTCTACTTCAAGAACACGGTGCTCGGCAAGCAGCGCGACTACAAGCTCGGCTCGCGCGACATGCACGGTTCCAAGGACGTGGTCGACCTGGTCGAGCACACCCCCTGCGCGATCGGTTACTCCGGCCTGGCCTACGCGACCGAGAAAGTGAAGCTGGTCGCGGTGGCCAGGAGCGAGGAAGGTCCTTTCGTGGCCCCCAGCGTCGAGAGCGCCGTCGACGAGAGCTATCCGATCGCGCGCCCGCTGTTCATGTACACGGCCGGACAGCCAACGGGGCCGGCCAAGGCCTATCTGGACTGGATTCTGAGCGACGAGGGCCAGCGGATCATCCTCGCGAAGGGATATGCTTCGGTGCGCCCGGTTTCGCCCAAGTGAGTGCATTGAATTCAGACGGTGGGGTCGATCGATGAGTCATCACGAGGAACGGCTGGCGGCCGACCTGGGGGCGATTCGCGCCTGCCTGGAGACCGTGTCGGCCGAGGTCATGCAGGCGGTCCAGAACGCCGTCCAGGTGCTCCTGACCGGTGATCGGGATCTGGCCGCGCGGACGATCCTGGGCGACATGCACATCAATCGCTCGACCCGGGAGGTCGACCGGCGCTGCCACGCCTTCGTGGCAAGGCACTTTCCGAGCGCGGGTGTGCTGCGCTTCATCTCCTCGGCCCTGCGCATGGACGTGGCGCTCGAGCGGGTCGGCGACTACGCCGCCACGATCTGCCGGGAGACCCTGCAACTGAAGGAGCCGCTGTCCCAGACGATCATCCGGGACGTCGAGATGATGAGCGACCTGTCGTTGCAGTTGCTGGAGGCCGGACTGCGCTCGTTCAACCAGGAGGACGCGGAGCTGGCCCACCGCACGATCGCTCTCGCGGCGCACACCAAGAACCAGTTCAACAAGGCCCTGCGCGACCTGATCGACGAGGGCCAGCAGGGGCGTCGGCCGATCCGCGACCTGTTCGAGCTGTTGTTGATCTTCATCCGCTTCGAGCGGGTTCGCGCCCAGGCCAAGAACATCTGCGAGGAGACGGTCTTCTGCGTCGAGGGCAAGACCAAGCAGCCCAAGAACTACCGGATCCTGTTCCTGGATCGGAAGAACGACGGCCGGAGCCAGCTCGCCGAGGCCTTCGCCCGCAAGGCCTACCCGGAAAGCGGAGTCTACTCCAGCGCCGGTTTCGAGCCGGCCGAGAAGCTCGATCCGCGCTTCGTGGACTTCATGGATCGCCATGGGTTGTCGCTCGGCGCGGCGGTGCCCATCCGGTTCGATCCGCGGCCGTCCGTGCTCGAACAGTTCCACGTGATCGTCGGGTTGGAAGCGGGCGCGCTCGAGCAGATCGGCGAACTGCCCTACTCCACGATCTTCCTGAACTGGGAGGGCGAGCCGATCGGTGACTGCTCCGATGAGTCGCTGGAGGCGGCCTACAAGCAGCTCACGCCCCGGGTGCGGGATTTGATCGAGGCGCTCCGCGGCGAAGGAGCGAGCTAGGTGAATCAGGAGCGCTCCTTGAATCCGGCCCTGGACCGGCGCAACTTCGACTGGTACCTCGATCGAGCGGTCCAGTGGGTGGTCTTCGCGGGCGGCATCTCGGCGATCCTGTTCATCGTCGGGATCTTCGTGTTCATCACGGTCCAGGGGCTGGGTTTCGTCTTCTCCCGCTTCGACCTGCTGGAGTTCTTCGGCTCGCCGAACTGGCGGCCCACGTCCGAGCACAAGCCGACCTACGGAGCGCTGGCGTTGATCGCCGGGACCGCCAGCGTGACCGGCCTGGCCACGCTGATCGCCGTGCCGTTCTCGCTGGGCGCCGCGATCTTCATCGCCGAATTCGCGTCCGGGAAGACCCGCGAGATCCTGAAGGTGCTGGTCGAACTGCTGGCCGCGATTCCCTCGGTGGTCTGGGGCTTCATCGGCCTGAGCATCCTGAATCCGCTGATCATCGACCTGTTCGAGGTCCCGATGGGGCTGTGCGTGCTGAACGCCGGTTTGATCCTGGGGCTG
>Ga0326597_10010930_pt1 | contig 12070 bp, 16 predicted proteins | sample RVTome_12_FD_203789 | JGI IMG/M metagenome (GOLD analysis project Ga0326597, IMG submission 203789) | Soil microbial communities from uranium-contaminated site in the Upper Colorado River Basin, Wyoming, United States - RVT100D185 | ecosystem: Environmental > Terrestrial > Soil > Contaminated >... | reverse complement strand
CGCGCCGAAGAGGTCCGAATACGCCGCGATCCAGAACCAGGAGGACGCGCCGCCCTGCTCGACCTGCGGCTCGCTGATGATCCGCAGCGGCTCCTGTTACAAGTGCACCAACTGCGGTACGACCAGCGGTTGCGCCTGACGTAGGGGCGGCGATCTCCTGCCGGGCGGTCGCGCTGATTTTCCAGATCCGGCCGGTCATGAAGTCTTCCAGCGGACCGGGCCTGCCGTGTTCACCGGGAAGAACGCCACCTTGTAGCCTGATGCGACCGAGCGGTTCCAGGAACCGTGCAACGCCACGAATCCGCCGTTGCGGTACCGCTGCGGGAACTGGGTGTCGTTGTAGAACGTGATGCCGAGCGCGGCGGAATGCGCCGGGATCAACACGTCGGGCACGAGCGCGCACTTCACGAGATCGGGAAACGCGCCGACGTAGTCTTCATGGACTCTCTCGCGTCGTGAGTATTGTCACGGTCGGGCAATCGTAACCCACAATCGAACCGTGCCTCTCACGCACGAGCGGCCATGGTATCGTCCGTGGCTACGCCCCGATCCCAACGACATCCTGAAGAGGAGCTATGGCCATGGACCCGACGAATCAACCGCTGCCCCGGGAGGCGATCGACGCCTACACCCTTTACATTCACGGTGAGATCGACCGGCGTTCGTTCCTCGATCGGGTGAAGAAGGTCGCGATCTCCGGCGTGGCCGCGGCGGCCATCGTCGACCAGTTGATGCCGAACTACGCGGCGGCGCAGCAGGTGTCGCCGACCGACCCACGCATCAGGACCGAACGCGCCACCGTACCGTCGCCGAATGGTAACGGCAGCATCGAGGGGGTACTCGTGCGACCGGTCGCGGCCGGCACGGATCGGCTGCCCTCCATTCTGGTCATCCACGAGAACCGCGGGCTCAACCCGCACATCGAGGACGTCGCTCGCCGCCTGGCGCTCGAGAACTTCATGACGTTCGCGCCGGACGGCCTGACCTCGATGGGCGGCTATCCGGGTGACGATGAGAGAGGCGGAGCGATGTTCGGCAAGGTGGATCGAGACAAGATGCGCGAGGACCTCTACGCCGCGGCCGTGTGGCTGAAGGGCCGCCCGGACAGCTTGGGGCGTCTCGGCGTGACCGGCTTCTGCTTCGGCGGCGGCGTCGCCAACGCGCTGGCCGTCCGGATGGGCGCGGACCTGCAGGCGGCAGCACCGTACTATGGCGGCGCGCCGCCGGCGGCCGACGTGGCGAAGATCAAGGCCGCGATTCTCGTGCACCACGGTGGCGAGGACGCGCGTCTCGTCGGGGCGTGGCCCGAGTACGACAAGGCCATGACAGCGGCTGGCGTGACCCACGAAGGGCATATCTACCCCGGCGCGGTCCATGGCTTCAATAACGACGCGACGCCGGAACGGTTCAACAAGGCCGCCGCGGCCGCGGCCTGGAAGAGCACCGTCGCCTGGTTCAACATGTACGTGCGCGCGGCGGGCTAGTATCCGGCGGCGAGGTCGCTCGGTAGCGGCGTCGCTGGGCGGGAAAAAAGAGGGCGGACCGATGGGCGCCGAAGCTCGAAATGAGCGGAGGCGGCGGGTCCGCCTTTTTCATGTACGTTACGCTGGTCAGGATGCCGCCGACAGCCAACTCGATCCGCGATTGCCTCCGCGAGACGGTTGAGCTGCTCGAGTCGATCGCGGCCGATCGACGCGTCCTTGAAGGTGTCCCCGACGAAGAACGGAAGCGCCTCCTGCGGGCGGTCGCGTCGGTGTATCACCCCGACCGCGTCGAGCGTCGGCGGATGGCGAGGGTCGTCGCGCGGGAGCGGAAGGCGCTACGCGTCGAGTACGACCAGACTACGCGGGCCCGGACAGCCATCCAGACGCTGCGCCGGAAGCCCGTGTTCCACACGCCAAACGTGTTTCCGCCCGGGCGCTTCACGCCGGAGGACAGCGCTGATTCGGAGGGCGCTGCCGAGCCGCCGCGCCTCGCGCCTTCGCGTCCCGCATTTTCGGATGCCGCCTCGTCGTCCGCCCGCCCCGCGAAGGAGCTACCGCACTGTTACGTATGCAAGCGGAAGTACTCGACCCTTCATCACTTCTACGATCAGCTGTGCCCTGAGTGCGCAGAGTTGAACGTGGCCAAGCGCACCGAGTTGGCCGATTTGCGCGGCCGTGTTGCGCTCCTGACGGGCGGGCGTGTGAAAATCGGCTTTCAGGCCGGTCTCAAGCTGCTCCGGTGCGGTGCGCGCCTGATCGTGACCACCCGTTTCCCGCGAGACTCCGCGAAGCGCTACGCGAGCGAACCTGATTTCGCGGAGTGGGGCGACCGTCTCGAAATCTTCGGTCTCGATCTGCGGCATACGCCGAGCGTCGAGGCATTGTGCCGGCACCTCCTCGCGACTCGCAGTCGTCTTGACTTCATCATCAACAATGCGTGCCAGACCGTGCGCCGGCCGCCCGCCTTCTATGCGCACATGATGGAGGGAGAGATAGCCGTGCTCGAGGGCCTGCCCGAGCACGCGCGTGCGCTCCTCGGGTCGTACGAGGGATTACGCGAGGATCGTCGGCTGCCACCGGGAGGTGAAGCGAGCGAGATCATCGGACTCGCGCCCTATTCGGCAGACATTCCAGGGCTCACCCGCCCGGCGCAGCTGTCGCAGCTTCCCCTGCTCGCGGAGGATCTCGCCGCGCAGAAGCATCTCTTTCCAGAAACGCTGTTCGATCGGGACCTGCAGCAGGTCGACCTGCGCGAGCGCAACTCGTGGCGGCTCTTGCTGGCGGAGGTGTCGTCAGTGGAGCTGCTGGAGGTGCACCTGGTCAACGCCATCGCGCCGTTCATCATCAACGCGCGCCTGAAACCGCTGATGCTTCGCACGCCAGAGCGAGACAAGCACATCGTCAACGTCTCCGCCGTGGAAGGGCAGTTCTACCGAAAGTTCAAGACGACGCGCCATCCGCATACCAACATGGCGAAGGCGGCGCTCAACATGATGACGCGCACGGCCGCAACCGATTATCACGGAGACGGCATCCACATGAACAGCGTCGATACTGGATGGGTCACCGACGAGGATCCGGTGGAGATCGCCGCGCGAAAAGTCGTCGAGCATCGCTTTCATCCACCTCTCGACATTGTCGACGGCGCCGCCCGCATCGTGGATCCGATCATCAGCGGCTTCAACACGGGGCAACACGTGTGGGGGCGGTTTTTGAAGGACTATCGACCGACGGATTGGTAGCGAGATCAGACGCGTCCCGCAAACTCCCGCGTCTCGGTGTGGACCTTGACCTTCTCGCCTTCTTTGACGAACAGCGGCACGCGAATGTCGAGCCCGGTTTCCAGCGTGGCGGCCTTCGTCACGCTGCCGCTGGCCGTGTCACCCCGGACACTGGGCTCGGTGTAGGTCACGACCAGCTCCACCAGTACGGGCAGCTGGACTCCGATGGGATTGCCATTGAACTTCTGGATCTGGACCAGCACGTTATCGGACAGCAGCAGGCGATCGTCGCCGAGCATGTCCGACCGCAGTGTCAGCGTCTCGAACGTCTCCTGGTCCATGAAGTGGTAGCCATCCCCGTCGCTGTAGAGATACGACGCTGAGATCACGACGAGATCGGGCTCCCGGAACTTGTCGCCGGCCTTGAAGGTCTTGTCGAAGACACCGTGGGTGAGGAGGTTCCGCATCTTGAGGCGGACGAGCGTCTGGCCGCCGCGCGCTGTCGGTTTCGACACCTCGACATCGAGGCAGTGATAGGGTGCGCCTTCATGTTCAAAGAACATCTTGCGCTTGATGGCGATCGCTTCAATCAGGCTGGCCATAGGGTGTGGACTAATACTATCGGGTTACCATCGCTGACGTGGCATTGACACGGCGGTCGGCGTTCACCAGGGTCATCGTCGGGCTGACGGCCGTCGGGGCTCTCGCCGTGCTGTTCGTCCGCTCGGCGCAAGACGCGCGCGAGACGCCGTTCGTCGTCGCGCGCGAGGACCTGGCCCCGTGGAGCCTGGTGCTCGGGCCCGACAATGACGCGCTGGGCTCGTGGCTGGCGCTCAGGCCGCCCCAGCCGCTCGCGCCGGCTCTCGGCCGCGAGATCTTCACACGTGGAGGAGAGTCTGTCCGCTATCCGAATCCGGCCTCATTGCCGCTCCTCCTGCGCGACGAGTTCGACCGCGCGCTGGCGGGAACCCTTACGCCAGACATAATTGTGAATCTTGCACGCGAGGCCGGCCTCGAGTCGGCGGCGTTCGAGCCGCGGTGTATGGCGCGCCGGCGTATCAGCGAGCCAGGCGCGACCAGGAGTATCAACTTTGTCCTGTTCGACGCACCAGCCTTCGACCAGTTCCGGCAGCAGGTGGCGGAGACACTCGGCCGCGCCGGTGGCAACGCTTTTCTGTTCGATCCCGCGGCGCTGTCGCCTGTCCTGATCGTTGCGGGGGTCGATGGGAACTTCGGCCGCTGGCTGCCGCTGCGCGCGGACCCCGACGTCGACTGTCTCGCCCCGATCGAGGTGCGATGAAGGTGGACAGGTTGGGTGGGCAGGTAACGTGCTGATCGTGTGGCGTCTGCTCATCAACGCCGCCGCGTTGTGGGCGGCGACGCGCCTCGTTTCAGGTATTTCGTTCGACGGCGACTGGCGCCTGCTCTTCGCGGTAGCCCTGGTCTTCGGCGTGCTCAACGTGTCGGTGCGGCCGATCGTAGTGCTGCTGACGCTGCCGCTGCTGATTGTCACGCTCGGGCTGTTCACGCTCGTGCTGAATGCCTTGATGCTGTGGCTGACGAGCGCGATCTCGAACGCGCTGGGATTGGGTTTTCACGTGGAGGGCTTCGGTGCCGCCGTTATCGGCGCGTTCGTGATCACCGTCGTCAGCTTCCTGCTGTCGCTCTTTGTCGCGTCCGGCGCGCGTGGCCGAGGCGCGCAGTCATCGATCCGCGCGTGATGAGAGTGTCGGTCATCGTCCCCGCCTTCAACGAGGCACAGGGCCTCGCCGCGTCGCTCGGGAGCATCCGCCACGCGATGGGGGTGTTGGATGCCGCGGGATGGTCTTCGGAGCTCATCGTCTGCGACAACAATTCGACAGACCGGACGGCCGCCATTGCGCGCGAGGAGGGTGCACAGGTTGTCTTCGAGCCGGTCAATCAGATTTCACGCGCACGCAACACGGGCGCGGCACGCGCGACGGGCGGCTGGCTGATCTTCGTCGATGCGGATTCCCATCCCAGTCGCGGCCTGCTTGCGGATGTGCTGCGCGCATTGCAGGACGGCCGGTGTATCGCCGGCGGCAGCACGATTTGTTTCGACGCTCCGGATCGTGTCTTGGCGTTCGTGGGCTGGAGCTGGAACACGATCAGCAGACGCATGCGCTGGGCCGCTGGGTCGTTCATGTTCTGCGAGGCGGCGGCATTCCGTGAGGCGGGCGGGTTCAGCCAGGAGCTGTACGCCACCGAAGAGATCGATCTGTTTCGGCGCCTGAAACGTATCGCTCGTCGACGCGGACGCACGATCGAGATCCTGCGTCACCATCCGCTCCTGACGAGCGCGCGGAAAATGCGCCTCTACACCTGGCGCGAGGCGCTGCGATTCATCCGTCGAACGGTTGTCGGACGGGGCCGCACGCTGAGGAGCGCGCAGGAGTGCTTCTCGTGGTACGACGGTCGGCGCTGAAGCGGGCTGCCAGCCTACTCAGGCAGCCGCGCGCGAGGAATGCCGATCGTTAACGCGATCTGCCTCAACTTGTCCTGGATGAGACGCGCGTTGGCCGCGCCCATCCGTGCCAGGTGCTTCTGCGCGGGCGTCAGGCTCTCGAGCTCCGTGTCTCTTAAGACGTACCCGTCTTCATCCGGCACGACCCGCACATTCCCACCCAGCGCGGGTGTTTCCAGCATGGCCACAATCGCCCGCTCGAGCGCGCTGTCGAACGATCCTCCGCGCCCCAGCTCGTCATAGGCTTCTTCGAGGCGTGGCTTCAGCGCTCCACACAGTCGCGCGGCAGCCTCGGCGTTCACCGAGTCCACAGCGGCGGCGATCGGCGCGTACCGCGCGTAGCCCCGAGGATCAATGACCAGCGCCAGGCCTTCACCGGTCACACGGAATGGTCCGGCAGGTCGAAGCGGGCGCAGATGCACGGCTGGGCTCGCGCCGTTGGCGATGTTCTCGACGACCACGACGAAATTCCGGATGAGACCGTCGGTCGCAAGCCACGCGGCAACACGCGGGTGCGCCGACAGCGTTCCTGCCAGAGCGCTCACCAGCGTGTCGCTGTCGTCCAGCGACGGAAGGGCCACTGCGTCTATGTCGGCCGCCTCGCAGAGCGCGAATGGCCCGGCTGCTGCTGGCGGGGCGGCAGTACTGATGCTCGGAGCCGGCTCGGGCGCAGGCTCCTGCGCTTGACGCCCCCACACGAAGAACCACACCAAGATTCCCACCGTCAGCACCGCCGCCGCGCCGATCACCCATGGCACCGGCACGCGCGGTCGCCGGACATCAGGTGCTGCCGACTGTGTCTTGTCTAGGTCGAATTCGGAGGGGTCCAGCATCATCACCTCTACGCTAGAGCATACTCCTCCGCCCAGCGTCGTGAGGCGCGGCCGTGTGCATCGCCGCTGCCGGGCCTGCATGTCGTCTCTCGTTCGGTTCGTGCCACCCCACTCATGTCGCGATCATCGAACCGCGTGCAACGAGCAGGCGATGGATGGGTGCTCCACAAACGTTTCGCGTTCATCGATACGCATCGAGACGGGACCCAAGTCTTGACGTGCGCGCTAGGTCAGTGCATGATAAGTGCATGGCCGTCAAAACCATCACGATCGACATGGAAGCCTACGCGCTGCTCTCGAGGCAGAAGCGCGGCGGGCAGTCGTTCTCGCAGGTCATCAAGGCCCATTTTGGTCCCCAGCCCACCGCGGGGCGGTTCTTGGAGCGGATTCGGTCCAGCCGTCTCAGCGCCTCGACCCTCGACGGCGTGGAGCGACAGGTGCGCGCGCGTGGGGCGGAGCCCGCTCGGGCGGTCACGCGGTGATACACCTCGATAGCTCGTTCCTGATCGATCTCCTGCGCGACACGGCGAAGGCGCGCGCCGGTCCGGCACTCGAGCTCATCGAGTCGTTCGACGAACACGAGGTGGTCGCGGTATCGGTGCATGTGGTGTGCGAACTGCGGGCCGGCGCCGAGCTGGCTCGCCACGCGCTGGTCGAACACGAGGAGGTGGACCGCCTGTTGTCGGGACTGCTCGTCGCGTACCCCGATGACCGCTTCCCCATGACGTACGGCCGGCTCCTTGCCGCCACCGCACGGACGCGCCGGCCGGTGGCGTCGATGGATCTGCTGATCGCGACCTCTGCGATCCTCGATGATGCGCCGCTCGTGACCCGGAACGTGAAGGACTTCTCACGGGTGCCCGGCTTGCGCGTACTCTCGTACTGAGCCGTCCCTTCCTTCTTGAAGCGCGAACGCGCGCCAAGGCCTGCACGACGTTCGGCGCGGCTATCATGACCAGGACATGGTCATCGCGCTGCCGGGCGTCGCGTGGCTGGAGCAATATCTCCCGCTCGACGAGCAACAGGCGCTGGTCGCCCGTTGCCGCGAGATCATGGACGGCCCTTCAGGCGGATACGTGCCCACCGTGCGCGGCGGCGGCAAGATGCACGTTCGGATGACCTGTCTCGGCCGCCACTGGAATCCGCTGACGTACCGGTACGAAGAGACGCGCTCGGACCACGACGGGCTGCCGGTCGCGCCGGTTCCTGAGACATTCGTGGCGCTGGCCGCGCGGATCGCGCGGGAAGCCGGGTTCTCCTTTCACCCAGACATCTGTCTCGTCAACTGGTACGGATCGGATGGTCGGATGGGTCTACATCAGGACAAGGACGAAAGCCCGGCGTCAATCAGCGCGGGCCTGCCGGTGGTCTCGATCTCGCTCGGCGATACCGCGCGATTTCTCTTCGGGGGCATGCGTCGTCGCGATCCGGTGGAGACGATTCCACTCGCCTCGGGCGACGCGTTCGTGTTCGGTGGGACCTCGCGCCTCCGCTATCATGGCGTGTCGCGCATCACGGCCGGCACGGCTCCGGAGGCGCTCGGCATCGAGGGGCGATTCAACCTCACGTTCCGTCGGTACTGAATCTTCGGCGGCACATCGACGACTTCCGTTATAAAACGTCGAAGCAGCACGCACCATGTCTCTCACCACCTCCTTTTCACTGGTCTACGCGCTTGCGGCCGCGGTTGCCCTCGTTGCGGCGGCGGTGGTCTGGCCCAGGCGGACGGCCCCTGGAGGGGCGCCGCCGATCTGCGCGAGGTGTCGAAAGGTGCGTGACGACGGCGGATACTGGGGGAACGTCGAGGAGTATTTCGGCAGCCGCGCTCCGATGGAATTCACGCACGGCGTTTGCCCGGAGTGCCAGGTGAAGCTCTACTCGTCGATAATGTAGAGCGTGAGCGTCCCGTCTTCCCAGGCTGCCGCCGCCGCCGAAAGCGCGGTGTATGCCGCGTTCGTCAAGGTCTATCCCGAGTACGCGCGCACGAATGCGCTGGACGCGCTGCGCGCATCGGAATACCGGCGGCTCGATGGCGAGCGCCACGTCTATCTCGACTACACAGGCGGCGGGCTTCACGCGGAGTCGCAAGTCCGCGAGCATGCCGAGTTGTTGAACCGGAGCATCTTCGGCAACCCGCATTCCGCGAACCTCACCTCATCCGGAATGACGACGCTGGTCGAGCAGGCAAGGCGGGCGGTGCTGGCGTGGTTCAACGCCGGCGACGACTATACGGCCATCTTCACGCAGAATGCGACCGCTGCGCTCAAGCAGGTGGGCGAGTCATACCCGTTCGCCACGGGGGGCTCCTACCTGCTCACGTCCGACAATCACAACTCCGTGAACGGCATCCGCGAGTACGCGATCGCGAAGGGTGCTGCGGTGGTGTACGCGCCGCTAACCACGCCTGACCTCCGGATTGATCGCGCGCGTCTTGGAGAGCTCCTCGCCGGCGCCGATGCCTCAAGGGACAACTTGTTCGCGTATCCCGCCCAGTCGAACTTTTCCGGGGTCAAGCATTCGCTCGAGTACGTGGAGGAGGCGCATGCCGCGGGGTGGGATGTACTGCTAGACGCAGCGGCGTATGTCCCGACCAGCCGGCTTGACCTGCTCCTGGTGAAACCCGATTTCGTCAGCGTTTCGTTCTACAAGATGTTCGGGTATCCAACCGGGGTTGGCTGCCTGCTCGTCCGCCGTGCGGCGCTCTCGAAGTTGCGGCGTCCCTGGTTTGCCGGCGGCACCGTGAACTTTGCAACGGTCCAGGGTCAGCGGCACATCCTGGCGCCTGGTGAAGCGGGCTTCGAGGACGGTACCCTGAACTACCTGGCGATTCCGGCCGTGGAGATCGGCCTGCGGCACCTGGCATCAGTCGGTATCGAGACGATTCAGGCTCGGGTCCGCTGCCTGACCGACTGGCTGTTGAAGCGGCTGCTCGATCTACGGCACAGCAACGGCCGTCCCATGGTGCGCATCTACGGCCCGGCGACGTCGGCGGGACGGGGTGGCACCGTGACGATGAATGTCTACGACGCCGAAGGGCACCTGCTGGACTACAGGCGCGTCGAGGAACTGGCCAGCCTGGAGCGCATCTCGCTGCGTACCGGATGCTTCTGTAATCCCGGAGCCGGCGAGGCGGCGGAGGGGCTCACGGAAGAAGACGTGGCGGCGGCGATGCACGAGAGTGCGGACATGACCCTGCCGCGGTTTCTTCAGATCATCACCCACCGCGGCGGCAAGAGCGCGGGAGCCATTCGGGTATCGCTTGGCCTGGCGAGCAACTTCGCGGATGTCTACCGGTTCGTGCAGTTTGTCGCTGGGTTGCGCGACCAGACGCGGATGACCGTTGGCGAGGCGACATTCGATATCGAGTCGTGCCGTGTGATTCGCGACGGGAGTTGATGTGAGGACAAGACCACGAAGCCGGCCTTGCCACGAAGGACACGAAGGCGATGGCCCACTGGGGCCGTTTCAGAGGTGTCGGCGCGGAGGGCCGTTAAAAGAGCGAGAGCTTGGCGAGCACGCGTGAAGCTGGACGATGAGAAAACAGGCGACCGCTGTGGCAGCCGACGAGTGGCTGGACAGGGATCACGGTTCCCGGGGACGAGCGTGGCTGGATTATACGGGCAGGCCGAGTTCCTTGGCGGCCTGCTGCTGGGCTTCATCCATGGTCACAAAGCGTTCGAGTGGTTCAGCCGCGTGAAACCAGGATGCCGTTCGAAGATGCGCGAGGTCGAGCGACCGCGGCGTGGCGACCGCCGGCAGCAGATTCGAGGTGCAGAGATCCAACGTCAGGTCGCGCAAGAGGAAGAGCTCCGTGTCCTCGTCCAGGCGGCCCATGCAGGACTTGTACTGCGCAGCCGCGAGCGTCCCTTCCCTCGCCAGCCGGATCAGATTTCGCCTGGCCTCGAGTACGAGGAGCACACTCGATAGCAGCTCGGCCCCTGCCGTTTCCTTCGACAGGCGCTGTGCTCCGTCCTCGGCCAGCAGGATACACAGATAGGCCGAGGTATCCAGGTACAGCCGTCGGCCCGGGCGCGGCTCAGCAGCAGCCGGGCTCAACGGCCGCCCCTGTCTTCAAGAAGAATCGCGAGGTATCGGCCCTTGGTTCCGCGTGTGACTCCTGGGGTGATGCGACCGGCACCCAGGCGACGGCCGCGATGGAGGTGGAGCGCACCCGCCTGGCTCAGTCGTGCGACCGGCTCGTTATGGCGCGTGATGACAATCGTACGGCCCGACTCGGCCTCGGCGACCGCCGCCGACAACTGCGCCTTGAGGTCCTGAATTGAGATGTGTTTCATCTCCATAATATTCTCATGTTCTGGACCGTTTAGGGTCCTCTATACGCCTGGTGATGAGCGTTCGTGGAGGAGTGGTGACGCGAACCCCATCGATGGTCTCACGCGACCAGACGCGGATGACCGTCGGCGAGGCGACGTTCGACATCGAGTCGTGGTAGCGCCGCCGTGTCGGCGGCCCTGACGAGCTGCTTCGGATCGAGGCGTTCGGCGAGCTCAGAGAGCACGGTTGCCACGTGATCCAGGCCTCCCGCGTGATGCTGGTAGCCCACCATGTCGAGCGCGGTGGCCTCCGGCGTGGACAGGCGTGGCGCGCCCCGCGGCGTGTTGAACTCTTGAACCGGGACATCACGCAAGCGCTTTCGGACCATGAACGCGACGCGCACTCGACCGTATGCGATGGGCCGGCGCCTCCGGTCGAGGAACACCTGAAACTCCTGCGGTCGCTGGTGCGCCGCGCCGTGATACCGCGCGGCGGTCAAGAGTCCTGCGTAATACGGCAGGCCGAGGCTCGTCATCAAGGAAGGAACGAACTGTTCTGCCGGAAGGCAGCCAAGCGCGCGGTATTCCGGCGGCACGATGACATAGAAACCGCGTGCCGGCGATGCGACGGCGCCCTGCCTGGCGAGGCGGTTCACCGCCATCGTGGTGGCGACGGCCGAAAGGCCTAGGGCGGTCCGAGCGTCCGCTGAGTCGAAGTGATAGCGGCCCGTCGCGGCCAGATGCTCAAGGTATCGGGGGGCGTTCGGTGGGCGGCTCGCCGACTCTATGACCGTAAAATAACGGTTTTAGTTGTTTCACCCTACTTGAATCGGACGCGTCCAGGGCCTGCCGCGCGCGGCGTCCCAAGCGACGTTTAGCGACGCATCCAGCCGGTGAACGACTCCCGGGTTAGCGGGGTTCGCATCCACGATGTGTCAGGCAACGGAAGCTTCATGGCCTGATCGGCGGTGAGCCACCCATTGGGAAGCGCCATCGTCGCCCGGCTGCCCCTCATGGTCACCCACTCGATACCGCCGCGCTCTTGGGCGGCACGAGCCACGGCGACCGTGGTCCGGCAGTCCCCGACGACGTAGTCGAGAACCTCCTGCTGGTGACCGCTGGCCCACAACGCCGGCGCCTTGCTCCCACTCATGCCCGACGGTTTTCCGGGAAGTCCCATCCCTTGCGCGACCTTGTCCAAGCCAAGAGGAAACCCCTTGCTGCACACGACGTGGAACATCATGTCGACATGGGCCAGCGCCAGCCGCTCGCA
>Ga0326597_10010929_pt1 | contig 12070 bp, 7 predicted proteins | sample RVTome_12_FD_203789 | JGI IMG/M metagenome (GOLD analysis project Ga0326597, IMG submission 203789) | Soil microbial communities from uranium-contaminated site in the Upper Colorado River Basin, Wyoming, United States - RVT100D185 | ecosystem: Environmental > Terrestrial > Soil > Contaminated >... | reverse complement strand
GTCCGGCGCCAAGTTGTCGTCACATGCGCCACCGCCATCGCAAATGTCGTGCAAATCACACGTGGTCTCGATCGGATCGCCACAGGACGTGCCGAGCGGCCGGTAATTCGGAAGACAAAAATTGGCACCGTCACAGGTATCGGCCGTGTCGCATTCACGCACGGTGGGGTCGCCGCAGGTTGTTCCGGCGGGACGCGGTGGGTGCGTACACAGGCCCGACCCGCAAACGTCGAACGAACACTCGTTTCCGTCATCGGGGCATTCCGTACCATCGGGCTTCAGGTTCGCCTCACAAACACCGGCGCCGTCGCACGCGTCCGGACTATCGCACACCGTATCATCTCCATTTCCGCAGATCGCGCCTTCAGCCAACGGCGACCAGGACGAAACCGACACCTGAGAAACACAGGCCTCGCAGTCATTTTCTGGATTCAACGCACCCTCCGGATAGCAAGTGCCATCAATCAGGCAATCGTCGAACACCTCTATATTGAGGGCAATATCGCCCGCGTTATCTTCGAAACCCGCAACCCGGATCCAATACATGGCCCCGGCGGTAGTGGGAATCGTTAAGGCCGCATGAAGGTCAACTCCGCTATCGTCGTCGCAAGCGATCTCCGAGCCGCCCTCCAACGGGCATCCGTCGTAAACGCTCAACACGGAGTCATCGGACGGCGCGAACAGACTTCCGGTCGTGCTGATGAGCACCGTGCCGTTGCAACTTGCGGTGTACACGAACCAAACGTCGTTATTGGAATCGGGCTGGCACGTCGCCTCCGTATCATCGGGGCCACGATTGATATTATCCCCTGTGGTCGTACCCTCCGACACGTCAATCGCAAACGCACACTGGTCATTGCACTGCGGATCGACCGCGCCGGCACACAGACCCACACCGTCGCAAACATCAACGCCAATTCCTTCCCGACCGGTGCCCGAGCAGGCATCCCCGTCATCGCACTCACTTCCGGCAGGACTAAATGACCAATCGAGAGTAGACAGCGCAGTCATGCACGCCTGGCAATCGTTGTCCGGATTGAGCGCCCCTTCCGATTGACACACCCCGTCGATCAAGCAAAAACCAGCATCAAGGTCGTTCACACACGACGAACCCGCCTCATCGCAAGAATCAGTCGTACACGTTAACGCATCATCGCAATCACGCGCGCTACCGCCGCCGCATTGACCGCCCGCACACATCTCACCGACATTGCAGAAGAAACCGTCATCACAGACAGTACCGTCGGCGGCGTGATTGCTCAGGCAGGTGCCTGAACCATCGCACGAATCGGGATCGGTACATGCATCATCCGTGGAATCGCCGCAGGCCGCCCCCGCCACATTGTGATTGGCCAAGCAGACACCGGAACCATCGCACGAGTCAGGTTGGGTACAATCGGTGTTGGAAGCATCTCCACAGCCAAAGCCAAACGGCTCTAGATTATCATCGCACACACCAAACCCGTCACAAGAGTCCGGATTATCGCACTGTGAATCTGACGAATCCCCGCAGGCCGTTCCCTGGGCAAACGGATCGTTCGAAACAATTCCCGTTGCCGTGTCACAAACATCGTCGGTGCACTCGATGCCATCGTCGATCATGACCACAAAGCCGGTCAAAGGATCGCAACACTGCGTCAGCTCGTTGAAGTTATTATCGTTCGTACAAGTGCCGTTTGGTTGACACGAATCAGTCGTGCACTCGTTGCCGTCGTCGCATTCCGCACTCGTCTCGCAGGCGATCACAATCAGGGCCGACGAAAGAATCAGATCCGGGATCATGTTGGTGTTCCCGTCTTGCATGAAACTGTCGATCTGGCAAAAACCACCTGGACATGCGCCGGCGTCTTCGGGGTCACAAGGCAATCCGCTGTCGCCGCCACCGGCACAGCTCGGCAGGTTGAAACCAACGGTAAATGTCCCAATGGCACCAGTCGGAACGTCAAGTACCAACGTCCCCGCGTAGTGGTCGCCGCCCGGGTCGGCGATAGCGCCGAACAGGGTGGTACTCGCATAACGATAGGCGAGCGTGCTGATGTCCACCGCGGCGATGTCCGTCACGCTCTCGAAAACATAATCCGGCCGGCCAACGTCGATGAATCCCGGTGCGCAGCGGTTCGGATTGACAACCGGAACCGAGCAACGCGAACCCGGCGCAAACGCCGTCTCGCAATCTGCGTCTGCCGTACAGCCCTCCGTCGCCGGCGTGATAACGCCCGACGTGCCGCTGGTATACCCGGACCGGTCGATCACCACTTGCCAAGCCTGTAGATTATTGGGCGCCCAACTCGAAACGAACAGTTCCAGGAAGACCCGTTGACCGCCGCCTTGTAAAGTAATTTGATTCCCGGCGATCGAATGAACACCGTCCGCACTCACCGGAACCAGCGCGATCTCAGCCCCGTGCGCCGAAAAGGGAAGAAGCCAAGCCGAACAGAAGAAAGCCAAATTGACCATTGGTTTACGCATCATGTAATTCATCCGTGTGATACATTCCATCGCAAATCGGCACATCAGGTGCGCGGAGCGGGCCGGGGGATTGGGGTGATCAGAAAGGAGCGAGCCCGTTGCGGAGCCCGATGTTGGTGTCTCCCCCACCATACAAAAACCGCCCACTTCTTAAGAACCAAGCAGCCACATGCACCTCCCACGTACCGACTGCCGAGCAAGTGCATAAGTAGGAAACGATTTACGCAACAGCGCCACCCACAACACTCACGTCCTATAGCGATACCAGAAATGCCTCTCCGTGTCCAGCGAAAAATCTTTTTTCTTCTACCCATCGGAATCCTAACCCCAATAATCGAACGAGAATGCGACTAACACTTCAATAACGGGCTCAACGCGGGGAGTTGGGCCGGCGATGGCGGGCCGGTTCGTCCAATTCCGCACGAAATGGTATGCTGTGAAGACATGGGGGGGTGGCTTGGCTCGCGCTCGCGTGGCCATCCCGTTCGTCGTCTTGCTCTTGCCTATCGAAGATTGGTCGAATGGCGTAAACGCAACTGCTCCGTGCCGACCCGAACCGTGGACAGAATGAAATCCCGATCCTTGGGCAGCCCGCACGATATTTCGGTTCTCATTGACCGTTTGCAGTTTTGCGCCGGCGGATACCCGCGCGACTTTTTCCTTCCGGTTTGACATATCTCAGTCAATGTTGTAGACTTTATCGGGCCGTGAGCAATCCCGGTTGTATTTGCCGCGGCGCCGCGTCTATGAGGAGGAGAGACACGATGACCAGCGTCATGCGTCCGTCCGTTTTCCGGCCCCTACCCGGCCCCACTGCGCGCCGCGTTTTAACCATGCTCATCAGCGCCGGCTTTTTCGCTTCGATCGCTGACGCCGCCATCGATCCGCCGAACGACGGGCATGGTAGGCGCGTAAATCGGATTGAGCGGAAGGGCACAGGTGAACCGGCGCGGCGGATCAAGATCGAGTCAGACTCCGGTATCTTCCTGGTCTTTGATGCAACCACCAAGACTAAAACAGGTCAACGCGGCTACCTGGCGTATTGGAACGATTTCGATGCAGAGCAGACCTACGTCTACGGAAGGCTCCTGTGGACCGTTACGGACGTGGGACACGCACTGCGCTCCATGGTCCCGGATGTGTGGATGGACGGAAGTGCGCTCGCCGAACACGATCCGTTCCTCAAACGTGGACTGGCTATCGCTCGAAGAGATATGGCCGATGCCACGTCGTGGCAACCTGCGACCCGGGCGCTGGTTCTCTCTCTGATGGGCGCCCAGCCTACGGGCCGGTCGGACGACGACGAGCCCATTGTTCCACAGCTTGCACTGATCACCAGCGGGTGCTGTTTCAGGGGCGACCCCTGCTGTCCCTGTTGCCTTGCGGCCGGCACTGAGGCGAGAAATGTCCCGCCTCCGTCGCCCGATGCCTCGGCGGATGATCTGTTTGAGCAGGCTGTCGACCAATTTGCGTGCTGCAATAGTGGCGGCGGACCCGGCGACGGCGGGTGCACAGGCCCTTGCTGTGATGACACCGATCCGTGTTGCGGAGATCCGTGCTGCAGTGATCCTTGCTCGTGCGATCCGTGTTGTGTGGATCCTTGCTCGTGCGATCCGTGTTGTGTGGATCCTTGCTCGTGCGATCCGTGTTGTGTGGATCCTTGCTCGTGCGATCCGTGCTGCGTGGATCCTTGTTCGTGCCTCAACTGTGACGACGGGAATGATTGCACCGATGACTCATGCAGTGGCGGAAGCTGCTCGAACACCCCTGTGGCTGACCCGTGTTGCGATAACACCGACCCCTGCGACCCGGACTGCGGCGATCCGTGCTCGCCCGAGTGCATCGATTGCGACGACGGGGATGATTGCACGTACGATTACTGCGTGGAAGGGGCGTGCGACCATCCGCCGAGGCCGGACGGGACGGGCTGCGACGACGATGGGAAGGAGTGTACGTTTGATTACTGCGTGGGCGGTGCCTGCACGCATCCGACGTTCTGTACGACCGGGGAGGTCTGCTGCGGCGGGACGCAGTGTTGTCCGGTGGCGAACTGCTGCCCGAACGGGGTGTGCTGTAACGAGCCGTGCGAAGAGCGGTGCGAGGACAACGGCGTGCTGTCGGGAGGGACGATCTCGGTCGAGCCGGAGACCGTTTGTCTCGGCGAGACCATCACGTTCACGGCCAGCGGCGTAGTGGATTCCGGCGGAGTGAAGGCCATAAACTGTACAAAGGAGCCGATTCCACCCGTGTCGCCAACCTATACCTGGAACCTGACGATCCCGCCGGATTATCCCGATCCACTCCCACCGCTGACGGGGTCGGGCAAGGTTGCCACAGTCGCAGCCAACGCACCGGGTACGTACTCATGCACGTTCACCGCCACGGCCGACCGCGATTGTCCGCCGGCATCGCGCACCATCGGCCCGGAGTCGGCTATGGTTACCGAAATTCCGATCACAGCGGAAGTGATTGATCAGGACGATCCAACAAACTCGACGTGGAGCGGGCTCAGCGAAGGATCGCCCATCTACGGCGGTTCGGAAGCCTCTACGGCGGACAACGTGCGGTTGGAGGTGATTCCGCCGGCCGGGGCCGTATCCAACATTGTCTGGAGCGTCGAAGGGCCGGGAGGTGGAAGCTATAATCCACCGCCCAGCGGACCGGGCGCGACACAATGGGACCTTGGCGACATTCTGAATCCCGTGCCCGGCGAGATCACGTTCAAGGTGGAAATAACCTACGCGGACGGGCAGAGGGAGTGCGGCGTATTCGAATCGGAAATCGGCGTCCGGACGGATGACGTGATCGTCATTGGTTGGATCAATCCGGCGGGCGTGACGCTGCCGGCGGCCCCAGCTTGGCTCGCTCCGAGCCCGCTACCGGTAGGCGGCCCCCCTGTTCCCGATTCGTCCAAATGTAACCGACTGATGGGCCAATTAAGTGAGAACCTCATCTCACCTATCCTTGTGGGCTTGCCTGACCCACCCGGAGTACTCGTCGCGGCAGACCGAGATTACATCCTGCACTGGATGTTCAAGTATGCAGGCAACACAGACCCAGCATTGCCCATCGGCGGCATCGACGGCGGCGACTTCCGTGATTCAACCAACTCCTATCTGGATTGGGGCGAAGTTGGCGCTTTCGTCAATACTGCGACGAATTACAAGCTGTTCAATCGGCTTCAGATCAAGTTCCTGAAAGACACATCAGGTTTCAAGGGTTCGCCGATTGTCTTGCAACAGGCAACGGCGATCGGGACGACCGTCAATCCGTGCGGACCGTCCACTATACCTCCAGCACCTACTATAATGCCCGGACAAGCGGGCCCAGCCAACGGCCCTCCGACCATCATCTCAACTTCAAACACGCGCGTAACGCTGATCAACGACGGCAGCCCGGATGCGGCAGGTATACGTATCTTCAACACCCTCACCGGCAACGGAGTCCCGGCACCACTCTTTTGGGAAAACATCGGATCGAAGATCACGTTTCGGTATGACGGCGGGACAGCGCCGCAGATTGTCGTCCAACCTTACCCGACGTATTACGATTATCGCAACGGTACGCAGGTTGGTACTGTACCGCAGGCGGCGAGCCCGCTGAACAACTTTTTGCTCAACCCGTATCCGTTTGGGACGGTTTGGTGTAGTTATATTACAGGCACGACGCCCGGTGGTCGCTGCGGAGACGCAAGTTCACCTGCGGACTCGTCGGCAAGGATCCCCGCATACATCGTTCCGTGAGTGGAACAGGAGTCAATCGCAATGCAACATCCAATGCAGCCATCAAGTAAACAATACACAAGGAGAAGCGTTCTGCACCCCTTTCGTATCGGCCTTCTGTCAGCCTTCGTGGTATGTGCGTGGCAGTTCGGAACACGTGTCGGCGCGCAGGAACAGCGGAACGCACCTTTCATACACCCATTGCGTGAGGCATCAACCGATGATCTGGCAAGCAACGTCCTTAATCGACAGCTCTCCATGTATGAGCGTGAGAGTTCTTACTCTTGGCTGGTTGGGAGGAACCCAACGGAACGCCGCGAGGGGCTTCTGAGGATTCTCCGTGATGCAGACGAGCTTTTTCCAGTCAAGGCGGTCTGGGCGCTTATCCGGGACGGAGACAGGAGTGTTGAGCTGCGTGAGTTGTTGACCGAACGCATTGTGAAGTGGGGCGTCGGAGAGCAATTACAAACACTCATTGTTATCCGTCGGGCCGGTGAACCCAAAGAGCTGCTTGACGTTTCTCGAGCGATCCTCCGCGATGCCGTCGATCGGGGAGGGCCGCCCACGGAGTATGAATCCTTTGACGACGCGTGGGTTCTGCCGCCGGCGGACAGCGCTGCGAGGTTGCTGGCCAAGAGTGAAGAGCCTGAGGACGTAGAGCTGCTACGGCACGCCGTGACGGTGTACTCGTCGAGCCGCGAATTGTGGATGGCCCTTGCTCGCAGGAATGCGCTCGACGCTCCGCTAACAAAACTGGCCCGGTCCGTAATGAACAATGATTCACTCCGAATTTCGATTCGTGTCGCAGCCGCATTGGCTCTGTCGCGTGACGACGCGGAGACGAAGAAGTTTGCGATCAAAGAGCTGAGGGAATTCCTGAACGAGTTCGCTCAGAGTACGATCATAAAAAGAATAATGTGGACAATGTCGCTGTACCCAGATAAGAAGAGGCCGACACTCTCGTATGCCGAACTAAAGGCATCCGAGCCGGATGTAATGCGGTATCGACGGACTTTTAGTCTGCTGGACGCATTGTTGTTTCTCGACGAGGAGTCCGCTCGTCCGCTGACCTTTGAGCACCTGCCGTCGGTCGATCCAGGCATCCGCTTGACCATGGCTCTGATCGCGGCAAAGCGCTGGCCCGAACGCTTTTTGGAAAGTGATCGGGAGGGGTTTCCGAATGACATAGCGGGTGAGTATGAAATGGTCCTTGCGGCCGTAGTATTCTATCATCCTCACCTGATGGATCAGGTTGCGGCCAAGTCTTCTGCCATGGACGTAAACAAGTGGCTGGATTCAATTAAGAAAGATGGATTGGAGGCTGTCTTCGGCTTTGGCGGAGAAGTTCTCTGGGGGTGGTAAACAAGGATGTTGCGCGCAATTCGTGCGGTTCGGGTCCGGTGGTGTGTGTGGGCGACACGATCACCTTCACGGCGTCCGGTGTGACCGACAGCGGCGGCGAACAACGCGAAAACTGCGACGTAGTTACCATTCCACCCGTGACGCCAACCTATAAATGGACCTTGACGATCCCGCCGGATTATCCCGATCCACTCCCGCCACTGAGCGGCAGCGGGGCGTCTGTTGGTGTCGTAGCCCTCGTCGGCGGTACGTATTCCGCCACCTTCACCGCCAAGGCCGACCGCGACTGCCCACCGCCCGATATCACCATCGGTCCGGGAACGAGCCAGGTGCCGACGAATTACAGCACGGTTGAGATTCAGTACAAGACGTTCATCGCATGTGAGGTGGCTGGACCAACCCCGCCCGATCCATGGCTATATGATTTCTTTCGTGGTGACGATCGTGGTTTCGGATACGCTTTTGGGGCGGTCGACAGCAGGACGTTCCAGAGAGTCACGGTCACGGTCGATCCGAGCAATGAAACCGGTCTGATCGGAACCGCCATGCAGGTAATGGGCATTACGCAGGGATTCGACGATGATCCGGACGGCAGCGACGTTACGCCGCTTGCAACGCCTACTTGCATGGGTCAGTGCTCGTACGGTTTTGTACCCGGCGCTACGCCGGAGTGTACCGGTACGACGCCCGACCCAGTGGAAACAGGAAAACTGGCGATTGCAGTCACACCGATCGATCAGTCACATATCCAGGTAGTCGTCACCAATCGGGCCAAGGACCAATGCGAAGACGTCGTACCGGCAATCGACGTTGATCTGGTCTTGCTGTTTCGTCAGACCTGCGAGGATGGGATTCTCGGCCCGCTTGAGTTCAAAGCCAGCGGGTCGTATGACGGATATCCGTGGCATGAATTGTATTTGAATGGCATTCAGGTATTCATACATGATCCTTGCGTTACCGGTGACACGCCTAACAGTATGTTCCCATTTATTGGAAACTATCAATTCGAAGTCGATGGGAGCAACAACCCGACCCCGTTGGCAGATTGGCAAACTGTTCCCGGTACACAGTAAATGAAAGGATAGAGGGATGAGTCGCCTTATTATTTCAATGATCGTAGTTTCTATTGGAGCGATCTCGGACAAGGGGCCTGACGATCCAATTCCCGGCGCTTCTCTTGAGTCCGCTCTGGAGCTATTTGTCAGAAATGAACCTGGCGACACTCAACTCGCGCTAAGTATGATACGCCAGCTTCCCCAGGAGGTTGTTGTTGATCAATCACTTGCAATTCTCAGGGAGTATGCCGCTTTGGACGCTAAGTCTCGTCGATTTGTCTACGGCGCGCTTACGTCGCATGACCGTTTAGTCTCGATAGACGAGGAGGCGCTCGACGACGTGATTGCCTTGTTCTCGGAGGGTCTGAAAGATTCTGATGTGCGTAGAATCTGCATCACCGGCCTATTTAGAGTACCGGAGTCGAAGCGCCGTCACGCGGCGGATTTGCTACTGGCGAACATTGAAAAACAGGGCATCACTAATACGCTAGACGCCGAGTTTCTCAATAGTCTGATTCTGTGGGGTAACGATGCAAAGCTCATGCGACCCATACTGCCTGATATTGAACGTATATTCCATGATCCAGAGACCGATCGTGGGCTGCGCGGCAAGAGTGCAGCAGCTATGCTATGTATTGGTCCTACGTCGCAAACGGTAGCCCAATTTACGCCAACAGACGTACCGCTCTTGATGGGCCCGATAGGTTACCTTGGCATTGAGACCCATGGCACATTCAACACCGACGACGCAACGCGGGAGAAGATTCGGCAACTTGTTCGGGGGGGTCTGCGGCATGCAGATCGAGAAGTGCGTACGCACGCCCTTGAAGCACTGCTCCCCGCCTATTCACATGACTTCGTGGTTGAAGACGAAGAGGGTAAACATCGGGCCAATCCGGAACTCGTGCAGGCATTGAGCGAATTCGTTGCAAATGAGCCGGACGAGGAACTCCGTAAGCGGGCACAATCGGTACTGGATACGATGGATCAGCGAGTAAGAAAACATGTTCGCAGACAGATGAAGCAAACTCCGTAGGGTCCGCGTTCGCGAGGGCGTTCATGTTGTCCGACTCCGCCCAAGTGCCCGCTGTATTGCTGCCCGAACGGGGTGTGCTGCGCCGTGCCCTGCGACGGGTGCATTGACCGGGGCTCGCTGTTCGGTGGGACTATCGACGTGCAGCCAAACCCGGCCTGTATTGGAGACACGATCACGTTCACCGCGAGCGGCGTAGTTGATGATGGGGGAATCAAACGCGTATTCTGTACGGCGAAGGAGCCGATTCCGGCCGTGTCGCCAACCTATACCTGGACCCTGACGATCCCGCCGGATTATCCCGATCCACTCCCACCGCCGACGGGGATCCGTGTACGAAAGACGAGTGCCAGGGCGGCGTGTGTACGCATCCGCAAAAGTGTCCGGGGGAATTGTGCTGCGGGGGGCGGTGTTGTGACAATCCACCGGACCCGCCGGTGTGCTGCTCGGAGACGCTTTCGCCGACGTGCTGTAACAATTCGTGCTGCTACGGGGATTGTCAGAATGATGCGTGTTGCACGGGCGAGTGGGAGGCGGCGGCCAGCGGCGGTTTGATCTGCTGCCCGGGGTGTACGAACGCCTGCGGGGACGGGTGCTGCGCGGGGCTATGCTGCGACGGCGACTGCTGTTACGACGGGAGCGCCTGCACGGTGGACCGGTGCGTTGGCGGGGAGTGCGACTGGACGAATCCCTGCGACGATGGGAACTCGTGCACGGGGGACGACTGTTACGCCGGGGCGTGGCCGAACTGCGATGAGGATTTCGCGTGCGAGAACCCCGCGCTACCTGATGGGAGCAGTTGCGACGACGACGGCAACGAATGCAGGTATGATTATTGCATCGGTGGCACCTGTGCGCATCCGCCCATGCCCAACGGCACGCTCTGCACCAGTGACGGCCAGGCCTGCACGAACGACGTGTGCAACGGCGGCGTGTGCACGCATCCGGTCAAGTGCCCTCCCGGCCAAGTCTGCTGCGGGGTGGAATGTTGTTCGTCCGAGCTTTGCTGCGGTGCGGGCGCCGGGCAGGCGGCCGCCGCCGGGGCCGGGCAGTTCTGCTGCGCCCTGCTCTGCGACGAATGCATCGACCGCGGGTCACTGTCAGGCGGGACGGTCTCGGTGAGTGCCGAACCGGTGTGTATCGACGACATGATCACCTTCACGGCCAGCGGCGTGGTGGATAGTGGAGGTTACCAGCGGGAGAACTGCGTGGAGCAGGACATCTTGCCCGGAACCATCAACTACGAATGGACCATCACCAAACCCGACGGCTCAACGGTCAATGGCACGGGGTCGGTGGCGACAATCCTCGCCGACCAACCCGGCACCTACTCCTGCATGTTTACGGCCGAAACCAACCGCGACTGCCCGCCGCAAAAGTCCTACACCCTCCCTGGGGCGACGGCCGAAACGGCGACGGCAACCATAGACTTGAATCCGTCGGCAATTTCGGCAACTACTCCCTGGCCGAACTTGCCGGGCAGCTTCAGTCAATCGGACATCACCGTGACGTGGGATCTGCCGGATTGCGTGGGGACGTTGCAGATCGTGGAACTTGAGCCAAGCACACCGGGTGGTTATCTACCGACGGCTGGTCAAGGAACGCTGGACCAAAACGACGACACGCATTGGGTTTACACGGCCTTCGGCGAGCCGTCCCCGGTGGTCTGCGAGAATCGGGTAAAGGTGTGGATCGCGGCCAAGTACGACGATCTGGAACTGACTCGCAAGAGTATTCTGGTCCTGCCAGTGCATACATACCTGACAACTGGTGCCACCGCAAACTTCCAGATGGACTACAACTACATCTCCTGGAAGTACGCCGCGGTCCTGGCAACCACTGGCGGCGCTTTTGCCGGCCCACCGACGATCACCGTGAATCCGCAAGTTTCTTGTGCAGGCGTGATTGGCTATGCATGCACAACGTGTATTCCTTTAATGGGGTGCGATGTTACGTTCGGAACACTCACATTCACCGGCTCGGAGAATCAAGCCGCGAGCATCATCGGGCATGAATTGCTGCACACAACCGGTGCAGACGAATGTCCGGCGTATAGATGGGAAGCAGAACATTGCGACGGGACAGGCGTTTGTCCGTGCGATGCTGCACCTGGTCAGTACCTTGATACGGTTCTCCAGTACTTGATTGCACATGAGTGCCCATGACGAACACTCAGATCGGAGGATATGATGGGATTTTCGTTAAAATGTCTCGCAGCGGCGATCGTTTGGATGGGTCTGTTCGGATTCACGTTGGACTTGGCGCACACGTCGGGCGAGGAACCGAAGGGACAGGTTCCTGATCGCTTCGCGCTGTCAGTGGAAACCGTGACCGGATCGACGGTACGCCCTGTTCGGACGTCCGTCGAATGGGAAAACCGTAAGTACGATGTTGATTCGGGCATCCCTGTTCTGATAGCCGTAGTTCGA
>Ga0326597_10010928_pt1 | contig 12070 bp, 14 predicted proteins | sample RVTome_12_FD_203789 | JGI IMG/M metagenome (GOLD analysis project Ga0326597, IMG submission 203789) | Soil microbial communities from uranium-contaminated site in the Upper Colorado River Basin, Wyoming, United States - RVT100D185 | ecosystem: Environmental > Terrestrial > Soil > Contaminated >... | reverse complement strand
TGGAGGTCCCGCTGGTGCGCTCGGTGTACGGCGCGCTGCGCGATCTGTTCGGCCTGTTCGCCGGGCACGAGGAGGACCAGGCGATGCAGGTGGTGTCGGTGGCGCTGCCGGGCACCGGCATGCGCGCGCTCGGCTTCGTCTCGCGCACCGATTTCTCCGATTTGCCCGCGGGCATCGGCGGCGCCGGCGAGATTGCCGTCTACTTGCCGATGAGCTACCAGATCGGCGGCTACACGCTGTTCATGCCGCGCGCGCAGGCGGTCGCGGTGGACATGTCCCGCGAGGACGCGATGAAGTTCATCCTCACCGCGGGACTGAAGAGCGCGCGCAACACCTCGTGATCGTAGGGTGGGCCGTTGGCCCACCCTACGGCCTTGACTTGTATTTAACACATGTGTTAAATACAGGGGCATGGACCGCCTGTCACAGACCTTCGCCGCCGTCGCCGACCCGACGCGCCGCGCGCTCCTCGCGCGCCTGGCCAAAGGCGAGGCGAGCGTGGGCGAGCTGGCGCGGCCCTTCGACATTTCGCTGCCCGCCGTCTCGCGCCACCTCAAGGTTCTCGAGCAGGCGCAACTGATCGAGCGCGAGACCGACGCGCAGTGGCGCCTGTGCCGCATCCGCGGCCGGCCGTTGCGCGAGGCGCACGCCTGGATCGAGCGCTACCGCCGCTTCTGGGAAGAGCGCCTCGACCAGCTCGTCGACTTCCTGGAGAAGCCATGAACCGCACCGCGACCTTCGAATTGACTCTGACGCGCTTCATCCGCGCGCCGCGCGAGAAAGTGTTCGACGCCTTCGTCACCGAGGCGGGCATGAAGGGCTGGATGTGCCCGCGCGGCATGACCATTCCCGAGCTGAAGCTGGACGCCCGCCTGGGCGGGGGCTTCCGCCTCACCATGCGCGCGAGGGACGGCGACCAGTTCACCGCCGTGGCGCAGTACCGCGAGATCGCGCGCCCCGAGCGCCTGATCTACACCTGGCAGTGGGTGGGCGAGGGCATGCCGAACGTGGAGACGCTGATCACCGTGACGCTCGCCGCGCGCGAGGGCGGCACCGAGGTGCGCATGACGCATTCCGGCTTCCCGGACGCGGCGCTGCGCGACTCGCACCAGGAAGGCTGGGGCTCGAGCCTCAACCGCCTCACCGACATGCTCGATCCCGAGGGCACGGCGGCGAGCGTCTCGCTGCAGGGCGACCCGCGCAGCACCTACACGCGCACCGCGCGCATTGGCCTTGCCGAGAAGGGCATCAAGTACAGGATGCAGCAATGCGGGCCGCACACGCCCGAAATTCTGGAAGTGCATCCGTGGGGCCGCATCCCGGTGTTTTGCGACGGCGACGTGCGCCTGTTCGAAACGAGCGCCATCCTGCGCTACGCGGAAGAGGCGTTCGCAGGGCCGACGCTGCTACCGCAGAACATCCGCGACCGCGCCATCGCCGAGCAGTGGGTGAGCGCGATCAACAGCTACTTCTACGACGCCGCCGTCCGCCGCTACGTGCTGCAGTACGTGTTCAAGAAGGAGGACCGCAGCGTGCTCGAGGCGGCGGCGAAGGAGCTGCCGGCGATGCTCGCCAGCTTCGAGCGCGGCTACGCGCGGGCGTTCCTTGCCGGGCAGGGCCCGACGCTGCCCGATTTCTTCCTGGCGCCGATCGTCGGTTACCTGGAGATGTTTCCTGAATCCAAGGCCGCGCTGGCCGGCTGCCCGAAGCTGATGCGCGCGCACGCCGCGATCAAGGAACGTGCGAGCTGGAAAGAGACGCAGCCGTGAACGAAGCGCTCGCCGGCCGCATGCGCAAGGCGCTTGCGGGCCGGCGCGGCGTCACGGAGAAGAAGATGTTCGGCGGCGTGTGCTTCCTGCTCAAGGGCAACATGCTGTGCGGCGTGGGCGAGGACAAGTTCATGTTCCGCGTCGGCAGGGAGCAGGATGCGGCGGCGCTGGCGCGTCCCGGCGCGAAGCCCATGGACATCACCGGCCGCGTCATGAAGGGATTCGTGTGGGTGGATCCCGCGCGCTGCGACGCGCGCGCGCTCAAGCGCTGGATCACGATGGCCGACGCCTACGTCGGCAAGCTCCCGGCAAAGTAGGGTGGGCCATTGGCCCACCCTACGGTCAATATCCGGCTTCGCGATCGACGAGATTGAGCGGCACCTCCCCGCGCCGCACCCGCTCGACGTTCTCCACGATCTTGGGTATCGCGGTGCGCGGCTCGGTGAGCGCGGCGATGTGCGGCGTGATTGTCACCCCGGGATGCGCCCACAGGGGCGAGTCCGCGGGCAGCGGCTCGGTCTCGAACACGTCGAGGTAGGCGTGCGCGAGCTGGCCGGACTCGAGCGCGGCGAGCAGGTCCGCCGTCACCACGTGAGCGCCGCGCGCGAGGTTGATGACGCAGCCCGCCTTCGGCATGCTTGCAAACGCGCGCGCGTTCAGTACGCCGCGCGTCCGCGCGGTGAGCGGCAAGAGGCAGACGAGCGCCTGCGACTTCGACACCACTTCGTCGAGGTCGGTCGAGCAATGCACGCCTTCGATCGCCTTCGGCCGGCGGCTCCAGCCGCAGACCTTGAAGCCGAGACTGAGAAGCTTCGCCGCGGCGTAGCTCCCGAGCTCGCCCAGGCCGAGCAGCCCCACCGTGCGATCGGACGGCAGCATCTGCCGTTGCCACTTCCAGGTGCGCGCGCGCTGCTGCGCGCGGTACACGTAGCGCAACCGGTGCCAGTCGAGCACGCTCGCGATCACGGTCTCGGCCATGGCGTGCACCATGCCGGGGTCGATCAGCCGCGCGAGCGGCGTGCCGCGCGGCACTTCGGTGTCGGCGAGAATGTTCTCCACGCCCATCCACAGCGACTGGATCAGCTTCAATCGCGGCAGCTGCGCGAAGGTCCCCAGCGGATGCGTGGCGACGAGCGCGACGTCGATGTCGCCGCCGTTCACCTCCGGCCAGGCGAAGAAGCGGTCCTGCGGCAGCGCCGGCTCGAGCAACCGGCGCCAGCGCTCGGGATCCTCCTTCGTTGAAGCGAAAAGGAGGTTCAACTCCCGGGCTTGAAGCCGGAAGCCTTGATCACAGGGCCCCACTGCTCGTAGTCGCGCCGGTGGATGCGCGCCAGCTCCGCGGGCGGCAGGCCGGTCGGCTCCATGCCGAAGTTGTCGAGCTTCTCGCGCACGTCCGCTGCGTTCACCGCCGCGATGATCGCCTTCGAGAGGCGATCGACGACCGCGGGCGGCGTGCCGGCAGGGGCGTAGGCCGCGTACCACCCGGCGCCTTCGATGTCGTAGCCCAGCTCCCTGAAAGTCGGCACATCGGGCAGATGTCGAGAACGCTGCGCGCCGGAGGTCGCGACCGCCCGCACCTTGCCTGCCTGATGCTGCGCCCTGACGTCCGAGACCGTTCCCATGAAGGCCGCGATCTGGCCGCCGAGCAGGTCGGTCAGCGCGGCCGCCGTACCCTTGTAGCCGATGTGATTGAGCTGCAGCCCAGCTTTTTCCGCGAACAGCAGCGAAAAGAAGTGCGGCAGGCTGCCGGTGGCGGCGGAGGCGTAGTTGCCGTACTTCGCGTCCCGCTTGACGAGGTCGACGTAGCCCTTCAGGTCCTTGGCCGGCGTCGCCGGGCCCAGCACGAACGCGAACAGGAAGTTCGCGGTGTGCGCCACCGGCGTGAAGTCCTTGAACGCGTCGTATTGGAGGTTGGGAAAGACGTGCGGCGCGGTGACGACGGTGACGAGCGGCGTCATGACCAGCGTCGTGCCGTCGGGCGGGGAATTCTTCAGCGCGTTCATGGCGATCTGCCCGCCCGCGCCGGCGCGATTCTCGACGATCACCGGCTGGCCGAGCGAGTCGCGCATCTTCTCCGCGATCATGCGCGTCATCGTGTCCAGCCCCGCGCCGGCAGGAAAGCCGACCAGGAACTTGATGGTGCCCTGCTGGGCGACGGCGCCGCCGGACAGAAGCACCGCGGCGAGCGCTGCGGCGAGTCTTTGCATGGGGTTTCCTCCTCTGCGAGCGATGTTAGCATTCCCGCGCGCATGGACACCTTCCGCGGCATCGAGGCTTTCGTGCGCGTGGCCGAGACGCAGAGCTTCGCCGAGGCCGCGCGCCAGCTGGGCGTCGCCAAGTCGGTGGTCACCACGCGCGTGCAGCAGCTCGAGGAGTTCGTCGCGGCGCCGCTGTTTCACCGTACCACGCGCAGCGTGCGCCTGTCGGAGATCGGCCACGCGTTCTACCGCGACTGCGCCGAGCTGATCGGTCGCACGCAGGGCCTGGTGGAGCAGATGCGCGACATGCGCGATGCGCCCTCGGGCATCCTGCGCGTGCACGCGCTGCCGGGGTTCGTGCTCGGGCACCTGGCGCTCGTGCTGCGCGAGTTCCAGGACCGCTACCCCGGCATCCAGCTAGACCTGGTGGTCAACGACGCGGTGATCGATCCGGTGCGCGAGGGCTTCGATTGCGCGCTGCAAATCTTCCCGCCGTCCTCCGGCGCGCTGGTGCAGAGGAAGCTGTTCCCCGTGCGGCGCATCTTCTGCGCCTCGCCGGACTACCTGAAGGCGCACGGCGAGCCGCGCCACCCGCGCGAGCTGCGCAAGCACCGTCTGGGGCTGTATTCGCGCTATCCCACGGGGGATCACTGGGAGTTCCACCGCGGCCGGGAGCGCGTGAAGCTCGACCTGGCGCCGGCGCTGCGCAGCAACAGCGTGCACCTGCTGCGCGACTACGCTTGCGAGCACGCCGGCATAGTCTGCCTGCCCACGGCGGTCGCGGCGCGCGAGATCCTCGACGGGCGGCTGCGCATCCTGCTCGGCGGCTACCAGCTCACCTCGTTCTGGCTGTCGGCCGTGTTCCCGCCGACGCACCGCAACACGTTCAAGCTGAAGCTGTTCGTCGAGAGCGTGGCCGCCGGCTTCACCGACGGCCCGCCCTGGGACCGGGCGCTGGTGCAGCGCGGGCTGCTGCCCAGGGCGTTGCTCGAGTAATTGTTCTGATATCGCGAACAACGAGGTCGGCGCGACGCCCCCCGCCGCGCGGCTGCCGTATTATCCTAGCCGGCGCAGCCTCTGGAGGAGGAGCCGCACCATGCCGCAGTCGCATCCTACGAATTTCGCATCGCTGGCCAAGTGGGAGAAAGGGCGCGCCGAGATCATCAGCGGCAGCGTCAAGCACTACGTGTTCTCCAACATGTTCGACGTCGCCTCGCGCTCGAAGCCCTACGAGAAGGTGGTGGTCGGCAAGAACCTGGAGTACGTGCTGGAGACGCTGCGCGCGGAAGGCACCTCGCCCTGGTTCGCCTGCGCGCACGACGAGTTCGCCGTGTGCATGGACGGCGAGATCGAGATCCAGTTCGTCAAGCTCGACGCGCCGGCGGCGCCGCCGGGCAAGCAGGGCGCCGTGCTGGTGAAGGACGAGCCCAGGGGAAGGAAGATGGGCACGGTGCGCCTGAAGCGCGGCCACCAGGCGCTCCTGCCGGCGGGCTCGGCCTACCAGTTCCAGGCGGGCAAAGCCGGCGTCATCATGCTGCAGACCCTCCTCGGCGAGCTCTCGGCCGAGAAATGGGCCGAAATCTGCGAGACGTAGGAGGAGACCTTCATGGGCGACATGAATTTCAAGCCGATTCTGAGCAGCACGCAGCCGCAGGTCGAGGTCATGACCTCGGCGGCCGACCCGACCACCGGCTACCGCTCGTTCAAGATGGGCGGCTTCGAGTTCCGGCGCGACGAGTACTTCGCGCGCATCTCCTGGCCGGCCAAGGGCCAGCGCGTCTCGCACGTCATGCCGGTGGACGCGTTCCTGCGCGCCATGATGCGCGACGTCGCCTGGGGCTTCTTCTACGGCTGGGTCAACTTCGACCACGTCGTCGGCACGAGGAATCTGTACGGCAAGGTCGAGCTCTACGGCGGGCGCTACTACGGGCCGATGAAATCGGCCGGCCTCGACCACACCGAGACCTTCGAATCGCCGGCGATCATGGCCACCTTCAAGGCGATCCTCGCCGACTGGGTGAACGCGGGCTTCGATCCGTTCGCCGCACCCGAGGAAACCGGGAAGACGGTGTACGGGCCGAAGAACGGCGACAACCTCGCCGCCATCGACCGCTTCCGCGTGCCGACCAAGAGGATGCCCGGGATGCCCGGCGATTCGCCGCTCCGGTCGGACGCCAACGGCTTTCCGGTCAACCGGCAGTTCACCGACGTGCCGCAGGACGAGCCGGAAGTGAAGGCCGAGCCGGGGTTCGAAAAGGAGCTGCACGCGTTCAACCTGTTCAAGTATCTGTCCCGGTCGGACGTGACCTGGAACCCGTCGGTGACCGCGGTGTGCAACGCGAGCCTCGCCTGCCCGACCACCGAGGAGTACATCCTGCCCATCGTGCACGGCAACGACCGCGTCGAATGGTTCGTGCAGATGTCCGACGAGATCACCTGGGAGGTGCAGGACAAGGAGACCGGGGCGCTGCGCGCGCGCATCACCATGAAGGCGGGCGACGTGGCGGCGATGCCCGCCGACATCCGGCACCAGGGCTTCTCGCCCAAGCGCTCGATGCTGTTCGTGTGGGAGAACGCGACGCCCGATCTGCCCAAGCTGTACGAGTCCGGGAAGCTCAAGCCGTATCCGGTCGAATTCTAGGGAGGGGACATGTCCAGACAAGAACACGCAAACGAGCGCCGCCGGCAGATCGTGCTGGGAACCGGCGCCGCGGCGCTCGGTTCGGCTTTTCCGGCGGTGCTCAAGGCCCAGGGCGCCAGGATCCGCATCGGCTACGTCTCGCCGCAGACCGGGCCGCTCGCGCCCTTCGGCGAGGCGGACAATTTCGTGCTCGGCGGCATCCGCGCCGCCATGAAGAACGTCGAGATCCTGGTGCGCGACAGCCAGTCCAACCCCAACCGCGCGGGCGAAGTGGCGGGCGAGCTGATCCTGAAGGACAAGGTGGACCTCATGGTGGTGGCCTCGACCCCCGAGACCACCAACCCGGTCTCCGACCAGTGCGAGTTGAACGAGGTGCCGTGCATCTCTACGGTCGCCCCCTGGCAGCCCTGGTACATCGGCCGCCAGGCCAATCCCGGCGGCGGCCCGCCGGCGTGGAAGCCCTTCAACTGGACCTACCACTTCTTCTGGGGGCTGGAGGACATCATCGCGGTGTTCACCGGCATGTGGCAGTCGCTGCCGACCAACAAGTCGGTCGGCGGCCTCTTCCCCAACGACGGCGACGGCAACGCCTGGGGCGACAAGGTGGTCGGCTTCCCGCCGGTGCTCGACAAGCACGGCTTCAAGCTCACCGACCCGGGCCGCTACCAGAACCTGACGCAGGACTTCAGCGCGCAGATCGCCGCCTTCAAGAAGGCGGGCTGCGAGATCGTCACCGGCGTGGTGATCCCGCCCGACTTCAAGACCTTCTGGACGCAGGCCGCGCAGCAGGGCTTCAAGCCGAAGATCGTCTCGGTGGGCAAGGCGCTGCTGTTTCCGGCGGCCATCGAGGCGCTGGGCGACCTCGGCGCAGGACTCTCCTCGGAAGTGTGGTGGAGCCCGTCGCACCCGTTCAAGTCCTCGCTCACCGGGGCGAGCGCGCAGAGCTTCGCCGCGGCCTACGAGAAGTCGACCGGCAAGCAGTGGACGCAGCCGATCGGCTTCGTGCATGCGCTGTTCGAGGTCGCGGCCAGCGCGCTCAAGCGCGCGGGCAACGGCAAGGACAAGGCCAAGGTGCGCGACGCCATCCGCTCGACGAACCTGAACACGATCGTCGGCCCAATTTCCTGGGGCAAGGGCCCGGTGCCCAACGTCGCCAAGACGCCGCTCGTCGGCGGGCAGTGGGTGACGGGCAAGAAGTACAAGTACGACCTGGTGATCGTCAACAACCAGACGGCGCAGAACATCCCGGCGCGAGCCAAGCTCAAGCCGCTGTAAGCTCGGGGGAATGCCCGAGCTGCTGCGCCTCGAGGAGCTGAGCAAGAGCTACGGCTCGCTCCGGGTCACCGACGGCGTCTCCCTTTCGCTCGACGAGGGGGAGACGCTCGGCATCATCGGCCCGAACGGCGCCGGCAAGACCACCCTGTTCAACCTGATCGGCGGCGACGTCGCGCCCGACGCCGGGCGCGTGTGGCTGCGCGGCGCCGACGTGACGCGCGTGCCGTCCCACCGGCGCTGCCGCCGGGGCATCGGCCGCACCTACCAGGTGCCGCACCCCTTCGCCGGCCTCAGCGTGTTCGAGAACCTGCTGGTGGCGGCGAGCGCGGGCGGCGGCGTGCGCGAGCGCGACGCCTACGGCCCCTGCGCCGAGCTGCTCGCGCTCACCGGCCTCGAGGCGAAGGCCAACCTGGCGGCGGGCAGTCTGACGCTGCTCGACCGCAAGCGCCTGGAGCTCGCGCGCGCGCTCGCCACGCGTCCCGAGCTGCTGCTGCTCGACGAGATCGCCGGCGGCCTAGCCGAGCAGGAGGCGCTGGCGCTGGTAGGCACGGTGCACGCGATCGCCGCGCGCGGCGTGACCATCGTCTGGATCGAGCACGTGGTGCACGCGCTGCTCGCGGTCGCCACGCGGCTCGCGGTGATCGACTTCGGGCGCCTGATCGCCGACGGCGAGCCGCGCGCTGTGATCGAAAGCGACGAGGTGCAGCGCGTGTACATGGGCATCGCGGTATGACGCTCGTCTCGACGCACGCGCTGACCGCGTTCTACGGCGACTTCCAGGCGCTGTTCGGCATCGACTTCGAGCTCGCCGAAGGCGAGGTCGCCGCGGTGATCGGCGCCAACGGCGCCGGCAAGTCCACCTTCCTGCGCAGCATCGCGGGTGCGAACTCGGCCGACGCCGGCGCCGTGCGCCTGGCGGGCGCGCCGGTCGGCGGGCTCGGCGCGCCGCGCATGGCGCGCCTCGGGGTAAGCCTGGTGCCCGAGGGTCGCAGGCTCTTTCCCAGCCTCTCGGTGGAGGAAAACCTGCTGGTCGGCCGCAGCACGGGACGCGTGGGCCCCTGGACGCTCGAGCGCCTTTACCGGCTCTTCCCGCGGCTCGAGGAGCGGCGCGCCGCGCCCGCGCTGCAGCTCTCGGGCGGCGAGCAGCAGATGGCGGCGATCGGGCGCGCGCTGATGGGCAACCCGCGCCTGCTGCTCTGCGACGAGCTTTCGCTCGGGCTGGCGCCGGTGGTGATCAAGTCGATCTACGAAACGATCCCGCAGCTCGCGCGCGAAGGCGTGACGCTCGTCATCGTCGAGCAGGACATCGGCATCGCGCTCGGCGTCGCGCAGCGCGTCACCTGCCTGCAGCACGGGCGCGTGTCGCTCAGCGGCGCGCCCGCCGGGCTGACGCGCGAGCAGATCTCCGCGGCCTACTTCGGCCACTAGCGATGCTCGCCGAGTGGACCAACACCATCGTGCAGGGCGTGCTGCTCGGCGGCCTGTACGGGATGTTCGCGATGGGGCTGTCGCTCATCTGGGGCGTGATGCGCCTGGTGAATATCGCGCACGGCGACTTCATCCTGCTGGGCGCCTACGTGGCGCTGGTGTTCGGGGAGACCGCGGGCCTGCACCCGCTTGCCGCGCTGCCGCTGGTGGCGGCGGCGATGGCGCTGCTCGGCTACGCGCTGCAGCGCGGCGTGCTCAACCGCACGCTCGGCAAGGGGCTGCTGCCGCCGCTGCTCGTGACGTTCGGCCTGTCGGTCGTGGTGCAGAACCTGCTCCTGCAGGCGTTCTCCGCTGACTCGCAGGCGTTGCGCGCCGAGGGCCTCACCACTGCGAGCCTGCAGCTCGGCGAGTCGCTCGCCGTGGGCTGGTTTCCGCTCGGGGTGTTCGCCAGCGCGCTCCTAATGGGGCTTGGGCTGCAGTTCCTGTTCGCGCGCACGGCGTTCGGCCGCAAGCTGCGCGCCACCTCGGACGACCACGAGACGGTGCAGCTCCTCGGCGTCGACGAGAAGCGCATGTACGCGCTCGCCATGGCGCTCGCCTTCGCGCTGATGGCGGTGGCCGGCGTGCTGCTCGGGATGCGCACCTCGTTCGCGCCCACCGACGGGCCGGCCAACCTGCTGTTCGCCTTCGAGGCGGTGGTGATTGGCGGCCTGGGCTCGTTCTGGGGCACCTTCGCCGGCGGCGTGATCCTCGGCGTGGCGCATGCCGTGGGCTTCCGCCTCGACCCGGGCTGGGGGCTGCTGGTGGGGCATTTCGTGTTCCTCGCCGTGCTCCTGTTCAAGCCCGAGGGCCTGTTCCCGAGGACGCGATGAGCGCCGTCCGCGTCGAGCGCGCCACGCGCGCCAGCCGCATCGCCGCCGCCGGCGCGGGGCTCGTCCTCGTGGCGGGGATCTCGCTGCCGTGGTGGTCGGACGCGGGGACGATGCGCCTCGCGGTGGAGTTTTTCTGCTTCCTCGTCATGGCGCAGATGTGGAACCTGCTCGCGGGCTACGGCGGGCTGGTCTCGATCGGCCAGCAAGCCTACCTCGGCCTGGGCGGCTACCTGCTGTTCGCGCTCGCCAACCACGCGGGCCTCAACCCGTTCCTGTGCGTGCCGCTCGCGGGCGTGTTCGCGGCGCTGGTCGCGCTGCCCACGGCGAAGCTCGTGTTCCGGCTGCGCGGCGGCTACTTCGCCATCGGCACCTGGGCGGTGGCGGAGGTGTTCCGGCTGCTGCTCGCCAACGTCTCCATGTTCGGCGGCGGCTCGGGGCAGAGCCTGCGCGCGATGGCGGCCATTCCGCGGGCGACGCGCGAGCCGCTCGCCTACTGGTTCGCGCTGGCCGCGGCGGTGGCGGCCGTGGCGGGGGTGTACTGGCTCCTGCGCTCGCGCCACGGCCTGGCGCTTACCGCAATCCGCGACAGCGAGACCGCCGCCGCCAGCCAGGGGATCGACGTCGCCTTCACCCAGTACTGGGTTTATGTGGTATCGGCTGCCGGCTTCGGCGTCGTCGGCGCGCTCTACTACATGAACATCCTGCGCATCTCGCCGAACGCCGCCTTCGACGTCAACTGGACCGCCTACGTGATCTTCATCGTGGTGATCGGCGGCATCGGCACCATCGAGGGGCCGATCCTCGGCACGATCCTGTTCTTCGTGCTGCGCGAGACGCTGGCCGGCTTCGGCGCCTGGTACCTGATCGCCCTGGGCGCCATCGCGGTGGTGACGATGCTCTACTTCCCGGGCGGCATCTGGGGCGCGGTGCAGCAGCGCTACGAGCTGCACCTCTTTCCGGTGCGCCGCTGGCTGAGGAAGGCGTGAAGCTGACCGACGTGCCCGACGGCGGGGTGCTCGAGCTGCCGGGCGGGCTGATCGCCTGGCGCCGGGGGCGCGAGCTGCGGGTCTTCGTCAACCTCTGCCCCCACTTCCGCCTGGCCCTGAACTACGAGCCGGGAGAGTTCAAGGTGTACGGCGAAATGCTCGTCTGCGCGCACCACTACTCGGTGTTCCGCTTCGCCGACGGCCAGTGCGTTGAGGGGCAGTGCGTGGGCGAGCCGCTCGAGCCGGTGCCGTTCCGCGTCGTCGACGGCAGGCTGATCCTGTGATTTAGACTTGCGGCATTCGAGGAGGAGTCCAGATGGCCAAGCGCGAATTCAGCGAGAGAACCCTCACCGCCGAGGTCCTGCGGCGGGTTTCCAAGGCGCCCGACAAGCGCACCCGCCAGATCATGCAGAGCCTGGTGAAGCACCTGCACGCCTTCGTGCGCGAGGTGCGGCCCACGCAGGAGGAGTGGTTCCAGGGGATCCAGTTCCTCACCAAAACCGGGCACATGTGCGACGACAAGCGCCAGGAGTTCATCCTCATGTCGGACACGCTCGGCGTGTCGATGCTGGTCGACTTCATCAATTACGGCAAGGTGCGAAACGCAACGGAGTCCACCGTGCTGGGGCCGTTCTTCGTAGAGGGCGCGCCCGAGCTGCCGCTCGGCGCGAGCATCGCCAGGCCCGGCACGCCGGGCGAGCCCTGCGCGGTGAGCGGCACGGTCACGGACCTGAAGGGCAAGCCGGTGGCAGGTGCGCGGATCGACGTCTGGGAAGGCGGCGCCGACGGGCTCTACGACGTGCAGAAGCCCGACGGCACCAACCTGCGCGCGCGCTTCCGCTCGGACGGCGAGGGGCGCTTCCACTTCAAGTGCATCACGCCGGTGAGCTACCCGGTGCCG
>Ga0326597_10010927_pt1 | contig 12071 bp, 10 predicted proteins | sample RVTome_12_FD_203789 | JGI IMG/M metagenome (GOLD analysis project Ga0326597, IMG submission 203789) | Soil microbial communities from uranium-contaminated site in the Upper Colorado River Basin, Wyoming, United States - RVT100D185 | ecosystem: Environmental > Terrestrial > Soil > Contaminated >... | reverse complement strand
AACGACGTCGTTGACGCCGATGAGCAGGGTGAGGAACTCCGGCCGGAGGGCGTCGAGGGCCCGCACCTGGACGTCGCGGACGTCCCGTGACGTGTAGCCGCTCACCGCGATGTTCGCGAGCAGCTCGAGCGTCGGCGGCTCCGCCCCGAGCGCCGCGACCAGCTGATCGGGCCAGCGCTCGGCGATCCCCACCGATGTCCCGATCGTGTACGAGTCGCCGAGGGCGACGTAACGCAGCGACGGATCTGTCATGTTCGTGCTGTCCGGCCCCGATGTCGGGCTGCCTGAGTGGCTCCCGGCTGGGCTCGTCGGTGGCGACGCATCGCGCCCGCAGCCGGCCAGGGTGACGAGTACGGCCGCGGCCGCCAGGCGGGCACCGACATGTCGCGTGATGGCCCCGGCCCTACGGCAACCGCCCGAACGCATCGACGAGGACGCTCTCGAACCGGGCGCCATCGATCCGGATCCCGACCTCGGCGTTCGGGGCGAGCCCGTACCGCACCATCCGGAAGGAGAGTCCCTCGCAGACCGTCCGGCCGCGTGCCGGCCCGGCGGTCGTGTCCACCCGGACGTTGTAGCGGGCAACGGACACGAGGTCCGGGATCGCGAGGTGGGCCACCGCGACCGCGTCATGGATGGCCGTCGTCGTCCCGCCGTACCACTGGCCGACCCGCTCGATCGCGAAGTCGACGAGCTCCGCGGCGATCGCCGCGGACGCGGTCCCGGTCGCCCGGAGGCGTCCGGCGGCGGCCGCGTCGAGCGTCGCCTGGTGGGTGACGTCGAGGCCCATCATCGTGATCGGGAGCCCGGATCGGAAGACGATGTCGGCCGCCTCCGGGTCGGCATAGATGTTGAACTCGGCCGAGATCGTCGTGTTCCCCTCGCCGATCGAGCCGCCCATGATCGAGAGATGTGCAATGCGTTCGGCGAGGCCGGGGTGGATTCGGAGAAGCAGGGCGATGTTCGTGAGCGGCCCGATCGGCGCGATCGCCACCGGGTCCGGCGCGTCGCGCAGGAGGCGGGCCATGAGCTCGACCGCGCCTGCCGGGTGGGCTCCCGCCGGCGATGGCGGGAGGACCGTCCGCCCGATCCCGCTCTCGCCGTGGATCGCGGTCGCCCGCACGACGTCGCCGGTCAGAGGGCCGGCCGCACCCTCGGCGACCGGGATGTCGCCGCGGCCGTAGGCGTGAAGGAGGCGGAGGGCATTCTCGGTGCAGTGGCGGACGTCGGCATTGCCGGCAACCGTCGTGACCGCCAGGAGATTCAGCTCCGGCCTGGCAACGGCGACGCCGATCGCGAGCGCGTCGTCCAGGCCCGGGTCGCTGTCGATGATGAGCGGGAGTGGCCGCTCAGGGGTCCCGACCGGTGCGGTTCGCGGGACCGCCGGGTTGGCGTAGAAGGTCGGGAACGCTCCGTGCTCGGCGTCGCCGAAGCCGGCCCGCCCCATCCGCCTAGGCCTGCTCGTAAGGCTGCCCGGCGGCCGATGGCCCCCTCACCCGGCCGACGAGCCCGGCGACGACGATGATCGTGACGACGTAGGGCAGGACGCTCAGGTAGACCGTCGGGATGTCGACGCCGACCGTGCCGAGGCGCGACTCGGCGGAGCGGGCGAATCCGAAGACGAGCGCCGCGGCCGCGACCCCGATCGGCTTCCAGGCGCCGAAGATCATGGCGGCCAGGCCGATGAAGCCGACCCCGGCCGACATCCCGATCTGGAAGGACCCGGTCGAGACGACGACCAGGTAGGCGCCCGCCAAGCCGGCGATCGCGCCCCCCGCGGCGAGCGACCGGTAGCGGATCTGGAGGACGTCGATGCCGATGGTGCCGGCGGCCTTCGGGTTCTCGCCGGACGCCCGGAGCCGGAGGCCCCAGCGCGTCCGATAGATCGCCAGCTGCATGGCGATGATCAGGAAGTAGCCGACGTACAGGAAGAGAGATCCGTTGAACAGCGCCGGCCCCATGATCGGGATGGCCGATAGACCCGGGATCGGCGTCGCCCCGACGAGCCCGGGGTCGTTGAACTCCGGCTTGACCTGCAGGATCCGGGTGTACATGAACGTCGTGATGCCGGCCGCGGCCAGGTTGAGGACCGTGCCGGCGATGATCTGGTCGACCTGGTAGCGGATGCAGAGGACCGCGAGGAGGAGCCCGAGGAGGATTCCGGAGATGACGCCGATCGCGATGCCGGCGTACGGGCTGCCGAGGAGCGAACCCCCGATCGAGGTCGCGGCAGCACCCAGCAGAATGATCCCCTCGATGCCGATGTTCATCACGCCCGATCGCTCGCACAGGATCGCGGCCAGCCCGGCGAAGACGATCGGCAGGGCGAACGAGATCATCGCCGTGAGGAGCCCGACGAGGCTTGGGGTCTTGCCACCCAGGATGCCCGTCAGGACCGCGAAGATCGTGGCGAAGGCGACGAACGCCAGGAGCCGGCGCCAGCTCGGGTCACTGGGTCGGCGGAGCTGGACGGCGGCCACGAGGAGGGCGACCAGCCCGGCCGCGACGTACGTGCCGCCGACCGGCAGGACGAGGTCGGGCAGATCGATCGCGGCGCCTTCGAAGACGAGCTTGTACGTCGTGACCTGGTCCGCGGGGACGCGGACGAGCCCGGCTAAGAGCTCGAGCGCGCCGACCACGGCGTAGCTCGCGGCCCGAATGAGGCCGTTGTTCCGCGCGCTCCGCTCGGACGCCGAGATGACGGGGCCGTCGGCTGTCAACGGCAGGCTGCTCACGTGGGCGTCTCCACGACCTGTGGCGTATGCGGCGCCGCGGCGCTGATCCTGACCCGGTAAAGCTCACGGACGAGCCGCGGCGCGGCCACGAACATGATCACCAGCGCCGAGACGAACGCCAGGAGGTCGATGGGCACGCCCGTCGCCAGCGCCATCGCCGGGCCGCCAGCCCGCAGGGCCCCGAACAGGAGCGCAGCCACGGCCACCCCGAACGGGCGGTTGCCGGCGAGGAGGGCGAGCGAGATCGCGTCCCATCCGTAGCCAGGGCTGATCGTCGGCGAGAGGTAGCGGTTCGTCCCGAGGACCTCGCCGGCGCCGGCGAGGCCGGCCAGGGCACCGGACACGACCATCGCGAGGACGATCGTCCGGCCTGCGTTCATGCCGGCGTAGGTCGCCGCTCGCGGGTTGAGGCCGGCCGCCCGGAACTCGAAACCCCGGGTCGTCCGGAACATGAGCCACGAGGTGAACAAGGTCGCCAGCAGGGCGATGATCAGGCCCCAGTGCACGCGGATCTTCGGCAGCTCGAGGAGGATCGGCAGCGCGGCCGAATCGAGGATGGGCCGGCTGATCGGGACCGTACCGCCTTCGGGCTGGAGGATCGGCGTCAGGAGCAGCGCGAGCATGATCTGCTGGGCGATCGCGTTGAGCATGATCGTCGTGATCACCTCGTGGGCGCCGGTCTTCGCCTTGAGGATCCCGGGGATGAACGCCCAGATGGCGCCCCCGATGACCCCGGCCATGAGGGCGACGATGAGGTGGAACGGGAAGGGCATCGGCAACCAGATCCCGGCCCAGACGGCGAAGACAGCCCCGATCTTGAGCTGGCCCTCGGCCCCGATGTTGAAGACACCGGATCGGAAGGCCACGGCGACCGCGAGGCCGGCCAGGATGAGCGGCGTCGTAGCCAGTAGGGTCTCGCTGATCGGCCGGAGCGCCGTGCCGATCTTGTTCGCGTCGCCCGAGGCGAGCGCCGTGCTGATCTTGCCAGGGTCGCCGAAGGCCCCTTTCATGAGCGCGAAGTAGGCCTCGCCGACGCGCTGGATGCTCTCGCGAAGCGTGCCGACCGGATCGGCGCCGAGCTTGTTGTAGAACTCGAGGTCCGAGAGGACGAGCACCACCCCGCCGACGATGAACGCCGAGAGGATCGCGAGCAGCGGCAGCTTGAGCCGGTTGAAGAGGTGGCCGAGCGGGCCTGTGATCCGCCGGGCCTGCGGGACCCGATCGACGAGCAGGAAGACGACGCCCAGGACCAGCCCGCCGATGACGATCGGGAGCCCGTTCGCGATGGAGACGAGGATGGCGAGGACGATGACCGGGATGAGGTCCCGGATCCGGACCAGGATGTCGCGGGCGGTCATCGGACGCCGCCCATGAGCAGGCCCACGCGCTCGCGCGTGGCCTCGGCGGCCGGCAGGACGCCGACGATCTCGCCGGCGTACATGACGGCCACCCGATCGCCGAGGGCGAGGACCTCGTCGAGCTCCGTGCTGACGATGAGGATGGCGACGCCGGCGTCGCGCTGCTGGACGATCCGCCGGTGGATGTACTCGATCGAGCCAACGTCCAGGCCGCGCGTCGGCTGGGAGGCCACGACGAGCTTCACGTCGCGGCCGAACTCCCGGGCGACGATCACCTTCTGCTGGTTGCCGCCGGACAGCGATCCGACGTCCGTCGTGATCGAGGGCGTCCGGATGTCGAAGTCGTGGACGGCCGTTCGCGCCGCCGTCGCGACCGCCTCCCGGTGGAAGCGGATGCCGCTGCTGTAGGGCTCCCGGTGGTAGGCGTCCAGGACGTAGTTCTCGGCGACGGTGAAGCCGCGGACGAGGCCGTCGCGGAGGCGGTCCTCGGGGATGTGGGCGACCCCCAGATCGGCGATGCCGCGGGGGTCCGAGGGGAGCGGCTGGCCGGCCACGGTGACCGTCCCGGCATCCAGCTGGCGGAGGCCCGTCAGGGCCTCGACGAACTCCGTCTGGCCGTTTCCCTGGACCCCCGCCACCGCCACGATCTCGCCGGCGTGGACCTCGAGGTCGACGTGCTTGACGGCGATCTCGCCGCGATCGTCGCGGACCTGCAGCGCCTGGACGGCGAGGACGACCTCGCCGCGCTGCGCGTCGCGCCGGTCGACGGTCAGCTGGACCTGCCGGCCGACCATCATCTCGGCGAGCCGCCCCGGGCTCGCCTCGGCCGGGGTGACGGTGCCGACGACCCTGCCCAGCCGAAGGACCGTGATCCGGTCGGCGATTTCGAGGACCTCGTTGAGCTTGTGGGAGATGAAGATGACTGCCGTGCCCGCGGCGGCGAGGCTCCGGATGATGACGAACAGCTCATCCGTCTCGTTCGGCGTGAGCACGGCCGATGGCTCGTCGAGGACGAGGATGTCCGAGTGGCGGTAGAGGGCCTTGAGGATCTCGACCCGCTGCCGGACGCCGACCGGGAGGTCCTCGATCATCGCGTCGGGGTCGACGTCGAGGCCATAGGTCTCCGACAGCTCGACGATCCGGGCGCGGGCGGCCTTCCTGTCGAGGACGCCCAGCGGGCCGCGGGTGACCTCCGATCCGAGCGTGACGGAGTCGGTCACGTCGAAGATCGGGACGAGCATGAAGTGCTGGTGGACCATCCCGATCCCGGCCTCGATCGCTTCGGCCGGATCCTTGAACGTCCGGATCTGCTCGTCGACGACGATCTCGCCCTCGTCCGGGCGGTACAGCCCGGACAGGATGTTCATGAGGGTTGTCTTGCCGGCCCCGTTCTCACCGAGGAGGGCGAGGATCTCGCCCCGGTCCACCTCGATGCTCACGTGATCGTTGGCGAGGACGCCCGGGAACTGCTTGGTGATGCCGCGGAGTCGCAGGCGCATCGGTGCGGACCCTCGAGCTGCGTTGGGCAGGACGCGTGGCGGCCGCCGTTGCGGGCGCCGCCGGCTGGATCGGGTGTCGGGGTACGACGCTCCCCCGGCGTCGGTGACGCCGGGGGAGCGAGCGAGTCGAAGTTGCGCGGGGCGCTACTTCAGGTAGTCCGCCACGGTGACGCTGCCGTCAACGATTTTGCCCTGGAGACTCTCGAGCCCAGTGGCCAGGTCGGCCGAAACCAGCGTTTCGAGGTCGTGGTACGGGGCGAGTCCGACGCCGCCGTTCTCGAGGGTGCCGACGTAGTTGTCGCCACCGAGCGTGCCCATCTGGGCGAGGTGAATCGCATCGGCGACGGCCTTGTCGATGACCTTCATGATCGAGGTCAGGATGACGCTCTCGAACCCGGGCGCCGACAGGAACTGGTCGACGTCCACGCCGATCGCGTAGACCTTCTTGCCATCACCCTGGGCCTGCTTGGCCGCGGTGAAGGAGCCGATGCCCGTGCCGCCCGCAACCGGGACGACGATGTCGGCGCCTTCCTGGAAGAACGCCTGGGCCTGCTGGTTGCCGAAGTCCGTGTTGCCCCAGGGGTTGTCGGCCGGGGCGAGCACGCCACCCGTCGGATCGGCGGGGTCGTACCCGAGGAGCTCGACGCTCGTGCCGTTCTCCTCGTTGTAGTACTTGATGCCCGCGTAGAGGCCGTCCATGAAGACGGTGACCGGCGGGATCGGCAGGCCGCCATAGGTCCCGATCTTCCCGGTGGCCGAGACGCCCGCGGCGAGGTAGCCGGCGAGCATGCCGGCCTGCTCCGTCGCGAAGACGATGCCGGTGATGTTGTCGACGGCCGGGTCGTAGGCGAAGTCGACGATCGAGAACGCCACCTCGGGATTCTCGCCGGCCTTCGTGCCGGTGATCTCGCCCATGTTGAAGCCGACGGTCGTGATCTGCTGGCACTCGTCGGTCACGAGCAGGTCGATGTTGCTGGCGTAGTCGGCGTCCTTCTTCGACTCGAGGTTCTTGATCTCGGTCGCATAGCCTTCCGCGAGCGAGTCCTGCAGGCCCTTCAGGGCGTTGTCATTGAAGCCCTTGTCGCCGAGACCGCCGGTGTCGGTCACCAGGCAGGCCTTGAAGGCTGCCGGGGCCTCGGTCGGCGCCTCCGAGGCGGCGTCGGTGGGCGTGGCCTCCGTGCCGCTCGGCGCGGTCGATGCGCCCGGGCCGCACGCGGCGAAGATGATGGCTGCGGATGCGGCGAGAGCGAGCAGCCGGCTGGAGATGCGCAAGTTGTCCTCCTCCTAGATGGATCGGCCCTCCGGGGTGCGAGGCGCCGGTCGTGGCGGGCAGAATACGCTACCCGCGTGCCGTACGTCGACGGGTGTCCCGCGGATCTGTGAACGTGTGTCCCGTGGATCTGCCGGCGCTATCTTGCATCGACCGCGGCTGCTGTGCGAGGCGGCCCACCACCTCCAGGAGCCCCATCGAATGAGCCTCGATCGAGCTGAGCGGCGGCGTCTCGGGGACCTGCTCGACCTCCACGATGGGCGGTTTGACGTTCCCCTCCTCGAGGACGCCGACATCCTGGAGCTGCTCTCGACCGCGCGGCGCATCGCGATCGTCGGCGCCTCCCCGAACCCTGGCCGACCCTCGTTCGGCGTGCTCCGTGACCTCCGTGCGATGGGCTACGACGTGGTCCCGGTGAACCCGGCCGCGGCCGAGGTCGACGGCCTCGCCTGCTACCCGACCCTCGCCGCGGCCGTCGCGGCGACCGGCCCCGTCGACATCGTGGACGTCTTCCGCCGCGCCGAAGGCTGTCCGGAGCACGCTCGGGAGGCCGTCGCCGCCGGCGCTCGCTGCCTCTGGCTCCAGCTCGGAATCGCCAGCCGCGAGGCCGGCGAGATCGCCCGCGCCGGCGGCCTCGACGTCGTCATGGACCGCTGCACCGTCATCGAGCACGCCCGCCTGCCGGGCGGCCGGAGCCACTGATCACCGGAGGAGCACCGATGCCCATCCACCTCCACGCCGAGCCCGACGACTACGCCCCGGTCGTCCTCCTGCCCGGCGACCCGAACCGGGCGACGCGGATCGCCGACCGCTTCGACGGCGGCCTCGAGGCGAGTCGCCTCATTACCTCGCATCGCGGCCTGCTCGGCTACACCGGGACGGTCGACGGGGTCCCGGTCTCGGTCCAGACGACGATGATGGGGACGCCGACGACCGCGATCGTCGTCGAGGAGCTGCTGATGCTCGGAGTCACGACGTTCATCCGGGTCGGCACGACGGGCGGCTTCGGGCGACTGGGTATCGGCGACGCGGTCGTGGCCCTGGCTGCTGCGTCGCTCTCGGGGATCGGGGGCGTGCTCGGCGGGGGCGAGCCCACCGCCCCGACCGCCGACCTCGAGGTCGTCCTGGCCCTCAAGCGGGCCGCGGAGGCTGCCGGGTTGACGGTCCACACCGGGCCCGTGGTGACCTCCGACGTCTTCTACGACCCCCACCCCGACGGCGTCGCCCGTTGGGGCCGCCGCGGCTACCTCTCGGCCGAGATGGAGACCGCCGCCCTCTATCTCCTCGCGATGCGCGAGCGGGCGAAGGGCCGTCCGGTCCGCGCCGGCTCGATCCTCACCGTGTCCGACGTGATCGTCGACCCGACGATGCCGCAGGCCCCGGATGCCCGGGCCGCCGGTGACGAGACCTGGTTCCGGCCGCCCGAGGACGAGGTGACCCGGCGGGTCGATCTCACGATCGGAGCGGCGATCGCAGCGGCCGCGGAGCTGGGCCTGGGCTAGCCGCCGAGGTCCGCACGGCCGTCAGTGCACGTGCGACAGGCCGAGGGCGAAGTCCTCGAGCAGGTCGTCGACGTCCTCGCACCCGACCGAGACGCGGATCATGCCGCCCTGCTTGGGACGCGGGTAGACGAGCGTGCAGATGTCGCCGAGGCTGACCCCGATGTCGCACAGCCGGAGGTGATCGGTGAAGGCGGCCATGCCGGTGATGCCGCCGTGGGGCTGGAAGGTGAGCATCGCCCCGCCTGGGCCCTCGATGAGCCGGCCGGCCGTCTCGTGGTCCGGGTGCGTCGCGAGGCCGGGGTGTCGCACCCACTCCACGTTGGGCTCAGCCTCCAGCCACGTCGCGAGCTGGATGGCGTTGTACGAAGCCGCCCGCGAGCGGAGGGGCAGTGTCCGGATCCCGCGCATGACGAGGAAGCTGGCGAATGGGCTGGCAGCCTGGCCGAGCGCGTCGGTGAGCTTCCGGATCGGATCGAGGAGGGCCTTCGGGCCGGAGACGACGCCCGACACCGCGTCGCCATGGCCGGACAGGTACTTCGTCGCCGCGTGGACCACCATGTCCGCCCCGTGCTCGAGGGGACGCAGGAGGGCCGGCCCGAGGAACGTGTTGTCGGCGATCACGATGAGCCCGTGGCGGTGCCCGATCTCGGCGAGCGCGTCGGCATCGGGGACGCGCAGCCGGGGGTTGGTCGAGGTCTCGAAGAAGAGCGCCTTCGTCGCCGGCCGGATGGCCGCCTCGACCGCGGCGAGATCGGTCATGTCGACCCGGCTGACGTCGATTCCGCGGCGCGGGAAGTCGTCGCCGAGGAGGACCTCGGTGATCACGAACAGCTCGTCTCCGACGACGACGTGATCGCCCGCCTCGAGGTGGGCCAGGAGGGTCGACGAGACGGCCGCCATGCCGGACGAGGAGACGATGGTGTCCTCGGCGCCTTCGAGCGCGGCGACCTTCTCCTCGAGCGCCCGGTTCGTCGGGTTCCCGGTTCGTGAGTAGAAGTACGCGCCGGGCTCCCAGGCCATCGCCCGATCGACGGCGTCCTCCTTCTCTGCGGCCGTGTCGAAGGAGAAGGTCGACGTCGCGAAGATCGGCGGCTTGTGGGCGCGCGTGGTCGGGTCCGGGCGCTCGCCGGCATGGATGGCCCGGGTGGCGAAGCCTCGCCCGTCCGTTCGTTCCCGCATCGGGGCCTCGCATGACTCGGTGTGGAGACGGCGGTTCCGCCGCCCACGGCCGCTCGGCCGCCTGGTCAGTCTAAGGGGAGCGCGAAGCCCGCCCATCCCCAGCATCCGCCATGTCGTGCCCGATGCCGGTGCCACCGTCAAATCGGCGGTCACGCGCCAGACAAGCGAACTCGATGGGGCGTCGCCGAGCAAGTCGACGGCCGTGTCGTGCGTGGAACCTGGGTGCTCGCGGCCCGCGAGCCGGACGTATGGCCCTCCCAACCCCGGATTTGACGCTGGCAGGGCCCTGCGAGCGTCACTGGTGCGCTGAAGACGAAGCGTCCCCAATGAACACGGGTCAGCTCGAAACGGGCGAGTCGTACAGATATGGATGCTTCGTGGGACTTGGGACTGATTGGCTGCAGGTGGCCAGCCACATACCTCCGGCGTCTCGCCGCTTCAGGGGAGCGCAAAGCCCGCGAAGACGAAGACGAAGCCGATCCCGGCGATGACCGCCCCGTTGCGCGCCTGGCGCCGGAGGACGTCCATCGCGACCGACGCTCCGGTCGTGCCGCTCTCCCGGAGGCCGCCCCGCCAGGCCTCGTAGCGGGCGACATTGGCGTCCTGCTCCTTGAGTGCCCGATAGCGCCGCCACGGCTCCCGGGCACGCAGGTAGCCCACGACGATGAGGGCGATCCCGGCGCCCAGCAGCGAGAAGTTGAGGATTCCCATCAGCCCGGCTCCCCTGCCTCATCGGGCGACAAGCGCTCCCGCAGGGCCGCCTGCACGACCCCTGCGTTCGCCTGGCCGCGTGTCTGCTTCATGACCGCCCCGACGAGGAACCCGATCGCCTGTCTCTTGCCGGCGCGGACGTCGGCGGCCGCCGCCGGGTTCGCCACGATGACCGCGTCGACGATCGCGGCCAGGGCATCGGCGTCGGAGATCTGGCGAAGGCCGCGCGCCTCGACGATCGCAGCCACGGTGTGGCCCTCCGTGACGTGCGCGTCGAGGACCTCTTTGGCGTTCGCCCGCGAGATCGACCCGTCGGCGACGAGCCGGATCAGCGCGGCGAGCTCGATCGGCTCGATGCGGCCGCCAGCCGGGGTGGCATTCCGGATCCGGAGATACTCCCCGGTGACCCAGTTCGCGACGGCCTTCGGGTCGAGCCCGCCGTCGGCCGCGAGGGTCGCCTCGAACAGGGCCGTGGCGTCGGCGTCGGCGACGAGGACCGCGGCGTCGTAGGGGGTCAGGCCGAGGCCTTCACGGTATCGCGCCCGCCGATCCGCCGGCAGCTCGGGCAGCCCCGCCCGGATCTCGTCCAGCCAGGCAGCCTCCACCCGGAGCGGCGGCAGGTCCGGCTCGGGGAAGTACCGATAGTCGTCCGAGGTCTCCTTGACGCGCATCCGGTAGGTCTCGCCACGCTCATCGGACCAGCCCCGGGTCTCCTGGACGAGCGGCTCTCCGGCGTCCAGGGCGACCCCCTGGCGCTCGATCTCGAAGTTGATCGCCCGCTCCACGGCCCGGAATGAGTTCATGTTCTTGACCTCGACCTTGGTCCCGAAGGGCTCGGTCCCGCGCTCACGCAGGGACACGTTGGCCTCGACCCGCATCTGGCCGCGCTCCATGTCGGCGTCGGAGGCGCCGATCGTCCGGAGCAGGAGCTGGAGCTCCTCGGCGTAGCGGCGCGCCTGCTCGGCGGTGCGGACGTCCGGCTCCGTGACGATCTCCATCAGGGGCACGCCGGAGCGGTTGAAGTCCACGAGGCTGATCCGCTCCCCGCCCGGCCCCGGGGCGTGGATAAGCTTGGCCGTGTCCTCCTCGAGATGGGCCCGGGTGATCCGGATCGTGAACGGGCCGTAACTCGTGTCGATCATGATCATGCCGGCCGCGGCGAGGGGCAGGTCGTACTGGCTGATCTGGTAGCCCTTGGGCAGGTCCGGGTAGAAGTAGTTCTTGCGGTCCCAGCGGGTGTGGTCCGGCGTCCGGGCCCCGATCGCGGCCCCCGTGGCGAGGACGAGCTCCACAGCCCGTCGGTTGATGACCGGCAGGGCGCCCGGCAGGCCGAGGCAGACCGGGCAGGTGTGGGAGTTCGGGGCAGCCCCGTCGTAGGCCGTGGAGCAGCCGCAGAACATCTTCGATGCAGTCTTGAGCTGCGAATGGACCTCGATCCCGATGACCGCCTCCCAGCGCTCGAGGATCGCGGCCACGCGATCTGGTGCCGGAGCCCCCGCGACGCTCACGCGGCGCTCTGGCAGCGCGCGACGAACCTCCCGATGCGCACGAGCGCCTCCTCGAGCTGCTCGTAACTGGTCGCGTAGCACGCCCGGACGTGGCCCTCGCCCGACGGCCCGAAGGCCCCGCCGGGAACGACCGCCACGTGCTCCTCATCGAGCAGGCGCTGGGCGAAAGTCTCCGAGTCCAGGCCCGTCGAGGTGATCCTCGGGAAAGCGTAGAAGGCGCCCCGCGGCTCGAACGTCTCAAGGCCGATGGCGTTGAACCCGTCGACGACCAGGCGCCGCCGGCGGTCGTACTCGGCGAGCATCGCGACC
>Ga0326597_10010926_pt1 | contig 12071 bp, 10 predicted proteins | sample RVTome_12_FD_203789 | JGI IMG/M metagenome (GOLD analysis project Ga0326597, IMG submission 203789) | Soil microbial communities from uranium-contaminated site in the Upper Colorado River Basin, Wyoming, United States - RVT100D185 | ecosystem: Environmental > Terrestrial > Soil > Contaminated >... | reverse complement strand
GGCGGGCGCACCGCGAGAAAAACGCGATACCGTTGGCTTGGATTTATCTTACCGCATGTCGAATAACTCTACCGTGTTTATGAAATACAACTTCGGACGGGTCGAAAACCGCGACTTCGTAACCCATAAGACCGAGAAAGACAGTCTGCTCCGCTTTGAGTTTACGCGGAAATTCAAGTGGTAACCTTGGCAGCCAGTCAATGGTCATTGGTCAATAGTCAAACGGCTGGGAAGCTAGAATGCTAAAAGGCTAGGAGGCTAAATAGCTGGGAATCTCGGATGCTAAATGGCTAGGAACCAGGAAGGCGTGAGTCGTGAAACGTCAATCGTCAAACGTTATTCGTCAATCAGTCAAGGAGGCTCGAAGGCTAGGAAGCTGGGATGCTAGGAGGCTCGGATGACTTCCGGCTTTCCAGCCTCCAGCCTTCTAGCTTCTAGCAAACAAGTTAACTAACGGACGACTGAACTCGACAAACCCAAGGAACTCAAAGAACTCAATGAACCCAATGAATGTCGAGGTAGCGAGTGCTGCGCCACCGGCCAGAAGCGTATGGGTGGAGCTGGGGATTTTGATGGTCGTCGGCGGGTTGTTTCTCTTTCCTACGCTGGGCCTGGTGAGCTTTTTGGACCCCGATGAGGGGATGTATGGGTCTATTGCCCGTGAGATTGTGCAGAGGGGGGACTGGGTCACTCTCCACTTTAACGGGGTCCGGTATCTGGCGAAGCCGCCCCTCGAGTTCTGGTTATCCGCCCTGACGTTCGCGATATTCGGCCCTTCGGAATGGGGCGTGAGGATTTGGAGCGCCCTGCCGGCCTTCGGTACGGCGCTACTGATCTGGCGCATGGGAACGTGGCTCTACGGGAGCTCCGGGGGATTCCTCTCTGCGCTCGTGTTCGTCAGCAGCGTGGGCGTTTTTCGCTACGCGCGCGTGGGAGCGACGGATTTTCTTCTTGTCTTTTCAATTACCCTGGCGCTATTCGGCTTTTTATACGCCCTCAAGTCCATAGGAAGCCGCACCGGCACATCGCGTCTCGCCGGTAACCTCCTTTTATATTTAGGCATGGCGCTGGGGGTGCTTTCCAAGGGCTTCCTCGGTGTCGTATTGCCGTTAATGATAGCCTGCGGTTTCCTTCTTTTTACAGGTAGAAAGTTACCGGCGGCTGAGGGGCAATGGGCCGTGGTCAATCGCCGTAAGGGTTGGTTAAAGACCCTTGACTATCTGCGCTTGACTTTATGGTCTCCCTGGGGCGCGGCGCTGTTCCTCGTTCTCGTTCTTCCGTGGCATCTCCTGGTCGAGTGGCGCAACCCGGGCTTTTTTGATTTCTACGTGTTGGACAATCAAATCCTGCGTTTTTTCAACAGCAGAGCTTTCCTTGAAGACGATGTTCCCATCCGGACCCTGTGGTTTCTTGTGGTTGCTTTTGTCTGGTTTTTTCCCTGGAGTCTGGTGTTGCCCTCGGCGTTGCGGCATGGCTTCCCCAGGTATTACCTTGAAATGGAATTGAACGAAGCCGCACGCCTTATGGTGGGAACGTGGGGTCTGGGGGTCCTGTTATTTTTCTCGCTTTCGTTGTCCAAGCTCGAGCACTATTCGCTGCCTGCGATTCCTGCGCTTTCCCTGATGGTGGGGGGGAGGTGGGGAGACGCTCTGCTTGGTCCGAAGCCTTCGGCGCTTGGCTACCGAGCAACGTTGGGCAGGCAATGGTCGAAATTGCACAGGCGATTTGACGGGTTAAGGTGGTGTCTGGGCCTTGGGGCATTGGGTTGCTTCTTTGTGGGGGGCGCGATTACCCTGTTCGCGGGTATTTTGACCCCGAGGGATATTTTAATCGGTCTTAGCGGGCTCAATGTTTATTACCGGATACTGTTGGATCAGGGGATCCCGCTTCCGTTTGCCTCGGTCACTCCTTTTATAGGGATTTTGAAGCAGCTGGGGGTTTTGCTCTTCCTGTTGGTCCCCATTGCCTTCTTATTGGTGTCTCGCTCGCCGCTGGCCGGCTTTACGAGTCTCATGGCGGCGAGCGGCGGGATAGCTTTCCTGGTGTTTCGACTGGACCGAATCGTCGAACCTCATCATTCCACGCAGCCGGTGGCAGCGGCCCTTGTGGCCGAGGCGGGGCCAAGCGATTTGATCTTCCACGAGGGTTCGCTGGAATACTCCGGGGGGCTCCCTTTTTATTCGGGCATGAGGTTCAATGTGCTGAAGGGAAAAAGGGGCAGCCTGGACTATGGATCGCGTTTCCCGAATGAACGAGGGCTTTTTTTCGAGGAGGATGATTTTTGGCGGGTGTGGCAGGGGGAAAGAAAGGTCTTCCTGGTAACGGGGAATTACGTGGCTGACAGCGTTGTGGCACGGTGGCCGAATCCAGGAAATTTCCTGGCAGGGGAATACGGCTCCCGTTCGCTGTACACGAACAAGCCGGGCGGCGACGGGGCTTCGCCGGCGGCGGCCGGCAATTAACGAAGAGTCAATCGCACCAAGACTTCGTCGTGAGCTCCCTTCGGGTCTGAGCCTCAGGGTCGAAGACAGTCGAACGACGCCAAGCTCGCCAAGAGCGAGTGGCGAATAGTTATTGGTCAATGGCGAAAGCCGTAAAACGTGAGGCGTGAAACGTGAAACGTCAATCGTGAACGGTGAATAGCAAATAGTTATTAGTCAATAGTCAATCGTCAATCGCAGGATGGGAATGGCCAATAGCGATAACCAGAGGTCAGAGGTCGGAGATCAGAGGTCAGCAAACGGCGAATGGTAATTGGTCAATGGGAATTCGTTAACCGTCAAACGTAAAGCGTTAGGCGTGAATCGTCAATATGCTGGGAGGCTAGGATGCTAAAAGGCTGGGAAGCCGGGATGCAAATAGGCTGGGAAGCTGGGACGCTTAAAGGCGTTATAGCTTCCAGGCCTCCTAGCCTTTTAGCGTTATAGCTTCCAAGCTTCCCAGCCTTCGAGCTTCCAAGCCTCATCGCCTCCCAGCTTTATAAACGCAATAAACCCAACGAACTCAAAAAAGGCGGCTTATGGTTTCTTCGCGAGTTCCACAAATTCGGCGAGTTTCACGATCCGGGTGTTCTGATAGTGGTTGAGCGCGAGAATGTGTTTATCTCCCGTGACGATGACGTCTGCATCGGCCAGAAGCGCGCATTCCAGGATACGATTGTCCGCTTCATCGGCGAGAACATGGAGGGTGGGCCGGGATTTAAGGACGCTTGCGGTCTTGCCGATGGTTTGAACCAGCAGTGCAGCCCTCGCATCCGACCAGCCGAATTTTTTTTGAAGTACGTTGGCGGTTTCAGTGAGAATGGCTATCGAGGTGAAAAGCTGGAAGTCGCCGTGTACGGCTCTAAGGTAAGCCTCTTCCGCTTGCCCACCGGGGATAACGAAGGCCGAAATAAAAATATTCGTGTCGAAAACGACCCGCACGCCTAACGGTCCTGGAAGAGAAGAGCCTCAACGTCGGCGTCCGTTAGAATGCCTTTTTTCCGCGCCTGTTTGGCGCCGTAGCGCTGCAACTTGAAGAATTCTTCCTCTAGTCTTTGCTGCTCGTAAGCGCGAAGCATGTCGCGGAAAAGCTGGCTTTTATTTTTTGCCTCCGCTTTGGCCAATTTCTCGAATTTTCGAGCCAGATCAGGGGGCACCGAAACCGTAATGGGGGTGCGTCTTAGACTCATGGCGAGTTCCTCCTGCCGGTGTATGACAAAATTATACAGTAGTTCCCACTGTAATCAAGGGGCATTGGCGGGCCGACAGTACCTCGATTGGGGGAGCATGCCGAGCCGCAATGGGTCAATAATCATTGGTCAATGGCGAAAGCCGTAAAACGTAAAGCGTAAAGCGTTAGGCGTGAATCGTCAATATGCTGGGAGGCTAGGATGCTAAAAGGCTGGGAAGCCGGGATGCAAATAGGCTGGGAAGCTGGGACGCTGGGCGGCTTAAAGGCGTTATAGCTTCCAGGCCTCCTAGCCTTCGAGCTTCCATGCTTCCAAGCCTCCCAGCCTTTTAGCGTTATAGCTTCCAAGCTTCCCAGCCTTCGAGCTTCCAAGCCTCATCGCCTCCCAGCTTTATAAACGCAATAAACCCAACGAACTCAAGAAACTCACTAAACCCGATCAACCTCAGCCCGAGGCTGATCCGCCTCTGGCGGAAGCTAGACCGAATAGACCGAACCGACCGAATAGACCAGATAGACCACATGACCCACATGGACCATACTCTACAAGCCGCTCGCCACGAGCCGCAGACCGCTGCCTGGCGGGACCTTGCGCTTTTGTGTGCTTTGAGCATTCCCTTTCTGTTCTGGGGCCTTGGCCTGGTTGGGTTTCTCGACCCGGACGAAGGCCTCTATGGCTCCATTGCCCGTGAGATGGCCGCCGGCGGCGACTGGATCACGCCTCATTTCAACGGCGTCCGGTATCTGGAAAAGCCGCCGCTTGAATTCTGGCTATCGGCGCTGACGATCGTTCTATTCGGACCCTCGGAGTGGGCTGTGCGCTTGTGGAGCGCTCTCCCCGCCTTCGGGACTGCCCTTTTGATCTGGCGCATGGGGAGCCGGCTTTACGGCCGGAGGGAAGGGCTTCTGGCGGCCGTTGTCTTTATGTCCAGCGTGGGGGTGTTTCGCTATGCGCGGGTGGCCGCAACCGATTTCCTTCTGGTGTTTTCTGTAACATTGGCACTGTACGGGTTTCTGAAGGCGTACCTTAGTTGGTCAATGGTCAATGGTCAACAGTCAACAGATGAACGTCAACGGGAACTCGACAGTCAACAGTCAATCGTTAATAGTCATTCGTCAAACGACGATCACGTGTCACAAAACACGGGATTGCTATTGTTCTACCTCGGAATGGCGCTGGGTGTGATGGCCAAAGGAATTATAGGCCTTGTGTTCCCCGTAATGATCGTTGCGGTATTTTTGTTGATAGCAAATAGCAAATGGCAAATGGCAAATAGAAAATGGTCAATAGTCAATGGTTATTGGTCATTGGTTGCCATAAAGAAGCGAATTACAAACGGTGAATCGCGCGTTGAAAATGGGAACGAGTTGCCGGGCGGTAATCAGCAATCAACAGTTAATGGTCAATGGGGGTGGAAGCGGACGATTGACGATTTACGATTGACGATTTACTCACCAGCAGGTGTGCTGTTGTTTCTTATTATCGTGCTGCCGTGGCACATCCTGGCGGCATGGAAAAACCCCGGGTTTTTCCAGTTCTATATTGTGGACAATCAGTTCCTGCGGTTTTTAAACAGCCGGGCTTTTCTCGAAGACGACGTTCCCATTCGCACCCTTTCTTTTCTAATTATCACGCTCATCTGGTTCTTTCCCTGGAGCCTGTTTTTGCCCGCCGCCATCCGGGAGGGGTTTTCGCGTGATGGAGGGGAAACGAGCCCAAGTCGGGATGCCCGCATGTTGGTGGGAATCTGGGCGTTGGGAGTTCTTGGCTTTTTTTGTCTCTCCACGTCGAAGCTCGAGCATTATTCCCTCCCCGCCATTCCTGCCCTGAGCTTGATGGTCGGGGGACGGTGGGGGAGAGAGTTTGGGAAATCAGTTAATAGTCAATGGAAAATAGTCAATGACGAATCCCGAGTCGTTCAACGGCAAGGGGCAAGACTCAATGATTATGGGAATGGATTGACATGGTGCTTGGGGGTTGGAGCCGTGGGTTGCGCAGTTGTGGGCGGTGCGGTTTTAATGTTCGGCAACCTGTTGACTCCACGGGTGCTGCTTGCCGGTCTTGCCGAGTTGAACGTTTATTACCGTATTCTGCTCGACCAGGGGGTATTGTTTCCTTTCTTAGCCGTTATTCCCCTTAGGGAGTTAATTAAAGAACTGGGCATCGTGCTTCTCGTGGGTTTACCGTTGTCCTTCGTCTTTTTTCAAATCGGAAGGGCGCGGCTGAGTTTTTTTACCCTGTTGGCCCAATCGGCGCTGATAGGAGTGTTCATTTTAAGATTGCTTATTATTATAGAACCCTATCACTCATCCAAACGCCTGGCCCAAATCTTTGATCATCGATCCGGTGGTAATGGAAAGATCGTTCATGAAGGTTCCCTGGAATACAGCGCGGGGCTCCCTTTTTACATCGGCCGCGAGATCTACGTGCTGAATGGTCAGAGAGGCGATCTTGATTTTGGGTCCCGCTATCCGGAGACCCGCCATCTGTTTCTCGACTATACGGGCTTCGTGCGGTTGTGGCGTAGCGGCCGGCCAATCTTTCTCGTGACCCGTCCGATGATGGGGAGCGGTATACTTGCGGCATTGCCGCCGGAAAAACTGCATTTGGTGGGCCATTATGGGCCCCGGTGGATGTACAGTAACCGGCGGCTTGTGGACAGGCAGATCCAGATGGCGGCGAAGGGGAATAGTCAATAGTCAACAGAGCCTGGAGGCTGGGAAGCTAGGATGCTTTCCGGCCTCTTGGCCTCCGAATGGTGAACAACAATTGGCGTAATTACTAATATGCAAGAGCGTAGGATTGCCGGAGGGGATGAGGCAAGCGTGTCGGAAGACCAGGATCGTTGGCGCCGCCTTGATGTATGGAAGGATGCTGATGAACTGGCGTTTCAGATCTACCAGGCAACAGTTTCGTTCCCTAAAGAAGAAAGTTATGGGATTACATCGCAGTTGCGACGTGCGGCAGTATCAATTCCAACGAACATCGTTGAGGGTTATTCCAGGGCTGGTGACAAAGAACTGAGAAGGTTCGTTAGTATAGCTTTGGGTTCTCTAGCTGAAACGAAGTACCTTCTTTCGTTCTGTCACAGGTTAAGTTACTTAAATGATCCGCAATATCAGAGGCTGGTAGTACTAGCGGCGAAAGTTGGAAAGAGGCTTTGGAAATTCTATGAGAAAATTAGGGATGAATGATTCTTATAGCTATTCGTTTGGAAGGTCCGAAGCTTGTGTTTTGCCCGGTGTATGGCCTTATAGCTTCCCAGCATCCTAGCATTCCGGCAGCGATCAAATGCTTCGTAAATCCGTTGAAAAATTTGCCCTGTGGATGGCTGCGGAGCATCCTGAGGGATTGATCCGCTATCTGCGGGGGCTGCCGCCGGGGATTATGGGCGGGCTGCAACGATCGGCGTTCCGGCGCGTCGTAAAGCGGGCTGCGGCGAAATCGGCCTATTATCGCGAACGCTTCCGCGCTCTTGGGTTGGACCCTCAGGCAGTCAAAGGCCCGGCGGATCTTGGAGGTTATTTTTTAACTTCGGAGGAACTGCGCAAAGACCCCCGTTCCTTTCTCTGCGGCAAGCCGGACCTGGCGGTGGAAAGCTCGGGCACCACGGGCCATGCCGCAACCGTTTTCTTGAGCCAAAAGGAATTGGAATACAACGCCCGGCAGGGTGTCTTGCTGAGGGCCGTCTATGACCTCAAGAAGGAGGACCGTGTTCTTTCAACCTTCGACCACGGTTTTTGTCTCGACGGGGTGATAGCGCAGAAAATGCTTTCCCGGTGGAACACCTTTGGGATGTGCGTCGGCAGGGTGGATCCGGGGGAGATCTATGACCGCTTGCCGCTGTACGGCTTCAATGTGCTGATGAGCGGGACGCCATGGCTCGCCCGTTTTACCGAAGTGGCGCAAAAGAGGGGCCGCCCGTATCCGCTTAAACTGCTGTTGGGGGGAGGCGGCGGCGGGATAACCGGGTGGACCCGGTCCTGGATAGAAGAGTTCTGGGAGGCTCCTCTTTGCATGACCTATGCATCCACGGAGGTCGCAACGGTGCTCGGGTTCGAATGCCTCAGGCGGAATGGCTACCATCTGAACGAGTTCGATTTTCTGGTCGAAATCGTCGATCCCGATAGCGAGGGGTATGGAGAGGTCATCGTTTCGACCCTGAGCCGGGAGGTAATGCCGCTCATCCGTTATCGCACGCGCGACGTGGCCCGCTTTATGGAAGGGGATTGCCCCTGCGGCCTGCCGTTTCGAAGACTTTCTTCCATTCGTGGCCGCTCGGATGAAATCGTGGCTTCCGTCTGGGGAAACGTTCACCCTGACTTCTTTGAAGGGATACTTGCGGAGGTGCCCGGACTCAGCGACGACTGGCAGGTGGCGCTCAAAGAAAAGAATGGGAAACAGGTCTTTGAATTCCGCCTGGAGGCGCAAAACGGCTCGTTGAATCCCGAAGAGGTTGAGCGGCAGGTCCTCATGTCCGTGGAGGCCAAAAACCAGTTGGCCTGGCTGGCGTACACCCAGCAACTGGCCGGCGTGGAATTTGTTTTCACCCCCAGGGGATCTTTGAGAAAGGGTCGCAAGCTGCTCCGCCTGGTGGATGAGCGGTCCGGGGCGGGCCGTCCGTAGGCGGGGTTCACGTGGGGATCGCCGTATTTTGCGACTTTGACGAGACCATAACGCGCTCGAACGTTACGGATACCGTCCTCGAGCGGTTTGCCGATCCCCTGTGGCTTCGTATTCAGGACGATTGGCTTGCGGGGCGGTTAAGCGCAAGAAAGGTCCTGCAAGATCAGATGCCCCTGGTCCGGGTGTCGCAAGAGGAGCTCGATGCTTTTATAGACACCGTCGAGGTGGATCCCTTCTTCGCTGAGTTTGCGCGTTACTGCGCCGGGGCCGGCCACTCCCTCTATATCCTTAGCGACGGCTTCGATTACTGGATTCACCGGATCCTTGGCCGGGCGCTGGAAGCCCGCCATGGATTTCGCGCCGGGGTTTCGGTTTATGCCTGCGGCCTCGAATTGCGGGCCAATCGATTCGAGATCTCTTTCCCCTATTTCCCTGAGGGATGCCGCCATGGCTGCGCTACCTGTAAGCCGGGGTTGTTCCGGCGGCTCAAGGGGTCGGCGGAGGCGACCGTAATCGTCGGAGACGGCCGTTCGGACCAGCTTCTGGCAAAAGCCGCGGACGTGGTGATTGCCAAGAATGGCCTCCGGGATTACTGCGAAGGCGAGGGAATAGCCAACCATAGCTTCAAAGACTTCAGCGATGTGCAGCGTATAGTCGATGACTTTAAGGAGAAAGCACGGGTGAACCCAACATGATTGAAAGCGAACTGCGAAAATTGGAAGCCGACTATTGCTCCTGGGGTGACGCCGTTCATTCCGCCGAGGAGCCCAAAATATTCAAGGACTCCGGGGGGAGTTTCCTGTACGACGGCCAGGGGACGCCTTACCTGGACCTCCAGATGGCCTCGGCAACGGCGAGTTTCGGTTATCGGAACAAACGCCTGTTACAGGCCATCAAGGATAAACTGGAAACCCTCCCACAGCTGGGAAGCCACTACCTCCACGAGGAGAGGATCGAGGTCTCGGCCCGCATCGCGCAAGCCTGCGAGCGAATCTTCAACAAGAAAGGGCGCGTGCTCTTCAGCGTCGGGGGCGCCGGGGCCATAGACGACGCCATGAAGCTGGTGCGAAATTATACCCACAAAAACGCCGGCTTCGCCTTTATGGGAGGGTACCACGGGCGCACCCTGGGGCCCTCGGCCGTCACCTCGAGCTATCGCTACCGGCGGCGCTACGGCCATTTCGGCGACCGGGCGCATTTTATCCCTTATCCCTACTGTTTCCGTTGCTTCTACGAAATGAAACGCGAAGACTGCGGCCTGTACTGCGAGCGGCAGTTCGAGAAGCTTTTTGATACGGAATACTACTCCTTCTGGGACTCCAAAGCCGGGGAGTGCGAGTTTGGCGCGTTGTACATGGAGCCCATCCAGGGAACGGGCGGCTACGTTATCCCGCCGAGGGAGTACTTTGTAAGTCTGAAAAAGACACTTGAAAAACGAAAGATACTCTTGGTGGACGACGAGATCCAGATGGGGCTGTTTCGGACGGGCAAGTTCTGGGCCGTCGAGCATCTTGGGATTGCCCCGGACGTCATCTGTTTCGGCAAGACTCTTACCAACGGTCTCAACCCGCTTTCCGGCGTATGGGCCAGCGAGGAAGTGATCAGCCCCGAGATCTTTCCGCCGGGCTCGACCTACTCGACCTACGCCCCCAATCCCCAGGGGCTGGTTGCGGCGCTGGAAGTGCTGAGGATGCTAGAGGAGGAAGATTACGGGGAAAAGGTCACCCGAAAGGGGAGGTATTTCCTGGAGCAGCTCAAGCAGCTCCAATCCAAGTATCCCAAAGTCCTGGGTGACGTGAACGGGCTTGGCTTGGCCCTCAGGATGGAATTCTGCCAGGAGGACGGAACGACTCCCAACCCCGCCCTCGCCCAGAAAATGGTGCAGGAAGGGCTCAAGGGGAACCTCAGGGTGAACGGCAAGGGCTACGGTCTGGTGCTGAACCTGGGCGGCTACTATAAAAACGTCATCAGCCTGTCCCCGTCCTTCGAGATCACCAACGAGGAGATCGACCTCGCCGTCGAGTTCCTCGACCAATTGCTTACGCGGGGCCTTGCTCAGTAGTTAACCGTCAACCGTTAATCGTCAATGGACAATCGGCTGGGAAACTGGGATGCAAATAGGCTGGGAAGCTAGGACGCTGGAAGGCTAGGAAGCTAAAAGGCTGGGAAGTAGGAGGTTGGGGAGGTTCTAATGCTTCCAGGCCTCCCAGCCTTTTAGCGTTATAGCCTCCAAGCCTCATCGCCTCCTAGCTTTTAAGCCTCCCAGCCTTTTAGCGTTATAGCCTCCAAGCCTCATCACTGTTTGAGTTAAGCCGCGAGCAATAAGCACCGTTGGGATGTTAAAGAGCGGAACGTTGGCATTGGATTTGACCCAGCCCAGGGTCCGTTGGAACTGGATCATCGGCTGGAAGTCGGACCTCGTCTGGTACATCGGCTCTGCCCTGGCCGGATGGTTGTATGTTGTATTAGTCCTTTACCTGGGGCGAGGGCTCCGGGACCCTCTTCACGACGCCTTCTATACACTGACTTTCGGGGGCCGCTCGTTAGATCTCAACCTGTATCTGGTTGTATTTGTTTCATGGGCGTTTTTGGTGGATTCGCCCCACTTGTGGGCAACGCTGGCGCGGACGTATCTTGACCCGGATGCCTGGGTCCGTCATCGCCGGGAGTTGCTTAGGGCTCTGCTCTTTTTTGGACTCGGGCCCTTGACCGTCATGAGTTCTTATTTTATCGGGCTTTTCGCGCCTCTGGGTGAAAATGCCGCGGCCAAGGGAGAGGAGCTCTATTTTGCCTTCTTTCGTCTGTGGGCGTACCAGCACGTTGTCCGGCAGCACTGGGGCTTTTTGAGTCTATATAAGCGGAAAAACGACGACGGCCGTGATCCGATTGAAAACCGGGCCGACTGCTGGTTTTTTAACCTGGCTCTTTATCTGCCCCTGGCGATGTTTGTCTCCGCCCCGTGGTATAGTGACACGGGGTTCCCTCACGCCGATGCCGCGCTTTTAGGGGGAGTCAAGGTCGTCGAGGCGATTCATGCCGCCTGTTTCGTCCTTTATGTGACGGTCGCGGTGGGCTATGTGTCCTTCCAGTTCGTGCGCTGGCTCGGCGGCGTGGAGCGCAACGGTCCCAAACTGCTGTTTTTAGCCTCCATTGTACCGCTTCACTTTATGGTATTCGCGGAGCCGCTGCTGGGTTATTTCATTGTCCCCATCGTCACCGTCGGCCATAATCTCCAGTACCACCGTATCGTGTGGAGTTATGGGCAAAACAAATACGCGGGAGATACATCCCGACGCTACCGCTGGACCAGGCCTGTCTTTCGTAACGTCTGGTTGTACATAGGGCTGGGGGCGCTCTTTACCTTTGCCTTGCACCGGGGTCCCTGGGTTGATTTTCTGGAAGATACGCTCAGCGCATTTTTCGACCGGTGGGTTGTGGGAGGGATTGGCCTCGTGGCGGGGCTCAATGACATTGCCGGCTCCGGCATCGGGGCGCAGGCGGTGGGCCTTTTGTTTACCGGCTGGTCCCTGCACCACTACTATCTGGATGGTAAAATCTGGCACGTAAACCGGGATCCTTCGGTAGCCAGGTCATTGAATGCGTAGCATACTGCAAATAGCAAATAGCGAATGGTAAATAGTCAATAGTTATCGGTCAATAGTCAATGGAGCTGGGAGGCTAGGAAGCTGGGATGCAAATAGGCTGGGAAGCTAGGACGCTGGAAGGCTGGGAAGCTGGATTCAAATAGGCTGGGAAGCTAGGACGCTGGAAGGCT
>Ga0326597_10010925_pt1 | contig 12071 bp, 10 predicted proteins | sample RVTome_12_FD_203789 | JGI IMG/M metagenome (GOLD analysis project Ga0326597, IMG submission 203789) | Soil microbial communities from uranium-contaminated site in the Upper Colorado River Basin, Wyoming, United States - RVT100D185 | ecosystem: Environmental > Terrestrial > Soil > Contaminated >... | reverse complement strand
AGATAGTGATCCATCATGAAGTCCCGGATGTAGGCGATCGCGAAAGTCAGCTCGTATCCGCGCTTGCCGTTTTCGGCGCCCGCCTCGAGTCCGCCGTGCTTGCGGGCGATCCGAAACAGCGCCGACTGCTGCGCGGAAACTTCCTCCCGGCCGCCCTCGAAGACGAGGGTGCACGCCACCATTTCGTCTGGATCGAGTTTTCTGATGCGCGTCACGTAGAATTTTTCGAGTTTCCCCTTCAATCGCTTCACTCCGATCGAAGCTGGCTTCAGGGTTCGGCTGAACTGAAACTGAAGATTGTCAGTCAACCTCACACTCGCTGGCGGAGTAGCCTGCTGCTTGAGTTCGTACAAGAAGGCGAATCCCTGCTCGAAATTCCGAAACACGACGCTTTGGTAGCGCTGAATCTCGGGAAGCGGAAAGAGTTTTACGGTTGCGTGGGTGACGATTCCCAGGTTACCCTCAGATCCGTAGAAACAACGTCGCAGATCGACACCCACGGACTCGCGAGGAGAGACACCCGATCGCGTCAGAAGACCCGCCGCGGTGACTGCAGAAACATCGAGCACCAGATCTTCGATGTTTCCGTAGCGGTTCTTCTTCATTCCGCTCGCGTGGGTCGCGATCCAACCACCGAGCGTGGAAAATTCGATGCTGTCGGGTTCGTGGCCCATCGTGAAACCGTGCTGCGCCAGGGTATCGACGATCTCCCGACCGACCGCACCAGCCTCGATGCACGCCATCCGGTTCTCGGGGTCGATCCAGCGAATTCGATTCATCCGAGACAGGTCGACAGAAGCGATGATTCGCTGCTCGTCCACAGGGCATAAGAGTGCCTGCGTGACGTTGGTACCCCCGCCGTAGGGGATCAGGCAGGCGCCGTGCCGGAGCGCCGCCGCGACCACTGCTTCGACCTGCTCGACCGCATTCGGGTAGACGACGAGATCCGGAACCCGCGCGAGCTGCGCGTGTTTGATCGCGTAGATCTCCTCCTGGGTGTGCCCGTGGCCGTGCCGCAGTCGGCTTTCCGGGTCACCGCAGATCGCGTCGTCGGGTAGAAACTTGCGCAGTTCGCCGAGGAAATCCGGATTCTCGCGGGGTTCTGGGATCGCGGGAGGATAATGCGAGGGATTGACTTCGCGCGGATCGAGCGAAACGCCGATGGTTCGACTCACCCAGGGCAGGAGATCCGGCAACTCGCTACCGGCCAGGTCGTAGCGATCGCCCTTCAACTCGACCGCGCCATTTTCATGGACCCGAAAGCCGCTGTCCGCAAACCCCCAGCCGTCGAGTCGCTCGCCGTCCGCTTTGCAGCGCCGCGGGGGCTCGGGGCAGATTCGTCGGCCGTCTTCGCCTTGACTCATCGCGTCGATCCTCGGGAGCGACCCGCGACCGGCCCTCAGTTCGCGGTACGACTCCGCGGCACGTATTGCCCGTCGCGTGACTCGAAATACTCTGCCAAGAGCGGGTGTCGACACGGCAGGCCGGATTCGTCGGTGAGCAGATTCTGCTCCGACACGTAGGCCTCGTAGGTCGTCTCTTCGTTCTCGGCCAGGAGATGGTAGTAGGGCTGATCCTTGAGGGGTCGGACCGCCTCGGGAATCGAGAGCCACCACGCCTCGGAATTGGCGAACTCCGGGTCGACGTCGAAAACCACCCCCCGGAACGGATAGAGCCGGTGGCGAACGACGTTGCCGATGGAAAACTTGGCGTTTCTGTCCTGCACGATTCCCCCCTCCCCGGCGGATCAAGATAGGGCATCTCGACATCGGCGCGGCGATTCGAACCGCGGCTGGCGAGAACCGCTTCCGCAGCCTCGCTAGTGGCTCGGCCGCAGGCGCACGGGGAGCCGGCGCGCACCCCAATCTCCCGGGGTCGATTCGAAGACGCCCGCGCACGGCGCCGCACAAACCGGGCAGTGGCCGTCCGCGCCGAGGCTCCAATGGGTGAGCGTGTAACCGTCCCGCACGATCAGGCACGCGCCGCATCCGTGGCAGAGCGTACTGCCGCCGGCCCGATCGCGGACGTTTCCGGTGTAGACGTATCGGATTCCGTGACTTCGAGCGATCTCCCGCGATCGCCGCAGGACCTCGACGGGCGTGTGGTCCCGGTCGAGCATCCGGTAGTCGGGGTGAAACGCCGTAAAGTGCCAGGGAACGTCGGGCCCGAGGTTCTCGGCAATCCAGCCGCTCGCCGCGTGGATTTCCGCCTCGGAGTCGTTCTCACCTGGAATGAGCAGCGTCGTGATCTCGAACCAGACTTCGGTTTCGTGTTTCAGGTAACGCAGCGTCTCGAGAATGGGATCGAGTCGCCCCCCGCAGACCTTCTGGTAGAAGCGGTCGCTGAAGGCCTTGAGATCGACGTTCGCCGCATCCATCGATCCAAAGAACTCGCGACGCGGCTCGTCGCAGATGTAACCCGCGGTCACCGCGACCGACTTCAGGCCCAGCTCGCGGCACGCCTGCGCGACATCGACCGCGTACTCGAGAAAGATCACGGGATCGTTGTACGTATAGGCGACGCTCCGACAACCGTGCGCCTGTGCGGCTCGGGCGATCTCTTGCGGAGAAGCCGCGTCGGCCAGCGTGTCGAATTCCCGGGATTTGGAGATGTCCCAGTTCTGACAAAAACGACAGGTGAGGTTGCAGCCCGCGGTCCCAAACGAGAGAACTGGCGTCCCCGGCAGAAAGTGATTGAGTGGTTTCTTCTCGATCGGGTCGATGCAGAACCCGCTCGAACGTCCGTACGTGGTGAGGACGACCTCCTCGCCGCGCCGCGCCCGCACGAAGCACAGGCCGCGCTGTCCATCGAGCAGCCGACAGGCCCTGGGGCAGAGGTCGCACTGCAGCTGACCGTCTTCGAGGCGGTGCCAGTAGCGCCCGGACACCACCGAGCCGGCTTCCGCGATGTCGCCCATGGTCTGGATTCCCTCCCATGAGAGGATGCAATGAGCCGCGATCGTGTCAAACTAGAGGTGTTCGCCGCGGCGACTGGCGGACTGACGGTGAAGCTGAAATGAGTCCGACGCGTGCGCCCGCGGTGGCGGGCCTGTTCTACCCGGAAGACAGCGCGGAACTCGAGAGCGCGCTGGCGAGCTACCTCGCCGCGGTGCCGGCGACCCCCAGCGGCGCGCCAACCCCGAAGGCGCTGATCGTCCCCCATGCGGGCTTCGTCTTTTCGGGGCCGGTGGCCGCGAGCGGATACGCGCGGATCGCCAACCAGCGGCGCGCGATCCGGCGGGTCGTCCTGCTCGGCCCCTCCCATCGGATCCCGCTGCACGGACTCGCGGCTTCGAGCGCGGACGCTTTCGCAACTCCGTTGGGCGCGCTGCCGCTCGACCGCGAGGCAATCGACGCAATCCTCGATTTCCCCCAGGTGCAGATCTTCGACGCCGCCCATCGGAGCGAGCACAGCCTCGAAGTGCAGCTTCCCTTCCTTCAGTACGTGCTCGAAGGCTTCTCGCTCGTGCCGCTGTCCGTGGGCGACGCCGAGCCCGAAGAGGTTGGAGAGGTGATCGAGCGATTGTGGGGAGGCCCAGAGACGCTGTTCGTCGTGAGTTCGGATCTCAGCCACTACTACGACTACGAAACCGCCCGCCGCCTCGACGCCGCCACCAGCCGCGCGATCGAAGCCCTCGACATCGCTGCCCTCGGCCCCGAATCCGCGTGCGGCCGGGTTCCCGCGCGCGGCCTGTTGGCTGCCGCAAAGCGCCACAGGCTGTCGGTGGAAACCGTCGATCTGCGCAACTCGGGGGATACCGCGGGCGACCGACAGAGGGTCGTCGGTTACGGATCCTATGTCTTCAGCTGATCGCTCGAGAGGTTCGCAGCGCGCGAGCCCCGGCAAGGCGTTGCTGCTCGACGTCGCGCGGCAGTCGATCGAGTGGGGCCTGCGAACGGGCCAGCCCCTCGCCGTCGATCCCGACGCCTACCCACCCGAGCTGCGAGAACTGCGCGCCACCTTCGTCACCCTTCGCCGCGCGGGCGAACTCCGCGGCTGCCTCGGAGGCCTCGTTGCGAGTCGGCCGCTCGTCGCCGACGTCGCGCACAGCGCAGTCGGGGCTGCATTTCGCGATCACCGTTTCCCACCGCTCGAAGTCGGCGAGCTCGATGGACTCGACATCCAGGTTGCGATCCTCAGCGCCCTCGAGCCACTTTCCGCCCCCGACGAGAAGGCGCTGCTCGATGCGATTCGCCCGGGAGTCGACGGAATCGTCGTGCGAAGCGGCGCTCAACAGGGAACCTTTCTGCCCGCCGTCTGGAAGCGCCTTCCCGAGCCATCGGCGTTCTGGCGTGAACTCAAGCGCAAGGCGGGACTTCCGCTGGACGCCTGGTCGAGCCGCTGGGAGATCTTCCGCTACACGGTCGAATCCCTGCCGTGAGGTCCGAATCCGCAAACCCGAAAACCGGGTTCGACACCTTCCTGTAAGCGATCGCGTTGGGTAGGATCGGCCGATTCGATTTTCGCGACACGCGTCTACTCATCGGGGATGACCAGCGATGACGACCTCCACCAAGATTACCGACGGAAACTTCTTCGAAGATTTTTCGCGTGGCCAGATCTTCCAGCACGCGATTCCGCGAACCATCACCGAGGGCGACCTCGCGCTCTATATCGCGCTCACGGGAGACCGCCGGCCGCTGAACTGCTCGAGCGAACTCGGGCGCACACTTGGCTTCGAACGGGAGATCGCTCACGACCTGCTGGTCTTCCACATCGTCTTCGGGAGGGCGGTTCCGGACGTGTCGCTGAACTCACCCGCCAACCTCGGCTACGCGGATGTGCGTTTCGGCGTGCCCGTGTTCCCCGGAGACACCCTGCGCGCCGAGACCGAGGTCATCGCAAAGCGCGAGACCTCGAAGGGCGACGTCGGTATCGTCTGGGTGCGAACCCGAGGGTACAACCAGCACGACGAACTCGTACTCCACTTCTATCGCTGGGCGATGGTCAACAAGCGCAACCCCGAAAAGCGCACGGGAGACGCCGACTCACCCACCCTCCCCGCACAGGTCGCGCTCGAAGATTTTGCGATTCCCGAACAGCTCGATGTGTCGAGATTCGATCCCGTGGTGACGGGCGGTAGCGCGTTCTGGGGCGACTACGAGGCCGGTGAGCGCATCCTGCACCCCCAGGGCATGACGATCGAAGATGCGGAGCACCAGTTGGCGACGCGCCTCTACCAGAACACGGCGCGCGTCCATTTCAATCACCACACCCAGAAGAACACGCGACTCGGCAAACGGATCATCTACGGCGGCCACATCATCTCACTCGCCCACATGATCTCCTACGACGGACTCGAAAACGCGCTGCGCATTCTGGCGTTCAATGCGGGCACCCACGCGAATCCGACCGTGGCCGGTGACACCCTCTACGCGTTTACCGATGTCGTCGAGCGGATCGAGCTCGGCCGGGAGGACCTCGGTGCACTGCGTTTGCGGCTGCTTGCCGTCAAGAACCAGGATCCGAGCCTCGAGCACTTCGAGATCCTGGCGCGCGACCCCGAAACCGGGCGCGAGCGCTACCCGTCCAATCTCGTGCTGGATCTCGACTACACGGTCCTGATGCCAAAGCGGCGCTGATCGACGGCGAGCCGAATCGACCTCACCGCCGGTCGAGCGCGGGCGCCCCTTGCCAAAGCCCTATTTTTCCGGTGGATTTCCATTCCCCGGACTGCGACAGTGAGCGAGCTTCGGGCAAGGCCCGTCAACGAGGAGCACGAGATGTCCGAGGAAATGCGCAAACCAGCGGGGCGTCGGGGACGCGCGGCCCGCATGACCGTACGCGAACAGGCCCAGTCCAACCGGGCCCGGGTCGTCTGGCCGGGAATCGAAGGCGGCGCCATCAAGCCGCTGACCGATCGGGAACTCGAGCGCGTCAACGAGGGCGCGCTCCAGGTGCTCGAGCGGATCGGCATGGGCGACGCGAGTCCCGAGGTCATCGAGATCGCCCGCGCCAAGGGCCTCGAGATCACCGACAACGACCGCATCTTGTTTTCGCGCAGCTACATCGAAGACATGCTCGCGGGCGCCGCGCGAAACTTCACCCTCTACGGCCGCGAGCGACGCCACGACCTCGATTTGTCGGGGTCGAAGGTGCACTTCGGAACGGCCGGTGCCGCGGTTTTCGTACCGGATCCGAAGACGGGCAAATACCGCCCGTCGACGCTGCTCGACGAGTACGACTTCGCGCGACTCGCCGACCGCCTGCCGAACATCCACTGGTTCGGGCGCACCGTGGTGCCGACCGAAATGGAAGGCGGTCTCGACATGGACGTGAACATCACCTACGCGGTGGCGTCCGGAACCACCAAACACATGGCTGCGGGCTTTACGACCGGCGCGGGCGTCGAAGCGGCCGCCAAGATCTTCGACATGATCCTCGGCGGCGAAGGGCGCTTCGCCGAACAGCCCTGTTGCACCCTCTACTGCACGGGCATCGTGCCGCCCCTGCGCTACGGCGAACTCAGCCTCGAAGTCGCGAGCGCGGCCGTGCGCGTCGGCATGCCGGTCGACATGATCATCGCCGCGCAGGCCGGGGCGACCGCGCCCGCAGCCCTCGCCGGGACACTCGTGCAGACCACCGCGGAGGGCCTCGGTGGCGTCGCGCTCGTCAACCTGCTGAAGCCCGGGCATCCCACCATCTTCAGCAATTGGCCCTTCACCTCGGACCTGCGGACCGGCGCATTCTCGGGCGGCGGCCCCGAAGAAGCGCTGCTCAACGCGGCCTCCGCGCAGATCTCCAACTTCTACGATCTGCCGAGCGGCTGCGCGGCCAGCATGACCGACTCGAAAGTTCCGGACAATCAGGCGGGCGTCGAGAAAGCCATCAACGCGCTGATGACCGGGCTCGCGGGCGCGAACATGATCCACGAGTCCGCGGGCATGCAGGCGAGCCTGCTCGGCTGCAACTTCGAGGCGATGGCGATCGACTCGGAGATGCTCGGCTTCGTGCTGCGGATCCTCCGCGGCATCGAGGTGAGCGACGAAACGCTCTCGGTCGAGCTGATCGAAGAAGTCGTCAGAGGCCCGGGCCACTACCTGGGCAGCAACCAGACCCTCGGCCTGATGGAAAGCGAGTACGTCTACCCCGAACTCGGGGACCGACTCCAGCCGAGCCTCTGGGAGGAACTCGGCTCGCAGGACATCCGAACGCGTGCCAAGGCGAACGTCGAGCGGATCCTCTCCAGCCACTACCCGAACTACATCGATCCGGCCGTGGATGCGAAGATCCGAGACGCCTACAACATCGTTCTCGATCCCGATGCCATGAAGCCGGGAAACGGCCGCTGGTAGGTTCTCGGCAGGGCATCGGCGGGATCCGGCGACCGCCCGAGAGCCCAGCAAGGCGCCGCGAGCATTTCCGATTCCACCACGGGGAGAGCCCAAACGGCTCCGGAGCAGGTTATGGAGCCAGGTCGGGGTCTAAAAACCACGTCGACTGGCGACTGGCAAGCTCTAGACCCCAATCTGAATGACTGGTCAATACTGACGAATCATTCAAAATGAGGTACCCTGACGACCCGGCAGGTGAGTAGGAGTGGCGGGATGACGTCCGCGAACCGCGTCGAAACTACAGAATCGGTCAAGGAGCCGCGCGACGCGCGGCGCCGAAGAGAGCTCATCGAGGCGACGATCCGCTCGATCGCGCGCCATGGCCTTTCCGGAACCACGGTCGCAAAGGTCGCCAAGATCGCCGGGCTCTCGACCGGGATCGTCAACTTCTACTTCCACTCCAAGCAAGCGCTCCTGCTCGCGACACTAGAACACGTCGATCGCGAGGTCGAACTCCGGCAACAAGAAGCGCTAGAGCGCGCAGGTGAAGACCCCGTGCAGCTGCTCGAAGCGATGATCGAAGTCGACTTCGACCCGGAAGTCTGCGACCCGGGCCGTATCGCGGTGTGGGCTGCGTTCTGGGGAGAGTCCAGCGGACGCGAGGACTACATGCGCGTCTGCGGCGCCCGAGGCGCCGCCATGGAACAGCGGGTCGTCAAGCTATTCGAGAAGATCGCGAACGCCGGCCACTACCCGCATCTCGATCACGCGGCGCTCGGGCGCGCCTTCTATCACCTGCTCTCCTCACTCCCCGAGACCATGCTCCAGGACGATGTCCCGTTCGACTTCGAGGGCGCGAAGGCAACCCTTCGCGGTTTTCTCGCGAGCGTCTTCCCGGCCGAGTTCTCGGAATTCGGCCCCCACACGAGCGTGCTCAAGACCTATTCGCCGAGCGAGACCGACCCGGAGCCCGAATCCGAGACCCTCCCACCGTGGGTCTACAGCGACCCCGAGTTCTACGAACTCGAAACCGAGTACATCTTCCGGCGACACTGGCTGCTCGCGGGCCATGTCAGCCAGGCACCCAGAATTGGCGATTACATCACGCTCGACGTCGCCGGAGAGCGCGCGCTGGTCATCCGAGATGGTGATGGCGAACTCCGGGCGTTTCACAACGTCTGCCGACACCGCGCCTCGCGGGTCGTGGCCGGCGAATTCGGAAGCTGTGCCGGAGCCATCGTTTGCCCCTATCACGGCTGGACGTATGGCTACGACGGCAGGTTGGAGTCGGTTCCGAGCGACCAGGGCTTCGAGCACCTGGACAAGTCGCGGCTGAGTCTTCCGGAAGTCGAGATCGAGGAGTGGATGGGTTTCGTCTTCGTGCGCTTCGGCGGTGACGGCCCGAGCGTCGCCGCGACCCTGCAGCCGCTCGCGGAGGTCGCGGAGCATTTCCGGTTCGCCGAAATGAAACCCTGGGGTTCTCGCGTTTCGCAGAGTTGCGAGTTCAACTGGAAGATGTTTTCGGAGGACGAATCCGAGGGTTACTACATCCCGAAGGGACTGTCGGCGATGGCCCGCCTGTTCGGCGACGCCCACGGCGAATCTTCCGCGGCAGACGCGCAACCCTTCGCGGTGCTCCAGGAAAAGGAATCTCCGGTCTGGTGTGAGCGCGCCTACCAGCGCCTGCTCCCGAAAGTCGCGCACCTGGATGAAGCGTATCAACGCGCCTGGACGTACTACGGCATCTTTCCCACCACGGTCTTCCTGCTGACGCCCGATCTCGTGGGCACCTATCAGGTGCTGCCCGATGGGCCCGAACGCTGTACGATCCAGCGCTTCGCGGTAGCGCTCGAGGACGACCGGCGCGAGATGCGCGCGGCGCGCTATCTGAATCGACGAATCGGTCGCAACATCATCAAGGAAGACCTCGAATTCTGCACCTGGACGGATGCCGGTGTACGCTCGAGCAGCTACCAGGGGGGCGTGCTCTCGGGTAAGGAATCCGGTGTGAAGCGATTCCACGAGCGCATTCGCCAGCTCATTCCGGTGGCCGGACAACAGGAGCCACCGCCGACCGGGCGGGTCGCCGCGATCAACGACAAGGTGCGACGCGATGGCTGATCAGAATCGAAATGCGATGATTGCGGCGTCCGCCAAGCGCGACGCCCTTCATCTACGAACACCAACCATCCAGCTTTCGCCAGCGGCTACGAAACCCGCTAGCGGGCGCCGGAGTCATTGACGAGCCGACGGCTGGAAGCCCGAAGCACACCAGTCAGGAGAAGACCATGTCCAACGAAGAGATCGACAACGAAGAAGAGGTGGTGCTCGCGGATCTGCCGGACGACGAGCTCGTCAAGCAGATGCACGACGACATGTACGACGGCCTCGCCGAAGAGATCGTGGAGGGAACCAACATCCTCCTCGGGCGCGGCTGGTCGGCGAGTCGCACCCTCGATGAGGGCCTCGTTGCCGGAATGACGATCGTCGGCATCGACTTCCGCGACGGCATCCTGTTCGTGCCGGAAGTGCTGCTGGCCGCCAACGCGATGAAGGCCGGAATGGCCATCCTCAGGCCGTTGCTCGCGGAAACCGGCGCGAAGCCCGTTGGCAAGATGGTGATCGGCACCGTGAAGGGCGACATCCACGACATCGGGAAGAACCTCGTCGGGATGATGATGGAAGGTGCCGGATTCGAGGTGATCAATCTCGGGATCAACACCCCGGTAGAAAAGTACCTGGCGGCCATCGAGGAGCACCAGCCGGACATTCTCGGAATGTCAGCGCTGCTTACCACCACGATGCCCTACATGAAGGTCGTGATCGACACGCTGAAGAGCGAGGGGATTCGCGAGAACTACATCGTGATGGTGGGCGGCGCGCCTCTCAACGACGAATTTGCGTCGGCGATCGGCGCCGATGCCTATTGTCGAGATGCGGCCACCGCGGTGGAGACGGCGAAGAAGCTCGTCGGCCAGCGGCGGGCAGAGGCTGCGTAGAACCATGATCGGAGAAGCGGGAGTTCAGCGCAGATCCGTGCTGCTGCTCGCTTGCGGCGCACTCGCCCAGGAACTGCTGGCCCTCAAACGCCTCGGCGGTTGGGATTGCGTTTCGATTGAGTGTCTGCCCGCTCAACTCCACAACACGCCCCAGGAAATCCCCGAGGCGGTGCGAGCAAAACTCGAGGAGGTCAAAGACCGCTACGACGAGATCTTTGTCGCCTATGCGGATTGTGGAACCGGCGGACGCCTGGACGCCGTGCTCGACGAGTACGGCATCGAGCGGCTCCCGGGCCCTCACTGCTATGAATTTTTTGCGGGCGCCGAGCGCTTCGCGGAAATCCACGAAGCGGAGATTGGAACCTTCTACTTGACGGACTTCATGGTCCGCCAATTCGATTCGATCGTGATCCGCGGGCTGGGACTCGATCGCCATCCCGAGCTGCGCTCGGTCTACTTCGGCAACTACCGGCGCGTCGTATACCTGGCCCAGACCGACTCGCCAGAACTCGCCGCGAAGGCGCGCAAGTGCGCGGAGAGGCTCGGGCTCGAATTTGAAACCTGCTTCACCGGGTTGGATCCGTTCAAGCAGGTCCTGCCCATTGGAACGAATCGATCGGAAACGCTGGAGGGATCGGGTTGAACAAATTGATAACCGTCTACTGGCGCGACATTCCCGCCCAGGTGATCGCGAGGCAGGGCCGCAAGACCACCTTCAAGAAGGAGCTGCATCCGCGCTTCCAGCGCGCGATCGATCGCGCCGCGATGCGCGCGCGCAAGGAATCCGAAGACGCCTACCTCGCCGACTGGCGGCGCGAAAGCGAACCCTGCGGTGACGATCTCGAGGAGACCCTGAACAAAACCGTCGCGCGTCTCGAGAAGGAGTGGACGGTGGAACTCCTCGACACGGTGGCGCGTCGGGGGGGAGTCATGCAGAAAGGCGAAACGAGCAAACCAGCGTCGCAAGGCGGCGAATAAAGGAATCCCTACATGCTTCCCCAGACTGTAATCAGCTCCGCGACCAAAGAGGTCGTGATGGGCCCGGACCGCCCGTTCGTCGTGATCGGCGAGCGCATCAACCCGACGGGGCGCAAGGCGTTGGCCGCCGAGATGAAGGTGGGTGACTTCTCCCGAGTCGAAGCAGACGCCCTGGCCCAGGTCGCGGCCGGAGCCACCATGCTCGACGTAAACGCGGGAATTCCGCTGGCCGACGAGCCCGCGATTCTCGCGAAGGCCATCGAATTGGTGCAGTCGATCACCGATGTTCCGCTCGCGATCGATTCGTCGATCGTCGCTGCACTCGAAGCGGGACTTGCCGTCTACAAGGGAAAGCCTTTGCTGAATTCCGTAACCGGAGAAGAAGATCGGCTCGAGAGCGTACTGCCTTTGGTCAAGAAATATGGCTGCGCGGTCGTCGCAATTTCGAACGATGATACCGGAATTTCGCAGGATCTCGAGGTGCGGTTCCAGGTCGCCAAGAAGATCGTCGAGCGTGCTGGGGATCACGGTATTCCGCGCTGCGACGTCGTCGTCGATCCGCTCGCGATGCCGATCGGCGCGATCGGGACGGCGGGAAGACAGGTGATGCAGCTCGTGACACGGCTGCGCGACGAACTCGGCGTCAACAGCACCTGCGGTGCGTCCAACATCAGTTTCGGCCTGCCGAACCGAACCGTAATGAACACGACCTTCGTCACCATGGCTGCCGGTGCCGGGCTGACTTCGGCGATCGTGAATCCGCTTCACCCGGAAATGATGAGCGGCATACGGGCAGCCAACGTCATCAACGCAACCGACC
>Ga0326597_10010924_pt1 | contig 12072 bp, 7 predicted proteins | sample RVTome_12_FD_203789 | JGI IMG/M metagenome (GOLD analysis project Ga0326597, IMG submission 203789) | Soil microbial communities from uranium-contaminated site in the Upper Colorado River Basin, Wyoming, United States - RVT100D185 | ecosystem: Environmental > Terrestrial > Soil > Contaminated >... | reverse complement strand
CCCACGGGAAAACCCGCTTAGTTGGGGCGCAGGCCTGATAGAGGATGTCTGGGGCCAGACACGAACCGGCACGCTGTTGCGTTGCCGCCAAGTGATTTTTTGTAAAAAGGGTACTGACCCCTTTATTGGACCAAATATGTCAATTCAAGACCTGACCCTGCGGGTCCAGCTGATACGTTTATTCTTCCTGTTCCAACAAGCGGCGCAGATTGTCCCGAACTGTCGCTGCGACGGTGGTCGCTGGCATGCCAAGCACCTTCCCCAATGCGTCTACAGCGATAACAACGTCCGAAGGCTTTGAGGCTCTTTCTCCTGTCTGTGTAAATGGACCATCAGTTTCCGTCAGAAGCCTATCGATAGGGAGAGAGGCAACTAACGAACTATGGCGGTCATTGTCCAACATCGCTGCGTTGATCGAAAAGTAGCATCCCAAATCTATTGCTCTTCGAGCCTCCGCCTTGCTACCAGTAAACCAATGCAGCACCACCGTCCCCTGATCTGGTGGTAGGTAAGCCTCGATGTGATCAAGCACGGCCTTGGCCGCGCGGAGGCTATGCACAGTGATAATCTTGTCGCCCGCTTTAGCGCAATGTCGCAGCACTTGTTCAAAGACCTGCTTCTGCAACTCGAATGACTTATAGAAACGCGGCCCCGCGTCGAGCCCCACCTCTCCGATATACTGGGTCTCTGACAAATGTGCTTCCCATACCGACAACTCGCTGGCTCGCTCTGCTACGAGCTGCGGATGGAGCCCAAGCGCCGCCCGAACGTAGCGTGTCGCTTGGGCGAGTTCATGGTTTCGGGGCCAGGCCTTCGGGGTCGTCGTCACGGCAAGCGTGAACACTCCGGCCGCCTCAGATTCCTGAACTGCCTTTGCATGGTCTGGATACAGATCGAGATGGCAGTGGAAATCCACCAAGCCATTGGACGCAATCATGAGCACTCCGATATCAGCTTGGCCTCGTCTGGACACCGCTGAGCAGTTGCGCGACCTCATTAAGACCGCGTCGATAGACGTCCGCCAGTTGATCGAGCCGCCCCATCTCATCTGCGAGCGAACCTTGCTTGTGTATCAAGAGCCTTGCGAGTTCAGGGCGTTCCCGCAAGCGCTCGATCGCGAATTGGAAGGATCGCACTTGCTCTCCTATCGACTCGCGGGTGTCCAGCACTTGCGCGCGCAGATCGGGCACCGAGTACTTCGTCGTGTCTTGTCCAGCGCCCCAAGCGGTATCCAAGGCCGCTCGCCGAATCAGGCATGGTAGGCAGTATCCGCAGTGCTCGATACCGTGACCTTTCCACCGACCCTTGGACGGTGAAGAGCAAGACAGGGAGTCGGCCACCAGTTTCTGCAGCAACTTCCCATTTGCGCATGCCGCGGCCATCTCGCCTTTGGTCTTGTCCCAGTACGGGTTTTCGACACGGCCATCAATGCCCAATTCGATGAGCAAGTTATTCCATCTGGCCATGTAAAACGGGTGAGTGGTTCGTGTGCTATTCGAGCCAAGGCGCAATGGATCCAGGGGAACGTTGAGCGCAATAAGTCCGTTCTCAGGAACTCGCAGCAAAAACTTTGCGCCAAGTCCGGTGCCTGCGAATACACCCAGCGCGAAGAACAAGAACGAGCGCCCGCGTGTCGTGCTTTCAGACGAAACTCCCTTCACCATGCCTTTATCGAAAGCCATCCAGACTCTGAGCCGATCAAAGCACGAGGGCTTGTAGTGTTTCTTCAATTTGGCGAATAGCTCGTTCTGAGCATCGCTAGTGGCGCCCTCCCCGGCGTGGCTGATTAGAAGCGGAGTATGGCCAGCCTCAAGTAAGTTAATCGCACCTATCAAGCTGTCGAGGCCGCCCGAAAACAAGCTAACCGTATCAAACGACAGCGTCAGAAGGCTGGGCGGTGCCGGTAGGGCAATGCTGGTAAATTTTTTGGGGCGCGGTCGAAAGCCTATCGTCCATCGGTCGCCGCTGACAAAGTCGAGTGCACGCGTCAAAGTCTGTACCGCAGCACTCCAGCGTGCTGGATCACTAACAGGTATAACGAGCCTGATCTCGCGAGTCCACGAATCCTGAGACTGCTCTGCGCGGGAAATCCGTGTATCCGCCGCATGAATATGGGCGGCGACGATAAGCAAATCGACACCGATCTCAGATGGGAAGATACCCAAGGCTTTCAGGCTGGTCAGCGCCCCACCGATTCCATGGTCGAGCGACTTCTCGCCCACGATAAGTTCTAGTCGGGTGACCTGTTCGTCTGTGGCACTCGGGATGGCGGTGCGATCACCAGGGCCGAAGTGGCCCGCTATGAGATGTCGTTTCATTGAGCAACCTCCGCATCACCCAGTGCCTGCAGAATCCCGAATGCTGATTCGTAGACAGAGTCAACGAACGATTGAACACGCTCCGGCGTTAGCGTTGGCGTTTGTGCACGCGCGGCGGTGAGCGCATCGCTGACCGCTCGCCGAATGAAGTCACGGAGCTGCGTCTGAACGCGGATGGCGGTCTGTGCATCAGCAGGAATCGTGACGGCCTTCGCGCCGATGTCATTGCAGATCCGGGCTTCTATAGCATGGGTCGCATACAGCTCGAAAACGGTGTGCATCTGTTCTGGCGTGAGTGCATCCAGATCAGTGACACCGAGTGTCGCCAATTCAATGATGGTCTCGACGAACGCCTCTCGGGCGATGCCCTCGTCGACAGTGCCTGCACCTGGACAGATGTGGTCAGCAAGCCCGACGAAAATTTCGTCAATTGGCCGACCGGCCAGACTTTCGAGGTTAAGGGTTCGCAGTGCTTCTCGTGTTCCTCGGGCCTGTGCATCAGATAGAAATCCGAGCAATCTGGCTCCTGCACCACGTGATGCCCCCATGCGCTGAGCCGCTTGCCGCGCTCCACCCGATGCAGTGGATACATAGCGCGAGACTGCGCGGCCCAGGCTCGCACGGTCGCCACCACCTGAGTTGGCAAAGCGCGTGAAGTTAGTACGAGCACCCGTGAATCGATTGGGGTCTGCGACGGGCAGAAATGCCGGGCGGTTGGGTGGCGCTGCGGGAACCAGCGCGGGCGCATCGCCATCCGGGACGCCATCACCGGGAGGCGCGGGCGGAGCACCGCCGGCATCTGAACCAAGCCAGGAAGGAACAAGTGGCGTGCCACCGCTTGGGCCACCGTAAGCAGTCGAAGTTCCCATCAGCGACTCCCTTTCCGTGTCTTGTTAACCGCTTCTGCCGCGGCTTTGAGCGCCAGGTTGTTCGTAACCTTGGACCAGCCATCGAGCAGTCGCTCCAGACGGCCGACGCTCTCTGCGTCTTTGATCACGCCCTGCCAACCGCCGACGACCCATGGACCGCATCTACTGTTCGGCAGCGCGTCCAGAAAGTCGAGCAACTTGCCCTGCAAACCGGGCTGCGCTTTGACCAACACGATGAGTCCATCAATACCTGCGGGCTGAGTCTCGAAAACATCGCCGCCCATGATTTTGCCACGCACCGCTTCGAACACTTTTTCGGCTTCGGGTTGCGCAAGCTGTTTCAACTCGGACTCGTACGCCTGCACAGACAGCTTTGACCCGAGAAGCTTCTCGGCCACGGTGGCGAGGTGACCGAGCACCGACGCCGGGCCGAAATAGTCCTTCTTGTCCTTCGTCACGAAGAGATAGGGGCGGAGATCAATGCCGGAAAGAGGCGGTAGTACGCGTGCCCAAGCCTGAATAGCCGGCGATGACTTCCATTCAGTTAGGGCAGAACTTTCGGCTGGTGCCACTGCGATCTCCCTAGGCTTTGAGACCTTCCGATCTTCTGTCGTCTTCACGTCTGCCTTGACTGGGGCGGCGTTATTTGGGGCGCTAAATTTTTCCAGTGTGGCAATGTCCTCGCAGAACCCATTGGGATGAACTGCCGCGACTGTCGCGATTTGCTCGAACAGGCTTGGAAGAAAACGCTCAGCCAGCATGAGCTTCGCCAGTACCGGAAGGCTTATCTCATCCCCGAAACCGCGCGCTTCCGCCGTACGCTGCCGAAGCAAGAGCGTGTTGAGAAAGCGTTTGATCTGGCGCGGATTGCCTTTCGCACCGCTCGCAAGAATCGGTCCGATCTGGTCACTGAGCAGCAACGCGTTGTGTGCCTGATCGGCCTTTGCCCCAAGAGCCGTTTTGATGGTGGCCGCATCCAGGGGCGAACTGTCCCATGGTCTCTTCAGGCGCTCCCGTGCAGCCGAAATGAGCTTGCCATAGCCTGCGTCGTCTTCTCCAAGCTCAGCACCGGCCAAAAGAAGCGTCACATAGATACGCGTTTCGGTCTCACCCAAAGCCGGGATGCGGAACGGAATCTGGATGAGCTTTTCAAGATAGTTTCTTGCATAGTCCCTCGGCCCGGTGCTGTCCGGCAGATCAGGGAAATGTTTGCGAACCGCATATTCGATCATGGCTTCATCAGCCGCGACGACGAAAGCAGTCCGTGCGGTAAAGACAAAGAGTCGGATCGCTTCAAGTGTTTCGATTGCCGTGTCCGGCAAACAGCGATCCAAGTCGTCGACCAGGACGACAAGCTGCTCGACCCCGGCCTCTGCAAGAAGCTTGTCAAACGCTTTGCGGAAAGCCTCCACTTCCTCTGGCACGTTCTTGGTCTCGGCCGGCTTCAATATGGACTTGATACCGTCAATGGCCGAAGTGAGGTTTTCCTTGGTCGCAAGCTGGCCGGGATCGGAGAGCGCATCTTCCAGTTTGGTCACAATGATCTTGAGCTGATCCGGTGTCGGAATACCGGTATAGGCAGTTATTGCCAGCCCACCGGCTTTCTTCGCAACCTTTAGCCAGTCGATCCTCTTGAATACGTCCTTGAGTGCACTCGCTGCCTTCGTCTGCGCCGGCCGTTTCTCGACGAGGCCAGTCACAATCCCTTCGATCAGCGCAATTTTGGCGTCTTCAAAGCCTTGGAAACGCCAACCATTGAATTTGAGACAGAGGACACCCTTCTGCGCATCGAAACCCGATTCGATCATTTCCAGGACACTGGACTTTCCAGCTCCCCAGTCACCATGTACCCCAATCGTGACGGGTCGATCCGGGCGCTCACATAGCAATCCGATGATCGTGGTTGCGATCGCCTCGTTGTTGAGCAGGTCGATCCTGGTTTCATTGTCCGTGAGGATCATTTGGTTGCCCCTTCCCGGGATAATGGGGACATTCAACTTTACTCCATCTCAAAAACCTTTAGCACTTCGTCGCCGTAGTGGTTGATGACCTTCACGGCGATCTTGCCGGATTCGGGCTTGGCGAACGGCCGGCTCACTGTGCTGTAGAGACTGCTCCAGGCGGCTTCGTCTATGTCCGCCCGTAGCGCCCGTTTGAGCTTGTCGTAGGGTTCTTCGGCTCCGGTGAAGTAGGCGTGGCGCACGAAAAAGCTTTCACCGTTGTAGGCGGTGTCGATGAACCAGCAGGCAATGTCATCGGTGGACGCGCTGCGAATCTCGCCGGTCGTGGGGTCGTAGACATCCACGCCCTTGATCTCGACAACGATCTGGCCGCCCTTTTCCTTGCGAATTTTCACATCCGGCTCGCCGAACACGGTGAACAAGTTGCCGGCTCCGGTTTTCTTTAGTAGCTCATCGCCCATGGCGAGATCGGGGTTCATACGTGCTGGCAGTACAGTGAGCTTGCCGTAGCGCTTGACCTCTTCGGCCACGTGCGGGTCGAAGGCGAAGCCGCAGACGATAAGCAGATCGAAGCCCACGCCCTGCACCGCTTCCTTGGCCGCTTCTTTCACCTGCTGCGGGCCGACGGTACCGTGCTCGGGGCCGAGGGAGACGGCCACACGCTTCTGTTTGCTGTCGGCATCGGTGTAGGTGCCCTGCGCGTTGAGCCAGGTCCCGGCGTACGGTTCCAGGGTGTCGAAGGTCAGGCGCTCGTTCTTTTTCGTGTTCTGCACTCCGGCCTTCTTCAGATTTTCGAGGATTATGCCGGCGAAGTCCTGCTGGCGCTGGGCTTCCAGCTTGGAGGCGGTGCCGTCCAAATTCTCGTCCGCCGCCGGTAGCACGCGGTACGGCGAGAGGCTCTCGACGGTGAACGGGCCGCTGACGCGCAGGCGCTTCTTATCCTCGTAGGGTTGATCGAAGAGGGTTTCCACATCGGCATGTTTGGCGATGGCGGCATCGATCTGCTCGTGCGTCAGCCCCTCCTTGATGTCCGGGTTGTTCGCGATGGATCCAAGCGTCACGTGCGGCACGCGCTTGTAGACGAAGCCCTTGCGGATGTCGCCTTCCGTTTTGTATTCGGGGGGGATCTTGCCGGTCAGATCCGTTTCTTTCTTGATACCTTCGGGCGAGTCGGCCAGCAGGTAGTAGGGATACTTGGCGACCATCAGGCGCGTGCGCGCCAAAGCGAGCGCAACGCGGCTGGTGTCGCAGGTGATCCAGCGCCGTCCCCACTGCTCGGCGACATAGGCGGTAGTCCCACTGCCGCAGGTTGGGTCAAGCACCAGGTCGCCGGGATCGGTGGTCATCAGGAGACAGCGCTCGATGACTTTCGTACTGGTTTGTACAACGTACTCTTTATCGGTGGCACCCTGCGTGTCCATCCACATATGACTAATTTCTTGGACCGGATAGTCCTCAAAGTACAGTTTGTAGCGAAGAGAATCGCCCGGGAAGAACAGCCGGTTAGCTATGAGTAGCTTTCGCATTCCATCGAGATTGGTCTTCCAACTCTTGCCGCCAGAGGGAAAGAACTTCTGGCCAGCGAACTCGAAATCAAAGACACACGATTCTGTACGTCCCGACGAGCGTAGGTCCATTGATTGAAAGAGTCTTCCACCTAGAGGGATAGCGGTATCGCCAGATGCTTTAGCACGGGACAGAGACTCGCCTGACGGCATTTCGACATATCCGTAGTCTCCATCGTTCGAATCGCTACGGCTCGTAAATAGTTTTCTGAATTTTGTGTGTTTGGAGTCCTTCCCGTACCACACGAGGTAATCGCACATCGTGAAAATATACGTCTCGCCGAGCGGCATCTTTTTTTTCTTGAAAGCGATATTGGCAATGAAGTTCTCACTCCCAAACACCTCATCCAGAACGCAACGCACCAGATGCACGTTCTCGTCCCCAATCTGCACAAAGACGCTACCAGTCTCTGTGAGTAGGTCGCGAGCCACGACCAACCGGTCACGCAGGTAGCCCAGGTAGGAGTGGATGCCGAGCTTCCAGGTATCGCGGAACGCACGTACCTGTTCAGGCTGGCGCGTGGCGTCCTCCGCCTTGTCCTTCACCTCGTGCTTGCGGGTGCTCACCTGCCAATTGGAACCGAACTTGATGCCGTAGGGCGGGTCGAGATAAATCATCTGCACCTTGCCCTTGAGGCCCTCCTTCTCCGCCAGCGAACTCATCACCAGGAGCGAATCGCCCAGGATCATACGGTTCGACCAGTTCCCTTCGTGGTGATAGAAGTCCACGCGCTGATCGAATTCCTCCGGCAGGCCGTTGAAATCGGCGAACATGTTGAACTGGTAGGCGGCCTGTTCCTCGGCCACCCCGTCCCCGATGGGTGCGGCATGGGCGCGCAGGTCTTCGATGATGGCCTGCGGGTGAATCTTCTCTTGGATATAAATCGGAACCACCGGCACCACTAAATCAACGGCGTCCTGTTCGTCCTTGCCCTTCCACACCAACTGCGGATCGAGAGAGGGATCGCGGGGGTAGAGCGTGGTCTTGGGGGCGAGTTCTTCGCCGGCCACGAAGTCGCGCAGTTCTTCGGTAGGGATGTTGGCGCGCTTGTCCTTGTGGCGGATAGCTTCTACTTGAGTTTGTGTCTTTCGTGCCATTTTCCCATACCTTAGGAGTGAAATTCGGCCATCAGACGAAGCACGCGCTTGAACTCGTCGTCGCCGCCACCTCCGCCGCGACGTGTTCCGCCCAAGCCAGGCGTCACGATATTCTTAAACGTGTCGTAGTTGTACCCGAACGACTCTCGGCCGAACGTTCCTTCGCGGTCTGCAAGCCACGTTTTAAGGGCATTGCGGACTCTTCTGTTGCGGGAAACATCGAAGGGAAGAGTTGGGTCAGTGGATTGTATCGTTGCGACGAGATTCGGGCGAGCGGCCAGAAACTCTTGGCACACCCCGATGGCTTGTGTCACATGCCCTCGTGTGCTGTTGGTCTGACCGATGCCTTTCTCAAGGATATCCCAGCAGAGGTGGCAAAAGCGACCATGTTCCTTAACCTCGCGTAGACATTGCTTGTAAAACCATTCTTTGCTCTTGAGTGCCATGAGGTCTCCTTTATGTAAATAAGGTTGCGGTATTCCGTGTGAAAGAAGAACGGAGAAGATTTGCCGCGTCCCACGGATCAGCGACTTCGATGAACGCCCAGCGCCCGAAGCCGCCGTGATTGTTGATCGCCGGCACCCACAGCGTGCGCGCGGTGGACACCTTGGCGGCTTTGTCTTTCTTTTTCTCGCCAGTCACTTCGACGATCAGGTTGAGCGGATTCTCCGAGCCATGACCGTCGTCCAGTACCACAATAAAGTCGGGGATGTATTGGTGCTCCTGGCCGTTGAGCGTGTACGGGATGGCGAAGCCGAGTTTGTCGTTTTTGACGTAGCGCAGCACCTCGTCCATATCCTCCAGCGCCTGAGCCATCTTCTGTTCCCACGATTCCGTGTCGGCCACCACGTGCGAGACGTGACATCTGTCAGCGCGGGTGGTGTAGACCGGTCGGGTGGTATCAAAGTCCACATATCGCGTGGAACCGACGGTGTCATAAGGTCGCAGTATGGGTTTAATCGCCGGCGCGCCCGGCTGCGCCTGAACGATTGCCTTGTAGATGCGGTCGGCGGCATCGTGGGCGAACTCGATGAGCAGGAGTAATTGCGGGAAAGTGTTGTCCTTGAATGTCACGCACTCAGCGAGCCAGCGCTTGGCGATGCCGAGGAGTTGCGGGAAGAGCCACGGCCGGCCATTGCCGTCTTCGTCCCGGAAGTATTTCTCCAACGTGAGCTTAGCGAGCAGAAAGGCTACTTCGTTTTCTCGCCTGCGCTTGAGATCGTCCAGCGTATGAATACTGGTTTCGCCGACGATAGGATCAACCTGCACCTTGGTCGGAATGTCGGCCGTGGAGAGCGCAAGTTTGGAGTCCTCGGTGAAATGGGCCTCCAACCGTTCGCCGGGAATGTCATAACGGTAACCGGCGAGGCGCGGGAAGGTAATCTCGCAGGCAATACGCTCTTCAGGCGATCGCACACGGGTAGGAATAGGACCTGGTTTCGGGTCGGGATTGCTGCCGCTGGTAGGGATGAATGAGAACGGAACGCCATATATCTCGGCATACTCGGCATCGAAGTGGCCTTTCCCGTTTACCGCATAGCTCATGCGCCGCAACGCCCGGCCCACCACCTGCTCGCAGAGCAACTGCGTGCCGAAGGCGCGCACACCGAGGACATGAGTCACGGTGTTGGCGTCCCACCCTTCGGTGAGCATGGAAACACTGACCACGCACTTGACCTGTTCGCCCAGCAGGCCGCGCTTGCCTACGGTGTTCATCACTTCGCGCAGCAGGTCCTCGTCGGTAAGCGATTCGGCGTCGCGGCCGGGGAAACGGGCGCGGTACTCGGTCTTGAACTCCTCGATCTCGCGCGCGGCGATTTTCTTGAACTCATCGCTCATCCCTTCGCCCGATTCGAGTTGCTCGCTATCCACCAGGATCGTGCCGGGGCGATGCAACCAGCCGCCCTTTTCATCGTCGTTGCGGAAGATCGGCAGGGCGCCGGCCTGAACAACGGTGCGTTCACCGATGGGCTTCTCCCAGCCGGCGACGTAGTCGAATACCAGTTTGGACACGTTCGTGTTGTTGCATACCACAATAAAAACCGGCGGGGTGATACCCTTCGCCTGCGCCTCGGCGCTACCCTCCCACAGGCGGTAATATTTCTCGTAATTGCTGTAGAGACTATGTAGCGCGCCCTGAAGCTCTGCCGGGAGCTTAGGCTCACCGCTCACGGCGTCGGTGGAACGACCCTTTTTGGGGAGTTGCTCACGGATGCGAAGCCACAGGTCGCGGTAAGTGGGCTGTTCGCCCTGCATGGAATCGTCGGCAACGGGCACGCGCGGCACCTTGACGATTCCGGCCTCGATGGCATCAATGAGCGAGAAGTCCGATACCACCCATGGAAAAAGCGTGCCTTCTGGCCAGCCCGAGCCGCGCAGAAAGAAGGGCGTGGCGGAAAGGTCATATATCGACTTTACGCCGATCTTGGCCTTGACAGCCTCGATGCCTGAAATCCATACACGGGCTTCCTCGTCGCGCTTCTCGGCCTCTCGGCGTTCGTCGCCGGTGAGCTTTTCGCCTTCGCCGTCCGGTTTGCGTCGGTAGCAGTGATGCGCTTCGTCGTTGATGACGATGATGTTCTTCTTGTTTCCCAGCTCGCGGCAGACACGGCGCACCATCTCTGCGGGTGATTCGGTGAATGCGCTGTTTCCACCATTGGCCAGGATCGCTTTGGTAAGCTTCCCCGCCGCTACCTTCTCACGCAACTGGAAAGCATGAAAGTTGGTGATAAGAATCCGGGCCTGCTGGAGACGTTCAAGCAGGTCGGTTGAAACGATGTCTCGCTGGCGATAGTAATTACTCGGGTCGTTTGGCAGCAACACACGCAGGCGGTCGCGGATGGTGATGCCCGGTGTGATGAACAGGAACGTGTCGGTGAAGCGGGCATCCTGTGGATTGGAAAACTTGTTGAGTGCTTGCCAGGCAATGAGCATGGCCATGACCACGGTTTTGCCGGAGCCGGTGGCCATCTTGAAGGCCATGCGGGGCAGGCCGGGGTTCGATGAGTCGTTCGCCTCGCGCAGTTGGTTCTCGATCCAGGCATCGCCATATTTGTGCGCTACTTCGGTGAGGTATATGGCGGTTTCCAGCGCCTCGATCTGGCAGAAGAATAACTTCTTATCGCGGCCGCGTTCGATCCAGTAGTCAAGCAAGCGGGCCGTCGTGGGCGTCACCCCCACGTAGCCGCCAGTGCGCCACAGCTTTACCCGCTGCCGAACCTGATTGACGAGGCGGTTCTCCTCGACGCGGTCTTGCGTCCACTCGGTCTCGAATTGAAGTTGCTTGCCTTTCTTTTTCGGGCGAGCGATTGGGACGAAGTATGAACTGCTGCGCCGGCCGGAAACGATTTCGTTAGTAATGCCCTCGTCGGTAAAGCGAAAGTGCTGCTCAGGCTCCGCGAAGGGCGAGTTGATGACCGGGTTTTCGATGATAGTTTGGGACATCGGTCTTACCTTACCAGCATGTCGGCTTCACTTGCTAATTTGTTGAAATAGCCGACGCAAAAGCCAGCCCTGTCAGATAGTTTGATAGTCTCCTGAAGTGCTGAGAGAATTTCTTTTTCTATGTTGTCGAAGATTCTAGGCATGTGTTCGATCAGACGCTGAAGAAATTTCTAGTTTTAGTTATTGTTTACGGTAGCAATGCCTTCCTCCAATCCTTTTTTATTTCTTGGGAATCCTACACCTGGGTTCCGGCATTCACCATGAAAAAAGAGGAGGAGCATGGTGTCTGTACTAGAAAAGCCGGCGGCGCGGCTCGTAATATCAACCCTGCACCCATGACGGTCGAGCACTGGAACCCGGGGACCGACGGCAACCTCACCGCGCGGTGTTTGTGCCTGATATCAAACCGCCAATACCCTTTTCCTTATTCAGTCAGCGCGTTTCTTCGGCGCGCGGCCGCGGCTTGGAAGCAGTTCGAACAACCACTCGGCGACGATGTTGGCACGGATGACGCGGATGGCGAGCGCCGTCGGCGAGATCGGTCGCACCAGCCGGGACTCGCGCAGACGCGGCAGGAAAATCGACACCACCACCAGTCGCGCCAGGCTCGACAGCGTCAGCGCCGCCCACAGGCCGCTCGTAAACGTGATCACTTGATCGCCCCACTGAATTTGATGCGGCACGTGCGTCGCGAGGAAACCGCCGATCAAAGCGCCGCCGAAGATGGCGCTGTTCGACAGCGTCTGGTGCACGGCGCTGTAGGCGGCGCGCTTTTGCGGCGGCACGACGTCGTACAGAAAATTGCCGGCGGCGAGGC
>Ga0326597_10010923_pt1 | contig 12073 bp, 13 predicted proteins | sample RVTome_12_FD_203789 | JGI IMG/M metagenome (GOLD analysis project Ga0326597, IMG submission 203789) | Soil microbial communities from uranium-contaminated site in the Upper Colorado River Basin, Wyoming, United States - RVT100D185 | ecosystem: Environmental > Terrestrial > Soil > Contaminated >... | reverse complement strand
TCGTGGTCGCCGATGACGAGAACCTCGATCTCGCGCGGGCCTGCGGCTTCGATGTCGTCGAGCAATCGAACGAATGGCTCGGCCGGAAGTTCAACGACGGCATGGAGTACGCCGGGAGACACGGTGCCGACTGGATCGTGCCTATCGGGAGCGATAGCTGGATCGACGCTGGGTACTTCCTGCCGTTGCCCGAGCGCGGCACCCGGACCTCACCGGCCTACTGCGTCGTCGAACGGGCACGGATGGCCGAGCTCATGGTCCGCGATGCGAAGGGTGCGGGGCCGTACCTGTTCCCGCGGGCACTCCTCGAACCGTCGTTCCGGCCGGCCCTCGACGAGCTGCACCGGGGCATTGATGCTTCCACGGTCCGGGGCCTCGATCCGGACTGGCAACCGCGCACCCTCCACCCCTACCAATACATTGGGTTTCGGGGGAAACCGCACCTCAGCTCGTATGGCTATCTGCGCGGACATCACGGCGTCCGCGAGCACCTCAACCCGTGGGTCATCCTCGCCCAGCACTACCCGCCGGACCTCGTCAATCAGGCGCGGGCAGCGCTGTGACGACCCTCGTCGCGATCCCGGTCGGCCCCAACATCACCGGCGGGCTGATCGACAAGGCCGCCCGCCATGCCCTCGCCCAGACGGCCGAGACGATCGTCCTCGTCATCGGCGATGGCGTGAAGCCGCCCGTGTCGTTCATGCACGACCGGCTCGTCGTGCGCCAGTTCCCCGAGCATCGCGGGGCCCCGTTCGTCCAGCAGGCGATGATCCTCGGCAGCCCGTTCCCGTGGTACGCCCCGCACGGGGCAGACGACTGGATCGAGCCGAACCACGTCTCGTCGCTGCTCGCGCTCCACTTCCCGGTGGCCGGCTCGGGCGTCATCTATTACCACGAAGGCTCGCGGGTCAGGGTGATCCGCTCGTCACGGACGTACGTCGAGTTCGGGGTCCTCGATACGGCGCTCCTCCGTTCGGTGGGGGGATACAACGCCGCCGAGCCGTGTGGTCAGGACAGCGTGCTCATCAGCATTCTCCTGGCGACCGCGGGGAAGCGCCTCACCCAGCGCCCGACGTACCACAAGCTCCACCGGGCCGACAGCCTGACGCATGCCCCTGACACCCGCGGAGGGTCGCCTGTGCGAACCGGCGTCCGGGTCCGCAACCGCGTCATCCTCGACGAGTGCCAGCGGATCGGCTGGGCCAAGCGGCCGGCGATCAAGGCATACCGCGAGAGCCTCGTCCCGGCGGCTATCCGCGGCGAGCTCGAGGACCGGGCGGCCCTCGTCGCACGGTGGCTATCGTGATCGATTTCTACGCGACGGCGCCGCAGTACCTCGACCACCTGGCGCCGGTCTGGAACGCCCTGCCGGCCGCCGAGCGCGGCGCCTTCGTCCTCGCGCCGATGCCGCACTACGGCGTGACCACGCCGGCGCTTGCCGAACGTGCGGCCCGGCTCGGGATCGCGGTCACCACGGATCTGCCCCCGGACGACCGGCCGATCGTCGTGGCCGCGGTCGGCAACCTCAAGCGGACTCGCAAGCTGGGCCGCACCCGGGCCGCGCTCATGGAGCATGGCGCCGGCCAGTCCTACGGCGGTGATCCGAATGCCGCGCTCAACTCGTCGTACCCGGGCGGCCGAGGCCGGCAGGCGAGCCTCTTTCTCTCCCCCAACGGCCATGCGGCCGCCCGTGACGCAGCGGCCTACCCGCTGGCCCAGGTCGCGGTCGTCGGCTGCCCGAAGCTCGATACGCTCCCGGCACCCGGGCCCCGCGCGGAGCGCCCCGTGGTGGCGATCAGCGTCCACTGGGACTGCATGGTCTGCGCCGAGACCCGATCGGCCTGGCGGGCCTTCCGCAACGGCTTCGCGCGGCTCGCCGCCGAGGGCCGCTACCGCTTCCTCGGCCATGGCCACCCGCGGATCATCGCCGAGCTGGCCCGCGAGTACCGGGCGATGCGGATCGAGCTCGTGACCGACTTCGAGGAGGTGGTTCGGCGGGCCGACGTCTACCTCATCGACAATAGCTCGACGATGTTCGAGGCCGCGGCCGCCGGCCTGCCGATCGTCGCGCTCGAGCCGTCGTACTACCGGCGCTCGGTCGACCACGGCCTTCGCTTCTGGGATGCCGCCGGCGTGGGAATCCCGGTGCGCTCCCGCGGCTCGTATGACACGAGCCTCAGCAAAAAGCTCAATGCCGCGATCGAGGAGGCGCTCGCCGATCCCCCCGAGCGCAAGGCCGCTCGCGAGGCGGCGCTCGACATCGTCTACGCCTTCCGGACCGGCGCGGCTGACCGGACCGCCGAGGTGATCGGGACGTGGGCCACGGCGGGTCAGGCGGTGGCGGCGTGATCCTGCAGTTTGTCGGCGAGATTGCCGAGCGCCGCTTCGATGGTGGGTCCGAACGCCATGGCCCGAAGTGGTGCCCCGCGACCATAGTGGATCGCGTTGACGTGCCACCGCTGTCGAGCGGGAGCGCCAAGCCTGCGGATCAGGGCGACGATCTCCCAGCCGTTCGCCTCAGCCCGATCCCACGCGGCGTTGATGTCAGGCATCGCCCTGCATCGTACACCCCGAGAGCTGCCTGATGGCGCGACACCCCGCCTGGATGACCGTTGTCTCCGAAGTGCGCGATCCCGAGCGCCGAGCGTGGGTCATCAGCTTCAAGCTCGCCCGCTTCTGGTGGGCGCGGCCGTCCTTCTGGATCGACTGGTTCCGGATCAGGAGCCTCAGCTGATGGCGAAGCTCCGCGGACCGTCGAAGCGCGTGGTCCTGAACCGGGCTGCGGTGACCGAGCTCGGCCTGGCCGTCGCGGACGGGATCTTCGAGGTCGGCCAGCAGATCATCGCGGTCGCCCGCCCGCCCGACGATCCGCGTGTCCTGCTCCGGAGCGCGGGGCCGAAGCATCGCTGGTATCACGTCGATGAGTCGGAGCCCGAGGGCACGGGCAAGGGCCTGCCGCTCCAGGGCGGCGTGCTCGTGTACGTCGACGGCCAGAAGGTCGCCGGCTGGCACCAGCGCGGCAAGCAGCCCAAGAAGCCGCGCGCCGCGAAGACGCCCAAGGGCGCGATCGTCGCCATCGTCGGCTACGGCTTCCCGGGGCGCTTCGCCGAGATCGGCACCGCCAACAGCCCCGCCCAGCCATTCCTCTCGCCGGCCGCCGACCAGGTCACGCCCGCGATCCCCGGGCACCTCCGCACCGGCGTCCGCAAGCGCCTCGGGAGTCGGCCTTGAACGAGTTCATCGATCCCGAGCTCGACGTGCTGCCGAAGCTCCTCATCGAGCTGCGCGACGATCCGGTCGTCAGCTCGATCGTCGGCGATCGCGTCCGCGGCAAGGAGCCCGAGGGGCCGCTCCTCAACGCCGCGGGCGAGGAGGTCGAGCCGGGTGACGTGCGCGGGCCCGGCGAGTACGTGCCATTCGTCGTGCTCAGCCGGCTCGGCGGACCGCCCCATGCGCGGGTCCCGATCGTCACCGCCCGGATCTCGATCCGCTGCTACGGCCGGAGCGATCGCGAGGCGGCCGTCCTGCGGAACGCCTGCAGCCGGGCGCTCCACGGCAAGGGGCCGCGGACGTTCGCCAACGGGCTCGGCATCTACGTCAGCCATGACGTCACGGGAGGTCAGCAGGACAGCGATCCGGATACCTCCCAGCCGCTCGAGTCGTTCGTCGTCGAGGCGGTCGCCTCGACCCAGCCGGTGGTGGTGTGATGAGGAGATAGGCCCGACAGACGACCCGGCGCGCTGACCCAGGTCGGCACGCCAGCCAAGAGCACAGCTCGCCGGCGGGACACCCGGCGGACGAGCGACAGGAGTCGAAAACATGGCCAACATCGGCCGCGCCCATACGCCGACCAGGACCGCCGTCACGATCGCCGACGGCGTCCGGGCGATCAAGGTCGAAGCGCCCTCACCACTGCCCGCATCGCTCGACCAGCTGCTGTCCCGGCTCCTGGTCACGAACAAGCGCCCCTACTTCGTCCGCGGCACCCGCCGCGACTGCACCGACGAGCAGCACGACTGGGCGCCGTGGCTGTCGGGCATCTACGCGGGCCTCGCTCTCCGCCTCAACCGCTGCATCTGGTGCGCGACGGTCGAGGTCCGCGATCAATCGCTCGACCTGCTCCCGGGACTCGCCGCCGGCCGCGGCGGACCCAGGCAGCGCGACGAGCTGCTCGGCTGGTACAGCGGCAGAAGGCCAGAGGGGCGGACCTACCTGTGAGCAATGAGCGCCGGCCAGCTCGCCCTCTGGCACTCCCACAGCTCGACAAGCGTCAGGTTGTGTCGCTCGACGACGGTGCGGTAGCGATCGTTCCGGGCCTTGCCGAACGGGGTGAACGGGCAACTCGGATCATCGACTCGATGGTCGTGGATGCGACACGCGTTCACCTCGACGACGGTCCGACCGTCGGCCGACCCGAAGTCGAACCCATGACCGTCGAGCCACGGGAAGGGCACGAAGCCGATCGGCAGCAGGATATCGGCCGCCTCCCGCTCGAGTCGCGACATGCCACGGCGCCCGTCCCGGTACGCGTCGGCTATGGCCCGGCTGACCCGCCGCCGATGCTCTGGTGTCAGCGTGGTGCCCGTCTTCGTCCGGCTGATCGCCAGACGCTGCTCGGGCGTCACGACCCGACCGCGAAGCGCGGCGGCGCGACGGGCACGAACATCCGGACGCGTCATCGCGGCCTGGATAGCAGCAGCGTGCATTGGGGACTTGGGGCGCCCGCGCTGCGGTGCGGCGAGACGCTCCCGGGTCTCCACCGAAGGACTGCCGCGCTGGCGCAGGGCCGCACTGACCTTCGCTCGATGCTCAGGCGTCAGCACCCGGCCGAGCTTGGCGGCCCGCATCTTGGCCTTCGTCTCCGGACGCCGCAGTCCAGCCAGGCGCGCTGGCTCGAACTCGGGCGCGTGCAGGGTCGGCCGATCGCGTCGGCCCAGGTGCTCGCGCCGGTAGCGCTCGACCTCCCTGGGAGTGATCGACCAATCGCGGCCGATCTTGCGGCCACGAATCACGCCCTTCTCGAGCTGATTGCGAATGGTCGAGGGGGTGAGGCCTAGTGAGACCGCCGCTTCCTTCACCGTCATCCACACATTGTAGGTGCTAGCACCTACGCCAGTTCACGAAAGGTGGCACCCGAGATAGCTGCAACGAGTTCGACCCCGGCGAATCTGGTTATTGGCGCCGGCAACGTCTACCGCAACCTCGTCGACGTCGGCGTGACGGCCGACGACAACGTCTTCCGGATCGAGGAGGAGCGCTTCGAGCCGGACAACCTCAACGGCCTGCCCGGGATGCTCGTCGACACGATGTACGTGACGAACAGCGAGGGCATCCTCGAGGTCGGCATCCCCGAGCTCAGCGCCGACCGGCTCGCCGACATCTGGCCCGGCAGCCGCTCGGACGTCGACATCGACGGCGTCACGATCATCGACCGCGACGGCAACGCCCGGCGCGTGCCCTCGTCCGCCTACGCCGACTACCGGCTGCGGGTCAAGGGCCAGACCCGGATCTATGGCTTCGAGACCGACAACGCGATCAACCTCGGCAACGCCGAGTTCGCCCTCCAGGACGCCGGGATGGTGGCGCCGCGCCTGGAGCTCCACAGCCGCTACGACGCGCCCCCGGCGCCGGGCTCGGGCGAGGATCCCGAGGACGTCGAGTACCCCTCGCCGCACCGGATCACCTTCGCCACGATCGGCTCCTGAAGCGGACCGATGGAGATCCTCCTCGCGCTCGCCCTGGGCGGTCTCGCCGGCTATCTCGCCGGCGCCGCCCGGGTGACGGCCCAGGTGCGCCGCGGCCGGCTCGTGCGGAAGGCGGGGGCGGCACTCGCGCCGCTCCTGCCCGAAGCCGGGCCGGCGCGCTCCCTCGCCGACATCTTCGCCAACCGGATCCGCGTCCGGCTCGGCGGCATCACCTACGAGCTGCCGGTCCTTCCCCGGGCGGCCAACCGGCGCTGGCTCGAATCGCTCGAGGGCCAGCTCGCGGCGACGGCCGCCGCGTACCAGGCCGCGGCCACCGATCCGGCCCAGGTCGTGCCCCTCCTCCTCGGCGAGGCGGGCGTCAGCTACGAGCTCCTCCTGTCGTACGACCAGGCGCACATCCTGCCCTCGATCGACGAGATCGACGAGATCGCCACAGACGCGGAGATCCTCCGCGCCGTCATGGAGGTCTGGCAGGCCGCGAACCCAAAAGCCGCCGGCGAGGCGGCGGCTCGCGCGATGAGCACGAGCTCGCCCGGGCACTCGACTTCATCAGCCGCGAGTACGGCTGGGGCCCCGACTACCTCGAGCGCGTCCTGACCGATGAGCAGCTGGTCGCCTACCTCGATGCAGCCGCCGAGCGGGTCGCCGATCACGTCCGGCGCTCGTTCGAGGATGCCGTCGAGGCGGCCCGCCTCGGGATGGGATTCCTCTACGACCAGGCGGCCTACCGGCGCTGGCACAGCCGGATCCGCCGTGCCGTCGCGCAATCGGCGCCAGGCGGCGGCGGACTCACCGGGGCGGCCCTCGACCAGGCGATCACCGCGATCGCGCTCCGACGGCCCGACCTCGTCATGGCGGCGGGCTGAGCGATGACCCTCGAGCGCTGCGGGCGATACATGTTCGACGAGCGGCCGCGCCGGAGTGCGTGGCTTGCGGCGGTGAGGATCGTCGGGCTCCTCGGGATCCTGCTGGCGCTCGCCCTCCTGACCATCCACATGGTGGCCTCGGGCACGGTCCTCGCGATCACGATCGGCGACGTCTTCATGCGGGTCCTGGCCGAGTTCGGCAGCTTCGAGGCCGACGTCGTCAGGAAGGCCGACGCCGCCGGGACCAAGGCTGGCAAGACGCTGGCCGGCCGGATCAAGTCGGCCCTCTCGCCGTCGCGCATCGGGGCCGCCCTCGGCGCGGCGTTCGGCGCGGTCGCGGTCGCCGCCGCCAAGCTCGGAGGCCAGGTCGACGCGGCCTTCGACACGATCCGGATCGGCACCGGCGCAACGGGCGACGCGCTGAAGGGGCTCGAGAGCGACTTCAAGGCCGTGGCCGGATCCGTGCGCGACGACCTCGGGACCATTGCCCAGGTGATCGCCGATCTCAACACGCGCACCGGCCAGAGGGGCGAGGGCCTCCGGACGCTCGCGAAGGACATCCTCGATCTGTCCCGGATCACCAAGACCGACGCGGTGGCGAACGTCGCCGCGGCCACCCGACTCTTCGGCGACTGGTCGATCGCGACCGAGGACCAGTCGGGCGCCCTCGACAAGCTCTTCCGGACGAGCCAGGCGACCGGCATCGGCGTCACGAACCTCATGGAAACGGTCGTCCAGTTCGGCGCACCGATGCGCCTGCTCGGCTTCTCGTTCGAGGAATCGATCGCCCTCCTCGGCAAGTGGGAGAAGGAAGGCGTCAACACCGAGACGGCATTCGCCGGCCTCAAGTTCAGCGTCAAGACGCTGGCGAACGAGGGCGTCAAGGCCGCCGACATGGGCGAGGTGTTCCGCCGGAAGCTCGACGCGATCAAGGCCTCGGCCGATCCGGTCGGCGAATCGATCAAGCTCTTCGGCCTGCGGGCGGGGCCGGATCTCGCCGCGGCGATCATCGAGGGTCGGTTCGCGACCGAGGACCTGCTCGCGGTCATCAACAATACCGACGAGACGATCGCGACCGCGACGGCCGCCACCGAGGACTTCGGCGACACCCTCGCCAAGGTATTCAACAGGGCCAAGGTCGAGTTCGGCGACGCGTTCAGCTTCCTCGGCTCGATCGGCCAGACGCTGGGGCCGCTGCTCTACGTCCTGCCCGCCCTGACGGCGGGCTTCGGCAAGCTCGCCGGGAGCATCGTCGGCAAGGCCGGCCCGGCGCTCGCGGGGTTCTTCCAGGACATCTCGCTCGGCAAGCGGACCGGGCTCGCCGGCGTCGTGACCCGCTCGGGCGCGGCGCTCGGCGGCCTCTTCGCCAAGGCGTTCGCGGGCGCCCAGATCATCGGCGGGGCGATCGCCTCGACCCTCATGAAGATCCCCGGAATGGGGGCGGTGAAGGGCGCCGCGGTTGCGGCGGGCTCTAAGCTCGGCGGTTTCATGGGCAGCTCGCTCGGGAAGTTCGCCGCGGTCGCGTTCGCGGCGATCGCCGTGGTCGAGGTCGTCGCCACGTACAACCGGATCAAGGGCGAGCTCGGCGAGCAGAGCGAGCAGATCGGCGAGGACATCGCGAAGCAGATCGCGAAGGGCACGACGACCCAGCTCGAACAGTCGCGCGCCGCCGTCCAGGCGGGGCTCGAGAAGCTCGAGGGCGTCTGGGACGCCGGGCTGTTCACGGGCGACACCCGCCGTAGCCTCGAGGCGCAGATGGCGGCACTCGACGCGGAGCTCGCGCGGCGTGCCGCGGGCATCCCGCCGACCGTAGGCAATGCCCTGGCGGACGGCGAGGGTGTCGTGACCGCGGGCAGCGAGGAGATGCTCGACGGCCTCGACGACACGCTGGATGACGCAGCCGCCGAGGCCAAGCTGTCGGCACGGGAGATCGTGGAGGGCATCGCCGAGGGGTTCGCCGACCGGCGGACGAGGGTCGAGCAGGCGATCGATGCGATGACCCAGGCAATCGACGAGGGCCTTACCGAGGCCGAGGAGATCGCCCGCTTCCGCAAGATCGCCAGTCAGATCCGTGATGAGCTCGAATCGGGGATCCCCGAGGTCCGCGCCCGGGCGCTCGAGGTCGCGATCGCCGTCGACGAGGGCCTCATGAGCCTCGGCGAGACGCCGATCGACTGGGGCGAGAGCATCCCAGCCGACGTCGTCGAGGGTATGCGCCGGGGCCGCGGCGGCGTCACCGACGAGGCCGAGTTCGCGGCCGACCTCATCGATGCCGGGTTCGCGACGGCCGACGGGGTCGGCGCCGGCGAGGATGCGGGCGACGGGCTCGCCGAGGGCCTCGGCAACAAGGAGACCGCCGTCGGCGACGCGGCGCGGAAGCTCGCCAAGCATCTCCTCGACACGTTCGTGACGTACCTCGGCTCCGCCGCCGGACGCGCCGAGAAGCAGGACAGCCCGACGATCCTGCCGAAGCCTGGCTCCTTCCCGACGAGCTCGACCACGGGCGGCGGCTCGGGCCTCAAGACATTCGCCCACGGCGGGACCTTCCGGGCGTTCGCGCCGTTCATCGCCGGGGAGCGTGGGGTCACCGAGCTGGTGGCGCCGACAGCGCCCGGCGTGGTCATCCCCAAGCTCTCCGAGGTCAGCGGTGCTCTCGGCACGACCGAGCTTCATCAGAACCTCACCGTCCAGGGCGAGCTCCGCGTCGACGACGCCTACGCGGCGTTCCGCCTCCTGACCCGGATGGCGTCGATCGGCCCAGAGTTCACCGGGCTGCCCTTCGACATCCCGGAGGTGCGTCGTGGGTAGGCTCACCTTCCGCGGGACCGACCTGCAGCGCGATGACCGGGCGATCTGGTTCGATCTCGACGACGGCTTCCTAGCGCTGCCGTCGGTCCGCGGCGAGGACCTGCCGATCCCCGGGCGACCGGGGCGCCTGGTCCTCAGCCGGATCGCCGACCGCCTGGTCGTGCCACTGACGGGCTGGATCCTGGGCTTCGGAGTCGAGCCCGGCGACCTGCGGCCGACCTACGCTGAAAGCGAGGCGATCCTCGTCGGCCTGTTCCCCCTCGACCTCGACCCCGGCGACCTCGTCGCGAGCAACGGCTACGCCGGCCTCGAAACCGACGAGACCGCGACGATCAGCGTCCGGACACTGAATCTCGTCATGGCGAAGATGCAGCCGGTCCCGGCGGCGCCGGCCGGTTTCTTCCGTCGGATCTCGGTCGAGCTCGAGTGCGTCGCCAACCCGCCCGCCTGGGCGATCGAGCCGGTCGGATCCTGACGCGATGCCGACCGATCTCAACCTCGCGGCCACCGTCACCGGCGCCAACGACTTCGGCAGCGACGTCCCGCGTGACATCGACAAGATCCACGACGGCAACAGCTCGTCCGGGTCGGTCGTCATGGATTCGGCGATCTACACCGGGACGCGCCACACCTGGTTCTACAGCGACCTGGGCTCGGCGCAGACCGTGGGCGAGGTCACTGTCCGGACCCTCCAGAACCGCTCGCTGGCGTGGACGCTCTGGTATTCGGACACCGGGGTCGCGGGCCCGTGGACCCAGATCGGCTCGGCCTTCTCGAGCGGCAACTACCTGCCGCCCGAGGGCTTCGTCCTCGAGACGCCCGAGACGCACCGCTACTGGCGGATCCAGTACGAGGAGACCAGCGACGGCGGCTTCCGCTTCGGGACCTCGGCGACGGACTGGCAACTCTTCGAGGGCGAGCCGCCTCCACCGCCGCCCCCCCTTCCCGACTGCAATGACCAGGTCATGCTCGTCGACGTCTGGGAGCCGGGCGTCGGCGCCTCCGACGACCAGCTGACGTACCTCGCGACGCTCTGCTCGGCCCGCGACAAGGAGGTCCGGATCGAGCTCGACGGCACGGGCCAGGGCGGCTTCTCGATCAGCCGCTACGCCTCGGGCGGCACGCCGAACCCGGAGGCGACCGTGGCCATCCTCGGCGCCGGCGACGACGTCGATCGGCTCTTCAAGTTCCGGATCCCCGAGGTGTCGGACGATCCAATCGCGGCGTCGTGGGGCGAGCGCCGCGACGTGGTCCTCATCGATCCCAGGGAGCAGGCCGGCGAGCTCATCACAATCCAGGGCCGGGGCCCGCTCGCCTATCTCGCGGGTGATGTCATCGCCGGCGAGTCATACATCAGCGGCGGCCAGGATCCCTACGACGGCGTGATGCGCCTGTTCCTCGCGGGCTGCGCCGGCAATGAGGCGTGCGCCTCGGCCGACGGGTTCTGCCGCAAGCCCGGCCAGATCCTGCTCCGCCTGCTCAACGAGGCCCAGGAGGCCAGCCGTCCGTGGCAGGCGCTGCCGCTCCTGACCCACGATCTGACGTACTGCGAGGACTCGGCGGGCAACGCCTGGACCGACACCGACGCGACCAAGGAGTTCGCGGCGAACGTCGGCGATAGCCTGCTCACCCCGGCTGGGGCCCTGATCGGGACCGGGGCGATCACCATCCAGGTGGATCCCAACCTCCGCCTCCGCGCCTACAATCGCGAGGCCTTCGGCCGCGATCTCACGGGGGCCGCCTTCGGCGTCGGTGTCGTCCGCTTCGAGAAGGCGCAGAACATCGCGGAGGTCCTCCGGCGGCGGATCGAGGGCGGGACGCGCGCCACCCATGCCTACGTCAAGGGTGAGGGCGACGTCTTCGCCACGGTCGCCGCGGCCGACGCCGCGACGCGACCGACGCGCGTGGCGTTCGTCAGCTCGTTCGGCACGACATCCACGATGCTCGAGGCGGTCGGCGAGGCGGACCTCGCGCAGCGACTCATCCGGGGCGAGACGATCGTCATCCGGGTCCCGGTCGGGAATGACGAGAGCGCGGGCCTGTATCTCCCGGGGCCCGAGGGGACGAACGGTCACTATTGGGTCGGCGACACGGTTCGGGTCCACACGGGCGCGGCGGACCATGACCTGGCCGAGTTCGATGTCCAGATCGCGGCGATCACGATCCGCGAGCCCGATTGGGCGGTAGCCGCGAAGGATCTGCAGGTCTACCTCGAGCTCGGGGCCGCGGTCCGCGTCGGCGGCTCCGGTGGCGGGCCGGCCAGCGGATACGGCGGCGGGATCGCCAGCGCCCCGGGCGGCTCGCCGGGCGGCGGAAGCCACGGCCACGCCCAGTACCAGATCGCCACGGCCGACGCCTGGAAACAGCCCGTGCGCGCCGCGACGGCGGGCAACATCGACCTCTCTGCACCGGGGGCCACGATCGACGGCGTCTCGATGGCGCTACAGGATCGCTTCCTCGCCAAGGATCAGACGGCCGGAGCGGAGAACGGCATCTACGTCTGGCTCGGGGCCGCGGTGGCAGCCGTGCGCGCCCCGGACTTCTCGACCGGCTCGCAGGCGGTCGGGGCCGCGACCCTCGTCTCGGAGGGCACGGTCAACGCCGACCGCATCTACAAGTGCACGACCAACGCGACGATCACCCTCGGCACGACCTCGCTGACGTTCTCGGACATCTCGAGCACCTCGAACGCCG
>Ga0326597_10010922_pt1 | contig 12074 bp, 8 predicted proteins | sample RVTome_12_FD_203789 | JGI IMG/M metagenome (GOLD analysis project Ga0326597, IMG submission 203789) | Soil microbial communities from uranium-contaminated site in the Upper Colorado River Basin, Wyoming, United States - RVT100D185 | ecosystem: Environmental > Terrestrial > Soil > Contaminated >... | reverse complement strand
GCGCGACCAAGGCCGGCACACCTTACGTTGATAATCGCGACGTCAAGTCCGATTTACGCCCTTGCGCCCCGACGACTCAAGCATGAATCGCCTGTGCCACCAGTCGCACCCCGAGCGCGGCGCAGACTTTAGCGATGGTGTCGTAGCGCGGCTTGGCATTGGGTCTGAGCGCCTTGTACAGGGCTTCGCGGGTCAGGCCGGATTCCTTGGCGATTTCGCTCACGCCGCGCGCGCGGGCGATGTCTCCCAGGGCCGAGGCCAGCAAAGCCGAATCGTTCGCCTGCAGAATGTCCGTGAGGTAAGCCGCGATCGCCGCTTCGCTGTCCAAATAGGGCGCGGCGTCGAATTTGGGCAGGCGGGCCGTCTTGGTACGCTTGGTCATGATCATGTCCTTTGCGTAGTCTAGCAGCGGCGCCGCTGCCTTGGTATCGCTTGCTGCCCTCCCCTTACGCACTCCCCAGCCGCGCCCGCCTAACGATGAGGATCGCGACGAGGGGCACGCAAAGCCCGATGACGGTCGCGGCAATGAACAGCCAGCCGAGTTCGCCGTAGCCCTGCGGCACTTTCACCACTCCCGTGGCATGGTCCTTGACTTCCCGGTCACCGAGAAAATTCGGTTCAGATATTTCGTTCCCAACTGCGACAGCGAGAGCGCGAGGTTGGTGAACGAGGCCATCACGGCGAAAAACTTCGCTTTGAGATTGGCGGGGGCGGAGTTCGCGATCCAGGCGAGCATCGGGATCATGGCGATCTGGCCCAGCGGGGATTCGAGCGCCGTGTCGATCACCGCGATGAAGCGCGCATCCGGCTCCAGCTCGCGCATGAGTTTCAGCATCAGAAACGCGATAATTCCGAATGAACCGGCGAAAATGATATCCTGGTTATAGGGCACCTCTGCGAGGCCCATGGTCAGCGTAAACACGACGAAGGCCAGACTGCCGCCCAGAATCCACCCGTTCGGCTGCGGCCGCTGGTGCGGACCACCCGCCATCTCGAGCGCCTGGCGCATTTTCAAGCAGCCGGCCAGCATCACGCCCAGCACCGAAATCACCGGAATCGCCAGCGCGTACTGGTAGATGCGGATGTCGACCGCGATCTTGGCGGCGCCCGACATCTGCTCGACGCCGCTGAACAGGGTGACGTTGGCGAGTGCAACGGCGACCGAGCCGCCGATGATCGCCACCCGACCGAAGGTCTGCCCGGCGCTTGATGCCAACGCATGAAAAAAGCTGAATTCGAGTTCGCGGGCATTACGCCGTACCAGTGTTATGAGAGCCATTTTTGCGGCCGGATCTGTCCGGGTAGGATGAGCGATTTCGCGGACGAAGCAGCCCTATCGAAGCCCATTCCAAGCACCCGCAGTCCTGATGTGCGCCGGAATTGCGCTAGAGGAACGATACGCGCAAGCAGTTCTCCCGGCCCGCGCCCGAGATCGAGCACGCTTTGGGCGCCACGGACCGTGCGATCGTGCCCGCTCGCCCCACAGCCGACGCCGCGGAGACCCCGGGGAATGGTCATGCCGGTTCACAGGCGAAAGGGGCCCCCGATCATTCAGGCGGCCCGGATGCGCCGGGACGCAAGCGCGTGGTTCTTCCGGAGCGCTTCCTGGAGCGGCTTGCCGCTTACGAACAACAGCGGCAGGTCATTGCAAACGCCGTGCGCTCCTCCTCGGTCAGCTTCTCGTGTTCGGGATTGTGTTCGACCTGCGCAACGGCCGGGAACGGGACGCTCATTTCCGTGATCGGCTGGTCCTGCGGCAGGCCCTGCGCGCACATCTGGGCCCGTCGCACCTCGGTCGCATCGAGGTCGATGGTCGATGAATCCGGCCTGAAGACCACGCCAAAAAGCGATTCGGCCGAGGCTCTGGTGACGTAGCCGCAGCGCACGTCCCGCTCGAGCGCGCCCGGATCGCGCTCGAGCGGCGAGCCGTAACCACCGCCGCCGCCCGAGCGCAGGATGTAGGCGTCGCCCGCCTGCAGCGTCTGGTTGAGCGCCTTGCCGTTCGGGAAGAGCGTTTCGTCGTCCTTGCCGAAGCGGTGCAGCGCGACCGAGTTGCCCAGGCCGGACAGACCGCCGCAGAGCCCCCAGGGCTTGCAGCGCACGCGGTCCATCTGCGAGCTGAACCGGATCGGATGGCGCGCCTGCACCACCTGCTCGGTGCCCAGCCCGCCGCGGAACCTGCCGGCGCCGCCGGAATCCGGCCGCAGGCAGTAGCGCTCGACCAGCAGTGGATATTTCGCCTCGACCTGCTCCGATGGGCCGTTGTGCGTGTCCCCGTCGTTCAGGGCGATCACGGCGTTCATGCCGTCGCTGTCGTGCTTGGCGCCCCAGCCGCCGCCGATCAGCCCGCCCAGATAGATGTAGAAGCTGTTGTCCTTCGGCCGCCGTCCGTTGATCCGGCCCACACACAGGTCGGCGTGGTGGCCGGCGATCACTTCGTCCGGCAGCGCGGGCGCGAGCGCCTTGAATAGCGTGTCGACGATGGTCATCGGATAGGTCATCCACATGCGCATCGCGGCAGGCTTTTGCGCGCTGACCACGCGCCCCGGCGGCAGCACGATGTCCAGCGCGCGGAACGCGCCGTCGTTGATCGGCATGTCCAGCGCCGAGGTCAGGCATTTGAACGCCACCTGGCAGCACGAGCGGCCGGCGGTCTCGCCGGAGTTGTAGAAGCCCTGCACCTGCGGCGCGACGTCCGTCAGGTCCACCTTCATGCGCTCGCCGCTGATCGTGACGCGCACCCGGATCGGCACGCGCTGGCCGACGTGGATGCCGTCGTCGTCCATGAACGACTCGGCCTCGTAGACCCCGTCGGGCATTTCGCGCACCCGCGCGCGCGCGACCGCCTCGCTCTGGTCCATGATCGCCGCGATGCCGCCAAGGACCTGGCCGCGCCCGTATTTGCGGATCATGTCCAGGAAGCGGCGTTCGCCGGTCTTCACCGCCGCGATCTGGGCGCGGAAGTCGCCCATCGCGCGCTCGGGAATGCGAACGTTGGTCTTGATGACGGAGATCAGCTCCTCGTTCGGCACGCCCTTGCGGAATATCTTCACGATCGGCATCTGCAGGCCTTCGGAGAAGATGTCGGTCGTTCCCTCCAGCAGCGTGCCGCCGACGTCCGGCCAGTGCGCCATGCAGCAGGAGAATGCAACCAGGTCCCCGTCGTGGAAGATCGGCACCGTGAAGGTCATGTGGTTGAGGTGAGATCCGGTGATATAGGCGTCGTTGGTCAGCAGGATGTCCCCCGGTTCGAGGTTCCCGGGGCCGAAATGCTCGAGCTTGCATTTCACCGTGTCGCTCATGCCGCGGATGAACATCGGCAGGCCGAGCCCGATCGACACGGTGTCGCCGCGCGCATCGAACAGCCCGACGGTGAAGTCGAGCGCCTCGTAGATGATCATGTTGTAGGCCGTGCGCATGAGGTTGATTTTCATCTCCTCGGTCACGGCGACGAGTCCGTTGCGGACGATTTCCGTCATCACCGGATCGTGGGGGACTGCGGATGTCGCCGGCTTGTCGGTCATGGAATCCATCGTCAGTTCCTCCCGATGTCGATGATGAGGTCGCCGAAGTCGTCGACCGCGACGGCGTCCCCCGGATGCACGACCGTCGTCGAGGCATGCTCCTCGATCAGCGCCGGTCCCTCGATGCGGTTGCCGGCCTTGAGGGCGGGCCGGTGATAGGTAGGCGTTTCGACGAAGCCCGCGCCGGCGAAATAGACCGGCCGCCTGCCGCGGGATGCCGCGGCGTCCGGCTCGCTCGAGCCCCTGGCGATGCGCTCGGACGGGGGCTTGCGCAGCTCGCCGATGATGGCGCTGCGCAGGCTCACGATCTCGGCCTTTTCCTGCGGCACCGAAAAGCCGTAGCGCACCTCGTGCACCGCGTCGAAGCGCTGCTTGATGCCGTCGCGGTCCTCGTTGCGGAACAACTCGACCGGCAGATCAACCGTGACCGCATGCTCCTGGCCGACGTAGCGCATGTCGGCCGCGCACGTCGCCGCGGTGGCGCAGCCCCCCTGGCCGCGGGTGACCGTTTCGCGGCCGCGCGCCTCCATGCCCTGGAACAGCCGCTCCATTTCGGCAAACGATGCGTCGGCGAGGGGCATGAACCAGGTATTGACGAAATCACGGCGCAGGTCCGCGACCAGCATGCCGCAGGCGGAGAAATGCCCCGGCGCGCGCGGGACCACGACCCTGGCGATGGCAAGCTCGCGCGCCACCATCGCCGCGTGCAGCGGGCCCGCGCCGCCGTAGGCGATGAGCGCGAAATCGGAGGCGTCCAGGCCGCGCTCGGTGGTCACCCAGCGCACCACGTGCGCCATTTTCGTCGTGGCAATGCGCAGGATTCCCTCCGCTGCCTCGATGACGCCAAGGCCGAGCGGCCCGGCAACCCGCTCGGCGAGGGCCTTGCGCGCAGCGGGCAGGTCGAGCGTGATTTCGCCGCCGAGGAAGCGGTCAACCCCGAGCCGGCCCAGGACCAGGTTGGCGTCGGTGACGGTCGGCTCCGCGCCGCCGCGCCCGTAGCAGACGGGCCCGGGCACGGCGCCCGCGCTCTCGGGACCGACGCGCAGCGCATTGCCGGTTTCCACCCGCGCGATGCTGCCGCCGCCGGTGCCGACCTCCTGGATGTCGATCATCGGCATCTGCACCGGAAGGCCGGTCGCGTAGCCGCCGATCAGCGCCGAGCCGGTCATCAGCACCTTGCCTGCGTGGATCACGCCGGCCTTGGCGGTGGTGCCGCCCATATCGAAGGCGATGGCATTGCCGATCCCGATGGAGTCGCACAGCGCCTTGGCGCCAACCACGCCGGCGGCCGGGCCGGATTCCAGCATGCGGATGCAGGCTTGCCGCGCATCGCCCACGTCGAACAGCCCGCCGGTCGACTGCACGATCAGGAAATTGCCGCCAAAGCCGGCGTCGCCGAGGTGCGCCTCGATCTCCGCGAGATAGCCGCGCACGCGCGGGCCGATATACGCGTTGGCCGCCGCCGTCGAGGTGCGCTCGTACTCGCGGTACTCCTGGCTCAGCTCGTGCGAGGCCGACACGAACAACTGCGGGAATTCCTGTTCGACGATCTGCTTGGCGCGTTGCTCGTGCGCCGGATTGCGATAGGAATGCAGGAACAGTATCGCAATCGACTGCGCGCCCTGCGCCACCGCTTCGGCGGCGACCGAGCGCACCTGCGCCTCGTCGAGCTTGATCAGCACCGCGCCCTGGGAATCGATCCGCTCCATGATCTCGAAGCGCAGGTCGCGGTCGATCAGCGGGACATGCTTTCTGAAGAACAGGTTGTAGGATTCCGGCCGGTTGACGCGGCCGATCTCGTAGATGTCGCGGAACCCCTGCGTGGTGAGCAGCGCGCAGCGCGCCCCGCTGCGCTCCAGGATGGTGTTGATCGCGACGGTGGTGCCGTGCAGGAACAGGCGGGCGGACGAAAACTCCGACTTCGCCTTGCCGACGCCGTTTTCGATTCCGGTGACGAGCCGCTCGGGCGTGGTAAGCGTCTTGCCAAGCCGCAATTCGCCCGTCGTCTCGTCGAACGCCGCGACGTCCGTAAACGTGCCGCCGACATCGGCGGACAGGCGGATGGGGCACTGCTTGGGCGGCGGGGCATTCACGATTGCGGGTTCCTTCAGGGATTCATCAGCGCGGAGGCCGGAAGATCGGTGATGAAGCTGTGCGCCGGCGCGTGCGCGATGAAAAACGGCAGCCGCGCGCGCTCGGCGGCGCTCTGCGGGGTGACGCCGCAGGCCCAGAACACGGGCATGATGCCCTCCGGCGTCTGCGGCACCGGCGGGCCGAACAGCGGTGCCTTCAGGTCCGCGCCGATCGCCGCCGGGTCGCCGATATGGATGGGCGCGCCGTGGTTGAACGCAAAGCGAGAGGTCACCTGGGTCGCGGTGATCGCCTGCGAGGGCGACAGCCAGCGCATGGTCACGATGAGATCGCCGCGGAACCGCCCGGCGGGCTCGGTCGGCAGCGCGGTGCGCAGCACCCAGCGATCCTTGTGGGTAGGCACGCCGGCCGCTTCCAGCGCGCCGTCGATCGTGATGCCCGAGCCGATCAGGAAGCTGACCAGGTCGTCGCGCCAGAGATCCACGACATCGGTGCGGTCCTCCGCGCGCACGCCGTCGCGGTAGATCGCGTATCGGGCGCAGTCGGTGCGCAGGTCGGCCTGCGGCGCGAGCTTCTTCGGCACCGGGCTTCCGGGATCGGTGACCTCCAGCACCGGGCAGGCGCGCTGGTTGCGCTGGCAATAGAGCAGGAAGTCGAAAGCGAATTCCGCGGGCAGGATCGCGAGATTGCACTGCACGAAGCCGTGCGCGAGCCCCCGGCTCGTTCCGGTGATGCGGCCCGCGCGGATGTCCGCGCGCACCCGCTGGCTCTCGAGCATGCCGAGGGCTCTCATTGACCGTCCTCCAGTAGGACTTCGTACAGTTGCGCGTGACCCGTCCTGTCGGAGGTGAACAGCACCCGCGAATTGTCCGGCGCAAAGCGCGGATGCGGATGGGTGTGCTGGCGCGCCTGGACGCTCACCGGCCCGTCGTTGTAGGGGAACGGCCCGCCCCAGTGGGCGCCCTCGCTGGTCGCCTCGCTCGGACACAGCGGCGCGACGACATCCCCGTCGTCGATGTCATAGATGTGCAGGCCCCGGTCTGGAAAATTGGTGTCGCAGACGAATTGCCGCCCCGCATCGTCGGGTGCGGCATGCCAGGCGGGAAAGCGCGTGATCCAGCGGACCGCGCCGCTGTCCACGTCGATCATTCTCGCGCCGCGCGGCCAGTCCACGAACGCCACGCAGCGGCGCCCGGGCACCCAGACCTCGTGGGTGACCCACTGCGCGCGGTCCTCGCGCGCGTACAGGCGACGGTTGCCCCGGCCGCTGCGGTCGGTGATCCATACGCGGTCGGTCAGCGGGCCGGCATAGAGGATCAGGTCCTCGTCGTCCGGACAGAACTGCGGATGGCCGATGGTGTCGCGCTCGAGGAACACCGACGAGGTCTTCGAAGCGGTGTCGATCAGCACGAAGCGCGTGACCCGCCCCGACCTGACCGGCACCGCCCACCACCTTGCGCTCGCCGACAGTGCGGTGGTGCCCATGGCGGCGCCCACCATGCCCTCCTCGCGCATTTCGACCGCGCCGAAATCGGCGAGCTGTTCCTCGGCAAGGCTGTCCAGGTCCACCCGCCAGGCCGACGCGCCGGCGGTGAAATACACGTAGCGGTCGTCGGCCGAGGGCGCGATCGACCACTCGGCGAGGTCGGGCCGGTCGGTCGCCTGCACCAGAGCGCCGCTGGCGCGGTCCTCGAAAAAAATCTGCGCGCTGCCGCTGCGGTGGGACACGAAGATCAGCCGCTTCATCGCGCGGTCGTAGGCCGGCACGAAGAAAAACGGATGGTGATGAATCGACGCATGGCTCGTGACCTGGCGGATGCGCCGGCCGGTACGCTCGTCGGTCGCAATGCGTTCCTCGCTCGGATACGCCCGGCCCTTGGACACTATCGCCGCCCCGCATCCGGCGCCGATGCGCCCTTCGCGGCCCATCCGCGCGGCGTCAGCGTCCCGAAGCTCGCGCGCGGAAAGAACCAGTTCAGGACCAGGAATACCGCCGCCACGCCGACACCGAGGTACCAGAGCCTCGCTCCGGTGGGCGCAACGATCGCCGTCACCCCGCAGGCCATCAGCAGGATGCGGTCGCCCCAGGCGAGCGGCCGCCGCATGTAGCCGATCAGCCCGATCGCCCACACGCCTGTGGACAGGAACAGGCCCGCGCCGGCGATCAGCACTTGCGGCAGCTTGTCCTGGAACAGCAGCGCCGGGTCGACCGCGAAAGCGAACGGCACCAGGAAGCAGACGAAGCTCATGCGGAAAGCCGCAAGGCTGGTCGCCATCGGGCCGGCGCCCGCAAGTCCCGCCGCCGCGTAGGAGGCCAGCGCGACCGGCGGGGTCACCATCGACAGCACGCAGTAGTACAGCACGAAGAAATGCGCCGCAAGCGGGGCGATACCAAGCTCGATCAACGCCGGGACGTAGAGGACGGCACCGATGATGTAGGCCGCGACCGTCGGCAGCCCCATGCCCATCACGATGCAGCCGACAATCACCAGTATGAGCGATGCGCTGAGCGAGCCGCCGCTCGCGGCGATCACCCCGGCCGCGAATTTCAGCGAGATGTTGGACTGGATCGCGATGGCGATGATGGTGCCGATCGCGGCAATCGGAATCGCGATCTCGGCCATCTGGCGGCCGAGATCGTTGATCATCTTCACGGTCTTCTCGAAGGTCAGGAAATTCTCGCGCCGCACGAAAGCGAGCGGAAAGCAGACCAGTGTCGCGGCGGTCACCGACACCTGCGCCGAGTAGTCCAGCACCAGCCCCGCGATCAGGACCAGCGGCGGCGCGAGCAAGTGCAGCCGCGGAAGGACGGACGCTATGTTCCCGATGGCGGCCCGGTCGAGCGTGCCGATGCCGGTCTTGCGGGCGTGAAGATCGGCGTTCAGGAACAGCGCGATATAGAAAGCCAGCGCCGGGATGACGCCCGCCAGCGCGATCTTCGCATACGGCACGGCCAGGAGTTCGGCCATCACGAAGGCCGCTATTCCCATCACCGGCGGCATGAGCTGGCCGCCGGTCGAGGCGATCGCCTCGACCGCGGCGGCGTTGTGCGCCGATATTCCGGCACGGCGCATCAGCGGGATGGAGAACACGCCGGTCGCGGTGACGTTGGCGACCGCGCTGCCCGAGATGGTGCCCATCAGGCCCGAACCGACGATGGCGATCTTGGCGCTCCCGCCACGGCTCTGGCCGACCAGGCGGACGGCGAGGTCGATGAACAACTGCGCTCCGCCGATCGCCGAATAGGCCGCGCCGAAGGCAACGAAGTAGAACACGAAATTGACCGAGGTTTCCGTGGTCACGCCGAGAATGCCGCTCGTCGTCATGGTCAGGATTTCGATGTATTCCTCCAGCCCGAATCCGCGGAAGCCGGCGGGGCCGGGAATGAGGTAGCCGAAGGCGCCGTACAGGAGGAACCCCAGGATCACCCACACCAGGATCCATCCGACCGTGCGGCGCACGGCCTCGACCAGCAGCACGACCATCAGAATGCCGAACGCGACGTCCCACCAAAACACCGGCGAGACGTTGTCGATGCGCGTCATGAACCGCGGCACTGCGAACCACAGATAGGCCGCGAGCGCGGCGACTGCGGCGAGCCCGAGCGCGTCCAGGGATCGCCGTACGGCCACGTGCAGCCGCTCGGTCCTGACCGGGAACCACAGGTATCCGAGGAACAGCACCAGCAGCAAGTGCACCGGCCGCTCGAACAGCGGCTGCTGCGGGTGCAGCAGGATCCAGTACTGGAAGACGATGAGCACGACCGACACCCATAGGCGGATGTCCGCGACCATCTTCAGCACCCGCGCCATCGGCCGTGCCCCTGGAGGAAGTCTTTCGGCGGCATGACACGGGCCGCGCACCGGCGGCCCGTGTCATGCCCTCGGGGCGGCTACATCGGGAAGCCGCGCTCCTTGTAGTAGCGCGCCGCGCCCGGATGCAGCGGGATGCCGGTGTTCTCGGCCTTGCCCGCCTCGGCGGCCTTGAAGCTCGCCCAGGCCGGGTAGCTCTTGGCCATTTCCGGCATCTGCTCGATCACGGTCTTGGTGATCCTGTAGGCGACATCGTCCGGAAGATTCTTGTGCGCGATCAGGACCGTGCCGAAATCGCCGCTCTTGGTCGGAGCGCTCTGGCCCTTGAACCACACCGGGATCGAAGCCGGCTTGATGCCGGCCTTGGCGATCGCCTGCAGCGCCTTCGGCGACAGATCGATGAAGCGCACATCGGCGGTGAGCGCCAGTTCCGTGATCATCGGATGGCCCTTGAGCACGGTGTCGATCAGCATGTCGGCGCGGCCGTCGCGCATGATCGCCGGCGTCTGGGCGACGTCCACCTGGATGACGTCGCCACCGTTGGCCTTGATCTTGGCGCGATCGAGCCCGTAGGCCGCGAACAGCACGTCGGCCGCGGGCGGCACGTTTGATCCCGGCGGCTTCATCAGGATGCGCAGCGGCTTGCCCGAGGTCATGATCTTGTCGAACGTATCCAGACCGGTCTCCTGGATGTAGCCATTGCGCACCATCACGCCGAGGTAGACCGGGTTCAGGCCGCCGACCAGCGCGCGGATGTTTTCCGCCTTCTTGCCGCCGTACAGCGCGTCGCCGGCCGCCGCGAGCATCGAGGTCTGCACGTTCGACAGCGCGATCTCGGCCTTGCCGGTGTCGACCACGACGGGATTGGCGACGCCGCCGCCGCGCGGGATCACCTCGATAGCGCGGTCGCCGACCACCGGCCGCAGCGTTTTTTCCAGCGCTGACGCCGCAACGTACCAGCCCGAGCCCACCGGCATCGCGCCGATGCGCAGCGGTGCCGCGGCGAGCGCGTTCGCGGCCATACAGGCGCCCGCGAGCGTGGCGCCGAACAAGGCTAGTCTGGGAATGCTTTTCATCGGATCCTCCTTCTGCATGGACGTGGCTGTCCGGGGCATGAAACGACTGGAGATGCAGTCGTTTCATGCCCCGGATTGTAGCGGAAATCGTTCGTCCAGCCAGACCGCCATTACCCCATTACCCTAGGTGCGGGCGCCTCGATCCTGCGGTGCGGTTGCGTTGCCGCGGCTAATCACCCGATTCCGATGTCCCGCGTCCGCCTCCAAATTCCTGAACGCACGCAAGGAGCGCCTCAACCCGATCGATGCGCGCAAATGCCTGGAGCCGTGTCGGCGCTATGGTCGGTCGTCGTTGTTGACGTCCTCTTCGATCTGCATGGTCCCGGTCACGATCCCCGAGTCATCCAGCAGGACGTGGAACCGGCTCGGGTTCTGTTGCATCGCTTCGATGCGTGCAAGGACTTCTCCCTTGCCGAGGTTTCGAAGCGACCCTAGCGCGGCTAGCCAGTCGTCAGTCGTCAATATCCAGTCGTCGGTATCCACTTCGATTCGACGGCGCGGGTCCTTCCCGCACTTGACCCGATGCGGCGGCAAGCACCGCAATTTCTCGCTGGCTGTGCGGCGCCTATGGGGTTAGTTGGTCACTGCCGTTAGGCCGGGATCCGTTGCGGCTCCTGCGTCGCGTCACGCGGCCCTGGTCCGAATGATATGATCGATGCGCAGTGGTGGCGTGCTGGGGGCATCCTAGGGGGCATTCTGGCTTTCAATTTTCTGCAAACCCCAAACCCTTATGAATAGGGGAATAGGGGAATAGGGGGAATAGGGGGAATAGGGGGAATAGGGGCTTGCGAGAGTTCATTTGAATCTCTCCCTCGCTCCGGGTCCAACTTCTGGATCGGCATGATGGCCACGTCCAAGACCCGCGCGACGTCGTCAATCGGCTGCACGATGGGCTGCACGATGAAGTCGAGAAGGCGACGGCTTCCCCGGAGTTCATGGAACGCCTTACTAAACTAGGCGCCGATATCTGGACTGTGAGGCGCGAACAGTTCGATGCCTGCAGCAGGGTAGAATTCGCCGGCAACGCCAAACTCGTCAAGGCTGCCGGCCTGCAGCCCCGGTAACCAAGAGGAAGACACCCGCCATGGCGATCCAACGACTCGGCATCATCATGCACGGCGCGACCGGTCGCATGGGGATGAACCAGCATCTGATCCGCTCCATCATCGCCATTCGCAACCAGGGCGGCGTGACGCTCTCCAACGGCGACAAAGTCATGCCCGACCCCATCCTGATCGGCCGCAATGCAGAAAAGATAGAGGCGCTGGCGAAGGCGCACAACATCGCGCGCTGCGGCACCGACCTGGACCAGGCGCTTGCGAACAAGGACGACACGGTGTTCTTCGACGCCGGCACGACGCAGATGCGCCCCACGCTGCTGGCCAAGGCAATCCGCGCCGGAAAGCACGTCTACTGCGAAAAGCCGATCGCGACCAATCTGAACGAGGCGGTGGAAATCGCCCGTCTCGCAATGCAGTCGGGCCTGAAGCACGGCGCGGTACAGGACAAGCTGTTCCTGCCCGGGCTGCGCAAGCTCGACATGCTGCGTCGTTCCGGCTTTTTCGGCCGCA